>Ga0180216_1001705_pt1 | contig 19174 bp, 18 predicted proteins | sample eDN3rd37CBELigMG_FD_128879 | JGI IMG/M metagenome (GOLD analysis project Ga0180216, IMG submission 128879) | Enriched Miracle-Growth compost microbial communities from Emeryville, California, USA - eDNA 3rd pass 37_C BE-Lig MG (version 2)... ...
AACGCGCTCTGCGACCAGCTGATGCAGGAACTGGCCGAGGCGCTGCACCGCTTCGACGCCGACCCGGCCATCGCCGCCATCGTGCTGACCGGCAGCGAGCGGGCCTTCGCCGCCGGGGCCGATATCAAGGAGATGCAGGGCCGCCGCTTCCCTGACACCTACATGCACGACTTCATCGGCGCGAGCTGGGAGGCCGTGCTGACGGTGCGGAAGCCGGTGATCGCGGCGGTGGCGGGCTTCGCGCTCGGCGGGGGCTGCGAGCTGGCGATGATGTGCGACATCATCCTGGCCGCCGATACGGCGAAGTTCGGGCAGCCGGAGATCAACCTCGGCATCATCCCCGGCGCCGGCGGCAGCCAGCGGCTGACCCGCGCCGTGGGCAAGTCCAAGGCCATGGAGATGGTGCTGACCGGGCGGATGATGAGCGCCGAGGAGGCGGAGCGCGCCGGGCTGGTGGCCCGCGTGGTGCCAGCGGACGCGCTGATCGACGAGGCAGTGGCCCTGGCGGAGAAGATCGGCGCCCTCTCCGCCCCCGCCGTAGCCATGGCCAAGGAGGCCGTCAACGCCGCCTTCGAGTTGCCGCTGCGCGAGGGGGTGCGGCTGGAGCGGCGGCTGTTCCTCGGGCTGTTCGGCACCGAGGGACAGAAGGAAGGCATGGCCGCCTTCCTGGAGAAGCGGAAGCCGAAGTTCTGAGAAAAAAGAAAAGATCGGGGGAAGGAATTCCCCCGAACCCCCATCTTTTTTCTTCGAGTCGGGGGCAGATCTCCCGGGAAACTGACAAAAAGAAGATGGGGGGCCCGGGGGAATTCCTTCCCCCGGACTTCTTCCTTCACCGCGCCGCGACGGCGACCACTTCGATCAGGGTATCCGCCGTGCCGAGATTGGCCACGCCGACGGTGGCGCGCGCCGGCAGGTTCTCGGCCCCGAAGAAGCTGACCCAGGCCTCGTTCATCTCGACCTTGGCGGCCATGTCGGTGACATAAACGGTGGCGGAGAGCACCTTGCTCTTGTCGCTGCCGGCGCTGGCCAGGACCTCCCCGAGGCGCGCCAGGGCCTGCTCGGTCTGGCCCCTCATGCCGACGCCCTCCCGCTTCTCGGCCACGATGCCGCCGAGGTGCAGCACATCCCCATGCGCGACGACACGGTGCATGATCGGGGTGCGGTTGATGCGTTCAATCATCGGGCAGTTCCATTCCGGTGGAGCGCGGCAGTCTGCCGCCAGGGCGGACGTGAGGGAAGGCGGTCCCGAGCCGCCCCGCCGGGCGCGGCGACTCGGCAACACCGGGGCGGAAAGCCGGGCGGAACCGGGCGCCGGCCCTGTCATCCCCCTGCCATCCATTGACTCTCGCGCATCCCGGCGGGTAAACCGCGCCTTCTCGCAGCCACCCCGAGGGGTGCCGTGCGTTCCTGAGACACAGACGACTGGTTCGAAACACCGCCATGGCGAATACGGCTTCCGCGCGCAAGCGCATCCGGCAGACGGCCACTCGCAACGAGCGCAACCGCGCCCGCCGCTCCCGCGTCGGCACCTTCCTCACCAAGGTCGAGAAGGCCATCGCCTCGGGCGACAAGGCCGCGGCCCAGAACGCCTTCAAGGACGCGCAGCCGGAGATGCAGCGCGCCGCCACCAAGGGCGTGCTGCACCTCAACACGGTGGCGCGCAAGCTGTCCCGCCTGTCCGCCCGCATCAAGGCGCTCGGCGCCCCCGCGCAGGGCTGAACACCCCACAATCCTACCGTGGGGTGACCAGCGGCTTTCGTGTTCTCGCTAAGTCCCCGTTGCGCCATCGGCGGAACGGGGGGTAGCCTCCTAGACCACGCGCTGGACTAAGAGTACCCAATTACATCGCGAGATTACCGGTCGTCTTTCGGCTGCGGGATTCTTTTCTTGAGTCCACTGCCGCAAGCGAATCGGTGATTTGCGTCCTGTGCGCCGCGGGCGGTACAAATACCGCTTCCTGTCCTGGCCCTGGCCAGGAGGAATAGGCTGACCGCGTCGCCGCATCGGTTCCTTCCGCCCCGCGAGGGGCGAATCAGGCTGGCCTAGGGCCAAAGAGGGTGGCAGGTGCTTCGCATGGAGAAAGAGCTCGGCGCTTCCTCTTCCGCCGCCACGGGGCAGGCCATGGAAGCCTGGGCCCGCATCCGCGGGCGCCTCAGGGAGGAAGTGGGCGAGGTCGAGTATCGCAGCTGGCTGCGCCAGATGACCCTCTCCGCCATCGAGGGCGAGGAGGCCGTCATCCTGCTGCCCACGCGCTTCCTGCGCGACTGGGTGAGCAGCCATTACGGCGACCGCCTGCGCACTCTCTGGATGGCGGAGAATCTGGGAGTCCGCCGGGTCGACATCCGCGTGGCGCCCGAGCTCCGCATGCCGACGCCCGAGGCGGCCCTGGCGGACGGTATGGCCGGCGCGGCGCCCGCCGCGGCACCCGGAGCGCGGCCGCAGCAGGCCGCGTTGGCGCTCGCCGAGCCGCTCTCCTCGCCGCCGCGCGGCGCCGAGGCGCGCCCCGACGGGCGGGCCGAGTCGCGCAGCGACTGGGCCGCGCCGCTCGACCCGCGCTTCACCTTCGACAGCTTCGTCGTCGGCAAGCCCAATGAATTCGCCCATGCCTGCGCCCGCCGTGTGGCGGAGAAGCCGGCCAGCCCGGGCTTCAACCCGCTCTTCCTCTATGGCGGGGTCGGCCTCGGCAAGACCCACCTGATGCACGCCATCGCCTGGGCGATCAGCTTCAACGGCCAGCGCAACGTCGCCTATATGTCGGCCGAGAAGTTCATGTACCGCTTCATCGCGGCGTTGCGGGCGCAATCGACAATGGAGTTCAAGGAGAGCCTCCGCTCCGTCGACGTGCTGATGATCGACGACCTGCAGTTCCTGATCGGCAAGGACAACACGCAGGAGGAGTTCTTCCACACCTTCAACGCGCTGGTGGACGCCGGGAAGCAGATCGTCGTCTCCGCCGACAAGTCGCCCTCCGACCTTTCGGGGCTGGAGGACCGGCTGCGCACCCGCCTGGGCTGCGGCATGGTGGCCGACATCCACGCCACCACCTACGAGCTGCGCATCTCCATTCTGCAGGCCAAGGCGCAGGGCGCCGAGGTGGAGGTGCCGCCGCGCGTGCTGGAATTCCTGGCGCACAAGATCACCTCCAACGTCCGCGAGTTGGAGGGCGCGCTGAACCGGCTGATCGCGCATGCGAACCTGTTCGGCCGGCCGATCACGCTGGAGTCGGCGCAGGAAGTGCTGCACGACATCCTGCGCGCCCACGATCGCCGGGTGACGATCGAGGAGATCCAGCGCAAGGTGGCGGAGCACTACAACATCCGCCTCACCGACATGTCCTCCGCCCGCCGCGCGCGCAACGTGGCGCGGCCACGGCAGGTGGCGATGTACCTGGCCAAGCAGCTCACCTCCCGCTCGCTGCCGGAGATCGGCCGCCGCTTCGGCAACCGCGACCACACGACAGTGATGCACGCCGTCTCCCGCGTGGCGGAACTGATGCAGTCCGACAGCACCTTCGCCGAGGATGTCGAGTTGCTGCGGCGCATGCTGGAGAACTGAGGCGGGCCTGCGCTCCGTCGCGCGGGCAGAAAGAAGGTTGGGGGAGTGAACTCCCCCAAACCCCCTCCTTTTTCTGCAAGTTTTCGGTTGCGCGGGTGGCAGGGGCTGCCCTTCGCCACCTGACCGGCCGCCGCAATCGCCGGGGCTGCTTCAGCCCCGGCGCGGGCGCTTCCCGCCCGCGCAACAAAACTGGCAGAAAAGAAAGAAGAGGGGGGGCGGGGGAGAATTCATTCTCCCCCGGTTCTGCCCCCCTGCTGGATTTGAGAACAGATCCAAGCTCCCATCTTCTTTTCTGCTTATTTCGTCGCGCTGGCGAGGCGCGCGCACGCCGGGGCCGAAGCAACCCCGGCGGCTGCCACCGGCAGAGCAACCATCACCAGAGGCGTGATGGGAAACCGGCAGAAAGAAGAATGGGCGTGGGGAAAATTCCTTCCCCACGACCTTCGCATCGCAGCGCAGCAATGCCAGAATTGGCGGGACGTCCAGGCCGGCAAGAAGGGTTGCCCCATGAACGACGCTTCCATCCCGGCCGAGGAATCCCCGGTGACCGCCGCCTATCGCAAGTTCCGGCGCGATGAGTGGGCGGCCCTGCGGGCGAACACCCCGCTCTCGCTCTCCAGCGAGGATATCGAGGGGATGCGTGGCCTGGCGGAGCGGCTGTCCCTGGCCGAGGTGGTGGATATTTTCTTGCCGCTCTCGCGCCTGTTGAACCTGCAGGTGGCGGCGGCGCGCAGCCTGGGCGTGGTGCAGGACACCTTCCTGGGCCGCCCGGCGGCCCTGCCACCCTATATCATCGGCGTTGCCGGCAGCGTGGCGGTGGGCAAGAGCACCTTCGCCCGCGTGCTGCGGGCCATCCTGGCGCGCTGGCCGGACCACCCGAAGGTGGAGCTCGTGACCACCGACGGCTTCCTCTACCCGACCCGGGTGCTGGAGGAACGGGGCCTGATGCAGCGCAAGGGCTTCCCCGAAAGCTACGACCTCCGGCGCATGATCGCCTTCCTGAACGCCGTGAAGGCGGGCGAGCCGGCGGTGGCGGCGCCGGTCTATTCGCACCTCTCCTATGACATCGTCCCCGGGCAGCAGCAGGTCATCCGCCGGCCGGACATCCTGATCTTCGAGGGGCTGAACGTGCTGCAGGCCGCCTCCGGCGCGCCGCTGCTGGCCTCCGACTTCTTCGACTTCTCCGTCTATGTGGATGCCGAGGAGCAGCACATCGCCGACTGGTACGTCCGGCGCTTCCTGCTCCTGCAGCGCACCGCCTTCCAGCAGCCCGGCTCCTATTTCCACCGCTACAAGGACCTGCCGGAGGAGGAGGCCGTCGCGGTGGCGAGTCGGATCTGGGAGGAGATCAACTTGCGCAACCTACGCGAGAATATTCTTCCCACGCGGGAGCGCGCCCGGCTGGTGCTGCGCAAGGGACCACAGCATGCCGTGGAGGAGATCTGGCTGCGGCGGATGTAGCCCGCCCTCTGTAACGGCTTGAAACAGGGCCGCCAGCTACCTGCTTCCGGTAGCAGGGCGGAGCTTCGGCGGGACCGATCGGGGAACCGGCCCGGGAGCAGTTCGCATTGAATTAGCCGTGATGGCCTCAACTAGACGGTTCGACGGGTACAAATTTTAAGTATTGTCTCGGCACCCGCCACAGCCGGAGCTCTGCCTCTCCTGCCTGACGGGGGCCCAACCACGCCGCCTCGCAAAGGGGCCTCCAAAAGGGTGTCAGCCCGATGCTGTTCAACTCGGCCGTCTTCATCGCTGGGTTCCTTCCCATTGTGCTTCTGGGGTTCTTCCTCTTCGCCGGCACGGGTCGGCAGCGCCTGGCCGGAGTCTGGCTGACTCTCGCCTCGCTGTTCTTCTACGCCTGGTGGGACCCGCATTACCTGCCGCTGCTGCTGGGCAGCATCGTCGCCAACTACCTGCTGGGCGGCTGGCTGCTGCGCCACCCCTCGCGCCTGGTGCTGGCGCTCGGCATCGCCGGCAACGTGGCGCTGCTCGGCTACTACAAGTACACCGGCTTCCTGCTCGGCTCGCTGGACGACGCGCTCGGCCTCGGCTGGAACGTGCCGCACATCATCCTGCCGCTGGCGATCTCCTTCTTCACCTTCCAGCAGATCGCCTATCTCAGCGACGCGCATGATGGCGCGGTGGTGGAGCACGACTTCCTCAACTACTGCCTGTTCATCACCTTCTTCCCGCACCTGATCGCCGGGCCTATCACCCACCACCGGGAGATGCTGTCGCAGTTCAGCAACCCCGAGAATTTCCGCCCGCGCCTGGACAACATCTCGGTCGGCGCCACGCTCTTCGTGCTGGGCCTGGCCAAGAAGGTGCTCTTCGCCGATCCGATGGGCGCCGAGGCCGGGCCGGTCTTCGCCGCCGCCCAGGGCGGCATGGCGCTGCCGCTGCTCGATGCCTGGAGCGCCGCGCTCGCCTATACGATGCAGCTCTATTTCGACTTTTCCGGCTATACGGACATGGCGATCGGCCTTGGCCTGCTCTTCGGCATCAGCCTGCCGCCCAATTTCGACAGCCCCTTCAAGGCGCACAACATCGCCGATTTCTGGTCGCGCTGGCACATGACGCTGACGCGCTTCCTGACGGCCTATATCTATAACCCCATCGTGCTGCGCGTGACCCGCGCCCGCGTCGCCGCCGGCAAGCCGCTGCCGAAGCGCGGCAAGATGACGGTGAGCACCTTCCTCGCCCTGATCGCCTACCCGACCCTGGTCACCATGGCGATCTCCGGCATCTGGCATGGCGCCGGCTGGACCTTCGTCGTCTTCGGCCTGCTGCACGGCTTCTATCTGGTGGTGGTGCAGGGCTGGCGGGCGCTGAAGGCCCACTGGGGCTGGAAGGTGGACAGCGACAAGCTCTGGCACCGCGTGCCGGCCGTGCTGCTGACCTTCCTCTGCGTGGTGGTCGCCAATGTCTTCTTCCGCGCGCCCAGCCTGGAGGCCGCGCTGAGCATGCTCTCCAGCATGGTGGGCATGAACGGCGTTCTGCTGCCAACCTCCTTCGAGCGCATCCCCGGCATCGCGCCGATCGCCGGCCTGCTTGGCATTCCCTTCGAGCCCGGCCCCTTCTTCAAGCCCGTGCTCGGCCTGCAGATCGCGCTGCTGCTCGCCATCGTCTGGTTCCTGCCGAACACCCAGCAGTTCCTGCGGCAGTACCGCACCGCCCTCAACTGGCGCCCGCAGGTGAACTGGCTGCAGCAGCGGCTGGCCGTCGCGACCTGGCGGCCCAGCATGGTCTATGGCGTGGTGCTCGGTGTGCTCGGCTTCTTCGCCCTGGCCCGCGCCATGTCCGCGGCGCCGACCGAATTCCTCTACTTCCAGTTCTGAGGCGGATCATGGATCAACTCGCCTGGTTGCCTTCCCATCCTGATCTCGGGGCCGCCATCGGCGCGGCACGGCGCCTGCCCGACGCCGCCGAGCGCCTGTCCGCCGCCATCCGGCTGGCCGGCTTCCGGCGCGACTTCACCGCCACCGGCCGGATCGACCGGCTGGCGGCGGAGGGTCTCGCCGGCACAGGGTCAGCCACTGGCGGCCGGCCGGGTGGGCTTACGCCGCTGCGGCTGGCCATCCTGGCCTCGCACACCGTGGACCATCTGGTGCCGGCCATCCGCGTCTCAGGCCTCGATCGCCGCGTGGCGCTCTCCGTGCATGTCGCGCCCTACGGGATGTACCGGCAGGCGCTGCTCGGGGAGGACCCGGCGCTGGCCAGCTTCGACCCGCAGCTCATCCTGCTGGCGCTGGACGCGCGGGACGCGCCGATCGACCTGCCGCTCGACTCGACCGAGGAGGCGGTCGCCGCCGCGGTCGCCACCCGGGTGGAGGAGTTGCGCGGCCTCTGGCGCCGCGCCAAGGCGCGCTACGGCGCACAGGTGGTGCAGCAGACGCTGGTGCCGGCTGATCCGCCGGTCTTCGGCTCCTTCGAGGGGCTGGTGCCCGCCGCGCCGACGGCGGTGATCGAGCGGCTGAACACCGCCATCCGCGCCGCCGCGCGCCAGGAAGGCGTGCTGCTGCTCGACCTCGCCTGGCAGGCGGCGCATTTCGGCGGGGCGGGCGCACTGGCCGACCCGGTGCGCTGGCACCAGGCCAAGCAGCTCGTCAGCCCGGTCGCCGCGCCGCTCTATGGCGACCTTGTCGCGCGCATCGCCGCCGCCGTGGCGGGGCAGTCGCGCAAGTGCCTGGTGCTCGACCTCGACAACACACTCTGGGGCGGCGTCATCGGCGATGACGGGCTGGACGGCATCAAGCTCGGCCAGGGGAATGCCACCGGCGAGGCCTTCCTGGCCTTCCAGCGCTATGCGGCGGCACTCGGCCGGCGCGGCATCATCCTGGCGGTCTGCAGCAAGAACAACCCGGAGGTGGCGGAGGAGGCCTTCGCCAAGCATCCGGAAATGGCGCTGCGGCGCGGCGACATCGCCTGCTTCGTCGCCAACTGGAACGACAAGGCCGGCAATCTCCGCCACATCGCCAAGACGCTGAACATCGGCCTCGACAGCCTCGTCTTCGTCGATGACAACCCGGCCGAGCGCGAGATCGTCCGGCGCGAGCTGCCGGAGGTGGCGGTGCCGGAAGTGCCGGAGGATGTCGCCTTCTATCCGGAGATCGTTGCCGCGGCCGGCTATTTCGAGACGGTTTCCTTCACCGCCGACGATGTGGCGCGCGGCCGCTCCTACGCGCTGAACGCCGAGCGCGCCGCCGCACTGGAGCAGGCGACCGACCTGCAGGGCTATCTGCGCAGCCTGGCCATGACCATGACGGCCAAGCCGGTCGGCCCCGCCGAGCTGCCGCGCGTGACGCAGCTCATCAACAAGACCAACCAGTTCAACCTGACCACCCGCCGCTACACCGAAGCCGATACCGAGCGCTTCTCGAAGGATCCGGGTACGGTGATGCTCTCCTTCCGCCTGCGCGACCGCTTCGGCGACAACGGGCTGATCAGCGTCGTCATCGCCCGGCCGGATGCCGCCCTGGCGCCGAACGAGCTGCTGATCGACACCTGGCTGATGAGCTGCCGCGTGCTCGGGCGGCAGGTCGAGGAGGCGACGCTCGGCGTGGTGGCCGGGCATGCCGCTCGCAAGGGCGCCGCCGCACTGGTCGGTGAATACCGCCCCACCGCCAAGAACGGCATGGTGGCGGAGCATTATGCGAAGCTGGGCTTCACGCCCATGCCCGCACCGGAGGGCGCCGAGCCCGGCGCCACCTTCTGGCGATACGAACTCAGCGCCGTCCAGGCGCCCGAGCACTTCATTGAGGTTGAAGCCGCATGACCGAGTCCGAGATCTACGCCGCCCTGACCGAGGTGTTCCAGGAGGTGTTTGACGATGACGACATCGTCCTGCATCCGGAGACCAAGGCGGATGACATTCCCGGCTGGGACAGCCAGGCGCATGTCAACCTGGTGGTGGCGGCCGAAATGCGCTTCGGCATCCGCTTCCGCACCGCCGAGCTCGAATCCTTGCACGATGTCGGCGACTTCGTGAAGCTGATCGACAGCAAGCTGGAGGCCGTCGGGAATGGATGAACCCGCCCCTAAGCGCGGCGCCGCCAGGAAGGCGGACAAGCCGGCGGCCCCGCCGCCGCCCGCCGTGCGGCCGCGCTATCTGGCGGCCGTCTTCGGCAGCGCGCTCGGCGCGCTGGCGCTGTTCTACGCTGCGCTGTTCACGCTGAAGGCGACGGACAACCTGCCGCCGCCGGCCTTCTCGAACTCGATCTGCGTCGATGAGAAGCTGGCCTTCCATCGTGAGCACCCGATCGGCTCGCCGAATCTTCTGGTGATCGGCTCCTCAGTCGCCTGGCGGCATTTCGACGGCGCCGTGCTGGTGCAGAACTCGCCCACCACCAAGCCGCTGAACGGCGCCTTCTGCGGCCTGAGCGTCAACCAGACCCGGTATGTGGCCGACTGGTTCCTCGACCGCAGGCCGAGCATCCAGGACGTCCTGCTGATCACCTCGCCGCAGGATTTCGAGAACTGCACCACCACCCGGACGGCGCTGTTCGACGCGAAGGATGTCGAGGACTATGTGCTCGACCATGGCACGCCCTGGGGCTACTACCTGCGCTACTTCGACCTGTTCTCCCTGGCCCGCAACGCCAGTGAGATCGCGGCCAAGCGCAGCGGCGAGAACTGGGTGGACCCGCTGGTCTTTGATCCCTATGGGGGTGGCCCGCTCGACACCAACCGGAACCGGGAAACGCCGCTCTACGGCATGGTCAAGCAGCTGGACGACGCCTGCTTCGCCGCCCTGGGGAGCCTCAGCGCGCGGCTGCAGAAGGAAGGCCGGCGCCTGATGGTCGCCTCGACACCGCTGAACCCGGAATGGAAGATCAGCGGCGATCCGGATGGCCAGACCGTCGCGGAGTTCACGAGCCGCATCCGCAAGACCCTGGCGGGCAATCCGTTGGCCGAGTTCTGGGATGGGGACGCCGCGCAGGTGGTCGAGCCCTCCGCCTTCTTCGACGCCATCCATCTGCGCTGGTCGGCGGCGAAGACCTATACCGCGGCCCTGGTCAAGGCGCTGCATCCCGGCATGACCAGCACGCCGCGCGCCATGACCGCCACCGAAGGGAGCAAGCTTTAAGGCCCGCAGCGGGCGCGCCAGAGAGAGGGCAAGCCCCCTGGCAAGCCCCCCCTGGCGCGACGGTGCGGGCCGGGCCCTCAGCCCTCCGGCAGGATCTGGTGCTTGTGGCCGGGCGCCTCGATCAGCTCGATGATGACACTGAGCGGACTCATGAAGAACTGGATGTGCCGTCCACCATAGGCCACCGCCGGCTGGGGCTCGGCGATCGGCAGGCAGTGCGCATCGCGCAGCCGCTCGCGCTCCGCCGCCAGGTCCTCCACCAGGTAGGCGACATGGTTGAGGATGCGGGACTTCTGCTTCAACGCCAGGGCCACGGGGCTTTCGTCGCCCAGGGGGGCGATCAGCTCGTAGCAGACCCCGGACTGGTCGTAGCCGAACTGCACATAGACCTTGTTGACGGGATCTTCCCATTCGCGGGTCCAAGCGTGGATCTGCAGCGGAGGGCCGAGCAGGTCGCGGCCCCGCCGCAGCGTCTTCACCACCACGCCGATATGATCGAATTGCATGCGCTGTCCCAGGCGTCCAGAGTCGGTTCGACGAGCCTCGACCCTTCCACGGAAACCAGCCGGCGTCGAGGCGGGGCGGCGAAATTCACCCCCAAGTTCCCTTGGGGCCTCCGCCTTGGCGGCCGGCGCTGCCCAGCCGGCGGCATGGGCGGGAACCGCGGGGCGGGCCAGCCGGCAAGCGAGACGCGATTGTCAGGGAAGGGACCGCCGGGGGTGGTGGAGCTGAGGGGAAACTCCACCACCGGTTAACTCTCGCTGGAACCTGCTGCTCCAAAAGCGGACTGCCTACGCACGGGAAAGGCTGTGTAGCAGGTTGTGTAACAGCCTGCGAGCGGATGAAAAATCTTCTGCCAAAGCTGTACCTTGTGGCGTGCAACCGCCTCTCCAGCTTTCGCGCCGGCTATCTCAAGGAGCCTATCAACATTCTCTGGCCTGAACGTCCTGGAGGATTGTACCTTTCTACTATTGCGATGGATGCTGTCCGTCCATTGAACGGCGGTGAAATGACAAACCAGATGTCCCTGAAAGCTCTTGCCGCACGCGTGGCTGGCCTGCGCCAAGCGATGGAAGCTGTTATGCAAGGCTCTACCCCTGACCACGCCAAGTGGTCGGGAGTAAACTCATTCGTCCGCACGTATTCCGACTTGGCCCGGCAGTACATTCTTCTAACAGGCGATAACTCCATTAATGTATATGACGCCAGCAAGCTTAAGTCATGGGCGGAGTCACTCTGGCCTCAGCAGAAAGCCAATTTTGATATTATATACGCTGATATAGTAATACTTCACAACATGATGAATCAAACAGAAGAAGTGCCAATTGGCCCTCTTTACAATCTTTTGGTATCTGGTTCAGAAGATGAGTGGACAGGGAAGCCGTTCCAAGTTGAACTATCGCGCTGTATCCGCGAATACACTGCTCCACATTTAACCAACCGCTATGGAAACCTAGATTCCGACTCGATTGCCGACTTGAAACGTGCCCCTTGTATTTTTGCCTATGAGACCGGGCACAAGCTTCCCCCGAAGTTCGGCTACATCAAGGAGATCATTCAACGTCAAGGGCAGGTCCGCATAGAGTACGAGTTGTACCCTGTGGAACCGTTTTTGAACGCCGACGCTTTGGAGCATATGACGTTCGAACTAGACATTGGAAAGCTTGAACTTTACCGCACCCATTGGGCCGTCAAGCAAGTCAATCTTCCCAAAGAGCTACATGCACATGGCATAACGCTTCCGCCCTCGTTGCGAGATGTTACCAACGCCGTTGATGTTTCGACGCATACTTTTGACGTTGCGCTTTCCTTCCCTGGTGAAGTTCGGCCGCTGGTCGAGAAGATCGCTCATGAGTTGGAGAGGCGGCTCGGCCCAAACACCTATTTTTACGACAACAATTATGTCTCCCAGCTTGCACAACCATCGCTCGACCTACTTCTTCAGGGCATCTACCGTCGTGCGAAGCTCGATGTTGTTTTTCTTAGTGCGGACTACCAGAAGAAGAATTGGTGCGGCATCGAGTTCCGCGCCGTAAGGGAGATTATGTTCAATCGCGAGAACTCACGGGTCATGTTTGTGAAAACCGACGACGGGCCGGTCGAGGGCGTAACCAGCACCGACGGCTATATTGATGCCCGAAACTTCGAACCAGCCGCAGTCGCCGACTTCATCTGCGAGAGGGTATGGTTGCTGCGTCAGGGAGAGGGAGCTTAGGTTCGCTCCGTAGGGAAGCTCGCTCCCGGCGCACATCTGAGGGGAGGGTAGATCGCCAAAGGTTATCCCTCCAATGTCGCTTTGAGGGGGCTTCTCACAGGGCTCAGCTTCTGGCCATTCTGAGAATGCGGAAGGCGCTTGCGGTGCCGATCTGAAGGCGGCGCGCAATCTCCGCCACCGCCACACCTTCAGCGTGTAGCTTCAGCACTTCAGCAGACTTCGCCCGAGCGGTGGGCTTGCGGCCCTTGTAAGCTCCCACAGCCTTCGCCTTGGCGATACCCTCGCGCTGCCTCTCCAGCATCAGGCCGCGTTCAAACTCGGCAACGGCCGTGAGCATGGTCAGCATCAGCTTGCCCGTCGCCGTTCGGGTATCCACCGCTTGACCGCCCATGGACAGCACCAACAGCGCCACGCCCTTCTTCTCCAGGCGCCCGACAATGGTGAGTAAGTCCGCCACCGACCGCGCGAGCCGATCTGGCTTGGCGACAACCAAGGTGTCCCCTTCCCGCGCGAAGTCGAGTGCGGTGGCGAGCTGGGGGCGCTCCACCGCCACCGAGGACACCTTCTCAGCAAAGATCCGTTCGCATCCTGCCGCTTGCAGATCGCGGACCTGGGCCTCCAGCCCCGCATCCTGCTCCACCGTGGAAGTCCGCGCGTACCCGATCAGCATGGTTGATCCGATCACTGGAATCTAGGACTTCATGATCTGCTCAGATCAAAACTCCGAAGTCAACTCTAATGATCTTCCTTTCAGCGTGATTTTGGCCAATCCGTACCGACTCACTAAGGCATGCCGTAGTGATCCAATATGCCGAGGCTTAGATTCGACGTGATGAGTCTCGGGAGGAATGCGGATGGAGTTGCCCGGCGAACAGATTTGTATTCGGATTTGGGAGACGCTGGAGAAGTGCGGGACCGGCCTCCTGAGTCCCTGGCAGATTCGGCGCGAAGGACGCGCACGCATCGACGTCCGCCGCGAAGAGGCAATCAGCGATGCTCAAACGCAGCGCGAGATAGACGTCTTCCGCAAACAGCTATCTGAAGATTCTGCTCGCCTACGTTTGGCACCCCGCACGTCGCGGCTGCGCCTATCAGCACCGGATGGGGAGAAGTACAAACGACGGCAGGAGCCGATACTCCCTTTCTCACCTCCCGCCCGAAAGCTTGCACACCTTTCTGAGGGCAGAAGGCAGTGCGATGACCTGGAGAAGCTTCTCAACATCCGCGCCACCCACAGGATAGCAGAAGAAGAAGCACTGCGTCACGCTGACGAGCCGCTTCCCCCCCAGAGAATAAACCAAGATTGGATTCAGGCATGGCGAGAAGGGGCGGAGCGAGTTTCGGAAGAAGACGTTAGATTGTTATGGGCCAGGCTACTCAATGGAGAAGTAATCTCTCCAGGGACATATTCCCTCCGCACATTACAAACTTTACGAACATTGCAAACTGCGGAAGCGGCCGCGCTAAATCGAGTTGCACCTTACGCCCTTAATGACGCACTTCACCGAGTCTCCAAAGGGGCCGGCGCTATTCCAGGAACAACATTCTCGGACATTCTGCTACTTGAGGAGTGTGGAATTCTAACAGGTTCTCAAGGTCTTCTACAAAGAAAATATGAAATTCGGCATGACAAGGAAAAAGGATTCTATGTTCCGATCTTTGTAAGTAATAATAAAACTCTTGTGCTCACATTCTCAGAAAACGTTTCGAAATCAGATTCTATTTTTCACATTCCGTGTTATCTCTTTACTTCTGTTGGGCAGCAAATAATACGACTTGCCGAGTACAAATTTAATGAAGACCATCTTTCTGACTTTGTGCGATACGCTCATGCGAGTTATGAGAGTAAATTTCTCAAGGGCGATCTACTTACGCTTGGCCAGAAAATATCTGAAGGCACTTACCAGGTTTTGAGCGCCAAGGAGATAAATCCCTAGTCCTATGGAATTTCCATAAGTAAACAATGAATAATAATGATTTTGTTTCTTTAATTTATCTCTTAAAATGGCCTAAAGCTATGTGAAGAAGAAGTATCTCTCGAATGGTTGTTCCCCTGGGCGAAAAGCAATGGAGCGAGATCGCGAAGCGCTATATTGACGGTGACGCGCTGAGCGACATCGCGCGCCATTTCTCCCGTTCAGAGCGGGCACTGACTTATGGCCTGCGGAAGCGCGGCATTACGCGCTAAGCCAAAAGCCCTGATCTTCCCATTCCCTCCACCACGGCGACGTTGAGTGACAGGCTGACCGAACTCGGCATTGCCCCCGAAGGCGCCGAGCTACAGGCGAGGCGAAAGCTGGCCCTCCAAACTGGCGAGAAATCAGCCGCACTCCTCCAGGCACTCGCCCTTGCGCAGATCGAAGCCCTGCTCGCTGCCGACAAGCCGCTACCGCCCAACCAGCTCACGCGGCTGCTTGACTCACTCTCCACCACCCTCGCCAGGGCGGCGAAGGTTCGGGCCTTCTCCCTGGGCATCACCGAACGCACGGCATTCGCGGGCGAGGCTTTGCCCGTCCTCGAAATCCGCGATCTGACCGGGCAGGAGGTTGAGGAGATTCGTGCAACGCAGGCTGCCGAATACGCCAAGGGTAGCACCGCGCCACCGTCAGATTTCGATGACGATCTGGAAGAGGATGGCGAACCGGCTGACGAGGATGACGATTACGACGTGGCGCTCGTCGGTGGCGGCAACGACCGATAAGGCAGGCTGGAATGCCAAAGTCCTAGGAAATCCGCCACTTCCTGGACCCTGATGCAGCCATTGAACGGGCGAAATCCGAACCTGAAGCAGAATCTTCGGGCAGATCGGTTGGTTGTTTCTGCGCTCGGCTCGTATTTCCTATCACTGCAACACAGCAGTGAATACGAGATAACATTCGCAGAGATTAAAGTGACAACAAATACCGACAATCAGCATGCTACGGATTTTTCCGCCTCCGCGCCCCATATTCCGTTTATTTCCAAGACTCCTCGCGCGTCATCAGACAATCTGAGTAATATATATAATAATACACATACTAAACCTACATCCGACACCCACTCCAAATTAGAGACAACATCCTACATCATCAATCGCAAGCCATTTCTCCGGCAGCAAACTGAGCGCCGCATCATCGCGATCCAAAATAACTTTGAGCGTGCTTGTGCAGCAGGCTGCCAGCACTGGCTGACAATCACCGTCAATTACCGCAAACTTGGTATCCATGATGTGGGCAAGGTGAAGAAGCTGCGCACTGCGCTTGCCCGCGAGATCACAGGTTGGCTGTACGAGCGCGGCTTGCCTGTCGCTCGCGTGACCTGCGTTGAGCTATCGCAAAGCCGAGGTGCCCACACTCACGAGCTGCTGGCCTGCCCGGACGACAAGGCGCCTGAGCTGCGCGATTTCATCGCCCGCAAAGCAGCCGCCCTGGCAAAATGCTCCAGCCCCCTTCACGGCGCCTTCCACTTTTCAGAGGGGCATGACGGCAGGCACCTTTGCAAGAATCCTGACAGCGCCCAAGGCTGGCTTCGGTACGTACTAAAAGGTTGCGTCAGCACAGGTGATTGCATCGCGGAAGTCAGAGGTCCAGAGAAGGAAAAGGATATGATCTGCCTTCCAGGGCAGAACATTACCCAATGTTTTCTCTTAGATCACCAACGTCGCTCAGCCGCATAATATGCAATAACTTGCGTATTCTTGCATAGCGTTTGCAAATCGCTTGCAAAACATCTTCTCAGCGGGGAAGCCGATGCAGAACGACATCAGTTCTCCCTGCTTTATCTTCTCGCGCAAACTCATTGATTGACCATCCCGCTCCAGACACCCTCCAGAATCGCCTCAGGACGCGGCACAAGCCACTCTGGGCATCTCCGGGTAGAGGGGACAGCGGATAATAGCATAAAAACGCTCAGGATGCCTTCCAGACCGTTTTATGAATATCTAACAGATACTTAAGAGCGTATATTCGAGATAACATTGCTATCACAGATAGATAAGCAATGATTTACAATGTTGTCTCTCATTTATTATTTCAATATCTCTCTTGATTCTATCATTCTTGGCACTGATACTAAGGATGTTGCTTACTCCGGGAGAAAGATACCCATGCTCAGCAATCTTGTTTTCATCGAAATCACTGACGACGACATGGCCGGCCTCTATGGCGCGCTCAGCGACGTGCAAATGATCCATCGTGGGGAAACCTGCCTGCTCAGGGGCACTCACCCCGAGCATGGCGACGTGCTGCTCTTCCAGAGCTTCCAGGGCGCGATCATGGCAAAGGTGCAGCGATAAGGCGCCAATCGGCGATGTAGGATGCCTATCCCGGCGCAGTCCTACCTGTCAGCGGCGGCGGGGAAGCGCGCCGGGATACGTGTCATCACCTCAGGAATAGCGATCTTGTTGATCGCATCTGACAGCAGCTCAGGAGAGTAGGAGCCGTAACGGGAACCCACCCCAGGCGACGCATGTCCGAGTATGCGCTCACTGACCTCCTGCGGCACGCCCGCCTCTCGCAACCTCGTCTTCAAGCCGTGCCTGAAGGCGTGGAATCCAAGACCGGGCCTCTTTTCGACCCCCACCCTCTTCAGGAACCGCCCTGAAAGCCACTTTGAAAGCTGTTTGCCCGGATCACCCGCCACAGGCGCAGGGCAGTCTGGCAGCAGAGACATTGCACCCTGCGCCCGCTGAGCATCAGCCAATTGCAGCAGACCAAGGCGGAGCAATTCAGTGTGGATTGGCACCTTTCTGCGGGAGCTAGGAGTCTTCAGCCGCATTCCCCTTGCGGGGTCCAGCCAAAGCAAAGGGTGATTGTTTTCAGTGATAACATCGGCAGGACGTAGCTGAGCAATCTCGGCAACGCGCATCCCCGTGTAGAATGCGATTAGGGGCGCCCAGAAATGCCATTCTGGTTGTGAGTGTGCACTCTCTGCCACGGCACTTTTATGCGGGCGAGCAAACAAAGAATCTGAAAATATCGTCTCGATGTCTTTGTTCGTAAATTCTGCATTTTCCTTGTGTGAATTGTCCTCCTTTAGCTTCGCCTTCGAAAAAGGACTGCTGACTATATTCCCGGCGATCACCTGCTCATTAAAGAAGCTGCGGATCGTACTGAGCGTGCCGTTGATCGTGCGGGCGTCGAGTGGTGGCAGCTCCAGCTTTCTCGCTTCGTCCGCCTTCGCAAAGAATGGCAGCCCGGCAAGCTGGGGATGGCTTCGCCAATGTGCGGGGAGATGACGGAGCGCCGTTAGAATGCTTCCTGCATCCTTCTCAGATATGTCCGCCACTGTCCGATCCCCACCGAAGGCATCGGTCAGAACACCCGCCTCAGCACGCCATTGCATAACTGCCTTCGGAGTTGCGCGCCGCTCCTTCGCTCGCAGCTCGATAAAGGCATCAATGGCGTCCTGGAGGAGCGGCGCTTGCCCCCTACCTGGCTGCGGCTGATCCTGGCTTTCCTGATGAGGTGAGATGTCCGGGAGGGAGCCTTTCCCGTCCATTGAGGGCGGCTGAGGTTTGTATTCGACATCGCCCTCCGCCCATCGCAGCCGGGCATCCTGGACCTTCCAGAGCGCGTCCATAACCCGCTTGCAGAGCACCGCGAACTCCTGACCGTCCTTCGGCAACGGCTGGCCTGCGGCGGTGGCGATGGCTCGGGCGATGGGCCGAGCGGCCACAAAGTCATGGCTGGTGAAGTCCTCTTCCAGCCTGTCTAGTGCGGCCTGGGCGTCCGCTGCGTAAGCCTCCCGGCTGATGCGCGCCCGTTCATCGGGAGTGGCCTCGGTAGGCAGTAGGGCTGCGGCGAACTCACCCGCGCCCAGCAGCCGAAAGGCGCGGTCCAGTTCCGCCTGGAACCACTCGGCAATACAACGATCCAGGGCGGCGCGGTCAGACACGGTGGCGAGCTTCGTCCAAAGGAGATGAAGCCGGGTTCCTATCGTGGCCGCCTTCAGCCGCGCAATGCGTCCGTCTGCCGTCCCGAGCGACCGGACGATCTCCTGCCGCCCGGCGAGTCGCGCCACCGCCAGGGGAAGGCGGCAGCGGAAGAACCAGCGATGGTGCCTCAGAAGCAGATACGAGCCAGCGGTCAGGCGCATGTGTAGCAACCCGTGTTACAGGGTGTGCTCGGCAACCGCGATGTCTTTGATTCCGCGAAGGGGTGGTGGAGCTGAGGGGAATCGAACCCCTGACCTCCTCATTGCGAACGAGGCGCTCTCCCAACTGAGCTACAGCCCCACACTCGCGCGGTGGGCGCGCTTATCCCCGACGGCCCATCATAAGTCAAGCGGCGCTTGCTCCCGTCCGCATGGCTTCGTAGATGGGGGCCTCACGACAAGGGGATTGCGATGTACGCGGTGTTCTGGCTGGTCGATCAGGCAATCGGGCTTTACGTCTGGGCCCTGATCATCGCGGCCGTGTTCAGCCTGCTGATTGCCTTCAACGTGCTGGACACCCGCAACCGCTTCGTCTGGGCGGTGGCCGACTTCCTCTACAAACTGACCGAGCCGGCGCTGCGGCCGATCCGCAATTTCCTGCCGAGCCTCGGGGGCATCGACATCTCGCCGATGATCCTGATCCTGCTGCTCTACGCGCTGCGGATCTTCCTCTGGACCACGCTGTGGCCGCTGGTGGCCCGCTGAAGGCCTGGCGGGCGGTCGAGGGCGGCGTCGAGCTGCGCGTCAAGGCGCAGCCCAAGGCCCGCCGCGCCGGCCTCGCCGGCTGGGTCGAGATGCCCGATGGCCCCCGCCTGAAGCTCGCGGTGCACGAGGCACCGGAGGACGGGCGGGCCAACCGGGCGATCTGCGCCCTGTTGGCCGCGGCCCTGCATGTCCCCACTTCC
>Ga0180216_1001706_pt1 | contig 19165 bp, 11 predicted proteins | sample eDN3rd37CBELigMG_FD_128879 | JGI IMG/M metagenome (GOLD analysis project Ga0180216, IMG submission 128879) | Enriched Miracle-Growth compost microbial communities from Emeryville, California, USA - eDNA 3rd pass 37_C BE-Lig MG (version 2)... ...
CTGCGGGCTCAGTATAGGGCGATTGCCGTCGACCATATCGGTTGCGGCATTTCGGATAAGCCGGCCAATTTCTCCTACCGCCTGGCCGACCATATCGGCAACCTGGTGCGGCTGATCGACGAGTTGGATCTCCGCGACATCACGCTCTTGGCGCACGATTGGGGCGGTGCGATCGGTATGGGCGCCGCCGCCGAGCGGCCCGATCGGTTCGAACGCTTTGTGCTGTTCAACACGGCCGCATTCCGTTCCAGCCGCTGCCCTTGGCGAATCCGCGTGTGCCGCACGCCGGGCCTTGGCCCGCTGGCGGTGTGCGGGGCGAACGCTTTCCTGCGGGCTGCCCTGGTCATGGCCACCAGCGATCCCAAGAAGTTTCGCGGCGCCGTCCGGCAAGGCTATCTGGCTCCGTACGGCAATTGGGCCAACCGCGTGGCGATCCAGCGGTTCGTGGAAGACATTCCGCTCTCGCCGCGGCATCCCAGCTATGAAACCCTGCTGCGAATCGAACAGGTCCTGCCCAGCCTGGCTGACCGGCCCACCAAGTTCATCTGGGGCATGCGCGACTGGTGTTTCACGCCGGCTTTCCTGGAACGCTTCCTGGAGTTCTTTCCCCAGGCCGACGTGCTGCGTCTGCCGGCGGCCGGCCACTTCGTGGTGGAAGACGCAGCCGAAGAAGTGCTCGCCGCCGTAGAAGCGTTTCTACAGAGTTGAGCACGGCCGGCATTTTGCAGGGTGGGTGTTTGCACCCACCACTTGTCTCGCCAGGCCGCAAGAAGTCGCGGTGGTATGATGGTTGTCGCAAGCAACCGCTCTGCGGTTGCTTGTTGTGTCAATTGGAGTGCCAGTCCGGAATGAGATTGAGATAGCGAAGTAGCATCTCTCCTAAAGTTGTCACTTGCGATCCAGTCGCCTTCATCATGCCTGTGTTCTCATCGAACTCAGGAAGTGCACCTCGTTGGGGCCTCCTGAAGCGGTATCGAAGTAGGCCGAGTTCATGCAAACGCTGCTGATAGCTCTGCTTCAGAGCCGCTTTCTCGAACTCTTCTTGAGGCAAACCCGTGTATAACACATCTGGAGCGAGTAGTTCGGCGTGTTTGCTGCGAAAATCCGCATCTGCGTCGACTTCTTCATAAGTGTGCGCCAGCTCGCTACGAAGAATAATGACTTCACTATCGTTCAGCTGGCCGAGCAGCCAGAGCATTCGCTTTGCTTCCGTCTGCTTGAGTTCCTCTTCCGACAAGCCATTGGCGACGACGTTCGCAATATGTCCGATCCGCTCTTGGCTCGTCGCTCGGGCCGCTTGAGAGAAGGCATCTTCCAATAGATCTACCGCCTCAGGCTGCAGAAGCTTGTTCCGAAGAACTTCCTGCTCCAGGCTTCCAAGTCGTTTCTCTAGTTGCTGGACGAACTGGACGATGCGATCTACCCGTTGATTCGGGATGATGTTTCCAACCACCTCCGCGATCAGCGAGCCGACGATCGGCACAGCGCCGGTGGCACCCTTCGCGATATTCGCAATGATGTCGGTGGACGTATTGCCGAGTTGGGGCGGTTCATTTGTAGACATTGGTTACCCTAGGAAAGGCTGGAGGTAGCCGCGAACCTTTTCGACGGCGGTGAGGACACCAGCGACCTTTCCAATCTTTTCGATGCTGGTCCACAGCATTCCGATGATCGTCGCATTGGGTTGTGGTTTTTGAAGTTGAGCCTGAAGGGTGTCGATGTCGGCAATGACGGTGAGTTTGTCCTCGTCGTTGATCGTCGTGTTGGCTTGGATCTCCGATTTTAGTTCAGTAAGGACACGCGAAAGCTCAGTGAAGTTCGTGTTAACCACGTTGCCATCGCCGATGACGGTAACGCCGTGAATGTTCGTGATGTTGATGCCAGCGCTATTGGGAGTGTTCTGGAACAAGGATGCCTTCTGCAGCTTGTCGAGGCCAATGTCTGAAATCTTGTATTTAAGCTGTTCGGAATTTTGAGTTGTTCCACGTGGAGTTGTATACGAACGGGGGATTTTTACTTCCGTGACCCAGTGTTTCTGTACAAGGTAGTCGAGATTACTGCCCACCTCCTGCTGCTTGTATCCGTGCGAGGATTTCAATGCCTTATGCAAATCGCGGATGCCGATGGCCGCCTTCGAGGGACTCTTCGCGTCCTTGTGAACAGTAAACAAATGCCGCAGAATCGCGTCCCGAATCAGGTCGTCAGTGTTGCCTGAAGTCTGTTCAACCTTCCGCGAATTCGTGTTCGTGGCCATTGTGCTTCTCCTTGGAATGGGGCCGACCAAGGTTCCTTATGGGGCCGGTGCCATCTGACAATTAGGACGGGACTGCTGTGCATCGATTCGCAGAATACTTCGATACATCCAGCCGTTTCTTGGGGGCCGAATCACGATTTTTCTTTATATAGTGCATGGCCTGCCGCAGCTGGAGTCGTAACGCCTGACCTCAAGACTCGCGACGTTTTAATGGTGGCCCGCCAGCAACCACCCTGCAGATTCTACCCGTGGTGCCACCAGGCCAGGCCGCGGAACACGAAGTGGGTGATCACGCCGCCGAAGAACAACACACCGGAAATGACGAGCCCGGCGGTCGAAGGGGTGCTTCGGCCAATCATGATCGTGGCCAAGAACGCGGCGATGCCCAGAATGATCGGGATGTAGGACAGCATCATGCCGAGCTTGTACTTTTTGCCCGTTTGCTCAATCGTTTGAACGCGGCCTGCGTACGTGGGTGACAAGGGATCCGTGGCAACGGGATATCCGCAGCGAGGGCAAGCGAGTGCGAACGAAGAGACGGTGTTCGCGCATTCCTTACATGGGATCAGCGGCATGGTGGTTCTAGCCCCTTTTCAGATGTGTTTGCCACGCCGGTTCGTATTGTGGGGAACCGACGTGGCATTGCCCCATTCGCCGGATGCAAACATCCGGGCCACGTGTTGGTGATGCCGGCGACAACCGGGTGAATTTACGCTATCCCAATTGCCGGGTGACGAGCACCCGGCCTACGCGCTGGCGTGTGTCATTACCTACGCCAAAATGTCTTTCACCACATTGCCGTGCACGTCGGTCAGGCGGAAGTCGCGGCCTTGGAAGCGGAACGTCAGCCGTTCGTGGTTGATGCCCAAGAGGTGCAGGATGGTGGCGTTCAGGTCGTGGATGTGGACCGGGTTTTCCACCACGTTGTAGCTGAAGTCGTCGGTTTCGCCGTACGTGATGCCCGGCTGGATGCCGCCGCCGGCCAGCCACATGCTGAAGCAGCGAGGATGGTGGTCACGGCCGTAGTTGGTCTTGGTGAGCGTGCCCTGGCAGTAGGTGGTGCGGCCGAACTCGCCGCCCCAGATCACCAGCGTGTCGTCGAGCAGGCCTCGCTGCTTGAGGTCCTTGATGAGCGCGGCCTGGCCCTGGTCCACGTCGTGGCACTGCTTGCGAATATCGTTGGGCAGGTTGCCGTGCTGGTCCCAGCCGCGGATGAAGATCTGCACGCAGCGCACGTCGCGCTCGATCATCCGCCGGGCTAACAGGCAGCTCGCCGCGAACGTGCCTGGCTTGGTCACCTCGGGGCCGTACAGGTCGAGAATGTGCTGCGGCTCGTCGGAGATGTCGGTCAGGTCCGGCACCGAGGTCTGCATCCGGAACGCCATCTCGTACTGGGCGATGCGCGTTTGAATCTCCGGATCGCCAATCGCCTGGTACTCCTGCTCGTTCAGTTGATTGAGGGCGTCGAGCATCTGGCGCCGCGTGCCTTGGTCCAGGCCGGCCGGGTTGGAAAGGTACAACACGGGGTCGCCCTGCGAGCGGAGCGCCACGCCCGCGTGCCGACTGGGCAAAAAGCCGGCTCCCCACAGTCGGTTGTAGAGCGCCTGGGCATCTTTACGGCCGGTCCAACTGGCGGTGAGCACCACAAAGGCGGGCAGGTCGCGGTTCATGCTGCCCAGCCCGTAGCTGAGCCAGGCACCCAGGCTGGGGCGGCCGGGCCGCTGATCGCCGGTCTGGATGTAGGTGATGGCCGGATCGTGGTTGATCGCCTCGGTGTTGACCGTTTTGACCACACAGATGTCGTCGACAATGCCGGCCGTGTATGGCAGCAGCTCGCTGACCCAGGTGCCGTTCTGGCCATGCTGGGCGAACTTGAACATCGAGGGCGCGATCGGGAACCGCTTCTGGCCCGAGGTCATGGTCGTGAACCGCTGCCCATTGATCACCGAGGTCGGCAGGTCCTGATCGAACATATCGATCAGCTTGGGCTTCCAGTCGAAGGTTTCAAACTGCGACGGCGCCCCAGACATGAACAGGTAAATGATCCGCTTGGCTTTGGGGCGATGATGCGGCTGGGCCAGGGCCGGTTTTTCGGGGGCGCCGGCCGGGGCCGCGGCCAGGTCTTCCTGGAGCAGCGAAGCCAGGCCGATGGTGCCTAGCCCTACCGTGGTGCGGCCGAAAAACTGGCGGCGGGTCAGCAGGTTCTGATATTCGCGCTGAGGATCCATGGCGGCGCTCGTCGTTCACTCGACACTGGGGAGAGTCTGGCGGAACGCTGCAATGCGGCCATGCCACGCGCGGACGTGAACACGCCTGCGCATCGGGCCCCCTTGCAGCCATCGACGAGCCTTTATCTTAGCCGATTCGGCTAGGCTTTGCCACGAAAGTGGGGTGAGCAGGCGATGGTTGGCGGTGCAGGTGTGGCTTAGTCGAAGTCGAGCCGCAACCGAGTTTGACGTGGGCGGCGCCGCCGGCCACGCGGCTGTGGCTCGGCGGCGCTATTCAGCGTCTGGCCATTGGTCGGCCAGAAGTGCGGTGACGCGCTGCCATTGAAACCGCCACCCTGAGATCCATTACCGTGAAAACCGTTGCCACCTTGGTTGGCCGCTGCGGTTGAAGCTGCGCACGGCGGGGCCGCTGGTTCGGCGAGCTTCGCGGCCGCGGCTCCGGTCCGCAGCCGCTGCTCGATCGCGGCGCGGTCGAGAGTCGCTTGGGCAAGAATGGCGGCAGCGTCTTCATCGGCCTCGTTCCAGCGTACTTCGCCGCCGACCAGGGCCGCCACGTAGTGGCCATCGCACAAGGCCAGCGCATTCTTGGGCGAAGCCGGCACGCGGTCGCCAGGCACCACGATGCCGACCAGGTTCAACGGGTCGGCCCCACTGACGACCACTACTTCGCCGGTGGGCTCGGTATCGCGCAGTTGTCGCAGAAGCTGCACGGCTTCGGGCCGGGCGTACTGTTCGCCGCCAACGCCGCGTACAAACCGGCCGCCGCGAACCTTGCCTTGCAGTTCCCAGCGGCGGCAAACCTGGGTGATCTCGCGCCATGATGGCGCCAAGGTTTCGCGGGTGAGCAGATCGCGGAAGATCAGGCCGTAGCGATTGAGCAGCAGGTTGGCCCACTGCTCCGCTCGGCTGGGTGCGTCGGGATGCGTGGGCACCGCGGCCGCAGGCAGCAGCGACCAACGACCGCCGCGGCTGTAGGCCGATTGGCGGCCGTGTCCCCAGCGGCGGGCTTCGGCCCGGGCAGCCTGACGCAGGTTCGGCGTGATCTGCCACCGCACGGCGGCAAAGCTGTCGGACGCTACTACGCCCAAGGCCGCCAATTCGCCCAGCGCTTGTTCCACCTCGGCCACCAGCAGACCGGATTGCTGCACCAACTCGTCGAAGAATAACGCCCCGCGGGTTTGCAGCACTTGCCAGAGTTTGGCGGTTGAGGGGCGGAGCTTCTGCGGCTCAATCGTGGGACGCGAAGCCGGCAGCAGCCACGGCAGATCGCGCCGGGCAAACAGCGAGAGCGGCACCATCCGCGTGATGGCGGCCCGCCCGTTGGCAAACGAAGCATCGCTGCTGGCCGCCGGTTCCAGCGGCAGGTGGCCATTGCCATTACCGCTTGCTTCGGGTGACGCGGCAACTTGCGCGGCCGACTTGGGAGGCAGCAGCCGCGCCCAGGAGACTTCGCCGGTGAGAGCCAGTTCGTCGAGCCAGGTCGGCTCGTAGTCGCTGACGCGCCCGGGCAACAGGTCACGTTCCCAGGCACCGCAGCCGGCCTCGAACCCCTCAAGTTGCGAGATCACTTCCAGCAGACCTTGCCGTCCCTGTAAACGCGTGCCGGCGGCCAAGTGCTGCCAATGGGTGAGAAACCGTAGGTACACCTGGCCAGAAACCGGCTGCACGGCCTGCCGAGCCTTGGCCACGGTGAGCCGCTGCATGCGGGTGAGCAGCCGGCGGTCGCAGAACTGCGGACTGGTATCGGTCTGCTGACCTTCACCGGGGGGCGTCAGCGGCCGGGCAACAAAATTGCCTCGCAGGATGGTGCCTTCGGCTTCGATGGCTTCCAGGGCCGCCAGCACGGCCGAGGGGCGTTGGTTGAGCCGTTCAGCCAGTTGTTCGGCGGTAACGGGGCCTGCGATCTCCAAGCGGCCGCGGAGGATTGCCTGCCGGGCTTCAATGGCGTCGGGCGCTGCCGTCATGTTCGCCGGCAGCACCGGCGCGGGCTCAGGCAGCGCGTCGGGCAGCACCGCCGCGACCGTTGGCCAGCGTTCCGATGCCGTCCAGTACACGGTTGATTGCTGGGCACGTTTGTCCGCGGTTTCGTCCTGGTTGATGCCGTCGGTGCTGGCCGGCAAGATAACCCGGCATGCGCGGCCGGCGGCGCATAGCGAGGCAAAGTAAGGCCGCCACGACTCCTCGGCTTCGTCCTCGCGGAGCAGGATCAAACCGTGCAGCGTGTCGTGCAGTTCGTCGGCATCGCGGACGGTGGGCCAGGCTTCGGCCACCACCGCCGCCACGGCAGCCGGATCGAGGCTCGCCAGGTCATCAAAGTCGGCGGCCGTGTAACTGTGCCGCGTGGCAACTGCCCGGGCTCGGCGTTCCTCCAAGCCTGCGTCGTCGAGAAACGCGTACGGGTTGGCGTTGAGCAGTTCGTAGCTGAACGGCGAAGGCTCGCGGGTATCGCGCGGGATGAACTCGACGCGGCCGGCGGCCACGTCGCGCAAGATGCCCAGGAAGCGTTCCAGATCCATCGCCTCTTGCAGGCAGTCATCCACGGTCTGACGCACCAGCGGGTGGTCGGGCAATTCGATATCGCCCACCACGTTTTCCAAACAGGCGGTCGACATTGGAAAGACGGCCGAGAGCAAGTCCTCCGCCCGCATGCGCTGCAAATGCGGCGGCACCCGCTTACCGCCCTGTTGCCGCAGCACGAGCAGTGCCCGATTGGCGTTCCACCGCCAGCGGATGCCAAACACCGGCACGGCCAGCATGGCTTGGATGAGCAGGTCCCTGGCGTTGTGTTCGTTGAGCATGCCGAAGAGCTGCTCGATGGGGAAGCTGTGCTGCGGCCCCAGCGAGAGGACAATGCCGTTGTCGTCGGCCGCGGCCTGAAGTTCAAAGTTGAACGACCGGCAGAATCGCTTGCGCATCGAGAGGCCCCAGGCTTTATTGACCCGGGCACCAAACGGCGCGTGAATCACAAGCTGCATGCCGCCGGATTGGTCGAAGAATCGCTCGAACACGACCTGCCGGCAGGTAGGCACGACGCCCACGGCGTTGAGTTGGGCTTCGATGTATTCAGCCGTTTGAGCCGCGGCTGATTCGGGAGCGTCGCACGTTTGCATCAGCCAGGCGCGAGCCTCGTGCGGCGTGCGAACCCGGGCGGCGACTTCTTCGCGCAGCGACGACACTTCGTGCGAGAGTTCCCACGTGCGGCCCGGTGCTTCGCCAAACCAGAAGGGAATGGTGGCCGGCGCGCCTTGGGCGTCGCGGACAACCACATCGCCCTGCCGCACGTGCAGGATCTGCCACGAGGTGTCGCCAAGCTGGAAGACGTCGCCGGCGCTACTGTCGACGGCAAAGTGTTCGTCGATGGTGCCGACTACCGTGCCTTCGTCGGCAACCACCACGCGATACAGGGCCGTTTCGGGAATGGCGCCGCCGTTGGTGGCCGCGGCGATGCGGGCTCCACGCCGGGCACGCAGCCGGCCATTGATCCGGTCGCGATGCACGTAACGGCCGCGGGGCATGCCTCGCCCCACACCGGTGGCCAGCATGTCGAGGACTTCGTCGAACTCCTTGCGCGTCAGGCGATGGTATGGCCACGCCCGGCGGCACAATTCGTAGAGCGGTTCCTCCTCCCACTCCTCCACGGCCGTGGCGGCCACGATCTGCTGGGCAAGGATATCGACCGGGGCGACGGGCATCTCCACGCGGTCGAGCCGGCCTTCCTTCACCGCTCGAATCAGGGCCAGGCACTCAACCAGGTCGTCGCGGGTGAGCGGGAATAACCGCCCTTTGGGAATGGCGGCCAAATGGTGACCGGCCCGGCCGATCCGCTGCAAGAACGTGCTGATACTGCGGGGCGAGGCGATCTGGCAAACGAGGTCGATGTAGCCGACGTCGATGCCCAATTCCAGCGACGCCGTGGCGACGATCGCCCGGAGTTCCCCTTGTTGCAGCCGCTGTTCGGCCGCGAGCCGTGTGGCTTTGCTGAGGCTGCCGTGGTGGCTGGCCACGGCGTCGTCGCCTAGCCGTTCGCGGAGCCGTAGGCTGATCCGTTCGGCCATGCGGCGGGTATTCACGAACACCAGCGTGCTGCGGTGAGCCGCGATCTGGTCGGCCAGCCGCTGATAGATTTCTTCCCATTGTTCGTGCGAGCAGACGGCACTGAGCGGCGATTCGGGCACGTCGACCGCCAGGTCCAGTTGCCGCAGGTGGCCCACATCGAGGATTTCGCAGTTGGGATTGCCGGCGGCGTCAACTTCGCTGGCCCCAACCAAGAAGCGGGCCATTTCGTCCATGGGCCGCTGCGTGGCCGAAATGCCGATCCGCTGTAGGTCGCCGCTGTACGCCGGGGCGTGGTTGGCCGCACCATTTAGCAGTGGCAAATGCCGCATCTGCTCGTTGGCGGCCGTGGCACGGCACAGGGCGGCCAACCGCTCTAGTGTTAGTGTCAGGTGACTGCCGCGTTTGTCGCGAGCCAGGCTATGGATTTCGTCGACGATCACCGTTTTGGTGTGAGCCAGTGCGGCGCGGCCTCGCTCGGAGGTGAGCAACAGGTACAGCGACTCAGGCGTGGTCACTAAGATATGCGGCGGCCGGCGGAGCATGGCTTGCCGTTCGCTGCTGGTGGTGTCGCCGGTGCGGACGGCCGCGCGAATCTCGGGGAACGCCTGGCCGGTGGAGGCGGCGGCGGCTCGAAGCTCGGCCAGCGGCGTGAGCAGGTTGCGATGAATATCGTTGCTCAGCGCTTTGAGCGGCGAGACGTACACGACTTCGACGCGGTCTTCGAGCCGGTTGGCCAGCCCTTGCCGCAACAGCCGGTCGATGCACACGAGGAACGCGCTGAGCGTCTTACCGGAGCCGGTTGGGGCCGCCAGCAGCGTGTGACGCCCGGCCGCGATGGCGGGCCAGCTTAACGCCTGAGCCTGGGTCGGCGCCGTAAACCGGCTGCGGAACCAGGAGGCAACCACCGGGTGAAACAACGCCAATGGGTCCGCTGTGCAATCCATCACCTGTTTGCCGGGCCGTCCGTTGGAGGAAGTGTGTCGAGGGCAAGTAGTGCCGCTACAGGGCGTTGTTCACGGTGCTGCCGTGGCAGGGGAGCTTGGCTCTAGCGGCAGCAGGTACGGCTGAATCTCTGCAAACTTCTTGGGCCCAATGCCTTTAACGTCGAGCAGCTCCTGGGTACTGCGGAAGCCGCCCCGTTGTTCGCGCAGCTCGACGATCCGCCGGGCGAGGGTTTCGCCGATGCCGGTCACCTGAGCCAGTTCGACCCATTGGCAGCGATTGAGGTCGATGCGATATGCCTGTTGCAGGCTCGGCCGCTGATCAAACGGCTGCTGCGTGTTGCCGCCCCGGCTCCACCAAATGCCACCGCTGATCGCCAGACACACTAGCAGCACCACGGCCACCGTGACTTGCTCGCGACGCAACAGCACTGGCACGGACCAAGGACACCGAACTGGTTCAGCCCGGGCTGGTTCCGCCGAGGAGCCAGCGGCAGGCGGCTCCAATTCAGGCGACGCGGCCGGTCTCCGGGCGGCGGTCAGTGGGGCAATCCAGCGTCCGCGCGGCGCGGCTCCCCCGTCCCTAACTCCTGGTGCGCCCGAAGGTTGCTCGCTGGTCGCCATCTGCCAGGCATCCATCCAAGAGGGCGTTCGTAGAGGTGGGCGGGGAATCTCCGCTCACCGCACCGTAGGCGCGCGTAACGTACACTTCACTTTGCGCCTGGATTGTCGCCGGTTGTGGTCAGCCGGCCGCCCTGCGAACTGCATTATCGGGACGGCGGCCGCACCGAACAACCCGCCGGCTGGAGCAGATCGAATTAGTGTACAAACGGACTTGATTATGTACACCCGTATATTATATTTCAAGTGACGCTTGCGTAGCGAACGAATTCATCATTGCTGGTTATGCCGGCAATGCGTACGGCCGTACCGATGCATCCACCGTTGTGAGCGGCAGGCCAACCGCGAGGGGCGCGCGGGTGGCCATTTCGGGCAGTTGCCTGGCCGGTCCTCTGGTCGGCGGCCAACCATCCCAAGGGGCGCGGCGTTGATCAACAGTGGCAGCCGCCATGAGCGGCACCGCGACCTGCGGCCCTGATACCGGGGAGCCCTTTCATAAGGGAAAGGAGCCAACACCATGAGCGAGCTAGAGCGACTGACGCAGAAGCAGCGCGAAGTTTACGAGTTCATCCGCGAAAAAATCCATTCGCGCGGCTACGGCCCCACGGTGCGGGAAATCGGCAGCCATTTCCAGATCAGCTCGCCCAACGGGGTGATGTGCCACCTCAAGGCCCTGGAAAAGAAGGGCCTGATTGTCCGCGAGCCGAACATGTCGCGGGCCATCACGCTGGCTACGGAATCGTCGGAGCGGCCGCGTGGTCTGCCGTTGGCTGGCCGGATCGCCGCCGGTTTTCTGCATGAAGCCATCGAGCAGGACGAACGCATCGACTTTGGCGAACTGTTCGATCCCGACCAGCACTTTGTGCTGGAAGTTCACGGCGATTCGATGATCGAAGAGCAAATCGCCGATGGCGACTACGTGGTGATTCGCAAGCAGGAAAAAGCTTCGCCCGGTCAGGTGGTCGTCGCCCTGACCGATGATAACGAAGCCACGCTCAAACGCTGGTTCCCGGAAAAGAACCGTATCCGGTTGGAACCGGCCAACTCCAGCATGGAGCCGATCTACGTCCAGAACGCCAAGGTGCTGGGCGTGGTGGTTGGCGTCGTCCGTAAGCTCTAGAGCGACTTGAAGACAGCGACGGCAAAGCTATAGCTCCACCGCTACCGATCGAGCAAACTTCTACCAGTAATACGCGCCACCATAATTGCGCACGGGCGTAGGTGCGCTGATCGGCGTGGCTTTAGGCTGTGCCTGCACGGCCGGAGCTTCCTTGGGCTGGCCATTTTGCGGCGCTTGGGGGGTGGGCTGCTGTGGCGCACCCTGATCGGGCGCTGGATTGCCCGGCAATTCTTCCACCGGCGGTAACACTGCCGATTCTTCGCATGGCGGCCCGATCACAGTGCCAGGCAACGGATACCCTGGCACGGCGAGTTCGGGCGCGATTTCGTACTGCGGGACCGGAAGCGGCCCAGGCAATAGGCCGGGCCCCCAGCCCCAAGGCAAGCCGGGGATGGGCACCGGTAGCGGTACGCTCCAGCCCCACCACGATAGGCCACCCCAGGGGCGATACCAGCGATACCAAGGGCGGTAGTAGTCGCTGTACCCGTAGTAATAGCGAGGATAGTACGGTCCGTAGTAGCCCAGCCCGTAACGCACCCGGTACGGCCCGTCGTACCAAGGGGTATAGATCGAGGGCGGCTGCAATCCGGCCGAATAGGCGACTTGAGCCAATTTCTGCCGCGTGAACTCGTAATTGGATACTTGGCCGCTGTAGTTGCGCGGCTGATACGAGTAATCCGGGGCGTAGGGCGACTGCCGATAGGCCGACGTGCTGTACGACCGGGCCGGATTGTAGTTAGGGCGGTACGGCGACGGTCGCGTGCTTTGACCGTCGGCCGGCTGGGGAGGCCAGCTTCCCAGCACCACGGCCAACGTCCCCCAGGCAAATAGCTTGGCGGCGCCGCGGAAGCGGCCAGGTTTCACCGTCGGCACGGGGGCAGCCATGGCAAACTCGTCTGAAGCAAGTACCAGCGAACCGGGGGGAACGCAAAACCCAGTTCCACCACTCCCTGGCCATGCTAGGCAGCCGCCCAAAACAGCGTCAACCATAAACCGGCCCGGCTGGTCGCAACGGCGCGCTACCCCGGTACCAAAGGCGGGTGCGCCAATTGCCGAAATTCCTGGATGACGTGCAGGCAGCGCGGGCCAGTGTGCGCCGAGGGCAGTTCTCACATCTGACGTTGCTCGGTATGTTGGAATAAATGTGCCGGAGCGTCGGGCGCCCACCCGCAGCCGCCGACATTCTGCCGCGTGCGGGCCGAACCCGAGCGGCATCGCTATTGTCTCCATCCTGCCCAGTTGTATCCCCAAGCAACCCGCGGCCGTCGGCCGTGCCAGATTGCCTGGCGCGGTGTGGCCGCCAGAAAGCCGCCAGCGATGTCTCACGAACCGGAAGAACAGCATCAACCGCCTTCGGCTCGCCCCTATACCGTGGAGGTTGCCGACCGCGTGAAGCGGTTGCCGCCGTACTTGTTCGCGCGGATCAACCAGTTGATGCACGAGAAACGCCGGGCTGGCGACGACGTGATCGACATGGGCATGGGCAACCCGTCCGACCCGCCGCACCCGATGGTGATCGAGAAGCTGGCTGAGGCCGCCCGCGATCCCCGCAATCACGGCTACATGCCGGTGGCTGGTGTGCGCAACCTGCGGCGCGAGGTGTCGTACAAGTACTTCAAGCAGTTTGGCGTGCGGCTGGACCCCGAGAGCCAGGTGGTCATCTGCCTGGGCTCCAAGGAAGGTTTCAGCCACATGTGCCTGGCACTGCTGGGGCCGGGCGATACGGCGATCGTGCCCAACCCATCCTACCCGGCCCACCTGTATGGGGTGGCTCTGGCCGGCGGCAATGCCATCAGCTTGGAGGTGGCCGACAGCGAGAAGTTCCTCTCCAACGTAGCGTACACCTGCCAGCACCTGTACCCCAAGCCCAAGGTGGTGATCCTCAACTACCCGCATAACCCCAGCACCGTCACGGTGGAGCCAGAGTTCTATGCGGAGATGGTCAAGCTGGCCAAGAAGTACAACTTCCTGGTGATCAGCGACCTGGCGTACGCCGACGTCACCTTCGATGGCTACCGCGCCCCCAGCTTTCTCGCCGCACCCGGCGGCATGGACGTGGGCGTGGAATTCACCACCATGAGCAAAGGCTACAGCATGGCCGGTTGGCGGATCGGCTTCTGCGTTGGCAATGCAGACATGGTGCGGGCCCTGACCACGATCAAGGCCTATTACGACTACGGCATGTTCTTGCCGATCCAGATTGCCTCGATCGTCGCCCTGCGGCACCTGGACGCGGCCGTTGAGGAACAGGCCGCCGTCTACCAGCGCCGCCGCGATACGTTGTGCGAAGGGCTCAACCGGCTGGGCTGGGACATCAAGCCCCCCAAGGCGTCGATGTTCGTCTGGGCCAAGATTCCCGAGCCGTGGCGTAGCCAGATGGGTTCACTCGACTTCGCTATGAAGCTGCTCAAAGAAGGCGACGTGGTGGTCAGCCCCGGCGCCGGCTTTGGCCCGGCGGGCGAAGGCTACGTGCGGATGTCGCTAGTCGAGAACGAAGAACGCATCCGCCAGGCAGTTCGCCAGATCGGCCGCTGCTTGCGCCAAAGTGCCTCGCCCAAGTCGTCGACCACGCAGGTGGGCGGCGCTTCCTAGGTCGGGCACGTTCACGCACTTCTACTGTGAAGCAAAACGCCTTTTAGGCTGCGCGCCCCGCTGCCGCTGCGCGCATGGTTGATTCCTGCGTCGCTGGCGATTCCATTCCCGCGCCGACTATTCCGGTCAGGCAAACTGCGCCCTTTCCGGTAACAAATCCGCCACAACTGCCAATTCTGGAGTTTTCCGCGCCGCGGCGTCGATAACCGGGGATGAAGGATTCTTATCGAGCATGGACGCTAGCGGTCTGAAGGTATGCCCGTAGGACGGCGCTAGTTGTTGCCGCCTGCGCTTTGGGCCGCGCCACTGCCCTTCCGTGGCGAGGATTCGTCCATGCCTGCTGAAACGTCACACGCCACCGACCGACACCTGCAGCGCGATCTGCTGGCGCTGGTATTCTTGGCGTTCAATGCGTTTCTGATTGTGTCGCTGCTGACCGCCAGCCCGGCCGATTCTGCCGGTGCGCTCGTCTACCCGTCCGCCGAATCGTTCCACAATGCGTGCGGGCGTTTGGGCGCGCTGGTGGCCGGTTTTCTGCTGGAAGGTTTTGGCCTGGGGGCGTACTTCGTTGCCGGCTCGGCATTGGTGCTCAACGCCATTCTGCTCATGCGGCGCGGCGTCACGGAGCCCAACCTGCGCCTGGTCGGCTGGCTACTCACGTTGTGGGGGCTTTGTACCCTGGCCGCGCTGGCCATGCCCAACTTCTCGCCCGGCTCGGTGATCGGCCCCGGCGGCTACCTGGGCGCAGCGGGCCGCGGCGTGCTGGAAATGTTCTTTGCCAGGGCCGGTGCCTTCATCCTGGTGGCGAGCGCCATCGTGGGCGGGCTTTTGCTGTGTACCGATTACGCCCTGCTGCAACTGGCTGGCTGGACGCTGCACGCCACCACCAGTGGCACCGGCAAGGTGCTGGGCACCCTGCGGCGGCAACGGAACGAAGAAGCCGAGGAAGAACCCGCTGCCGACGAAGTGCCGGTCAATGGCCGTCGTCGCCGCCGGTCCAAGGCCAGCGAGGAAGTGGAAGCTGCCGAGACGGAGACCGAAAGCGGCGCCACCACCGCCAAGATCAAGATTCGGGCCACCCAGAAGGAAGAGGTTCTGGAAGAAGAGGAACCCGAGGCCGAGGAAGAAGCCAGTTCGTCGGGCATTGCCAAGAAGATTGCTGGCGCGTTCCGCGTGCGCAATCCGCGCACCAAGAACACCGAGCGCGAAGCGGTGCTCAAGGAACTGGAAGAAGCAGCTCGCCGTGATGACGACGCCGAATACGAGCTGCCGCCGCTGGACCTGCTGGTCGATGCCGAGCCGTTCAGCTATGAGCAGCAGGAGCAGGAAGTGCGGCAGAAGGCCATGCAACTGGAAACCACGTTCCAGAACTTTGGCCTGAACATCAAGGTGGTGGAAGTCGAGACCGGCCCGGTGATCGCCCAATACGAGGTGGAGCTGGAGCCGGGCTTGCGGCTCAGCAAGATCACCAGCCTGGCCGACGACCTGGCCGTGGCCCTCCGCGTGCCCAGCGTGCGCGTGGTCGCTCCGATCCCCGGCAAGAACACCGTCGGTATCGAAGTGCCCAACTCCAAGCGGCAATTGGTCCGCCTCCGCGAGGTGATGGAGCATGCGCCCGACGCCTGCGAGAAGCACCGTATTCCGGTGTTCCTGGGCTACGACGTGTCGGGTAATCCGATGGTAGTCGACCTGACCACGCTGCCCCACTTGTTGATTGCGGGCCGTACCGGTACCGGTAAGAGCGTGTGCTTGAACACGATCATCATGTCGATGCTGATGACGCGTCGGCCCGATGAAGTGAAGATGCTGCTGATCGACCCCAAGATGGTCGAACTTACGCCGTACTCGCGGCTGCCGCACCTCATGCACCCGGTGGTTACCGACATGAAAAAGGCCGAAGCCATTTTGGCTTGGGCCGTCGACAAGATGGAAGAACGCTACAACCTGCTGATGCGGGCGGGCGTTCGCCACATGGCGGTGTACAACCAGCTTGGCGCCGAGGAGATCTACGAGCGGCTGGCTCCCGAGACCGAAGAAGAGAAGGCGGCGATCCCCACGCACCTGCCATACATCGTGATCGTGGCCGACGAAATGGCCGACCTCATGATGACGGCCCCCAAGGAGGTCGAAAGCCACATTATCCGTCTGGCCCAGAAGAGCCGTGCCGTGGGTATCCACCTGATCCTGGCCACGCAAAAGCCGACGGTGGACGTCATCACGGGCCTCATCAAATCGAACTTGCCTGCCCGTATTGCGTTCCAGGTGGCCAGCCGTGTCGACAGCCGCGTGGTGCTCGACGAGCAAGGGGCCGACAAGCTGCTGGGCAACGGCGACATGCTGTTCCTGTGGCCGGGCACCAGCCTGTTGCTCCGCGGCCAGGGCGCGTACGTGAGCGACGACGAAATCCACGACGTGGTCAATTTCCTGTCGCGCGTGGCGCCGCAGTTCGTGGAGGAACTGATCACGCTGCCCACCAAAGACGAGCAGCAAGCCCTGGCGGCGCCGGGCGGCGGTGGTGCCAAGGACGAAATGTACGAGCAAGCCGTGGAGATCATCCTCCGCGAGGGCCGTGGCAGCGTGTCGCTGCTGCAACGAGCACTGGGCATCGGCTACGGCCGCGCTGCTCGTCTGATCGACTTCATGGCCGAGGACGGTCTGGTGGGGCCGTACAACGGGTCGCAGGCGCGCGAAGTGCTGATGACCTACGACCAGTGGTTGGCGTCCCGCGAGGCACCGCAAGCAGCCGCCCCGCCCAAGCCGCGTAACCGCGTGGTGCTCAAGTCGCCGGCGGCTCCGCCGCCCAAGCCCGCGGGCAAGACTTCCGCCAACAACGACGATGAAGTCGACGATCAGGACTTCGACGGCGAGGAGTACGGCGACGAGCAGGACGAAGCCTACGATGAGTATGACGACGAGTCATACGACGAAGAGGACAGCGCCGAAGACGCCGAGGATGAAGGCGACGACTACGACGACGGCGATTACGAGGACGACGCAGAAGACGGCGAAGATTACGACGACGATTCCGATCCCGAAGATCGCGGCGGGAGCCGGCGTCACTTTGGCAAAGTACGCACGCCACGGCGGTAAGTTTGCCTGGCCGGCGGTTCACAGTGCGGCACGTTAAGACGCAGGCAGCAAAGTATTTCCTGCGGCGGTAGCTTGGGCATAATGGTGGTGCTCACGCCCCAATTGGCGTAGAACCACCATTGTTGATTCGCCGCCCCGCAGGAGAGCCGTTGCCATGCGTCTCGTGAAATACCGTTTACGGAACCAGGAAGGTTTGCACGCCAGCGTGGCGGTGCTGGAAGGCGATGAACTGGTTCCGCTGGCCCTGCCCTACCAAACCCTAGCCGACGTGCTGGAAAGCGATGATCCGGCTGCAACCGTCCAGGGGTTGATGGATCGCGGGCAACGCATCCCGCTCTCGCAGGTTACGCTCCTGGCCCCCATCGATCGCCAGGAAGTCTGGGCTGCCGGCGTCACGTACAAACGCAGCCAGGCGGCCCGCATGGAAGAGTCCGAACACGGGGCCACCCACTACGACCGCGTCTATACCGCCGCGCGGCCGGAGCTGTTCTTCAAAGCTACGCCGCACCGGGTATCTGGCCCCGGTGCGCCGGTACGCATCCGTCACGACGCCAACTGGAGCGTGCCTGAACCAGAACTGGCACTGGTGCTCAACTCGCGTTTGAAGCTGGTGGGCTTTACCGTCGGCAACGATATGAGCTCGCGCGACATCGAAGGCGAAAACCCGCTCTACCTGCCGCAGGCGAAGGTCTACAACGGAGCCTGCGCCCTGGGGCCGTGCATCACGCTGGCTTCGTTTATGCCAGCCCGCGAGCAAACCAAGATCCGGCTGTCGATCGTTCGCGACGATAACCCGGTGTTCGAAAGTGAAACCGACCTGGGGCAAATGCACCGCACCTTCGAAGATCTGATCGAATACGTGGGCCGCGACAACAGTTTTCCCGATGGGCTGTTTCTGCTTACCGGCACCGGCATCGTGCCGGATAGCGATTTCACGCTGCAAGCCGGCGATGTGGTCACCATCTCCATCGACGGCATCGGCACGCTGATCAATCCGGTGGTGCAAGGTTAGCCGCCGCGCGTTCGGCGACTGCTTGCGTTTGCCCACCGTGCGTCGGAGCTTCTTCCTGTTCTTCTTGCCGCTGGGGCCAGCCATGTCGATCCGATCCCACCTGAGCTTGATGGCTGCCGTGGTGCTGCTCGTAAGCAATGGCCAACGGTTGGCGGCGGCCGAACCGGCCACGCCCGACCCGCAGCAGCTTGAGTTCTTTGAGAAACAGGTACGGCCGGTGCTGGCGGAGCGTTGCTACAAGTGCCACGGGCCGGAAAAACAAGAAGGCGGCTTGCGCGTGGATAGCCGGGCGGCGTTGATCGCCGGCGGCGATACAGGCCCGGCGATCGTACCTGGCAAGCCCGAGGAAGGCTACCTGCTCGACGCCATTCGCTATGGCGACGTGTATCAGATGCCGCCCGATGGTAAGTTGCCTGCCGATCAGGTGGCGGCGATTGAACGCTGGGTGCGCGAGGGCGCCGTCTGGCCGGGCGATGCGGGCGGCGCGGTGGCTCGCCCCAAGACGTTCGACCTGGCCGAGCGTGCCAAGCACTGGTCGTTTCAACCGATTCGGCCGCAGCAACCGCCGGTCGTGAAGAACACTGATTGGCCGGCGGACGCCATCGACCGCTTCATCCTGGCCCGGCTCGAAGCGGCAGGCCTTGAGCCGGCACCACGCACACAGCCCGCTACGTGGCTGCGGCGAGTATCGTTTGCCATCACTGGGCTGCCGCCGACGCCTGAAGAAGTAGCGGCGTTCGAAGCCGACCAGTCGCCCGACGCCCGGCAGCGAGCGGTGGATCGGTTGCTCGACTCGCCGCATTTTGGCGAACGCTGGGCCCGCCACTGGCTCGACCTGGTTCGCTACGCCGAGTCACGCGGCCACGAGTTCGATTACAACGTGCCCAATCCCTGGCAGTATCGCGACTATCTCATCCGGGCGTTCAATGCCGACGTGCCGTACAACAGCCTGGTGATGGAACACGTGGCCGGCGATCTGCTAAGCCCGCCCCGCCGGCACCCGGAGCACGGATTCAACGAATCGATCCTGGGCACCGGCTTCTGGTTCCTGGGCGAATGGGTGCACTCGCCGGTCGACGTGCGGAAGGACGAAAACGAACGCTTCGACAACATGATCGACGTGTTCAGCAAGACGTTCCTGGGGCTGACCGTCGCCTGTGCCCGATGCCACGATCACAAGTTCGATGCGATCAGCCAGGAAGATTACTACGCGCTGGCCGGTTACCTGCAAAGCTCATCGTACCGGCAGGC
>Ga0180216_1001707_pt1:0-10000 | contig 19157 bp, 10 predicted proteins | sample eDN3rd37CBELigMG_FD_128879 | JGI IMG/M metagenome (GOLD analysis project Ga0180216, IMG submission 128879) | Enriched Miracle-Growth compost microbial communities from Emeryville, California, USA - eDNA 3rd pass 37_C BE-Lig MG (version 2)... ...
AGTACAAGCGTTAAAATTGGAAGCTAGCACGCTAGCTGCGATAGCGGTGCGGGCGCGAGTTGCGTGCCGGGTAATGGGGGATGGGCGAAGATGGCGGGCTGCCCGCTACTCCCCATGAAATGCCCGGCGGGCCGCCTCGAAAACGTCCTTCAACGGCACCTGGTGCTTCTCGGCCACCTCGCGGCACGATTCGTACTCGGGCGAGAAACTCTCCGGCATGCCGGCGATCCAGGCGAGCTTGCCGGCCACCGGACCCCAGGGCGTTTCCACCTGATACGGCCGACGTTCCAGCTTGTGCCGGCTCACCGGCCAACGACGCACGCCCAGCGTGGTCGTCTCGCGGAAGATGATCTTCTCGAGCTTGTTGACCAACAGCGCCGGGCAAAGCACCGTGAGCACCACGCCGGGCCGGTTCTTCTTCATCTGCACGGCGGTGGTGTACACGTCCAAGGCACCGGCCTCGGCCAGCTTGGTGGTGCAGTGGCCGATCAGCTCGCCGCTGATGTCGTCCAGATTGGTTTCCAGCACCCAAATCTGGTCGGTCGCCAGGCCGTCTTCGCTCTCGCCCACGATCAGCCGCAGCACGTTGGCTTGCTCGCGCAGTTCCGCCGTGCCGGCCCCGTAGCCGATGGTTTCAATCCGCATGCCGGGCAGCGGGCCAAAGCTGTCGGCCACCGTGGCCAGGATGGCGGCGCCCGTGGGCGTGGTTAGCTCGCTGTTGATGCTCGTTTCGACCAGCGGAATGCCCCGCAGCAACTCGGCCGTGGCCGGGGCGGGCACGCTCACGCGGCCGTGAGCGATCTTGATGTAGCCGGTACCGGTGGGAACGGGCGAAGCCACGATGCGATCGACGCCCAGCAGATTCAGGCCTACGGCCGCGCCACAGATGTCGGCGATGGAGTCCACCGCGCCCACTTCGTGGAAATGGATCTTTTCGAGCGTGGTGCCATGCACCTTGGCTTCGGCTTCGCCGATCTTCTGGAAGATGCGCTTGGCCAGGTCTTGCTGGGCGGGCGTGAGCCGGCTGCCCTCGATCATGGCCACGATATGGTGCAGATGTCGATGGGCATGCTCCGGTTCGTGCTCGATGCGCACATGCGTGGCGCGAAAGCCGTGCCGCTTCACCTGCTCGGCTACCAGGCGGCAGCCGGGGATGTTCAGCGAGTCGATGGCGTCTTGCAGGGCCTCCAGCGGCACGCCCGCATCGACCAACGCCGCCAGGGTCATGTCTCCGCTGATCCCGCTGATACAGTCCAGGTAAGCAATTTTCACGGCAGCAGTAACCCGGGTGCTAGATGGAACCAAGGGAAGCACGCGGCTAGTGACGAGCAGCTTGCCTACGACGAAAGCCCAACAAAAAACTGCCCGCCCGCGCCCGCTCGTGCGGTCGCAGCGCTCGCTAGGTTATAGCGGACGCCGCAGCACGAGGCGAGTCACGGGGCAGGCAGTGATCGTCAGTCGCAGACGTAGGTGCGGCGGTTAGCGCTGCTCGGCGACTTCCGGAGCACAGGCCGGCTCGATCTTGATTTCAACGCAGATGGGCTGGCCGCTTGGCTGGCTGAGCGTGCAGCAGACCGCCTTGCCCAGGGGGATGCAGCCGGCGATCTGGCCGCCGCACTGCGAAACCACCGTGGCCGCTTGCGTAGTGCCGGTGGTCTGAACGCAATGCCGGATGGAGAGATCCAGTTCCACGCCGTCGCTGGTGCACTTGCCGAGGCAGCCTTCAACCTGCGTGCCCAGCGGCAGTTCGGTATCGGTGCCGCCGGCTTGGATCACGCCACCGGACATGAGCGAGAACTTCCGCCCTGCCGCGGTGAGGATAACCGGAGCGGCCAACTGCTTGGTCGTCTGGTCGGCGGTTTCCTGGTACAGCCGAATGTGCACGGCAAACTGCTGCGGCGCGGCCGTGGTGGTGGCCGTCAGCCGCGTGGGCGGCACCGGCAGAATCTGCGGCTGCGCGTCCTTGCACGTGGTCGTGGTGCAGGTGCCCGAGGGCGAAGTGCATTGGGCACCGGTGGTGCAGGTGCCGATGGTCTTGGCCGTGGCGGTGGTGGTCACCGGACAGGTGCTGCTGGTGAGCGCTTCGCCCTGGCTGGTCTTGGCGGCAAGCTGCTGCTTGAGCCGATCGTTTTCGAGTTGGAGCCGGGCCAGGGTGTGAACCAGTTCGAGCTTGGCTTCGGCTGCTTCGAGCTTGGCTTTGAGCTCGGCGTTGGTCACGTGGACTTCGGCGGCTTCCTCAATGATCCGGCGGTACTCGGCCAGGTTCTCCTCAGCGGCTTGAGCCTTGGCTTCCAAAGCCTGGAACATGGCGGTGAACACCAGCTCGGTCATCGCGGCCTTGTTGTCGCTGGCTTCCTTCTGGATGTGGATCAGGCTTTCGTACAGGGCTTCGCGCTGTTCGGTGACCGACTCGTAGGTTTCGAGCTTGGTTTCCAACGCGGCGATCTTGGCCTCGAGTTGAGCGACCGCGGCCGGAACCATCGCCGGCTTCTCGCCGCCCTGGCCGTTGAACAGCGGGCAGTGAGCCGACGCCATCCGCCACAGTTGCGACACCGTGGCATCGCCGGTCACTTCGCAGCGGTTGATGTCGATCACGCCGCACAGCTTGCCGCAGGCGCCGGTTTCGCAGGCGGTGGTCTTGTCGCTGGTGCCCTGGTTGCACTTGCAGGCTGCACAGCACTTGGCGGCAGCGTCGCACTTGCACGACGACGTCACGCTGCAAGCCTTGGCACACACGGCTTGGCTGCAAGCCTTCGCGCACGAGGCGGTCTTGCAAGCGGCAGCGCAGGTCTTGGCACACTCACCTTTGGCGCACACCGATTGCGAGCAGGTGCTCGCGCAGGCCGACTTGCTGCAGGCGGTCTTGGCACAAGCGGCGGTCGCGCAGGCGGCCTTGCAACTGGCGGCGCACTGGCCCTTGGCGCACGCGGTCTTAGCGCATGTAGCCGTGCTGCACTTTGCGGTGCTGCACTTAGCCGCACAGGTCTTGGCACATTCGCCCTTGGCACAGGCGCTCACGGCGCAGGTAGCCTTGCCACAGGTGCTCACCGCGCCGGCGACCTTCGCACAGACGCTTTGGCAAGCTTCCTTGGCGCAGGCGGTCTTCGCACAAGCAGACGTCGCACAGGCCGTCTTGCTGCAGGCCGACGTGCTGCACACGCCATCTTTGCAGGCCGCGGTGCTGCACTTGGCCTTGTCGCAGGCGCCGCAGGCGATCTTCGCGGCCACAAACGATTCGGCCGGGGAGAACGTGGGAGCGGTTTCTTCTTGGCAGGTCTTGGCACAGGCGGTGGTGCAGGTGCCCGACTCAACCGGTTGCAGCTTGAAGCCGTCGGCCGTCTGAACCAGCTCGAAGACAGCCGTCTGACAAGCCGAATCGCAGGTCGAGCCTTCGCCACCCAACAGCCGGGACAGGCCGGGGATCGTGTCAAAGAGCTTGCCGGTGATGCTGGTGGGGCAACTGCCCTTGGTACATTCAGGCGGGCTGGCAGCCAATGGCGCGGCCAGCACTGCGGCGGCCAGCGCCACCGAGGCGGCACCGCCCATGATGCGAGACACCCACACACGACTCATGGCGACTTCCTTTCGCAGCGAGGGGGGGAGCAAACAGTCCGAGCCTAAGGCCCCGCGGACTTGTAGACGAAATGCCAGGGCGTGGCGATGCCAAATAGGCATGACGCCCGGGAATTTGCGGCCTCTTAGCAGCGCTAGCGACGCCATGAGAAGGGAAATCAGTGCCGCCACCAGCGGCGCATGCAGAGCTATCGCTCACACCTGCGTGCGCAAACTGGCCCTGACAAGCAATTAGACGCCGCTCCGCGGCAAGTTGACGTGGCGTGGATTCGCCGGCAGCAGCCAGCCCGTCGACTAGCGACGGATCGGACCGCCGCTCAGGCCCACCAGCGGTGCATCGGCCCGCACCAGGTATAGCTCGACGCGGCGGTTGTACTTGCGCTCGTCGGGCGATTCGTTGGGAGCGATCGGCTGGTGCTCGCCCTGCCCTTGCACGACGATCTGCTGGGCAGGCACGCCGGCCGCCTGGAGATAGTCGGAGACGGCGTTCGCCCGGGCGGTGCTCAGGTGGAAGTTGTTGGCCCAGATATCGGAGCCAGGTTTCTTGGCGATCGAGCGGTCGTCGGTATGGCCGACCACCACCACACGCAGCGTGCCGCCATTCTCTTTGATGATTTGGGCGACGTCGTTGAGCACCGATTCGGTGGTGGGACGCAGATGGGCGCGGCCGCTATCGAACAACAGTTCGTCGCGGATTACGGCAGAGTCGGTCAGCGGATCGTACTGGAGGAAGGGATACCGCTGTGCCAGGTCGGCCATGCTCGGGCCGCCAAACTGGCTACCGAACCGCCCGCCGCTGGCGTCGCGGCGGGGCCGCATATTGGCCAGGGCGCGGTTGCGTTCATCGAGCAGAGCCTGCTCGGCCCGCTGCTGGGCATCGACGGCCGAGGTCAGCCGCGCGGTGAGTTCCTCGTTCTCTTTCTGGAGGTTGAGGACCTGCTGGCCCAAGGCGCGGTTCTGCTCCTGGAGGGCTACGGCCTTTTTCTTACCAGCGCAGCCGGCGAGGGCGCAGCACATCACCGCGAGCAAGAACCACCTACTGCGACGCCGCACGAACTGCATCATGATTCGACTCCTTTCGAATCGCCGTATGCCGTAACCGGGCTGGCGGCCCACGGGTTGGCGCCGCGGCCTCGCCGCTGGTGCTTGTGCCACGCGATCGCGCTACCGAAGCAGCGCCGCGTACCACAACCCGTCGGCTAGCCAACTGCGCCGCGCGGTCCAGCCGCCACGGCACGTCTTGCCAATCGGAGGAGGCTGGCCGCGAATGGGAGGGCGTTCCTTCGCCCGCCGCTTGGCTCGGCCGCCGCTATTCCGGCTTGGCTCCTATTGTTCAAACAGGTTCACAAGGGACTTGGAGATGTTGCCCACGATCGGGCTGGGGCTCTCCCAACTCCACATGTAGATGAGCATCTCGTACATCATGATCCCGGACACGGCCAAGACCAGCGACACGGCGGTCAGTCCCAGCACGCTGCCCAGGCCATACTTGGCTTCGGGCTCGGCCATCGCGGGAGCCATGGCCGGCATCGGCGCGGCCAAGGGGCCGCCCATGGCCGGTTGCGGGCCAGCGCCAAAGGCGGGCGCCGCTCCCAGCATTTCCATGCCTTGAATGTCTTCACCCAGCAACGTGGCCGCGTTCTCGTCGAACGGTTCGTCGGCATCCAGGGCGATGACCTGCGAACCGCTGGCATCGGCCTCGTCGCCTTCGACCTCGAGCATCGGCGTGAGCAGGAAATCGTCGTCGCTGACTTCTTCCAGCTCTTGCACGGCGCCCAGGGCTTGGTCGCTGCCCAGCTCGCCCAGCGGCTCTTCCAGCGAGAGCCCGCTGTCGGCCGCGGCGGCCAGGTTGATGCCGCTATCGGCAATGTCGCTGCCCATGCCGCTGCCGCCCAGCACCAGGTCGCCTGCGTCGTCGTCTTCGACCAGGTTGATGGTGCTTTCTGGCGAGCCTTCTTCGATCAGGCCGCCGCCGACGGTCGAGTCGGACAGGGTGAACTCATCGTCCTCCAGGGCCAGGCTGCTGCCGCCCAGGGCGATATCGCTTTCGCCCCCAGGGGGCGTTACCTGGGGCTGCTTGGGCGAGGAATCCTCGGCCAAGCCAATCCCGCTGAAGGACAAATCGTCGTCGGCCGCCAGCTCCAGATCGCTGTCGCCGGAGGCCTGGTACTGTACGGTGGTTTCGTCCGGGGCACTGGACTTGGGTTCGTCGTCGGCGACCAGTTTCAGGTCGCTGTCCATGCCGCCGCCGTCGGTGGGAATCAGCGACAGGCCGCTGTCGCCGGCCAGTTGCAGGTCGCTGACTTCACCGCCCAATTGGATGTCTTCGCCGCCAAGTTGGATATCGACGTCGCCGTCGTCCAGGTCGCCGGCCTTGCCGATGACGGTGCTCGACATGCTCGACGAGGGGCCTTCCAGCATGATGTTGCTCAGCAGGACGGAGTCGCCCTCGCGGCTGTCGTCGTCATCCAGCGTGATCGGCAGATCGGAAATCGAGCCGCCGATGGCCGAACTGCTGGCGTTCATATCGCGGTAGCGTTCGACTTCCTCGCGTTTGAACTTCCAGGTGGCGCCGTCGCGGACGCCGAAAATCTCGCGGTCCTCCCGTAACCGGTTCAGCTCATCCGTGCTGATGCCGAGCATCGCGGCAGCTTCTTCGAGGCTAAGTAGGTTCTGAGCCATGAGCGTCTCCGGAGTCTCTCTCTCTTCCCTAGGGGGCGGCCGGCTGCGCCCCTCCGGCGGGAAAATGGAGGAGGGGCACGCTACGGGTGGTCCAACATCAGGCGGATTTCCCGCGGCAGCGGATTCACGCCATTGTACTCAGCAAGCTGCAAATCCCAATGAATTTGGCGGACACTCCGCAGCGCAATCACACCCGTGGCCGTTTCGATGTGGTACACGCTCGCAACCCGCAACCGAGGATCCACCACCAGCAACAACTGGTTTCTGTCCCCGCCGGGCAGCACGTGTGTGATCAGTTCGGCGGACCCGCCAGGCATGACCTGGGCCTGAAGGGTCGTGGGGCCCGACCGAAGTTCCGCGAGTGCGGTCACCAGACCTGCAGCTAACAAGGCCGCGACCAGCGCCGTCCGCATAAGTCACCTCTGGCTTATGGGCTTAGGTCGCGAACCTTCTTGCATTCTAGAAGGCCCACAACCCAGTTCAAGGAAAAACTGCCCGTTCCGCAGGGCTTCGCAAGCCTGCCGGCTCCACACAACCGGCGCAAACGGCCCTCGGGTGGGAACGCGCTGCGCCCGCCGGCTACGGAGAACCCGCTGGGAGAAAGGCGGGGCGGAGAATAGCGGCCTGACCGACCCCCGGCAAGGGCATTTCGATTTTGGCTTAAGTTTGCCCAGCCCGTTGGCCGACAAGGGGCCGATTTGCCGCCATCGAGGGGGCGCAGGATGCGATCGCATCATCCGGAAGCCTGAAGCGCAAGCAAAGGAACACCGGGTACCCGCGGCGATACCCAAGCCTGCCCCATTCACGTTGCGCGAGATTTACGCGGCGCGGCGCTGCGAAGCCGCCGACGTTTCGGTCGACGCCGTTACCGGTACGCCGTCGCGGGCGACAATCCGCGTTTGGCCATCGCGGGCGACGCGGTAATGAATCCCCCGCCACACCACGCTGCGGCCAAAGCACGCACAAACCAGCCCGATCCAGTTGGCCAAGCCGGCAATCGGCCCGCACAACACGTCGAACCAGCGGCAGGCACGCAGCTTCCGGCTCAAATGCGGCACCGTGTGCATCACGATCTGCTGCCGTTGCCAGTTGCAGAACAGATAGCCGGCATACAAGGCCGCGGACATCGAGAGCGGCATCCAGGCCCAAGCCGCGCCGGTAGCGGCACCAACAATCCCGGCAACCAAGTTGCCCCAGAAGGCGAAGGTGCCCGAGGTTGAAGCCGCCAGACCCAGCCACCACCAGAACGGCGCATAGAAGCGAATCATCTTGTCCTGGCGGCGCATGAACTCGAAGGCCTGAGCCGCCGAGTAATCGCACGCCGAAGCGACCGTGCAGCCCGGCTCGTACTCGACCCGGTGTTTGGCCTTCCGCAGCGCGGCGCCGGCCACCACGTCGTCGCTCAACGTGCCCGGCCAAGCAGGCCGAATCAGCTCAAGAAACACTTTGCGGCGAATCGCCCAGGAGCCGCCCCAGATCGGGTTCATCCCGCCAGAACCGTAGATCGATAGGATGTACGTATTGATGCTGGTCAGGATCAGGTTGGGCAGCGAGTTTCGCTGCGGCACCAGGCAGCGGTAGCCGGTCGTGGCGGTCACCTTGGGATTATCCAGCCGCCGCACCAGCAGTCGCAACCAGCCGCTGCGCGGCCGGGCGTCGGAATCGACAAACGCCAGGTACTCCACGTCGTCGGTCGTGGAATCAACCCCGGCCAGCAGGTTGTGAACCTTCTGCCCGCAGTTCTCGGCCCGGCCAGCCACAATCAGCTTGGCAGGCACGGCCGGATACTGCCGCATCAGCTTGTGAATGGTTTCACAGGCGGGGTCGTCGGCCGCTTCGACAATGAAGCGGATCTCGTAGTTTTCGTAATCCTGCTCGAACAGGCAGCGAAGGTTGGCTTCCAGCTCCAGGTCTAAACCCTTGCACGGCGATAGCAGTGCTACCTTGGGGCCACGCGTGCTACCTCGCTCGTCGCGCAACCGGCTGGGCACGAACCGCCGGTTCTCCCACACCTGCAGGTTCATCAAGAACATCTGCACGAGGGCGTACCCGCAGAACGCTACGTAGACCCAAAACAGGATGTCCATCGGCCCCGGGCTGCTCGCCCGCTCCTTCGATAAACCACCCCCCATTGCCGGGCCAGGGACCATAGCGGCTTGGCTGGGCAGGTCAAGAGAAGTTGGGGGCGATGCCTTGGCACGCAGGGCCATCATCGACCGCCAGCAATCGCTGGCTTGAGGCCGCCTGCTACCCCCGCGGACGATAGCTGGCTTTGCCCGGGATTTCCGTGCGGATTGCTAGCAGCAGGTTGCCGCAGGTAACGTACAGCGTGCGCAGATCTTCGCCGCCAAAGGCACAGTTGGTGATGGTGTCCAGCGGCGTCTCGCGGAATGCGATCAGCTCGCCTTCCGGCGAAATAACGTGAATGCCTGGCCGCGTATCGAGCGTTTCGCTGGTCTTGCGCGTCTTGTGCAGACCGGCGGCCACGTACAGATTGCCCTGGGCGTCGATGCACATGCCGTCGCCGCTGCGGCCCGGGTAGAAGTTGATCAGCACGCGCTCGTTGCTCAGGCTGCCATCGGCCGCCAGGTCATACGCCCGAATATCGCGGTGATGATCGGCATCCGGGTGCGATTCGATCAGGTACAGGATCTTGTTATCGGGCGAGGTCACAATGCCGTTGGGCATGTGAATACGCGGCCACGCCAAGAGCTGCGTGACCTTGCCATCGGGATCGATGCGGTACACCGCGTTCACGTTTCCCTGGCTGGGATCTTTTACGCCCGGCCGCGAGGTGAAGTAGATCCGGCCTTGCCCATCCAGGCACAAATCATTCGGGGCGGCAAACGGAAAGCCGTTGTACTTGTCGGCCAGCACTTCAATGGCGCCGGTCTTCATGTCGGTGCGGGTGATGCGTCCCGCCCCGCCCTCGCAACACAGCAGACGACCCTGCGGATCGAAATACAGGCCGTTGGTTTGGTTGCTGTTCTCGCGGAATACCGAAAGCTGCTTGGTAGCCGGGGTCCAGCGGAGGATTTTGCTGACCGGTACGTTGGTAAAGTAGACGTTGCCCTGGGCGTCGACGGCCGGGCCTTCGGTGAAGATCTCGGTGTCTTCCACCTTGGCGACCACTTCGACCGAGCCCAGGTAGCGATCGCTTTTCAGGCCCTGGTAGCGGTGTGGGCCGGGTTTGGACGTTTTCTGGGAAGGCTGCGCAGCCTGGCCAGCACTGAGAAAGCGGCTAGTCAGGGGCCCGCCACCGGCGAGCGCCAGCAAACTGCCGGCACATGCGGCTCCCTCTTGCAAGAAACGGCGGCGGCTGACGACGGCAGACGGCTGTAAGCGACGCGGCATGTGCGTACTCCAAGAAGAAGAGGCCAGGGACGCGAACCGACGGGCAATAGCTGCGTAGAAGTGTTTTAGGCGGGCCAACTCGGGGGCCATGTTCCCCTGGCCGGCAACGCGATGCAAGCGCCGCTTGCAACAGCTTGGCGGGCGAGCGGTGTCCACCAGAACAGGCGCCAAGCAAAAAATTGCAAATGCAGATTCAGGTCGGGGGCTCGTAGCTACCGATAATCTGCTCGCGGCGGTTGAGCAGGGCTTGGCCGCCAACCTCCGGCAGCACGGCTACCAGAGGACGTGCCAGGTGCCGTCCAACGGGCAGCCGGATTCCGCCCGAGCCGTCCGTTTTCTTGCGGGCGCTGGGCTTGCCGTAGGTGACCCTTTGCCATAGACTTAGGGCATG
>Ga0180216_1001707_pt1:12500-19157 | contig 19157 bp, 10 predicted proteins | sample eDN3rd37CBELigMG_FD_128879 | JGI IMG/M metagenome (GOLD analysis project Ga0180216, IMG submission 128879) | Enriched Miracle-Growth compost microbial communities from Emeryville, California, USA - eDNA 3rd pass 37_C BE-Lig MG (version 2)... ...
TGGCCGGTTCAACGCCAGGCACGCGCAGATCAGCACGCCCTGATTACCCGCGGATCGGTTTTTTCGCCGCACGTACTGGGGGCCAGTTGTTCTCGGTAGCCGCTGCTAGCGTGGCCCCATCTTGAGGTGGCCGCCCGCTTACGCCCGCAGGATAGGTGAAATGCGCAAGGTTTTCCGCTTGTGCGCGTTTTGCTGCTGGTTGCGTCTGGAGCGGTCGAAAAAACTGTTGGGGTGCCGTAGGCCTTTGCGGCACACGTTGCGTTTGCCGTTCCGGAAACTGTTGGCCGCTTTCGGCCGGTTTACCGGGAAAACGGCAAGCGAAAGCTCGCCGCACACGGTGGGCAATCGCTTTCGCGCGACGCCACAACAGCTTGATAGGGACTCAAGACGCCGATGAACCTTCGTCCGCTGATTTGCGTTGCGGTTCTGCTGGTTGGCACCGTGCCCGGCGCGGCCTCCGAATGTCTCGACTGCCGCCCGATCGTGGCCGACGAGAAATTCGTAGGGCATTTCGGGCCATCCGGCTCCCACTCTCCGTTGAATTGCCCCAAATGTGCGGGCCTCGGCGGCGATGGCGTGGGCGGGAAGGCCGGCTGCTACAAGTCGGAGCAGGAAATGCTCCTCTTCGGGCCGGACTGCAATGCCTGTTGCCACGTTAATTGGGCCTCATCGCCGGAATACACCGACGCCGATTCGCTCACCCAGCGTTTCAACCCGGCCTGGTACGCGTCGGCCGATGGCCTGTTCCTGCTGCACGATACAAGCAACCCGCGCACCTTTGCCCGCGATGCCTTCGGCCAGAGCGTGCTGAGCAGCGACGATCTGGATTTCGAGTTCGAAGGCGGCATGAAGGTGCTGCTGTCGTACGCTTTCACGACCGATTTTCTGGTCGAAGCCGTCTACCTGGGCTCGCCGCGGTGGGACGATTCGTTCGCAATTCGCGATAGTTCGCCCAACCCGTTCGGCGGCACCGGCAACATTCGTTCGCTGCTGGGCGAGTTCACGGGCCCGCCGGGCGTGGGCTTGGCCAACTATGCCTCGCTGTCGATCCGTTCGCAGATGGACAGCTTCGAGCTGAACTACCGCCGCCGGGTTGGTTTGATCTGCGGTCCGCTGGAAACCTCGTTCCTGATGGGCGTGCGGTACATGAACCTGCGGGAATCGCTCGATTTTGTCACCATCTCCGACGCGCCCGTGGCCACCACCAACGATCTGCGTGTTCGCACCCAGAACCACCTGATCGGGCTGCAGATCGGCGGCTTGGCCGGATACCGGATCAGCGACAAGACTTGGTTTGAGGCCGATATCAAGGCCGGCTTGTACCAGAACTCGGCTCGCCAGAACTCTGCGTACACGGTGGTCACGCCGGCTGCCGCCAACGTGTTCGAGTTCAACGATCACCGTGGCGAGGTGGCTGTGGTGGGCGACTTCGATTTCCGCTCGCACGTGCGGCTGACGCGGAACCTGTCGATGCACCTGGGCTACCAACTGATCATCGCCGACGGCTTGGCCTTGGCCCGCGACAACGTGCAGTCGAATCTGGCCCTGCTAACCCTCGGCCCGGCTCGCGTGCAGGAGAACGGTCTGTCGTTCTTCCACGGCCCGCACTTGGGCGGCGTGCTGTCCTGGTAATTGTCCGCCGCCCCGTTGGGTGGATGGTGGCAGCGTAAGTCCTTCAACTGGAAGGGGTTGCTGGAACTGTAAGGTTGCCCCCCACAGGCATTCTCGGGGCCTTTGGGGGCCGTAGATCTTCTCTGACCCCTGCTGCCGTTGCTTGCGGCTCGATCTTGGGGGGAATAAGTGCCGTAGAACCGGGCGAATCACTGGATGCGCCCGGTGCGGCGAATCGCCGCAATCTGCCGGCAAATAGTTGAATCGCGCCGCGGCAAAGCATACAACGGAATTGTTGTGAACGGGTCTGTCCCGGCGTCACAATGGGAGGGGCGACTTTTCCTCTTGCGCGCATGAAGTCTCAGTCGCGCATGGTGGCAGTTACTCCTACCAGCCAGGCGCTTACCCTGCCTTTATTGTGGCGCGAGCGCGCATGGCCGTTCACAATCCGCTGGGAGAAGCATCGTCGCACTGGCCGACCTCGCAGCCAGCGCGTGGCCGCTCCCCGCGAGTTTGTTGAGAAGCATCGGGCAGCCTTTGGGTAGTAAGACGAACACAATCGGCGTTGCAGTCGAGGAGACGTTCTATGAGCGATGCTACGGACACCCGCCCGGCTGGCGAGGGTTCCGCTGTCCGCCGGCGACCAGGTCCGGAAAAGCCCGCCGCGAATAAGCCCGGTGCTGATGCCGGTGCCGAGAAGCGGCCTGCCGCTCCCGCTCCAGGGGCTGCCCCGCGTCGCGGTGCCGCCGCAGCGGGCGCTGCGCCCGGGGCCGCGCCGGGTAAGCCCGGTAACGGCAAGCCTGCGGCCGCCAATGGCACCGCCGCCAAGGCTGCGGCCGTGGCTCCTGCTGGTGGTGCGGTTTTGGCTGGTGCCAAGGCTGCCCCTGCTGCGGCTCCCGTGCCTCCCATCCAAGAGTTGGAAGCCCACAGCTACCGCAACGTGTTCATCATGGCCGGTGCGGTGTTCACGTCGCTGATCGTGCACCTGGGCGTGATCATCATGCTCGGTCTGATCTTCGTCGTGGCGGCAGTCGTGTCGGATCCGCCGGAGTTTGAGGCGATCACCGAGCGCGAGCAGGAAGTGATCACCCAGATCGTGGACAACTCCACGGTGCCTTCGACGAATATGTCGGCTCCCAGCCAGAGCGTGGCTGCCGTGCAAGCCGGCCATAGCAGCGCGATCTCGTCGCAGGTTTCGACGCCGACCCTGGAAACCGAGGTCGCCGCCGAGAGCGAGATCTCCGTCGCCGTCGGTCCGCTGGCCCTGGTCGAAGGCGTGCCCGCGGCCACCATGAGCATGGAACTGCCCGACGGCACTCCCGGCGATCCGCAATCGGTTGTCGATAGCGTCGATGAGGCCATGGACCGCATCACCCAAGAGATCTTGGGCATGATGGCCAAGAACAAGGTGCTCGTCGTCTGGCTGTTCGACGAATCCGAAAGTATGAAGGACGACCAGCAGGAAATTAAGCTCAAGATCGAGCGCGTGTACCAGGAGCTCGGCCTGCTGGGTAAGACCAAGGGCGACGTGCTGCTGACCGGCGTGGCCAGCTACGGCAAGGATCTGCACATCCACAGCCAGCAGCCGACCAGCGATCCGGAAACCGTCCGCACCTACATCGATCAGGTGCCGATCGACGAGTCCGGTGAAGAACAAATGTGCTTCGCCGTCGGCAAGACGATCAACTACTTCAGCAAGTTCGCTCGCGGCCGCCAGATGGCTGTGATTCTGGTGACCGACGAATCGGGCGATCAGGCCACCAACTACCAGTTGCTGGAGCCGACCATCGCCGAAGCCAAGAAGGCCCGCAGCCGGATCTACGTGCTCGGCCGCGAAGCCGTGTTCGGCTATCCGTATGCTTACATGCGGTGGAAGGATCCCAAGACGCAGATCAACTACTGGCTGCGGATTGATCGCGGCCCGGAAACGGCCTTTGTCGAGCAGCTTCAGACCGACGGTTTCTGGCGGCGTTACGACGCTCACGCCAGCGGCTTCGGCCCCTACGAGCAGTCGCGCATGGCTCGCGAGACCGGCGGCGTGTTCTTCATGCTGCCCAGTCCGGAAACGAACCTGGTGCGGCGCGACGACCGCAAGTACGCCCTCGCCAAGTTGCGGCCCTACATGCCCAACCTGGAAGATCGCGAGAGCTATGCCAAGGACCGCGACCGCTCCGAGATGCGTCGCACGCTGTGGAAGGTCATCAACGACCTGAACCCGTGGCAGAACGACGTGATCAACATGCGGGAACACTTCTCGATGGACGATGCTGAGTTCCGTCAGCAAGCCCTGAAGGAAATGGAAGACGCCCGCAAGTACGTGATCTACCTCGACGCGGCTGAAAAGGCCCTCGAGAAGTTGTCCGAGCAGCGGCGGAAGGAAACCTATCCGCGGTGGCAGGCCAACTACGACCTGATCTATGCCCAGGTGCTGGCCTACAAGGTGCGGATCTACCAGTACGGGGCCTACCTGCAATGGTGGCTCGATAACCCGGACAAACGTCCGAAGAAGAGCATCAAGCCGCCCAATCCGCGGACGACCGAAACCCGCTGGGACATTCGTACCCGGAAGGAAGTCATCCCCACGCCGAACTTCCCCAAGGAAGAACTCGACAAGTACATCGCCAAGAGCACCGAGCTGTTCAAGAAGGTGATGAAAGACCACGAGGGCACGCCTTGGGAAAGCCGGGCCAAGTGGGAACTGTCGCGTGGTTTCGGTGTGCACTTGGTGCAAGAGTGGGACGATCCGCGCCGCGGCCGGAACGTCAACCTGCCCAAGTTCTAAACCAGGCATGCTGACAACCGCCTGAAATGCTCCTAATGTCCACGGCCCATCAAGTGCTTGCACTTGGTGGGCCGCTGGTCATTTGGGAGGGGGCTGGGACATGAGCCGGTTGCCAACTGCGCTGCCCCGCTGGCATTGCTGGCTGCTGCCGCAACGACCGCCGGCGCAAGCTGCCTTGACCCTAAAGCCCGGCCCCCGCTATGCTTCGGCCGCTACCCTCGTACGTGGGGGGGGAACCTTTTGCGTGCGGCTATTCGGCAAGGCGGTTTTCAGTCCGGAAACGAATCATGCAGGATGCAGTTCGCGGCCGGCCCCTTCGCGCCTGTCTGCCTGACCGTCTACGAGACGCTGAAGCAGGCAGCAGCCAGCCTGACGGCATGGCCGGGCCGATTGCCGGGCTGAGTGCCTGGCTTACGGCGAGCATCGACCGCCGCCCTGCCCTGTGGCTGTTGCTCTTGCTTGTAATCGCGGCGGTACCCCGGTTGGTGCAGGCCAGCCGCATCGAGGTGCTTTGCCCGGACGGCGCGTTCTACATCACACTGGCCCAGCAACTTGAGCAGGGCCAGATCAGCTCCAAGAACAGCGCCTATGGATTCAACGTCTACACGCTAACGCTCGCGCTGTTGCACCGCGCCGGCTTGGACTGGGAAACCGCGGCGAAGTTCTGGGGCGTGCTGTGCGGCACGCTGGTCGTACTGCCGCTGTTTGGTTGGGTACGCCGGCAGTTTCATCCTGCGCTCGCCCTGGTGGCTTGCTGCCTGTACGCCTTCCATCCCAAGATGATCGAATGGTCGGGCGAGGTCGTCCGCGAAGCCACCTTCTGGCTGCTGTTCACGTCCACGTTGTACTTCAGTTGGCGGGCGGCCAGCGAAGGTCGCTTACGCTACTTTGCCGCGGCAGGCGTCATGCTCAGCCTGGCGATCCATACCCGGTTCGAAGGCTGGTTCCTGTCGGTGCCGCTGCTGCTGTGGACAGCCCGGCGGATGCTGTACGCCCCCCCGCTGCGTCGCCGGCTATGCGGCGGTTTGGTGGTGGCCGCGGCCGCTTACCCGGTTGTGTTAGGCATCCTGCTCCAGGTGTATGGCATGCGGGAATGGCCCGACAGTTTCCACCGTGTGCAGTACGTTCGCGATTGGCTGGTGTCGCTGGTTTCAGATTCCGACGAGCAAGTTCGCAGAACGCAGCCCGAGTTCGATCCGGCCGATATCCTGGCTCTGCGCAATCCACGTTTAGTAGAAGCGCTGACCGTGGCCGGTCCTACGCTGCCGGCGGCGTTAAGGTATTTGCCGTCGCTGAGCGAAGCCGCTTCCTCCATCCAGCGCGATCGCCGCTGCACGGTGTTGGAGTTGGCTGGCATTTTCCTGCGGACGCTCGTTCGCGGTTTCACACCGCTGTACACGGTGCTGCTGCTGATTGGAGCGGCGGTCAGTTGGCCGCTCTGCCGCCGAGGCGATGTGTTGGCCCTGCTGCTAGGCTGCGCCCTGACACTGGGCGGCATGTGGATTCACCTGTGGGTTGCCGAGGACTCCAGCAGCCGCTACCCGCTGTCGGTGGCCATCGCGTGTACCCCGCTGGCCGCGATCGGAGCGGTGGTACTGGGGCAACGCATCGCCGTATGGAACGCCCGGCTCTGGCGGCGCACGCCGGCTCCGCAAGTGGGCGTGGCTTCGGTCCTGGCCGTGGTGGCGGTAGTCGGCGTGTTGGATGCCCTCGATACCCGCTACGGCAGCCGAGTGGCCAAGGCGGAGCTAGGCCGGTTCCTGCTAACGCGGCTAGGAGCCGACGCGCAGATCGTTGGCCCGCTGCAATGGCGGATGGCCGGTTTCTACGCCCAGGCCGAGTATCAGCCGCTCCCGGAGAGCGATGCATTCTACCGCACGATGCTGGCCGACTTTCTGACCGATACCCACGCCGACGCTGTGTTGGTTAGCCAAGACCATTTTCCCCCGGAGCATGTGCCGGCGCTGATGGCCATGCGCGATCAGCTCGGTTTGCGGCTGGTCGATGAACAGCAGCTTCCGCCCGGCTGCCGCGGCGAAGTCATGGTGCTGCTGCGCGAAGTGAGGTAACCCGGCTGCGTTCATGCCAGGCCTGCCAAGGCACGGAGGGCTGCGGCCACAAACGCTTTCACACGTCCCGGATCTTTCACGCCGGGGCTGCTTTCCACGCCGCTGGCGGTATCTACGGCTGCCGGCTTCACTGCGGCCACCGCGTCGGCCACGTTTTCAGGGCCCAAGCCGCCTGCCAGCACCAGTGGGGGGCCG
>Ga0180216_1001708_pt1 | contig 19155 bp, 8 predicted proteins | sample eDN3rd37CBELigMG_FD_128879 | JGI IMG/M metagenome (GOLD analysis project Ga0180216, IMG submission 128879) | Enriched Miracle-Growth compost microbial communities from Emeryville, California, USA - eDNA 3rd pass 37_C BE-Lig MG (version 2)... ...
TCGGCAAGGTGCTCCCCCCAGGTGATCCGCCATCGAGCGTGCGCAACGCACAGCCGAGGTGACAGAGTTACGCGACATAGCCGTGCGGCCTGCGACTTGCGCTACTTCTACAGGGCGTCAGCCTTGCGTCCAAATTCCGCCGTTCGTCGCATTTGCAAAAGACTGGAGGCTGACGCTTATGACTTTGAAGCCGGTTCGGCAAGCCGGTCGAGCATGCTGCGCACGGCGCGGATCTGGGGAGCGTCTTTCGTCAGGTAGGATCGGCCGGTGTATCCCCACCAGTCCCAGCAGGCCTGCGGGTTCAGCGCCGCGAAGGTGACTTCAGGGAACAGGACGATCAGCCGGTTGGTTGCTGCCCAACGTGCCAGTCCGCTATCGCGTATGAATGCGTCGCCTACGCTGGGACGGTTCTGCAGGCAGCCATGAAAGGCCACGTGGACACGGCAACCGGCTTCGTTGCGGCAGCTGTCCGGAATGAACACGACGCCGGACTGGGCCAGACCATGGTCGGGAAGATCCCTGGTGAACTCGTCCTGACTGAATTCCAGGAATTCGCCACGCACGGGATCCTGAGGCGCAGCGAGGTCCTCACCCAGAACCTGCTTCAGCATTGCGCCAGCCTGGTCGTAATCGCAGTCGTTGATGAAGGGCGAACGCGATTCCGAACACGCCAGTCCCTTGTCGACGGTTACGAACGCATGTCCAGCCGGGATATTCTGAACAAACATGATGTTGCCGTCGGGCAAGCCGAGGTTACGGTACAATGTTGCCGCCGCCTTGACGATTTCCGGTTTGACCACGCTGTCCTGGGTTCCGGAGAACATGTAGAGGCGATCGGTCACAACGTCAGCGATGTTGCCGATCTGGTTCTCGTCGGCCATGGTCCGCGCCATCTCCGCCAGTTGCTGCGGATTGGGAATGCCCCATAGCGCGAGGGTGTCCATCATGCAGCCGCTGACAGCGCGCGACGCATTCAGGAACACGTTGCCCCCGGAGGGAACAACCCCGGAGAAGGCTGTTTCGGCGCATCCGTAAGGACCGCCTGCGATGATTCCGGCACCGCTGACGATGTCCGCATGGGAGAACTGGAACTGTCCGGCCATATAGGCGCCGGCAGAAATCCCTGAAAGTGTAGTTCCCTGAAGCTGTGCCCCGAGAGCTGGCAACACCGCAAGGTTTGCAGCCCGCCGCCCTGTCCAGCTCATCCACAAAGCGAGCAGGATACCGAGCAGTATCGCTACAGTGGTCCAGATCCACCAGCGCGCCCACAACCTTCCCAAAATGCTCATCGGTCCCGTCGCATCGTACCAGCCCCGGTAACGCTGTTAACCACGCGTGGCGGGCACTTGCCCACGTCTCGTTCCTACGCAGTACCGCGGGCTTTGTTCCGTATAAAACCTGCATCCATCAATGAGTTCACTGCAACCGCACCGTGACGCGGTCGACGCGCCCGTTCGCATCGATCACCGAAAGCCTTACGAACCCGGGTCCTTCGGGCTGCCATACAACGTCACGCCGGTGGGGTTGCGAACCCAGCGGACGGCCGTTAACGAGCCACGTCAACGGGAGTTCGCCGCCTTCTGCTTTCAGTAACAAGGGCTCGGGTTCCTCCGTTCCAACATCAAGCTCCGAGCGGTCGGGTGGAAACGAGATGCTGACGGGCGCTGCGAGAAACTTTCCCGCGGTGGCATTGCCAGGCTCGCGGCCGAACCGCTTCAAGGGAGGCGGGAGTTCGCTGCCCGACACGCGCAGTGCGCCAGCGGGTGGAGAAGGCAGCGGTACACGCCGTTCATCAAGGCGGGCGAAGGCGTCAAACAGGATCGGGGCTGCAGCGGTGCGTCCCGTGAGGCCAGGCGTCGAGATCGCATCGGGACGGCCAACCCAGGCAGCGATGACGTGCCTCCCGTCATATCCGATGGCCAGGGCATCGCGATATCCGTAAGAGGTGCCGGTCTTGTAGGCGATCCGGCCGCCGCGGGTGTTGGCGGGAGGCGGGGCGTCCTTGAGGATGTCGCCAACATACCAGGCTGCAACCGGGGACATCAGCCGGCGCTTGCCGTCTTCCGCAATTTCCCCCGAAAGAATGCGTTCGTCGGCTGCACCCTTGATGTGTGTGAGGGCGACGTGACGCCCGCCGTTCGCAAGACCAGCGTAGAGGCTCGCAAGATCCTTCAGGCTCAATCCAAGACCGCCGAGCGCTATGGCGAGACTCGGGTGGGCTTCATCAGGCAGGATCGGCGTCAGGCCGTACCTTCTCAGACGCGCCACGAGACGCTCCGGACCAATGGCCTCCAGCATTGCAACAGCGGGAACGTTCAATGAGTGTCCAAGCGCCTCCCGGACTGTGACCGTTCCATGATAGGAATCGTCGAAGTTTTCGGGCCGATAGGTTCCAAAACGCGTTGGCCGGTCTTCAATCAGTGTTTCCGGATGGGCCAGGCCCGCTTCAAAGCCAAGACCATAGACCAGCGGCTTCAATGCCGATCCCGGCGAACGGATCGCGCGTGTCATATCCACCGCGCCGAACCGTTCCGTGTCGAAGTAGCCGGCTGACCCGACTTGCGCGATGATTTCGCCGGTCGCGTGCTCCACTGCGATGATCGCAGCCGACAGTTTGGGTCCGAGCGCGCGCGCATGTTGCGCCGCCAGCGCCTCCATGGCCGCCTGCGCGTCGCGTTCGATGGTAAGCTGGTGAACGCTGCGGTCCGGAAACTCGGCGAGCTGCGCTTCGGCCAGATGCGGTGCGAGCATGGGGAACGGCCGCCGCACGTGCGGCACCGGCTCCGTCATGGCGTGATCGGCTTCCGCCTGCGAAATGATCCCTGCTTCGACACCGCGTTGCAGCACCCGGTTGCGGGCAACCCGGGCCGCATTCGTGCTGCGGTCGGGGCGCCGCGTTTCAGGCGATTGCGGCAGCGCAACGAGCAGGGCCGCCTGCGCCAGCGACAGGCGCTGCGGCTCGCGACCGAAGTAGGCAAGAGAGGCCGCGCGCACGCCTTCGATGTTGCCGCCGAACGGAGCGAGGCGGAGATAAAGGTCGAGGATCTGTTCCTTGCTCAGCTGTCTTTCAAGCTGCACCGCACGCATGGCCTGGGCGAGTTTGCCGGTGGCCGTACGTTCGTGGCGCTGGTCAAGAATCCGCGCCACCTGCATCGTCAGTGTCGAGGCACCCGACACTATCCGCCGGTGCTTGATCAGCTGCAGGGCGGCTCGTCCCACGGCATAGGGATCGACCCCGCCGTGGGTCCAGAAGCGCTGGTCTTCAAAGGCGAACAGCAAATCCAGATAGCGCCGGTCCACGTCCATGTGGGAGACGGGCAATCGCCAGCGGCCATCCCCCGTGGTGAAGGCGCGCAGGAGCCTGCCCTGCCGGTCGAGCACGGTAACGGACAGCTGCTCGGCCGCGGCAAGGGGAGGTGGATCAAGCCGCTCCACCGCGATATGGAAGGTGCCCGCGGCGGCGACGCCCGCAAGAGTGATCGCAACCGCGCCGGCAGCTGCGATCTTGAGGAGGGAATAAGCCCGTCTCATGGTGTCACTTTCAGCGGGCCTGGTTGGCGCTCGTCACGGTCAGCGTCCCGGCGGCGGTTCGCGCATGGCGTTCCGGGACGTACATGTCTTCAACGGTTGCCGACGGATGCACGAACACACCCGGGGTTACCGCCCGCACGACGTAGGCAACAGTCGCCGTTGTGCCGGCTGGTCTGGCCTCGCCGGACCCGGCTCCAAACAGATTGAAGGCTGCAACGACCCGATCGTCCCGGAACTCGGTGTGTTCCGGCGTGACATCGCCCGCAAGCCAGCTGAGACTGGCAAGATCGCCTGAAGCCACCAGGCGCGGGTTTTCGACTTCAAGTCCGGCAGGCAGGCGATCCACCAGCAGCAGCCGTCCGCCGGAATTCTGCGACGTCACCTTGACGACCACAACCAGACGCTCGTTCTGCTCGACCGTTGCGGTTCCGCCGTCAGCACTGCCGAGATCGACCGGGGTGCCATCGAGCTTGAAGTAACTGCGCTCGATTTCGAAGCCATTGGCCACCGGCGGCTCGGGCGTCAGTGATGAGCCGACCACCGAAATCACAGCGTCAACGTCAACCTCTCCCTGGTTCGTGACCTTGAATGCGCCAGCAGCAAGTTGCGACGCGGTCAGGTTGCGCACCAGCGGTCCGGTGAGCGTCTCGCCATTGACCACAAGGGAACCTGTACCCGTCGCATCGCCAAGGGCTTTCGCGGCCAGCAGCAGCCAGGCCTGTTCCTGCGTCGAAGTATGGCTCCTGCTGAGATAGCCCTTTGCGACGACATCTATGAGGCCCGGCATGGCGCTGGTGTTGCCCGCTTCGGCGGAGAGCGCCACCAGAGCCGCGCCATCGCGCAGCCGCGAACCATAATCGTCACGCAGAGGGTTCGCCGGTGCGTTGGCTTGCGTCAATTCCGCGTAGGCTGCCTTGAATGCGCGGCCGCTGCGTTCCTTGTCGCCCAGCATGGCGAGTGCCGCCCCCAGCTGCGCTTTTGCAAGCGGCGTCGAGAACCGCTCGAGACGCGTATCCACATAGTAACGGAGTTCGCCGATCGGGGCTCGCGCATTGCGCGCCAGAACATAGAGCGCATAGGCGCGATCCTCGCCGCCCGTCTCGAAGTCCTGCGCATAGGCGATGAAGTTCTGCAGCCGGTCGAGCGCCTGGGTGAAGGCTGGTTCCCGGACGTGGTAGCCGGCTTCCCGCGCCCGGGTCAGGAAGTCGGTGACGAAGCTCGTCAGCCACATATTGGTAGAAGTCGGACCCCAGGCGCCGAATGCACCGGACGCATCCTGCATTTCCAGCACGCGGTCTATGGCCGTCTGCACCCGCGTCGCCACGTCAGCGTCGATCTTGACGCCGCTGCGCTGCGCCACCGCACCCGCATAGACGAGTGGCAGGGCCCGGCTCACCGTCTGTTCGGCGCAGCCATAGGGATAGCGATCAAGCTGCGCAAGCAGGCCGGGAACGTCAAAGCGTGCGGCTGACCCGACCGACAGGTTGATTTCGCTGCGATCGGGAATGAGATCATGCAGCAGGTCATCCGACAGCGTCAGTGACCCGCCTCGGGCCTTGATTGTCGCAATCTTCGTCCGCTTGATATCGCCCGCTGGCGCCTTGACGTCGAATGTCAGGGTTCGCGAGACATCAATTCCATCAGGGCCGGTGACTTTGACCTGATAGGTCTGCAGCCCGATCGACGCCGGTTCCAGTGTCAACTTTTCGCTGCGTCGTTCCTCTGGCTTCAGCACGATTTCACGCTCGATCAACGAAGCATCCCAGCCCGATGTATCCTGCTGGATGGTTATCGAATAGGTGGCTTCCGGCCCTTCGACGTTGTGCACATCGATGGCCAGTTGCGCCTTGTCGCCGAGCGTCAGGAAGCGCGGGCCGGAGGCCGTCAGCGCCACGGCATCGCGTACGATCACATCGCCCTGCGCCGCGCCGATGCCGCTTTCGCTCCAGGCCACCGCCATCAGCCGCACGCTGCCGTTGAATTCCGGCAGTTCGAACGAAACTTCCGCGCTGCCGTCCCTGGCGACTTCGACGATGCCGGAAAACTGGGCGACCGTTGCCTCCACCGGCGGACTGCCCTGCATCTGCATGCCGGCATCCGCATCGCCGCCCGAGCGCAATTGCCCGCGCTCTGCGCGCATTCCGTCGATCAGCCGTCCGTAGAAGTCACGGATGTCATGGCCGAGCCGGGTCTGCGCGTAAAACCAGTTCTGCGGCGCCGGTGCCTTGAAGTTGGTCAGGTTGAGAATGCCGACATCGACCGCGGCCACGGTGAGCCGTGCCGTCTCGCCAGCGGCGATGCCGGCCACCTTGATGGGCACCCGCAGCGTTGAACCGGATGGGATCTTCTCGGGTGCATCGAGGGAAAGACTGAGCGTGCGGCTGGTCTGATCCAGCGCCAGCCATTCAAGGCCGAGCGACCGTTGCGGCATCCGTTTCAGGGCTTCATCCATCGGTCGGTAAAGCACGGCAGTCACGTAGGCTCCCGCGCCCCAGTCGTCACCGACGGTGAGCATGACGTCGCCGCCGCCCTTCGGCACATCGACCTCGTGAAGCGCATGCAGCCGACTCCCGAGAACGGTAACCAGTGCCTTTCCGCCATGCTTCGTCGCGATCCGCAGCTTGGCGGTATCGCCCGGCCGATAGGTCTCCTTGTCGAGCGCGATGTCGAGCTGTTCAGGGCTGTCGGGCCGGTCACTGCTTGCATACCAGCCGGCGGTGAATGCGACTGAGCTCACAACTTCTGCGGAGTGCGACGATTGCACTTCCAGAACATAGCGCCCGTAGTCCACGGGCAAATCGAGGCGGCCCGGCTTGTCTGCGGTGAGATCCAGTTTGCCATCGGCAACCTTGTGCGCCAGTGTCACCGGCTCGAACGACCAGTAGCCATTACGGCTGTACCACTGCCAACTGGTGTCAAGACGCTTGAGCTGCCAGATGAGACCTGTGGCAGTTGTAGTCTTGCCTGCGGCGTCGAGCTTGATGATATCGAATCCGGCAGTCTCTCCTTCGCCGAGCCGATCATTCGCGAATGCCGGCTTGATCCCGATTCGCTCCAGGCCGAGATCGACAGGAAGGCTCACTTGCCGCTCGATGGTGCGCCCGCCGGGTTCGGCAAGCCGCACAAGGATTTGTGCTTCCAGGGGCCGGGCCGTCTTTACAACCTTCGGCAGCTCGACGCTGATATCGGCTGAGCCGGTCTCGTCCGTGGTCGCGATCTCGCTCAAGGCTTCGCGAACCGGGCTGATCTCCTCGTCGGCCTGTCCGAAATGATACCCGGCATAGCCCGGTACGCCGCCGCTCGCCGGCTTGACGATCACATCGCCTTCAATCCTCAGCCCCGCCGCGGGAGGACCATAGAGATAGCGTCCGGCAAGGGCGATGGTTGCCGGTTGTCCGATTCCAATCGTCTCTGAATTGGGGCTGAGCGTCATGTCGAGCCGCTCGGGCACAAAATCCTCGACCAGAAACGCGACCTGAGAAATCGGGTCGGCTTTCGGATCGACATGTACCTGTGCCCGCCACGTGCCCGTCATGGCGCCCGGTGAGAGGCTGATCATCGTCGAGCGGCCACCAGCCCCCTGATCGGTCAGTGTCAGCCGCTGATGTTCGACGCCGTCGGGGCGGGTAACGATGAGCGTGACCGGCAGGCTCGATGCGCGTCCCTCATCATCCCGCACCAGCGCTGCAAGATGGACATCTTCGCCTGGCCGGTAGACGCCGCGCTCTGTGTAGACATAGGCATCGATCGGCCCTGGAGGCTCACGGCCCTTGACGCCACGATCCGACAGGTCGAAAGCCGCAGTCGTCAGATCTAGAAAAGCGTACTCGGTGGGGCCGTTCTGCGCAACGAGGATGGCGGGCTGCAAACCGCCTTCCCCTCGCGCCAGCGCCGCATCGAATTTCGCATATCCGCGCGCGTCGGTTTTGGAGGTCGCCAGCACCTCGTTGTTGCGCGCGATCAGCCGGACTTCGACTTCCTTTTGGGCGGTGGCATCGGCGAGCGAGCGGACAAAGGCGTGCACACCATCGCGGCCCGAGAATGCCGTCAGGCCAAGGTCGGACACGATGAACCACTGGGTGGCAACAGTGCTGTCATATTCATTTGCAGGCAGACCGGCGCTCGCCGTCATGACATAGACGCCGGGTTTCAGGGCGCCGATAGCCTCGCTCACCGGGAAGGCAGTCGTCACCTCGGTATTCAGCGCGCGCTTGACCTCAAGCTTGCCCGTATAGACGCTTTCGCCCGACTGCGACTTGATCGTTTCGATATCCCAGCTCGAAAGCTGCCGGTCCATGCCTCCGGCAATGACCGACCCGGCAAGAGCACGGTCGCTGAAGCGGAACACCTCGACATCTACAACATCGGTGTTCACCGTAATGACGGGAATGCCCTGTTGCCCGCGGGCAGGCAGCACATATGCGCGGCCGCTGAAGCGGGCCATTGGTTTGCGATCGGGCAGATACGCTGCAATCTCGACCGTGCTTTCGAGGACTTCGCCGACATCGGACGGCAATCCGGCCCTTACCTGCACTTCATAGCGCTGACCATGCGCGAGTCCCTCGATGCAAAGCTGATTACCCTCTGCCGACACGGCCTGCGCGTCCCTGCCATCGACAGAAACGAAATCGGAAAACTCGACCGTCTGGCGAGAGAGCGGCTCAGAGAACTGCAGGCACAGACGCGGCGAACTGGTTTCGGTCTGGGTGGAGTAGTCCGTCATCCGGAAACCGTGGGCCGAACGCAGCTTTTCGTAAATCGAACGAACGTGCGGGTCATCGACGAGGCTGAGGCTGACCTTCAAGGCTTCGAGCGCCGGCCGCCAGAGTTCACGCCGTTGCAATGTGGTCCCAAGCACCGCGAGCGCGCGTGCCTTTCGCTCGTTTCCGGTCACATGCTGGTAGGCCCGATAGGCAGCGCCGGACGCGTGGACGGGAACATCGTAACGCTCCATTCCGGAGAGCTGGTTTGGATCGATCGCGATCAGGGATTGCGCGAGCCCGAGCCATGCCTGGCCATGTTTGCGATCCCTGCCCACAGCTTCCGCATAGGCGCGGGCGGCTGCCCTTGGATCGTTGGCGAATTCCTGTCGGCCCTTCGCCAGCAATGTCTCGATGCTGGTATCTCCGCGCGACCAGTTTTCAACCAGATAGGCTTCATAATGCCTGGCGTCCGCTTCCAGCTGCTGGTGCGCGAACTTCGCCTCCTGGGCGACGGCGGGAGAATCAACGAACACGAGGGTTGTCGTGAAGACTGCGAGAAATACCGCAGTGCCGAGTGCGGCGAACCAGAGGATTGTCGGCTGCTTTGAAAAAACTGAACGCATGGGGAAAACCCTGGAAAGAGTCATGGATCGCGATAGTACACCAAGCCAATCAGATGCACGTGGCCGAAGCTAGGCAGTAAACGGACTTGTTGCGTTTTTCTTTATCGCTAGGAAGCGTCTTCCGGTCGGGGATCCGCACACGACCGTCCGCTCATTTGGATGTGCTCGCTCGAGTGATGCTGCCTGAAACAAATTCGCCGTCCTCCTGCCTGCAGGAGCGACGGCGAATGAATTGAAAAAGGGAATGGAGGCCGCGCGGGCATTCACTGGCCAGGGCGCTAACTCCGCCAGTAAGCTTCCCAGCATTGAGCACTGGGACTGTCGGGAAGTGGGAAATCCGCGGATGAACTCGACGCGAAACCATCAACGTTATGCATTGATGGCGTTCCCATCCCTGCTCCGGGCGGCCTCCACCACCACAGCGTTGCGCCGCGGTGGTAAAGGGGTGATGGCGATCAGTGCCTCGTTGCCGATGTCAGGACGGTTTCCTTTACGGTCTGGTTTTGCAGGGCCACAGGCTCAATGGTTTCTGCAATAGTTACCACACCGAGCGACGCTCCCACAACAAAGGTCGTTGGTTGGGCCGCCTGCCACAGGCTTGTGAACGACCGCCGCGCCCATTTCGCTGTAATCGGGCAGTTTTCAGCAAAGCGCTCGTAGGAATCTGTCTTGGACGGTTCGCGGCGCATGCAGTCGCCGATCCATGTTGTCATGCCGTCAAGAATGAGCTGCTCGTGGGCGTCATACAATCTCGCGTCGCGCACGACCCGGGTGTTCCTGGATGTGAACGGTGCGCCCAGTCCAACTGCAATATCGCCGCCGAAGTCACCGCTATCGATCGCGGTGATGACTGCGCGGACATGCAATCCAAGCGCCGCGATCTCATCAGCCATCGAGATCAGAACACGAGCCACCGGGCTTTCGAACGAACGTGCCACAAGGCAGATGGGGGCGCAGTCGCTGTTTGCAGTTTCGCGGCGGGCCGTAATATTGCGCAGTACGAAGTCTCTGAGCATCGCGCCTTTCTGATCTTTCCTGACGACCCGGCATCCCGATGGAGACTTTGCGCGCATGGAGTTTTCTCCTGATTAGTACGTGTCGGACCCAAAACCTGCCCTTGGCAGGCCTCGGTTGTTCTGAACCCCATTAATTGCCGAAGACCGTTAAGTAACCGTTGCGAGCTGCACCAAAGACGCATCGTAAAGGGATGATCTCAGGTGCATCCGCGACGCCCGGACTGCCTCTTTGAACGACACCTGCTGCTCGTTGCAGCGCAGCCTGTCCGGTACATCGCCAACAGCTGTGAGCGATGCTTCCGTGCGAGTTGCCGTTTCGGAATCCAGGTGGTTGCTGGCCTTCGAGAGTACCGCCGAGAGTAGGGATCGTTTTGGACTTTGGCGCGGCACGAATGTGACGCGAAAATGCACCTGTCAACAACGCAACGATCCAGGCTTGGGGTCCAAGGGGCTCTGGAAGGCCTTTGAGAACGGCGACATCTATTCGAGCCCGCTTGAGTCGACGAGCGGGTGAACGGTTAACAAGGTCTTATGTTTGCACCAGCTGGGGCGGTGGCAGCCTCGAACGCGAACGGTAATCCTTGTTAGCGCGACGGGATCCCGTATGCGGAGAAGGGGATGAATTGCACGAGATCACCCCGTGCAACGGCCTCCACCTCCTCTGCCACGTCAATGATGCCGTCGGCCGCCGTAAGTCCGGAAATAAGCCCCGAGCCATCCCGCTGGAACTTGTCGGCACAAAGGCCGGTGGGGGTCTGCAGGAACATGCCGCGCCAGAATTCGCGCCGCCCGACCTTGCGCCTGGCCACCTCGAAGGCCGCCGGGAGTGCAATCCGCTGGGGCTCGAACCACTGTGCACCACCGAGCCGCCGCAGAAGAGGAAACACGTACATCAGGAAGCAGACGAAAACAGCCACCGGATTGCCCGGCACTCCGACCATGACTGTCCTGCCGATCTGACCGAACATGATGGGTCGGCCGGGCTTGATATCCAGCTGCCAGAAGTGTCGCGTTCCAAGGTTGTCGAGCACGCGGGACATATGATCTTCCTCGCCCCGGCTGGCGCCCCCGCTGGTGAGGATAACGTCGTGGCTGTTGGCTGCTGCCGAAAGCCGGCGCTCGATCTCATCGGCCCGATCGGGCCAGATACCGAGGTGTTCGGCCTCGGCGCCGGCCAGCCGGACAAGGTCCGCCAGCATCGCCGAGTTGGCGTCATAGACTTCGCCCGGCTGCAGCGCCCGCTCGCCACAGGGTACGACCTCATCGCCCGTCGAGACGATCGCGACACGCAAGCGCTTGAAGCAGAGCGGATTGGCAACACCGGCGGCCGCAAGCGATGCCAGGTCCTGGGGCCGCAGTACGTGTCCGGCGTCGAACAGTTTCTCGCCTGCGGAGACGTCTTCTCCGGCAGGCCGCACGTTAGCGCCGGGCTTCAAGCCTCCGGGAATGCGCACGCTGTCCTCCCCGGCCTCGAGCGCCACGTCCTCCTGCATGACGATCGTATCCAGCCCTTGGGGAAGGACGGCTCCGGTCAAAATCCGTACGGCAGTGCCTGCCTCGATCCGCTCCTGTAGAGGCCGACCGGCTGCCGCGCGGCCTCTCAGGGGCAGATTGGCGCCACTCGAGGCATCGTAATCGGAATAGGCAAAGGCGTAACCGTCGACGGCTGAATTCGTGTGCGCGGGGATCGCGAAGCCAGCTTGAACAGGTTCTGCGAGAACACGTCCGCCTGCTGCCGCCAGGGCGACCTCTTCTACATCGGCGACAGGAGCCACGCGTGCCTTCAGCAGCGCGATGGCCTTGTCATGTTTCATCCGCGGGGCAAGGGGACGGAAACAGTCGTCGATGGGCTGGTGCGCCATGAGGCGTTGTCATGCTCGTTACTTGATCACGATCTCTGATCGTAAGCCTAGCGCGTCTTGCGGTCCGCGACCATCCCGTAAGTCTTATTGCGCCATTTTGTGGGCAATGAGCGGACGAATGGGAACATCGCAGACGCGACTGTCATCCAGTTGTATGATAACTGGCTAGCTGTATTGTCCTTGCGAACGAGAGATTAACCTCGTTACAAGGTGTTCAACAGGATGAACAATCCTATACCGACCGCTGGACCGGCAAGGGTGACAAGCACCACTACGAAAAACGATTTGGCCGCCATACTATTTACCCCGCATTACACAGCGCGATAGCCAAAGCCCAGGCGGACAGGTCGTGCCCTCTCTGTCCTACGCAATACTTAAGCAGACCGCAGAATAACGATATCGCGGAAGCTTTATCTTGCCACTGGTTTTCTTGCCCATGCGACACAACGGGCTTTGCAGGTGCACAACCTGGGTATAGACGAACGCCCCCGTTCTTAGTCACCTCTGCTTTGGCTGTATTTTTGATTTTTAAATCAGAACCTTGAAAATGCCCTGCGGCGCACAAACCCGCTGTAGGCGACTATTTTCCGGCCTGTGGGAATTCTGCTGTTTTCGTTAATCTCCGGCATGAAATCCTCATCGATGTGTCTTTTCGGCATCGCGTTCATCGCATTTGCGAGATGAGCTTGCTGCCTAACGTTGAGCAACAGTCAATTGGTCTGACCGTTTGATTGTTTGGCCCCAAAGTTGGGAGGGAAGCAATCGATCGCTTTCCTCCGGGTATCATCGGGCATCGAACAGTGGCAGCTGGTTCTCATCGGCGCCTCTGGTTTCACGCGCCAGCTGCTCGATGCGATCAAACGGGACCTGCTCGGCGATGATCAGCGAGCGTTGTGCCTTCATGGGTCGCACCAGTCCTTCCTGAACCAGGTGGAATTCACCAACAGTTTGTCCCGGCAGGACAGCCGCCGGATCAAGCCCGCTTTCGCTCTGGAAGGCTGCCTTGAGTTTGCGCAGCGCGGTATCCTCGCGGACGCGTCCGATGAACCAGCTGGTAATCTGGTCGCGGCTCTTGTAGTCGAGGTCGCCCGGCGACTGCGTGGCCAGCATAAGGCCCAGACCCGCAGAGCGCGCCCGCTTCAGCAGGCTCTGCAGCGGCTCCGCCGTAGCGGGCTTGGCATTTGCAGGGATGTAAAGGTCGGCCTCGTCGAACATGACCACCGCCTGCAGTTCATCGTTCGGGTTGCGCTGACAGAAGCGCAGCGCTTCCGACAGAAACTGCGAGACCCAGAACAGGATGTTTTCGTTATCGCCGAGGAAGCCGGTGTAGATGATCGACAGCCGCGTCCGGTTCGGCCGCGCATAGGGACCGAGACCCAGGAACGATTCCATGCTCATTGGTTCGCCGCCGCCCTCGAACAGCGACGAGTTGCGATGCCTGAGGCTGTCGAGCTGAGCCACAAGATCGCGGCGGAGCTTCCCTGAAGGATCCATGCGCTGGGTCAGATCCGTCAGCTCCGGATCTTCGTCCTCAAGGATCTCGATGAGATCGCTGAGCGTGACCTCTTTGGTCGACCGGCTGCCAAGGATCTTCAAGGCAACAGAAAGGGTGCCCGACTGCTTCTGGTGCGTCGCCGAATTCTTCAGATGCAGCATCTCGCCAAGTGCTGCCGACGACAGATTGGCCAGGAGCTGCTGCTCGTGCTCTGGCAGTTCGCTTATCCCGTTGGGCAGCAAAGTAATCGAGATTGGCCGTCCGGAGGCGCGGCCTGGCGTATACACCGCCACATCGATCGCTTCCTTGAGCCGGGCGCGATCCCGCTGACGCTCCGGGCACTCGTCACTGTTATCACGCCAGACATCAGGGTTGGCGTAAGAGCACAGGTCACCCTTACGGTCGATCAGGACTGCCGGAATGCCGCGCAGTAGCAGCTGTTCGATGAGCGTCAGAGCAAGCGTTGTTTTACCCGAACCGGAGCCGCCAAGCACCGCCGAGTGCCGTTTCATCACGTTCAGGTTGAGCGTGATCGGCCGGCCCTCCGCGCTCAATTCGCGCCCCGAATAGATGCTGCCCGTGGAAACGCCATCCTCATCGAGGATTTGCGCCATTGGCAGGTCATCATCATTAGCGGCGACCGGCGGCCGGTCACCTGCCGAATCCCAGGGAACTTCGTCAGCAGTGGAAGGACCATGCGATAGAGGATGTGCGGGACCCTCGATATCGTTGTAGCCAGAGTAGTCATCCGATGTAATAGCCCTCAGTATTGGCTTGTTGCGCGCCTTCACCCCGCCCGATGTTGCAGGCAAAGGTCGGCCCAGAAGATCGAGGCGCAGCAATTGAATAACTGCGATCAGATTCGACAACAACTTCGCGCTTTCGAACCATTTCCCGAAGCCGGGATCTGTCCGGTGATGGGCATGGAACTCGCGTACCATGATCATCCGCTCCCACTCCGGTATCGGCACCAGAATGGATCTGCCACCGGCATCGCGGAATTTGCGGAAAGCCTGCGCGGTCTGGTTTTTCTTGTTCGGCGGGAAGTCCGAGGCACGCAGCATGAAGCACTGCTTGCCGTGCATGGTGCCCAGCACCTTGTCGAGCTGGCGCTTGAGACCGCCCCCCTGGGTTGGCCGGTTACACAGGAACACGCGCGTTTCCGAGGCGAGCCCGTTTGCATGGCGCAGCGACAGGTCGATGGTCGGAAGATCATCGGCGATCTCCACTCGCTCCACGTTCAGCGTGAGAGCGCCGCCCCACTCCTCGCGGGCCAATTGCAGCGCCGCTACCAGCGCATCCATCATGTCGCCGTCATCTGACGGGATTTCGGCTTCCGACTGGCTTTGGAAACGTTCCCAGATCTCGCGGTAGTCTATTCTGGAGAACGGGTCGGACGTCCGCTCGGGCTTGTTGAAGCCGAACCCGAGAGCTTCGGCGAGCGTCGAAATGAAGCTTGAGGTTTGTTCTTGTCCTGACTCTTCCACCGGTTCCGCGGCACGCGCGCTCAACCGGTTCTGCGCATGCTCAAGCAACCGCCGCGTTGAAAGCCCGGCGAACTCTTCGAAGAAGGTCGGCCCAAAGAACGCGATGGGGTCGGGAAAGGGCAGTCCTCCGCCCTGTATGGCAGCCTGATGCTCGATGCGCTTGGCGATGATCAGCCGGGCCTCTTCTGCCGAGCGGCTCTCGAACAGCGCCACCGGCCCGGACTTCTCGATGCGGTCGCGGAACGATTGTGCCAGCGGTTCACGCACCCGTTCATAGAAGTCGTCGAGGCACGAAATGATGATGATGGCGCTGCTGACCCGGTTGGTGATCTGCATGAGGTCACCGACCGCTTTCTGGAATCGCGCCTCCGGATCGGGGAAGTTGATCAGGTCTTCAACCTGATCGATACAGAACACCAGTGCCGCATCGTCAACGATCTTCATTAAATGGCCGAGCGCCGCGATGATTTCGAAGGCGCGGCCTTCCCCCTCGTTGGGATCGAGTGCTGCAACCGCTTCGTGGGCAAGCGGCGTCAGCTGGCGTCCGTACAGGTATTGCCGGATGCGCTGATCGATACGCGGGTCGCGCCGCTGAAGATAGAGAAGCGCGCGTACGATGTTTACGTCCAGTTCCTTCTCGCTGAACTCCGGGGCAGCGACGATTTCATCGGACAGTTTGAGGACGAGCCGCGCCAGTGCGCTGCTATCGAGGTCATCTTCGCGCAGCGCATTGAGATCGGCAGTGGAGAGCGATGGACAGGTTTCCAGAAGGCGGTCCGTGAGGCGCGTCAGCCCACTGTCGCCACCGTGATCAGGATCGTAGGGCTTTTCCAGCGAGTGGATAAGCCGGCGCAGGAAGTAGTCGGCATAGTTCGAGATATCCGGCGTCATCTGCGCATAGCCGAAGTAGGCTTTCTGCTGCCGGTGCGAACTTGTGCGCAAGGCCCGGATGAGGTGCGTCTTGCCCGCGCCGGACTGCCCATGAAACAGCAGGATACGTGCTTGCGCCGAGCCATCCTTCGTTACAGCCTCGATGAGAGATGCAAATTTGCTGCGTGCCTTCGCATGCACCTGCTCGACGTCCACCGGGTCAGCCCGCCAGATATCGTCTTCCCAGGTGATCGAATGCTCGAAAGCCTCAGCCATCCGATCCGGTGCGATAGCTTCTTGCGCCCGCTGCTGCATAAAACACTGATTCCTTGAATGGCCTGTTGCGGCTTGCTAGTCGATGTCTTCGACGCGAATGAGGTGCCAGACGGTGTTCTTGTAGGTCACGGCCGATGCATTGAGTTCATCGGCATTGCGTCTGTCCTTGAGGTCGGCGCTCGCGAGGGCCAGGTGTCCCGCCCTGTGCGCCTCGCCGAGCATGCACTTGAATTCGATCTCCGACAGACCCCACTCCGGATGTCGCGACTCGATTTCCTGCCACACCCGTATGATGAGCGCTTTACGGTTTCCCGGCCAGCCCTCAGCGCAATCCTGCGACGCCAGCTGCACGTAACGCGCGAAGCTCTCCGGATCCGGCCGCCGGCTGGAGGGCAACGCAGCTCCGGGAAGGCCGGCGTCGTTGGCTGCCTTCCGCAGCACCGGTGCCGTCACCTCGGCAATGTCGGTTTCGCTCAGAGCCGGTTGCGCAAGCCGTCGCAGGATCGCTCCCCGCAGCGAGTCAAGGTCAGGCTGGCGTGCATCGACGGCCTCGGCAGCCAGAGCGGCGACCAGCTGAGCGTCAGAGCTGATATCCCTCGGGCGGGACGACAGTTGCCCGGCAAGCATGCGTCCGGCCTGTGCCGAGAAGCCCGACCCTGCACCAAGGCCGGTCTTGATCTTGTTGCCGAAGGCGCGTTCAAGCGCAACGACAGCTAGCTGGGCGCGCAACTTGCCAACCGTCTGGGTGCCGCTCAGCGGCAATCCGAATGCCTTCTGGATGATGAAGGCCCGTAAACCGTCCGGACGCTGCAGCTCCTTTACTTTCTTCGGTCCTAGATTTTCGAGGCCGAGGGCCTTGGCGACCAGTCGGCCATCCCGGACATCTTGCCAGGAGGCCGCCGTGGCGCCCTTGCGCCCAAGAAAGGCATCAGCAACCTCACGGCCGATGGGGCTTGGTGTCAGCCGTCCGCGGGACTGTACGGCAAGACCTTGCAGCAAGAGATCGCTGATCGCTTCCGTGACCAGGTGACGCCATTCTGCTGGCGAAAGCTTATGCGCAAAGATCGGACCGAGATCGCGCATGATCTCGGCGCGCGTCGCCCCGCCGCTGCAACAAACCCGCACAAGCATCAGCGCGCGCCCAAATGGTACAGCCGGCGCGGCGGTATCTCGATTGCGAAAGGTGCTGCTCGCAGCCGTCATTCGCGCAGGTCCCCGTCGTGTCTTAAGAGGCTGGCATCTGCTCCCGTGGTTGGTGCAGGCACAATTGGACCGTGCCGGAAACGCGAATCACCGGACGATTCAACTGCATTGTTGTCGATTGCAGCTGTACTTCCAACCCCTGGCCCGGCGGGCCCTGTGCATTGTTGGTCTGTGCATCTTTGCTGATGGGACAAGCCCTTGCGCTTGCGGGTGTGAACATTGTTCTACCCCTGGGCCCTCCTGAGACGCATCGACCCGCAGCCTGCGACGGAGTGCGTATGCAACGTCAGGTTTTCGCCTGCTCAGCGCCCAATTCGTGACAAGTTGTTAACGGTAAATGCGCTCGCGAAGGGGAATGAACTCACGTCCTTGAAGACTTCCGGAACCCGGCGACGGGGCCTTCCGCGCACGTTGGTCCTGCCGGATTGCTGACTGCAACTGGCATCAAAGGACAGTTCTCCATTGTCGAATTGTTACCGTTAACGCCGTCTTAACGGCTTTCAGCGATGCTTTCACGAGTTACCGCGCGTGCCAATGCGGAGTAGAAGTTTATGGTTCGAGTAGCTGGTCTGTTTCTTGTGGGCGTGATGGTAGCTGGCTGCGGAATTAGCTCCGGTGCCGTCTCCTCCGGTTTTGCAGATAGCGCTGAGACATCTCTGACGGCCATGACGCCGTCCCTGGGCTTGGGCGCACAAGCCGCACCAGCTCGCTCATCATCGGGCACCAAGGTTGCCGCGCACGACGATCGCATGCCGCCGGGAAGCTATGAGACGGCTCCAGCCGGCGCACTGTCCGATCGGGACTACTCGAAGACGAGCCTCAATCCAGAAAGGGCCCTGGCCCTCATCAATCAGTATCGTGCTGACAAGGGCCTGAAACCGCTCAAGCTCAATGCTCAATTGACGGCCGCGGCCAAGGCGCACGCACGCGATCTCGCCAAGTGGGATCGTATCTCTCACTTCGGTTCGGACGGTTCAAACCCTTGGGATCGCGTAAAGCGCACGGGCTATAATGCGAGCCTGGCAGCCGAGAACGTTGGCACCGGCCAGGTCACGTTTGAAGAAGTGCTGCGCGGCTGGAAGAACAGTGCCGGGCATAACAAGAATCTGCTGCTCCCCGACGCCCGCCATGCAGGGCTCGCCCTGGTGCAGGATCCGCGCACCGAGTTCAAGACTTTCTGGACGCTGGTACTTGGCGCGTCCATGTAAGGAGGCGAGGCCGCTACCTCTTGGCCTAAGGTCTTTGGAGCTGGGATGGCGGACGATCCCGCCATCTGCTCTTAAGCAAGTTTCGCAATGTGAAACGAGTATTCGTCAGCGTCCCCGGCGTGACCGTTGGCCGCCGCTTCACGTGCGCTTCCAGATGCGCCAGATGGCAATATCGACCTGAAGCCGCGTCCGCACGATGCGATACTGCAGGATTGACAGCACGATTAGCGACGCGGACGTCGCGATTGCCGCTCCGACAAGTCCCCAGACGGGTACGAGAAGCAGGTTCAGCGCAATATTCAAAGCTGCTGAAGTGACCATGGCTGCAGCGCACCGCCTCTGCTGACCAAGCATGTTCAGCAGGAACTCTGCCGGTCCTATGGATGAGCGGACGAGCAAGCCGGCCACCAGGATCATCATCACCGGGAATCCGCTGGTGAATTGTGGACCAAACAACCACAACAACGGATGTCCGAGAGCCAGGATGACCAGGGCTGCCGCCAGTGACGGCCAGAAGGTCCACCGCACAGCCTCCTGCGCGCAGATTTGCAACCCCTCTCGATCGCTTCGTGTATTGAGCGCCGCAAAGCGGTTTGCAACGGCACTGCCGACCGCATAGTGCACGAACATGATGAGGCTCATCGTCTTGGCGGCGGCAAAATAAATGCCAACCTCGGAAGGACTCGAGTACGCCGAAACGATCAGGACGTCCGCGTTCTGGAGCATCAGCTCACAGGCAGAAATGACAAGCAGCGGCAACGAGATATTGAGCCAGTGCCTGAAATCGTAGCTGGGCCGGGCAGCTGCATTTGCAGGTGTTTCGGCGGCGATCCTCCGGTTGATCAGGATGGTTTGAAGGATAGCTGAAACCCACGTCGCAA
>Ga0180216_1001709_pt1 | contig 19150 bp, 18 predicted proteins | sample eDN3rd37CBELigMG_FD_128879 | JGI IMG/M metagenome (GOLD analysis project Ga0180216, IMG submission 128879) | Enriched Miracle-Growth compost microbial communities from Emeryville, California, USA - eDNA 3rd pass 37_C BE-Lig MG (version 2)... ...
AGGCTGGCAACGCCGGAGAGCAGCGCAATGCGATACTTCTTCAGCGTTTCAGTCGTGGTTGGGATGTGCGTCATTGTTTCCTCCTTGAGGCAGCGTTGTTCTGTTGCTGAGAGACGACGTGAACTTCAGACGAGATAGAGCGTCATCACGGCGGTGCCGGCGGCAACCAGGATGGCTCCATCGAGCATTGCAGCCTGCTCCTGCCGACGAGCCAGCCATGCCGTGATGGCGCGGTCGCTCATCGGAAGCGCGTTCAACATGAGCGGCAGGAAACGGCCGAGGTTGAACACCAGGAAAATGCCGATCGCGAATTCGACGGAGCCCGAGAAGAGCGCGGCACCCGTCACCGCGTACAGCAGCGGCGTCTGCACGTAGGTGAGATAGTTGAGACCCAGCGAGAAGCCGTAGAGCAGGCCGATCACCCACTTGGGGAAGCGCTGACGCGCATCGTGGGGAACCTGACAACGCCGCTGCGGATAGGGAACGCGCAGGAATCCGAGCTGGTGCGCACCATAGGCGACCATCAGAACGGCGAAGACCGGAAGCGTGTAGGCCAGGTAGGATCCAAGGCCCATCGCGTAGCCGGCATAACCCAATGCGCCGCCGAGAACGAGCGCGCCGAGGCCATAGCCGACGAAGTGAGCGATGAGTGTCGGCGTCCACTCGGCAACCGCGCGCAGCGAATAGTTGCCATTCGGGCGGAGCAGGCAGACACTGGAATAGCCGCAGGGCGACCAGGTGGAGAGCAGACCACCTGCAAATGCGGCCGGAACGAGCAGCCACAGCATAGCCGTTTCGATGGCTACGCCCGTGCCGAAGTGAAGCGCAGCGCCGACACCGGCGACAGCGCCAAGCGCCATGAGTGCAAAGCGCGCAGCGGCAGACCATTGCCGGGCAAAGAGCATCGCATCTTCGACGCCCTCGACCATATCTTCATGAAATGAGTGAGCGTTCTGTTGCCAAGTTTCGGCCATTCGAAAGCCTCCCCTCTCGGTGCGTTTCCCTAGTCGACATTTTTATTTGCCGACGTCGTGCGCCGGATTGCGTTGCAGTCGTGCTCAGGATCGGTCGAAGGCAGCGCCTCATCGTCACCTGGATTCAGCAGTCAGTACCGGGCAGAACCTCCATCTCGCCGGGTCCGAACCGCTACAGCGCTTCAAAGGAAGCCACTGCGCGAGAACAGCCCCGTTGCCGGGTGGGCCCTTGGTTGTGGGTCAACCCGGAACAGCTGCCACCATGACGTGTCATTCTGTCACCCGCCTCGAAGCTCCCTTACATTTTCGACAAGAAGCAAAAAACTTTGGGGAGACTTGCGCGGAACGCGCCGGCGCGCGTGCCGGGGCGATGGGCCGGATCGGCCTTTGCGCGCTTAACCATAGGTCGGCGGCTTTCACTGCCGAGTGAGCGCGGGAGCACGCGAATTCAAAAAGCAATACGCCTCCCCGAAAGGAGGCGTATCGAGCCGCAGCAATGCGCAAACGCTCAAGGATCAGGATGCGCGCCCGGCAAAGTGCGCAGCGGGCCTGTAATAGTTGTCGTAGACGTACATCGTCGTCGAAAGGCCGAGCCGGTCGATGATGTAGTAGTCCATCCACTTCGCGTACTGCTGAGCCGGCACCTGCCGGTTGGCCAGCTTGAAGTTGCAAATGCCGAGGGTCTTGAGATCCCTCACCTCGTCCTGGGAAAGCGTGAAATTCTTGATGCGTTTGACGTCTTTGGGCTCTTCCAGGCGCGTGAAGCGGTCGGCATGCGCGCGCTGGCAAAAGCCGCTCGTCAGGTCCTCCCAAAGGTCCCAGTCGTCCTCCAGGCAGGCTTTGCTGATGAGGTCGTAGTGGTCCTGGCGAATGCTGCACTCGCGAAAGCAGGTCTCGTTGACGAGCAGTTCGAGCCGCTCTGCGCCCAGGCGCTCGATCATTTCCTGCAACACCTTTGCCCTGTAGTTGAGATGCGGCGGCAGCACGAAAACGTCGTAGAGATCGGCGTGGTCGTAATAGTATTGGGGATCCTTGTGGAAGTGCGTTAGCGAGTGAATGAGCCGGTAGTCGGGAAACCGGTCGCGGATGTAGCGCGCAAGCACATGGCTGCCCACGATGACACCGTTCCCCTCACGGTAGCAGCGCTCCAGCATCCAGTTGCAGCGCTTGTCGCCCAGGTGCTTTTCCTCAATGAAAAGGTTGGAGAACACCAGGTTGAAGGTGATGCCTCGGCGATTGTATTCCTGCACGAGACGGGCGAACGTCTCCTTCGTTTGCCCCGCCGCGAATGAGTGCGGGCGCCCGCCCGCCCACTTCATGCCGAAGTGCTGATCGTAGACGGTGAAGCTGATGCCTCCGACGCCGAGCTGCTCCAGCGCCGACTTGGCCGACGTCACGTGCTGAAAGCCGTTGATCGCGCCACCGATATTCCAATGCTCCGGCGACTTTGGCTCGTCCGTGGACGTTTGCGCAGATCGCTGTCCGCCGGGCACACTTTCCTGGCTCATCGAAGATCCTCCCTGGCTTATATCGTTAAGCGGCCGGCAGTGATGTCCGACGGCCGGCGTCGCCCGGCTGGTCCGCGCGCTCAACAAGAAGTCCGCATGGAGGTTGCAAGCGACAGCGCAAAAGTGTGCGACCTGCACTTTGCACGCGCCTCAAGGCTTTCTTACAAGCTTGCCAAAAAGCCCGAAAAACAAGGGTTTTTCTTGACGAACGTCAGCATTCGCCGCTTCGCAATGCGGGCTACTTCGGCGTGACGCCGTAGCCGGAGCGCAGCCGCAATCCGAACTGGGGACGCGTGAAGGGATCGTTCGGGAAATTGATGATCACCCGCAGACCCGGCTTGTTGTCGACGATCTCGATATACGCGCCGTGCAGCTCGGCGATCGCGACGGCGAAGGGGATGCCGAGCCCGTGGCCCGACTTGCCGTGGGAGTTTTCAAGCCGGTAGAAGCGCTCGAAGAGATGCTCGATCTCCGAGGGCGGAACGCCCGGCCCGTTATCGGAGACGATCACCTCCAGACCCGTCCGGAGCTGACGCAGCTCCAGCTGGATCACCGTGCCCTCGGGGCAATACTGAATGGCATTTTCGACGAAGTTGACGATCATCTCCATCAGCAATTCGCGGTCACCGCTCACCGGCCTCACCGGCTGATTGGTGATGCAGATCGCAAGCTCATCGCCGTGATCGGTAATGATCGGCTCGTAAACCTCCGCGACGTGCCGGAGCAGCGCTGGCAGATCGACATCGACGAAGCGCGAGCGCCGGTCGCCCGACTGCAGTTCGCCGATATTCAGCAGCGCCTCGAAGATGACGACGAGGGAGTCTATCTCCTCGATCCCCTCGTCGATCTTGCGCGAAAGGTCCGGGCTGCTGAACTCGCATTTGCTGACGAGCTCTAGCCGCTGCCGCAGGCGCGTGAGCGGCTTCTTGAGGTTATGCGCGATGTCCGCGGACATGTAGTTGAGGTTCCACAGCAGCCGTTGCGCATAATCCAGCGTGCCGTTGATCGCCAGCTCGAGATCGGAAAGCCGGTCCGAGCGCCCTAGCATGGGAACCCGGCGGTCGGTGCTACCCGACACGAAATCGAACAGCGTCGATGTCATTTCATCGACGCGCGCGCGCGACCGGTTCGACAGCACCATGCCCGCCAGGAACATCAAGGCGAGCGCCGTCAACAGCAGCAGGGCGAACCCGATGATCGCATGGTCATGGGCTTGCGCCGCTTTGACCTCACTAAGCCCCACCAGGAGTTTGCCCTGGGACAGCGGCGCCGATGCGACATGCACCAGCCGCTTGGAGAGGCCCCATCCGACCCCGCGCGAACGGATGGAAAGGTTAGCGGTGCTCCACGCGACATCCGGCGCAAGATCCGCCGAAGTGTGCAGAAGAATGTCGCCATTGGAATCGCGAATCGAGACGAATGGCGGATCGGGATCGGCCCACGCGGGCTCGGCCTTTACGAAATTGACGAGCGCATCGAGGCCATATTGCTTCTCGTAGGCAACGAGCGCGTCCAACACGCGAGCCACGCGCGCCTGGGTGCGCGCAGTTAGCTCTCCTTGGGACTCGATGAAGAACGAGGAGAATAAAAGACTGAAGCCCAGAACCAGAAGCAGGCCAACCGCACCGACAATTTGAACGTGGTAACGCGTGAGTTGAAGATCAGGCTTCATATATGGAATAGCCGCAGCCTCTCACCGTGTGAATAAGGGGCGTCTTGAACGGCTTATCCACCTTTGCCCGCAACCGCGATATGTGGGTTTCCACCACGCTCGTTTTAGGCTCGAACCGGAAACCCCACACGCGCTCGAGCAGCATCGTGCGGAGCACAACGCGGCCCTTATTGCGCAGTAGTATTTCAAGAAGCAAGCACTCTCTGGGCAGGAGATTGATCGGTTGGCTGTCGCGCGTGACGATCCTGTGCGCGACATCCATCTCGAGGTCACCCACCGTCAGCTTCTCGTGCTCGTCGCGCATCGGCGAGCGTCGTCCGAGTGCATTGACGCGCGCCAGCAGCTCGGAGAAGGCGAACGGCTTCACGACATAGTCGTCGCCACCAACGTCCAATCCCTGCACGCGCTCGTTGATGCTGCCGAGCGCGGTGAGGAACAATATCGCCACGGGCCGGCCGCTGCTGCGCAGCGTGCGCGCGACGGACAAACCATCGAGCCCCGGCACCATGCGGTCCAGGATGACGAGATCGAAGTCCTCTTGAATGCCGAGCAGCACGCCGTCCTTGCCGTTCGCTACGACGTCCACGGTATGGCCGGCTTGCCGCAACCCGTTGCCCACGAAGGCGGAGGTTTCGGCGTCATCCTCAATCATCAATATTCGCATGGCCGACGCGCCTCGCTGCTGCAGATGTTCACAGTCAACCATCCATTTTCTACTTAGAAGCACTCGACTGCGCAACAACGTCGCTGTGGCGAAAGGAGTTAAACATTACACGCGCTGTAATGTTGCTCTTACCGGTGAGCGGTGAGGTTCTCTGGACGCGCATCACCTTTTTCCGTCACCGATCGTCGCCCGGATTTATCGCCACCTCCGATAGATGTCCCTTCGCTCATCCGAGGCACCGCTCACGCGCGCGCCCCACATTTTTCCGTCCGCGAGATATCGTTCCACACCCACTCCACGCCCGTCGTTGCGATCAGCGCGCGCGTCTTACAACATACGCCAAGGTCCAGATCGCCCCGCCCACGGGATGCCGCGGTGAGGCATCCGCGGGGACGAATTTCGTCTTAGCCGCGCGCAGAAAACCGATCGCCATGCGCGGTGCGGAAGGTGCCCACCGAGGCCAGCCGCACACCTGCGACCTCAGCATAGGTGAGCCGAAGCGGGAACGTCGCCTTACAATTTGTGTAAGGATCAAGGTGCAAGCGCATCCGTCATTGACCCGCCCCCGCGACAGCGTGACCATTGTCAGAGAGGAAACGCACGAGATTCGTCAGCCAAAAGACGAACATCGCGAGGAGCACGATGGCAAACAAGTTCATCGCAGATCGCGTTGAGCCCTCAGCAGCCGGTGCAAATGCGGCCCAGCGAAGCCCCGCCAAGGCAAGGCCCGCCGGCTCGCCGCCAGCGGACGTCCCCCGCGCGCCCGCTAAAAAGCAAGCCGGCGTTTCCCGGAGAGACCTCATCGGCGGCCTCGCCAAGTCAGCGGGCATCGCCTGCCTCGCCGCCGTCGCGCTCGATCAATACGTGCGCAGCGCACGCGCCATCGACGCGACAGCGCTGCGTCCACCGGGCGCCATCGATGAGGAGCAGTTTCTTTCCGCCTGCGTGCGGTGCGGACTTTGCGTCCGCGCATGTCCCTATGACACCCTCAAGCTTGCGACGATGGGCGACCCGGCGCCCCTCGGCACGCCGTACTTCATCGCACGTGAAGCATCCTGCCTGATGTGCCCGGATGTTCCATGCGCCCGCGTCTGCCCCACCGGCGCCCTCGACCGAAACATCCCCGACATTCGCCATGCGAACATGGGCATTTCGGTGCTCGTCGATCACGAGACGTGCCTCAACTACAAGGGCATGCATTGCAGCATTTGCCATCGCGTCTGCCCCATCCGCAACGAGGCGATCACGCTCGAGAAGCAGACCATCAAGGGACGCCAGATGCTCATCCCGACCGTGCACTCCAATAAGTGCACGGGTTGCGGAACCTGCGAGAAGCATTGCGTGCTCGAGGAGGCCGCGATCCGCGTGCTTCCGCGGCCGCTGGGTCAAGGCAAGTCGGGCCGCAATTCAGCCGGCCGCCCGATTACCGGACATGGCGGGCTGCGTCGGGATATCTGAGAATGGACGCCAAGGCCCTCCTTTATAAATACACCTCCGATGCGCGCGCCTACGCCGCCACACGGCGCGGCTGGCTATTCGCCCACCGCATCTGGCTGGCGCGGCGCGCTTCGCAAATCCTCGTACTCGCGATCTTCCTCACCGGCCCCTGGTTCGGCCTCTGGATTGCAAAGGGTAACTTCGCATCGAGCGAGATCCTCGGCGTGCTGCCCCTCGCCGATCCTTTCATTTTCCTGCAGTCGCTATTCGCACTCCATAAGCCGATCATGCTCGCGGTGATCGGCGTTGCCACCATCACGGCTTTCTATTTGATCGTCGGCGGTCGCGCCTATTGCAGCTGGGTCTGTCCCGTGAACGTCGTCACGGACAGCGCCTACTGGCTTCGCGAGAAGCTCGGCCTCACCCGCGACCGCAAGCTCGACAAGCGCACGCGCCTCTGGGTTCTCGTTGCAGCACTGCTCGCGTCGCTGCTGACCGGCACCATCGCTTGGGAATTCCTAAATCCCGTCAGCCTGCTTCAGCGCGGCATCATCTTCGGCATCGGCGCAGGATGGGGCATCATCGCCGCCGTGTTCATGCTGGATCTCTTCGTCACCCGCCGCGGCTGGTGCAGCCATCTCTGCCCGGTGGGGGCGTTCTACGGATTGATCGGATCTGCGAGCCTCATCCGCATAAGCGCGATCAACCGCCCCGCCTGCACCGATTGCGGCGCGTGCTTCAAGGCCTGCCCGGAACCCCACGTCATCACGCCCGCACTGAAGGGCACGGGCACACACCTCATCCTCGCCGGCGATTGCACGAACTGCGGCGCGTGCATCGATTCCTGCTACGTGGACGTGTTCCAATATGCCAGCCGGCTTTCGCCCAGGCACGGCCCGCCGGAGCAATACATCGACACGGCGACCACTTCCGCCCGTCCTGGACGCGCTGTAGCCGCGGCGGCCGAATAAAGCGGCTGCAATGCGAAGCCGCGCGGCGGAGCACGCGGCAGCGAGAAAGCGTCACAGCCTTCAGCAGCGCCCACGGTCTCTCAGCGGCCTTTGATCATGCGTCTTAGGCCAGCGATCGTCGAGATATAGACGTGGAACAGCAGGAACAGCACGCCGGCAACGCTCGCCCAGTAGTGCGCGAGCGCAAACGGCCACACGCCTCCGAGCCCCGCCACGGTCTCCGGCATGAGCTCGGGATAGTACAGCACCAGCCCCGTCGCGATCAGCAGCGGCGAAAGAATGACGATGCTGGCGATCGAAAGGAGATGCTGGATGAGAATGAGGAAGCCGCGCGATAGCTCCAGGCGGCTCGGTCCCTCGTCCGAAGCGTCCGGCTTCATGGGCGCGCCGTTCCACACGTAGCCCGCAAACTTGCCGATACGTGAGAACAAGCCGTTTCCGATCCGCTGATAGCGCCGCCAATACCCGTTTGCCAGCGACGCGGCGAGGAAACCGACGAATAGCACCGAGAACAGGATGCCCGTCACCTGATGCAAGGTATCGGCAAGCCCATAATCGATCAGCGCAAACGAAGCGGAGGAATAGGTCAGCACGATCCCCGTCACCGCCAGGATCACGAACAGAACCGCGATACCCCAATGCCAGAGCCGCAGCCAGAGCGGTGTCATGGCCTGCTCTCCGACTTGCGCCAGCGCGCCAGCGTGCGCCAGCCGCCGTGTGCGCCGACGAGCACCAGCCCGGCGGTCACGAACAGATAGGCGGCAATGTCGGTCCACCGGTTCCGGTTGGCGCCCATCACGTAGCCGTCCTTCAGGATCGCCGCGTTGTGAAAGCCCGCAGTCTTCCCATCGGGCGTACTCGCGTAACGATAGAGGCGGCTGAGCAGCACGCTATCGATGCTGTGGCACGTGTTGCAGCCCTGATCCGCCTTCATGCCCTTGGGCAGATCGTGCGCCACCTTCGTCGCCACGCTCGAATGGCAGTCCACGCAGCGCGTGCCCTGCAAATGCAGCTCCGCATAGGGCATGTAAGCGTGTGCAGCGACGAGGCTCGGCTTCGCGGGATCCTTCAAGGCGACGGTCGACCCATCCATATGGCAATGCAGACAGGGTCCGTTGTCGTTCTTCAGAATGGCCTGGGGATCTTTGATGCGCGCGGTCGCTTGGAAGTAGTGCGGTTCGTGACAGTGCTCGCAGGTGAAACGGTGCTTCGCGGTCGTGTCCCGGTCTCGCTTGCTGACGACACTTATTCCCGACGTTGCGCCGACTTTTCCCGTCGCCGTGCCGCAGCACTTTTCCTTCTCGTCCTGGTATTCCGTGAAGTGCGCGCTCGCCTCGAATTCCTTCCGCATCCGCTCGAAGTCATAGGGCTTGTCCGCCTCTGCCCCTTTCGGCTCCGTGCGCGGATGGCAATCCATGCACGTTTCCGTCTTCATATTCCGGTGCGGAAACGTCGTGAAGCCTTTCGAATGGCAGTCGGCACAGAGCATTTTTCCATGGTCCCCCCGTTCGAACTGAGGCATCGCGATCGTGGAGCTCTTGGATTGATGCTCCTTTCCGTCGAGGTGATGCTGGCTCTCACCCACGTGGCATGCGAGGCAGCGCATGCGCTTCATCAGATCCTGCACCTGCGCTGTGGCGGCGTCAGGCAGAACAAAGACCGCGAGCACGATCAGAGAGAGAGCCAACCACTCCGGAAGGCGCCGGCGCACACCGTTCGAAGCTGGGTGTCGCGCCGTCTGTCGCGCACGCAGGAGCACCCACGCACCGACAATGCTGGGAAAGGGCTGCCGCGCTCCGGCCTTACTCGGTGGATTGCGCTCTCGAAGCATGTGCGCTGCTGACTGTTCTGGCGGGGGCCGAAGCGGGCGTTGTGCGGATTGCGATAGACCGGCTCTTTCAGTACGTGCGGACGAAGCAGCGCTCGCGGACCGACGCGCGTGTGTTGCTTGGCGTTTTCGGCATGGCGTCAAACGCGGCAGCCGGAAAACCGCGCGTAGCCGCGCCGGTCAGCGACCGGCGCCGTCGATGTGCTGTCCGTCATTCACCACCGTCCTCCCGTTGCGGCGTTGGTGTTCTCGCGCAGCAAGACGGGCAAGCCGTCAAGCTGCGGCTCGGAAATAGCTGCCGCATTCGCCTTCCGCGTCACGCGCGTTCCGGTGCCGAAGGCATCGAAGGCGAAATGACACTGCGAATGTGCGCGGCAAAGTTTTCAGCAGTCTCGAAGGTTTCTTACATTTCTGGCAGGGTAGGAAAGCCCGTCCGCTGGCGGGATCTCCGATGCGGAGCTCCCCGCGCGATTGCGACGGAAATCCATGGCTTTGGCCGAGTGGCCGCCACGCCATCGCAACGCCGTGGACCACGATAAATTCACGCAACTGGCACGCTGAAATCGGCGCTCCGAGGCTAGAGCCGCCTACCAAGGGAACCGGGAAGCCCGCTTCACCGTGCCTCTGACACGCGAACCGCTGCGCTCGCTTCCTGGCGGGTTAAACGCAAAACGGGGCCGATAAACGGCCCCGTTCTCTTCATTTCGGTTCACTGACCGCGAAGGCTCAGGGTAGCGCCAGCGTGGCGGAGAACACGAAGCGCTCATCGCACAGGTTGGTGCCGTTGCCCGTGTAGGAAAGACACTCACCCGCACTGAGATCGGTGTCCCAGTAGCGCAGATCGAACGTCAGCTTATCGACCGCGAGCGAGAGGCCCGCATTCCAATAGCTGTACGACGTGCCGCCGTTGTAATCGTCGACATAGCCATAGAGACCGGAAATCGACGGATCGAATACATGGAACTTCGGCAGCGCATAGGCGAGGCCGAACTCGTAGACGCCCCATTCCTTGTCCTTGTAGTCGGGCGAATAGTAGAACGTGGCGGTGCCGGTCAGCTTGTCGGTGATCTCACCGCTGACGCCTGCCTTGAGCTCGAGAATGTCGTAGCCGTTCGAAGCACCCGGATAATCGTAGTAGATCACGCCGAAATCGAACGTCGCCTTGCCCCACGTGGGTTTGATGCCCGCGTAGAAGTCGGTTTCGATGTTGGCGTCCGGATCGCTCGTCCAGTCGATGCCGGTCGCCCAGACACCGGCATAGAAGATGCCGTAGCCGATACCGAACGAGCCCTGGATAGTCGGATCGTTGTCGGACTGCGACACACCGCGGAAGACATAGTCGGACGTGCCCGTCAGCGTGAAGGAGTAGGTGAACTCACGCTCTGCTTTCGGTTCGTCCTTGAGACTGCCACCGGCGAAAGCGCTCCCGGTGAGAGCGAGAAACGCGACGCCCGCTATGCTACACAGCTTACTTACCCTGCGAGACTCGGCCATGATTGAACTTACCCCCGTACGCAACTGACCACTCAAAGCGCCGAACTCGTCTTTGCCGCAGGTACGGCTTTCTCGAACGCTTCTGATGTGTAGAGAAATCGTAAACGCGGCTTGTCACAAGCCGAATCACCGCTGCGCCGTGCCTCCTCGACACGCCGTAGCGCTAAAGCAACAGACCACCGTTTTTGGCTATATATTCGCCAGTTTTCGCTGGGTCACTGAGCATCGCCACGGTGCGCGGCGAAGCGTGATCTGGGCACCTGCTCAAAATGTGTGCACACATACCGTGCCGTATCCCGGCAAATCCTTACAGACCGTACAAGGTGGCTACGAGCAACCACCAAAGCCGCGATCATCGGACCTCCAATGTCACACGCATCCCCGCAGACAGTCCTCATCACCGGAGCCGCCCGCCGGATCGGTCGCGCCATCGCGCTTGACCTTGCGGCGCACGGATTGAGCGTCGGCATCCACTATCGAAAGTCGCGCGCCGAAGCGGAGGCGCTCGCCGCCGAGATCGCTGCGGCGGGTGGCAGGGCAGCGGCGCTCGATGCAGACCTCTCGAACTTCGACGATGTGCAATCTCTCATCGGGCGCTGCACCGGCGTGCTCGGTCAGCCGACCTGCCTCGTCAACAACGCATCGGAGTTTTTTCTCGACACCATCGGCTCGGTAACTTCGGAGGGTTGGGACACACACCTCGACATCAACCTGAAGGCGCCCGTGTTCCTCGCCCAGGCGCTCTACACGAGCCTGCCCGACGGCGTCGAAGGCAACGTGATCAACATCATCGACCAGCGGGTCTGGCGTCCGACACCCGATTTCTTCTCGTACACGATCTCCAAGGCAGGGCTCTGGACGGCGACGCAGACGCTCGCGCAGGCTATGGCGCCGCGCGTGCGCGTCAACGCCATCGGTCCCGGCCCCGTGCTGCAGAGCATCCACCAGACCGCGGACGACTTTGCCAGCGAGCGTCAATCGACATTGCTCGGGCGCGGGCCGACGCTGGGTGAGATCGCCGCCGCGGTGCGCTTCATCCTCGCGACGCCTTCGATGACCGGGCAGATGATCGCGCTCGATGGCGGCCAGCATCTCTCCTGAGCCCGCAGCGCATTAACATTGCCGCCCGCGCGTTTACCGGAATACGCGTAATGCTCGGCGCCACAATTCCGCTCGGTCGCGCCCTCACTGCCGCCCAATTGGTGCGGCTTTGTTGCAAACAGCGGGGGAGCGCGTGATTCGTAAACCATCCATTAACGTTAAGCCTTTAATGACGTTTGATGGTTTCGTCGGGCGTTCGGAAGCAACGTGCGCCGCGTTTGGACGGGTGTTCTCATGACGAGAATCTTCGGAGCATCGATTACCTTTGCTCTCGTAGCGCTATGCGCGCCAGCCTTCGCGGCTGATCTGCCGGAAGTCAAAGTCAACGCGAGCAATACGGTGCCCGAGTGCGCCACGCCGGGACGGCTGACGGCCTACCTCAAGGCGCGCAATCCGCGTCTCAATGCGCGCTTCGAAGATCTCGCAACCCTCTACATGCGCCACGGCGAAGCGCTCGGCATCCGCTGGGATATCGCCTTCTTCCAGATGATCCTCGAGACCGGCGCGCTGCGCTTCACCGGCGATGTCCGTGCTGACCAGAACAATTTCGCCGGCCTTGGCGCATCGGGTGGCGGCGCGCGCGGCGAGCGGTTTGCGGACGTCTCCAGCGGCGTCAAAGCCCACCTCCAGCATCTGCTGATGTATGCCGGCGACCACATCGATGATCCCGTTGCCGAGCGCACGCGCAAGGTGCAGGAATGGGGCGTGCTCACCAAGTGGCAGCAGTCCATCCACGGCCCGATGACGTACACGCTCGTCGCCAGGCAGTGGGCGCCGACCTCGCGCAACTACGTGCGCGACATCTCCGCCATCAGCGACGACTTCTATTCCAACTATTGCAATGCCGACGATCCCAACCCCGGCATGATCCAAGAAGCCCGCCAGGGCGCTGCCGGAGCCAAGACGCAGGTCGCGGCCGCCGCGCCGGCAACGGATGCAGCGAGCAACAACGCCGGCGCCCAGATCGCCAAGCGCAACATCGAGGAAGAGCGCAAGGAAGGCGCGCCGCTGCGTAGCCTCGGCGCGAACATGCTGGCTTCCTCGGTGAGCGCTGGCGCAAAAACGAGCGCTGATCCGCTCGACGACGCCCCGCCCGTCACGCTGCTCAACTCGAAAACAGACCCCGCCGCCGCACCCGCAAACGACAAAACTGCAACCGCCTCGAAAACAGCAGCAAAGGCGGATGCGAAATCGGATGCGAAGACCGCGGCAAAATCCGCGCCGGGCGCCGATTCCAAAACCGCGCAGAAATCCGCCGACGTCCAGACCGCAGCGCTCGGCAGCGCAGCGACGCAAATGAAGACGCCGTCCGCCAAGTCGTCGAAGTGCAAAGTGTGGACCGCGAGCTACGGCGGCCAGCGCGCCGTCATCATCAAGGCCACCGGCAATGGCACCGTGAACTACACCGTTCTCGATGTCACCGAAGCCAACGAGAAGCGCGAGATCGACGCCTATATCGCAGCCTACGCCAAGGGTGGCGAAAAGCTCGCCTCGTTCCCCAGCCAGACCAAAGCGCTGAGCCGCGCGTTCGAACTCTGCCCGGAAGGCTAGGCGATGTCGGGCGCGGCTATCTCGGCCGGCGCTCGATCACGCCCGCTGCCGACCCGTTACGACATTCGTGTAAGTGTAAAGAACGCCATGGTGACCCCATTGCCGGCGAACGAACGGACCCGCTCCGCGGGTGCGTTTCCGCGAACCGCAGCAGCCCTGCTCATCTTCCTCGGCTGCATCTCGATCGCGGACGCAGCCGCGCCCCGCATCCGCACCGGCGCGGGCAATACCGTACCGCGTTGCGTTACGCCCCAGCGTCTCATGGCCTTCCTCAAGACGCGGAACTCGAACCTCGATCCGCGCTTCGCCAATATCGCCAGCTTCTACAAGAAGTACGGCGAGACCTGGAACGTGCGTTGGGACTACGCCTTCTTCCAGATGGCGCTCGAAACGAACTTCCTCACCTATCGCCGCGGTGACGGCCGCTGGGGCGATGTCGATCCAAAGCAGAACAATTTCGCCGGCCTCGGCACGACCGGCGGCGGCGTCCCCGGCGACAGCTATCCCGACGTCGGCACCGGCGTGCTGGCGCAGATCCAGCACCTCGTCGTCTATTCGGGCGAGCGCATTGCGGACCCCGTCGGCGCGCGCACGCGCCTGAAGCAGGACGACATCCTCGCCGCCATGGCATCGAAGAAGGGCCGCACCACGTTCGGCGATCTGGCACGCCGCTGGGCTGCCGACCGCAACTACGGCAGCTCGATCGAATGGGTAGCCACCAGTTTCCGTCAATCGTACTGCAAGGGCGGCGGTACGGCGGCGGACGCGGAAAGCGAAACTCCACCCGCCGCTGCGGCGCCTAAGCGCATCGCCGCCGCACAGATTGATCCGGGCAAAGCAAAGGCCGTACGCGCCAACCTCGGTGGGCCGGTTACAGAGAACCAACCGGCGCCGCCACCGCGCTCTCCCGTGCGGACCGTTTGGTCGGCGGCCGATCAGAGCAACGGACCGCTTCGCACCACTGCCGCCGAAGTACCGGCAACAGCGCCGGTACCCGAGGCATCGGCCAGCCGGCCCGTTCCGGCGCCGACGCGCAAGCCAGCCGTTGCCGCACATCCCGATAACAGACCCGCCAACGGCCGGATCGTCATCGCCGAACAGATGATCCAGACCGGCGCGGAACCGCAACCGGTGGTGCAGATCGCAAGCGCTGATACACCGGCGCCCGCACCGGCGGCCTCGGGAGCTTCGCCACTCGCCTCGCCTGCCCCGGAGACAGACGACACAACGCGGGAAGCGACCGAGCCGCGGCTCGCCGCGTTCGCTTTTGCCGGCGGAATGGGCGTTGCGGCCCGCTCGAACCTTCAGCCGCCGCCGACGAGCGAGAGTAAGCCCGCACCATCGGCGGCGAATGGCTGCCATATCACCAGCGCCAGCTACGGCGGCAAGAAGGCCCTGCTGATCCGCACCGGGACGGCACCCGCCGAGCGCTACACGGTCCTCACCGTGCTCGAAGGTTTCGAGAAGTCCATGCTCGCCAACTACCTGAAAGCGCACGCACCCGAGGGCGAAAGCCTCGGCGAATTCGCGACGCGCGAAGAAGCGCTCTCGAAGGCGAAGACGCTTTGTCCCGGCGGCGCCACGGCGTCACCGCGCAACGCCAGCACACGCACGGGCTGATCCCGAGTGCTTCCGGAAAAGTGGGAACCGGTTTTCCGATAAGAAGCACGGTAAGTAGAGAGTGCTTTCGGAAAAGTGGGCACCGGTTTTCCGATAAGAAGCACGACCAAGAGTGAGTGCTTCCGGAAACGTGGGAACCGGTTTTCCGATAAGAAGCACGATCAAGAGTGAGTGCTTCCGGAAAAGTGGGCACGGGCTTTCGGACAAGAAGCACGTCTGGATCGTCTCTCACACCGCACGGCGGCACACCGTTGCGAGGCAACGGCGCGCCGCCTTTCACGTGCGGTATTCAGTTGCTCGCCACGGCGTCGGCGAGATGCATGTCATTGCCGCGCCAGTTGAACGAGTTGCCGAGCCAGGCCTGCACCCACAGCACCGGCAGCATCAGGTCGCGCGCGATCCACGCGAGCGGCGTCCACCAGGCAAGATGCCAGCCGGCCGCCCGCGCGAGCGCCGCTTCGCAGCCATACCAGGCTGCGCCCAGCGCAACCGCGGCGGCAAAGCCGGACACCTCAAAACCCTCGGCGGCGAAGAAGGCGGCCAGCAGCGGCGCAACGCTGCCGGAGAGAACCTCCGGCAGAAAGAAAACCGGGAAGGTCGCGCGACGCAGCCTTGCCCAGCGCACCTGACGGGACCAGATCTGGGCAGCCGTGCGCACACCCAATGGCTGACCGAATGCACGATCGACGAGGCGCACGCGTTTACCCGCGCCGCGCACGACTTTGGTCGCCGCGGCATCCTCGGCAATCTCCGAGCCCAGCGCGCGTATCCCGCCGGCGCGCTCGAGCTCGGCACGCCGCCAAAGCATGGTCTTACCTTGCGCAAAGCCCAGACCGAGCGTATCGGCCGCATACTGCCAGCGCGCCTGATAGGTGTTGAGGAAGGCGCATTCGACCTCGGCCCAGAAACCGCTCGGCATGCAGCCGATCGGCGGCGCACACAGCAGTCCCGTTTCGGCGCGCCAGCCCGCGAGCAGCCGCTGTATGTAGTCGGCCGGCATCAGCACGTTGCTGTCGGCCATCACGACCCAGTCGTGACGTGCAGCGCGCCAGCCCTTGATGAGATTGTTGAGCTTTGGGTTCGACGTGAGGCTGTCGCGGCCAATGAGCAGCTTGGCGTCGACGTGCGGATATTCTGCCATCAAACGGCGAATGACCGGCACGACGGGATCGTCGGCATCCTCGCAGCAGAGGATCAGCTCGTAGCGCCCATAGGCAAGCGCGAAACCCGAACGCAGCGTCAGCTCATCATACGGATCGAGCCCGCGCACAGGCCGCAAGACGCTGACGGGCGGCAGCACCGAAACCGGAACGTCGGGAAAAGGCGGGGCAGAAGCTCCGCGGCGCGCGCGATAGGCGGCGAGCAGCGCACTGGCGAAGTGTAGAAGCGTGGCGAGGCCGGCGAATACCGCGCAACCCCAGGCGATCCCGTTCATCGGCAACCCTGCGCAACAGAGCTATTGCGCAAAGTCTTTCATCGGAATCCGTGACACGTTGATGACACCTGCGCTCCCGCGCGGCACCGGCAGCAGCAAACGCTGCACTATGGTTAGCGCCCGCCTTGCAGAGCGGCTTACTGCGCCGGCGCGAGGTACTTCAGCGCGACGTTCGACAGCGCGCCGCCGACGACGCAAGGCACTCCCATATAGACCTGCCCCATCACACCGGCCGCAACGCAGCCGAGCGCGAACACGGTCTGGCCCGCCTGGCCCCACCAGCTGAAGTTGCGCGCGCTTTCCGGGCCCTTGGTCTTGAGCTCCTCGATAGAGGTGAGCGCTTCCTTGCGGATCTGCGCAAGCTCGAACGTTTCTGCCCCCTCGATCACCTCTGCGAGCGGGACGGAAACGCTGTCCGGCTGCCGGGGCAGCGACGTCTTGAGGTAGCCGAGGAGATCGTGGTCCTTGGAGGCGTTTTGCGCCAGCGTCCACTTCACCATCGAGCCGATGGTGAGCTTTTCGAGATTGTTCTTCTCGCGCGACCATGCGAGCGCCTGCACCAGACGCTGAATGGGCTCGGCGGAACCGGTAGCGAAGTAGTAGCCCCAGTTGGCGTCGACAGCGATGGGACTTTCCAGCGTAAGATCGCGCAGCACCGGCAGTTTGCCGTAGAGGTAGCGCTCGATGATGACCTTGCGCGCGGGCATGCGCTCGACGAACTTGCCCATCAGCTCCTTCCAATCGGCGAGACCGGAATAGGCGATGGCCTTGACGATGACGACCTGATCGGGCGGCGGCATCGGGAACATGTCGGCGATGAGCTGCTCCGCCTTCTCCGGGTTGGAGCCGATGACGCCGGCGATGAAGCCGACATAGATGCCGGCCTGCTCGATTTCCTTGAACTGGCCCTGCTCTCGCATCGCCTTGAAGGCGGCGGGCAAACGCTCCGGGGTGGGGTTGTTCCGGTAGTCGTTGATCCAGCCGAGCACCATCTCGGTGCGGGTGAACGGCGGATATTCCACCTTCTGCTTTTTCTTGGCGGCATCGGCGCCGCCAGGAAGCGCAATTGCGATCAGCACTGCAAGAAGTGACGCAGCGATACGCAGAAACTGACGCATAAATAAGCCCATCTGCACCCTCACGAGCGCATCCTTCCCGGCAATTGCGGCCTTTCCCAGCTCACCCCGAGCATGGGCAGCGACAAGAGAAAACCGCGTATTGTCAATTTAATGGCAGCGCCCCTCCGCCTCCGGCAGATCGAAGGCGGCTCGCTCCCCCAAGCGTTACGGCTCGGATGCGGCGCGACAGCCGCCGGCCCATTCGATCCGCAGCGGTATCGAAGCGGCTAAACGGTTAATACAATCTTGCCGATGTGCGCTTCGTCCATGCGCGCATGTGCGGCAGCGGCATCGCGCAGCGGGAAGGTACGATCGATGACGACCTTCACCCGGCCCTCCGCGACGAGCGGCAGCGCTTTCTCCTCCACCTGCCGCGCAATGGCGGACTTCACCTCCGACGGCCGGATACGCAGCGTCGATCCGGTGAGCGTGAGGCGCTTCAGCATGATGCGCATCATGTCGATCGTGACCTTCGATCCACCCTGGAACGCGATATTGACGAGGCGCCCGTCGTCCGCGAGCGAGCGAATGTTGCGCTCCACGTAATCGCCGCCGATCATGTCGAGGATGACGTCGACACCCCGCCCACCGGTCTCCGCCTTCACGGCCTCGATGAAGTCTTCCGTCTTGTAGTCGACCGCGCGTACAGCGCCGAGGTCGCGGCAGACGGCGCACTTCTCCGCCGAGCCGGCGGTGGCGATCACCTTCGCGCCGAATGCGGTTGCGAGTTGTATCGCAGCCGTACCGATACCGCTCGTTCCGCCGTGCACGAGGAACCAGTCGCCCGGCCGAAGGCCGCCGCGCTCGAACACGTTGTGCCAGACGGTGAAGAAACCCTCTGGGATGGCCGCCGCATCGACCATCGGCACGCCGTCGGGGATCGGCAGGCACGAGCCCTCCTCGGCGAGGCAGTATTCCGCGTAGCCGCCCCCGTTCACGAGCGCCATCACCTTCGCACCGACGGCGAAGCGCGACGCTTCAGGTCCCGTGGCCGCCACTTCTCCGGCGACTTCGAGCCCCGGGATTTCCGAATGCCCCTTCGGAGCAGGATAAAGACCGAGCCGCTGCATCACATCGGGACGATTGACGCCGGCCGCCGCCACCTTGATGAGCACCTGTCCGCGGCCCACCTCCGGAACCGGCACGGTCGCCGGCTTCAGCACCTCTGGCCCACCCTTCCCCTCGATCGCGATGGCGGTCATCGTCTGCGGCAGTGCGGTCATGGCAATCGCGTCCCTTGTTGGCCTCACCGTTTCTGATGCCTGACTGCGCCGTGCCAGACAAGCCGCGCTTCCGCGCACACGCGGCGGGTTGCTCCAGCGCTGCGTATCGCGCAGACTCGCCGTCACGCAACGTACGCGCGGAGCTGCCATGGATTGGGATGATATCGTGCCGAAAACGCCCAAAACCGGGCTCGTGATCGGCGAAAGCCTCGAGACGCTGTCGGTCGCCGAGCTCGAAGCTCGCATCGGCGCCCTCGAAGCGGAGATCGTGCGCGTAAAAGCCGAGCTGGAAGCAAAACGCCGGCACGAAGAGGCCGCGAGCGCGCTGTTCAAGAAGTAAATGCCAACAGCAATCGCAACGCGCGCGACGCACGTTTAATCGCGCTGCATGATGGGAAATCTTACCCAGCGCGCCATCGTGATGAGGCACGTCGCCACGATTTCTTCACCCTTAACTCTTCGTTAGGCTTAGTCCGCTAACGTACCATTATCCAGTCACCTGGATCTCGAGCGGTTCGGCCGCTCTGTTTGACGCCTCCCTGTTGACTTCAGAG
>Ga0180216_1001710_pt1 | contig 19142 bp, 18 predicted proteins | sample eDN3rd37CBELigMG_FD_128879 | JGI IMG/M metagenome (GOLD analysis project Ga0180216, IMG submission 128879) | Enriched Miracle-Growth compost microbial communities from Emeryville, California, USA - eDNA 3rd pass 37_C BE-Lig MG (version 2)... ...
CACATTGAGCGCGGCGAGAAGCAGCGGCTCGACGAGATTCTGATAAAGCGGCCCGCCGCAGGTCATGAGCTGTTTCAGCGGCCGGTCGCCCGACGCCCACAACAAACGCGCGAGAGCGAGATAATCGCGCGCGCGCGTCTGCGGCACGCGGCGGCTCTTGGCGAATATCCACCAGGGCAGCGGTCCGTTGTTCAGCCGCACCGTCCAGCGCGCGCCGGTGGCGAGATCGGCGAAGGGGTATTCGGCTTCGTCCGGACCTTCCACGAGCCGCTCCGCGCCGAGCGTCTTGAGATAAGACATCGCGGCGTGGTTGCCCGACAACAGGATGTGCGTCCCGTTGTCGATCGTCATGTCGGTGACGTGATCGTAATAGGACCGGCAGCGGCCGCCCGGATGACCGCTCGCTTCGTGTACGACCACCGTGCGTCCGGCCTGCGTCAAGCGAACGGCCGCGGCCAGGCCCGCGAGCCCCGCGCCAATGATGTGAATCGTGCCGGCGTTAGATGAATGCATGCCGCAACGCGACCTTCAGCAGATGAGAGCGGCTGACATGGACACGGTTGCGAGGCCATGTCCAGCCGCGCGCGACCAGATCGTCGAGCACGCGACGATAAGCTTCACCCATGATACGCGGCGCGCGCACCGCGCGGCGCGGCGCCTTCGCCATCACCGCATTGGCCTCGGCGTAATGCCGGCGCGCCCTGTCGACCACAATGTCGCAGGCCTTGCCGAGCCCCGGATCGGCGAGGACCGCCGCCGGATCCTCGCTCAGGATGCCGGCCGCGGTGAGCGCCTCGCGCGGAAGATAGAGCCTGCCCATGCCGGCATCTTCATCGAGATCGCGGAGAATGTTTGTCATCTGCAAGGCGCGGCCGAGATGGTGCGCGAGACGGATGCCCTCGCCCTCCTCCATGCCGAAGACGCGCACCGACAGCCGCCCGACGGCGGAGGCAACGCGATCGCAATAGGTGTCGAGCGTCTCGAACGCCGGCGCGCGGATGTCTTCGACCGCGTCCATCTCCATGCCGTCGATCACGGCCACGAAGTCTTCCTGACGCAGCCCGAACTGCTTGATCGCCTGGGCCAGCCCTTCGTGGCCCGGCAGGACCTTGCCCTGGTAAAGCGCGTCGATGTCGCGGCGCCATTGCGCGAGCTGTTCGCTGCGCGTGGCGCGCGGCAAATCCGAATCCGCAATGTCGTCGACCGCGCGGCAGAACGAATAGATCTCATACATCGCCTGCCGCTGCTCGCGCGGCAGGATGCGCATGGCGAGATAGAACGAGCTGCCGCTCGCGCGGGCCGCAACGGTCTCGTTCTGCTGCACGGAAACCGACATCGGGCTGCTCACCGGCTGACCGCGGAAAGGGATGGTGCGCGGCGCGAGAACAGGCGCCGCGCGAGCGTCGCGCCGGACGCGCGAAGCGCCGTCGCGATCATCGCGGACTTGGATAGATGCACCTTCTCGCTCAAGGGATCGCGCGCCAGCAGAAGACCGACGAGACGCTCGGCCAGCGCCTGAATGGTGGCGATCTCCATGGCGAGGCGCGCATCAGCGACCATGCCGGCGAGCGGACGGCTCTGATCGAGCAGCGTCGCGGTGCGCGCGGCAAGGCCGCGCAGGCAATTGCGCAACGCGGGCGTCGCCGGCGCCTCGCCCAGCGCTTCGACTTCGGCGCCACTCGCCGCCAGCGCGTCGAGCGGGATATAGACGCGGTTGAGCGCGCGATAATCTTTGCCGCAATCCTGCAGGTGATTGATGATCTGCAGGGCCGCGCACAAGGCGTCGGACGCGCCCCAGGTCGTCTGCGGCTCGCCGTGCACATCGAGGACGAAGCGGCCGACCGGCATCGCCGAATACTGGCAGTAGCCGATGAGACCGTCCCAATCCTGATAGCGCAGCTTGGTCACGTCCTGGCGGAAGGCGCGCAAAAGATGCTGCGCGTGCACGGGCGAAAGCCCGCGCTCGGCGAGGACGTTGCGCAGATGCACCCCCTGGGGCTCGTCGTCGTTCTGCCCGAGGAGCGAGGCCTCGAGCCGGTCGAGCCGCGCGAGCTTCTCCTGTTGGCTGAGGCTGTCATGATCGGCGATGTCGTCGGCGACGCGGACGAACTCGTAGAAAGCGAGAACCGGCGCGCGATAACGCGGATGAATGATGAGCGACGCGACGGGGAAGTTCTCGTCGCCGGCGCCTTTGCCGGATCGCAGTTCAGCGCTGGCGGTCATTGCAGGCCCGGCGCGTTGACATGCACGCGCCCTTTCCATTGGCCGCCGCGCTTGCGCGCGTGCTGATAAGCGGAGTCGAGCGTGTAGCCCGCGTAGAGCAAGGCGATCGCCGGCAGCGCGACGCCCCACAGCGGCGACACGCGATAGAGGCGCAAGGTCGGCTGCATGGTCAGCGCCATCGCCACCCAGGCCAGAAGCCCGAGGAATCCCGGCAGGCCCGTCGCGAACAGCGCGAGCAGCGGCGGCGCCATGAAGGTGAGCGCCAGGCCGAGCATCGTTCCGGCCAGCAGCAGCGGCGAGAAGCGCAGCTGCGCATACGCCGAGCGGGCGATCATCCGCCGCACGCTGTCGAAGTCTTCGTAGGGGCGGATGCTGTGCGAGCGTTCGGTCAGGCCGAGCCAGATCGGCCCGACCGCCTTCATGCGCTGCGCCAGCGCGCAGTCGTCGATCAGCGCGTTACGGATGCTGTCGATGCCGCCGGCGTCGCGCAGCGCACCGGCCTTCAGCAGGACGCAGCCGCCGGCGGCCGCCGCCGTGGCGCGGTTCGGCTGCTTCACCCACGTGAACGGAAAGAGCATCTGGAAGAAATAGATGAAGGCGGGGACATGCATGCGCTCGGCCAGGCTTTCGCAGCGCAGCTTGGCCATGAAGGAGGTGAGGCCATAGCCGCCGGATGTAGCCTTGGCAACCAGCCACGCCACCGTGTCGGGCGCATGAACGATGTCGGCGTCGGTGAGCAGCAGATAGTCCGGACGGAAATGCTGTTCGGCCGCGGTGATGCCCTGCTTGAGAGCCCACATCTTGCCCGTCCACTGCGCGGGAAGGCCCTCGCTGCCGATGACCGTGACCGGACGGCCGCTGTTGTTGCCCGCCGCGGCGGCGACGTCGCCGGTGCCGTCGTCGCTGTCGTCGTCGACGACGATGATATCGAGCCGGCCTTCATAGACCTGGGCGGCCAGGGAGCCGACGCTGGCGGCGATATGCTCGGCTTCGTTGCGCGCCGGCACCACCACCACCACGGACGGCCACTGCGCGGGCAAAGGCGGGACGGTATCGTCCTTGACGGGAGACGTCCAAAAGCGCCCGCGGCCCATCACGAGATAGGCCCAGGCGATGGCGGTTACCCCTGCCACGAGAGCTATGAACACAGTGTCGAACGTCCGATCAGACCAGCGCGCGCCCTATCAATGTCCAACGGACGAAATAGTTCAATCGCCGGGAACCCAGAAATTCCTGAGGTGAATCCGCAGGATGCCGGGTCCTTATGCCATATTCCGCCGGTAAGTCTAAAGGCCGCGCGCGAATAAAAAGGCACATCGCCGCACCTCCGGGCCGGAGGCCGTGCATCGCGTCCAGAGTGTCGGTTCGGGCAAATGCGGCGCCTGCCCCAAGGCGCCTCAAGGGGCGGTCACTGGCATACCGCGCGGGCGGCTTACGCGGCCGGGCGAGTCGGAGCTTGGCTCTTACCATCGCCGCGCTTGCGGCTTTGCTCGAAGACAAAGAGCCGGATAGCGGACGACAGGTTACCATGCTGCCGCTCGGCATCGATGCGCGCGACGAGTTGGGACAAATGCACGCCCAGATCCTGAGCGATCGCCCGCAGCTCGTTCCAGAACACGTCTTCGAGACTGACGCTGGTCTTATGCCGGCCGACAACGATCGACCGCTTCAGGACACGCGACCTCAGATAGCCGCCATTTCCCGTCGTCTGAGGCCCGCCTTCCACGCGGGATCCCGCCTCGCGGCGCTCACCCGCATTTTCTGTTTGCTTATCCATCATGGCTGGGCGCTTCCCCACTTTGAACCCATCAAAATCACTCCTGTAAGATAGCACGCCCCTCGCATAGGTTGCGGTAAATTCCGCACATATTTCGGATATACCACTTATAGAAAGTGTTGGTTAAGTTCTTAGATCGTTGGCATAAATACAATTGAGTAATATGAGATTAATCAACGGCATACCGTAGCCAATAGTGTAAATTATATCCCGCAACGGTAGAATAGTGGCAGTATAAACAAAGCATCAACAACGATGAAGGTTGCCCGGGGGGCGCGAGCGAGAGTATTTGATGCGAGTCAAACGCAAGACGAAATAGGGCTAATATTAGAGTAGGCCCGGCGTTGAGCAGTCGTTCCGTCGCAGCAGACGCCGCTGCCGTGGAGCTTTTTGTTGCTACCACCTGAAGCGGCCGCGGATGAACAAAGACGACCCAGGGAAGGATAACGACCCGCCGCAGCCGCCGGGCGCAGCAGGCGCCCGGGCTGGGGACGGACCTATTTCGCAGGCCATCAAGCTATGCGTGGCCGCTCTTGCCCGCACGAACGGGCCCGACGAAATCATTGCTTACATGTTGGCGACGTTCGGCAATGCATTGCCGGCGTGCCGGATCACGCTGTTTCAGAACGCCGGCGCCGACGGGCACGAGACGAAGCGGCACCATGTCTGGCACGCGGCGCACGCCCCGCCCGACACCGGCGCTTACGCATTCGCAAAGCTCAGCAACGATCTCTCGATCAACGCGCCGGCCCGCTTGGCGCGCGGGGAAATGATCGTCATCGATAACGCCACCGCGAACGACACGGTGTTCCAAACCCTCGCCGGCGAGGGCGCGACCGCGGCGATTCTCGCCCCTGTCTTCATCGACAATGCCTGGTGGGGAGGCCTCGAGATCGACAGTTGCGACGCCAAGCACGCCTGGTCGAAGAACGAGATCGGCGCCAGCAGCATTTTCTGTTCGCTGATAGAGGCCGCGATCGTGCGCGCACGGTCGGCGCGGGAGCTCGCCTATGCCGCGCGCATCATCGAGAACAGCTCGACCGTTCTATTCCGCTTCGACGCGCAAACACCGTATGCGATCAGCTACATATCCAAGAACATCGAGCACTATGGATATGCCCCTGAGAGCTTGCTGGCGACGCCGCACGTTCTTTTTGAACTCGTTCACCCGGAAGACATGCCGCTCGCCCTGGATGACATCGAGCGCGTCGAAAGCGGCGTCGCTGTCAGCACAAACCGGGACATACGGATGAAGACGGGCGACGGACAGTACGTCTGGTTCGACGTCCGCATGACGGCCGTCCGCGACAAGTCCGGCCAGATCACCGAGATGGAAGGGCTCGCGATCGATATCGACCGGCGAAAGGCGACGGAATCATACATCGTCCGCTTCCGGCTGACCGATCAACTCACCGGGCTGCCCAACCGCGTCGCCTTCATCAACGAGGTGCGCCACGCCTTCATCGCCGCAAAGCGCGGCAGCAAGCCATTCGCCATTCTCTATATCGACCTCGACCACTTCAAAGACATCAACGATGTCCTCGGCCACAGCAAAGGCGATGCGCTTTTGAAATTCGTGGCGATGCGCCTGCAGGGCGCGGTGCGCAACGGCGACATCGTCGCGCGGTTGGGCGGTGACGAATTCGCCATTCTGCAGCTCGACATCGCCGATCCTTCGGACGCGGGCGCGCTTGCCTCGCGTGTGCTGCGCGACCTGGCGCATCCCCCCTACGATCTCGGCACGCAGGTCGAAATCACCGCCAGCATCGGCATTGCATTTTCCGACCACAACGTCACCGAGCCCGAGGAGATGATCAAGCATGCCGACATGGCGCTCTATCGCGCCAAGGACGCGGGGCGCAACCAGTTTCACTTCCACTCGGAGGCGCTCGATATCGCCATCATCGAGCGCGTCACGCTTGCCGCGGACCTGCGGCTCGGCCTCGAGCGTGGCGAATTCGAACTTTATTATCAGCCGCAGGTAGACGTCGAAACCAACCGCATCGTCGGCGTCGAAGCGCTCACGCGCTGGCGCCATCCGAAGCTCGGCCTCTTGCAGCCCGGCCACTTCATCGCCGTCGCGGAAAAGAGCGGCACGATATTCCCTCTCGGCCGCTGGATCATCGAACAGGTCTGCCGCCAGATTTGCGCGTGGCGGGCGGACGGCTTGGCGCCGCCGCGCGTGGGCCTGAACGTATCCGCGGTACAAATAAACGGCTCGCCGGATTTCGACGCCGAACTGATGCACATCCTGCATGACGGCAAAGTCGATCCTTCCAGCATCGCCTTGGAGCTGACGGAATCGGTGCTGATGGCGACGACGCGCGAGCATCGCGACGTCATCGACCGCCTGAACCGCGTCGGCGTCGCCATCTCCATCGACGATTTCGGCACCGGCTATTCTTCACTCGGCTATCTGCGCTCGTTCCGCGTCAGCCAGATCAAGATCGCGCAGGAGTTCGTGAGCAATATCGCGGCGAGCTCCGGCGACATCGCCATCGTGCGCGCTGCCATCAGCCTCGCGCGCGAACTCGGCATCTCTGTCGTGGCCGAGGGTGTCGAAACCGCTTATCAGCTCGACCTTCTGAAAGAAGCCGGCTGCCGTTGCGTCCAGGGCTTCTACTTCAGCCAGCCGCTGCCGCCCGATCAACTGACTCCGCATCTGCGCCGCGGAACGATCAATGCCGGCGAGCAGATCCGTGCGAACGGCCCCGACGAAGCCCATCCCATCGTCGCCTGAACGACGCCGTTAAATACAAGCCCGACTTGAACAACGAGTCGACTTAGGCCCGCGGCAGAATTGCATCCGCAGTTCACTTTGTAGGTAACACCTAATTGCGGAACGAATTACTGGTCGGTTTTGACTTTCATCAAATACTGTCGCGACAACTCAGGATTGATCCTGCGGTTCTTTCACACAGGAGATCGCAATGCGTAAAGTATCTAAGGCGGTCGCGGGCTGGTTCTCGATCGAATCCGAACGGGGCGTTACCGCGATCGAGTACGGCTTGATTGCATCGCTGGTCGCGTTGGCGATCATCGTCGGTGTCACTTTGCTTGGCGTGAACTTAAACTCGCTGTTCACCTACATCGGCGGCAAGGTGAAGCCTCCCGGAGCCTGATCCGTCGCGCTGCGCGCCGCCGAAACGGCGCGCAGCCTTCTGGTTCTGGCAACGGAGATCGCAATGCGTGAGATATCGAAGGCGGTTGCGGACTGGTTCTCGATCGAATCCGAACGAGGCGTCACGGCAATCGAATACGGGCTGATCGCATCGCTGGTAGCGCTCGCTATCATCGTCGGCGTCACCCTGCTCGGCGTGAACTTGAATTCACTGTTCAACTACATCGGTGGCAAGCTCGCGCCTCCAGGCGCCTGACGACCGCGACGATCCAACCCAAGAGGCTAAAAGAAACGAAGGTGACGAGTTTTCTTTTCATCCGTATTGGGTTGTGGTCGGTCGCCTTGCTCCTGCTGTCGCTTGCTTCGGTGCGTGACATCAAGGTGCGGCTCATCCCCAACCGGATCGTACTTTCGGTCATCGCGCTCGGGCTCATCGTCGGCCTGATCGACAGGCCCGGGACGCTCTGGATCAGCTTCCTCGTCGCTTTTGTGCTGTTGACCGCCCTCGTCGGGCTCGGCCATTGCAACGTGATGGGCATGGGCGATGCGAAGATGATCGCCGCGGTCACCTTACTGGTGCCCATCGACCGTGTCGGCATCCTGCTGTTCGCGATCGTCATGGCCGGCGGCCTCCTCAGCGCGCTTTATCTCGCGCTGAACCGCATCCTTAAGAACCGCCCGCGCGAGCGCCGCGCCGGCACGACATTCGGACGCTGGCTGCAGCGCGAGCGCGTGCGCATCGCGAGCGGCCAGTCCGTTCCCTACGGCGTCGCCATCTTGGCCGGCTGCGCCTTCTACTTCATCTCCGAGTTACCAGAATGCTTCTCCGCAACATCCTGCTCACTATAGGCGTGCTGTCGCTCGTCGCCGGCGTGTCGCTGTCGGTGACGTGGGTCGGCCGCATCGGGACGACTGCCGCGCTCGAGGCGCCGACGCCGCCGCGCCAGGCTGTGCTGGTCGCAGCGCAGCCGATCGCCTCCGGCACGCTGCTGCGTCCGCAAGACCTGCGCTGGCGCGAGGCGGAGGCCGGCGACATCCATCCCGGCAACCTGATGCGTGGACAGGTGTCCGAAACGAGCTTCGTCGGCGCCATCGCGCGTCGCGATTTCGCCGTGGACGAGCCGCTGATCGCCTCCGATCTGGTGCGGCCGAACGAACGACAGTTCCTCGCCGCCGCGTTAAAGCCCGGCATGCGCGCTGTCGCGATCGCCGTCGACGCGCCGCAGAGCGCCGCCGGCCTCATCCTGCCCGGCGACCAGGTCGACGTGATCCTGACCCAGACCTTCGGCGAGACGGCGGCCGAGCCCAATGTCCGCTCGGTGGCCGAGACGGTGCTGCGCAATGTGCGCGTCATCGCCATGGACCAGTCCTTGTCCACCGCGCCGCAGCCGGCGCCCTCGCCACGCGGCCCGCTGCCGGGCGAACAGCGCACGCCGCGCACCGTGACCTTCGAGCTCACCGAAAAGGAAGCCGAGCGTGTAATCGTCGCGGCCCAGCTCGGCCGCCTACAGCTCTCGGTGCGGTCGCTCGAGGCCCCGCCGCCGACGCAGGTGGCCGCCAAGGCCGACACCGCGCCGACCTGGGCGGCCGAAGTGTCGCCGGCGCTGAGCCAACTCGCCCGACGCAAGCCGCAAGCCGCAGGCGGCGGCGTCGAAGCATCGATCCGCCGGCCGCCCGGCGTCACGGACTGATCATGACCGATACGCTCACCACACCCAGCGCTGTCCCGGCCCGGGCCAGCGCCCGGACCGCGCAGGTCTTCGTCTCCGATCCGGAGGCCGTCACGACGATCCGCCAGGCCCTCGGCAATCTCAACCTTGCCGATGCCGACTTCGTCTCCGGCAACGTCACGACCGCGACCGAGCGCATGTCGCGACAGCCCTCGCCGCGCCTTCTGATCGTCGACATCAGCGGCGTGGACAATCCCGTCCACGCGATCAACGCGCTCGCCGACGTCTGTGAGCCGAACACCGGCGTCATCGTCATCGGCGACCGCAACGACATCGTGCTCTATCGCGACCTCAAGCAGGCGGGCGTTTTCGAATACTTCTTCAAGCCCCTGGTCGGCACCTTGGTGACAAGCGCCTGCGGTGCCGTGCTCACCGGCAATGTCGAGAGCCGCGCGCCGACCCGCACGGGGAAGGTCGTCTTCGTGCTCGGCGTGCGCGGCGGCGTCGGCGCGACGACCATCGCGGTCAACACTGCCTGGTATCTCGCCGCAGCGCGGCAGCGCTGGGTCATGCTCCTCGACCTCGACATGCAGAAGGGCGACGCGGCGCTCCAGCTCGACGCCTCGCCCAGCCATGCCTTGCGCGAGGCGTTCGAACATCCCGAGCGCGTCGACAAGCTGTTCATCGAGCGCGCCGCCATTCACGTCGACCAGCGGATCGATATGCTGGCCTCGCTCGAAGCCATCGGTCACACGGTGGACATCGACGACGACGCGTTCCGCTCCCTGCTCGACAAGCTGCTTACGCGGTACCGCTTCATTTTCGTCGACGCGCCGCCGACGGTGGCGATGCGGCTGAGCCAGAGCCTGCAGATGCCCAGCACGTGCGTGCTGGTCGGCAACGGCACACTCGCCTCGGCGCGCGATGTCGCACGCTGGCGCGCATGGATCGGGCCCAACACGCCGGATCGCACCACCATCCACGTGCTCAACCAGCACGGCGCGCCGGGCGGCTTGCCGGACGCCGAGTTCGCGCGGGCGGCCGGCCGCGCGCCCGATGTCGTCATCCCCTACGACAAGGACATCAGCATCGCCAACGCGCTCGGCATCAAGAGCGCGCCGCAGGGCACCACGCTCAAGCGCTCGCTCGCGCCGCTGCTGCGACATCTGTCCGGCGAAACGACCGCGCCGCAGCGATCGCTGCTCCGCCGTATTCTGGGCTAGCCATGTTCTCTTTCGGCCGCAAATCCGATCAGAAACAGGAAGCCGACGCGCCCGAAGCGGTCGTCGCCGCGCTGGCCGAAGCTGCTCCTGCCGAACCGCGGCGGCCGTCGTCGGCCGCGGCTGAACTCATCCGCGATCAGATCTTCCAACGGATCGAACCCGCGGTCGTCGTGCGTCTCGGCAAAGCCGAACTGACGCAGCGCGTCGACGAGCTGATCGCGACGATCGCCAACGAGCAACGGCTTCTGCTCAACCAGATCGAACAGCACGCGCTCGCCACCAGTATCGTCGACGAGATGGTCGGGCTCGGCGCGCTCGAGCCGCTGCTGCGCGACCCGACCGTCACCGATATTCTGGTGAACGGGCCGGACATGACCTATGTCGAGCGACGCGGCAAGCTCGACCTCTCCTCGCTCAAATTCCGCAACGACGCCCACGTGCTTCACGTCGCGCAGCGCATCGCCTCCTCCGTCGGCCGGCGCGTCGACGAGTCGAGCCCGATGCTCGATGCCCGCCTGGCCGACGGCAGCCGCGTCAACGTGGTCATCCCGCCGCTGAGCCTGAAGGGTCCTTGCATCTCCATCCGCAAGTTCTCGAAGACGATCATGGACCTCGGCAAGTTCGTGCAGCTCGGCACGTTGTCGTCGGATGTCGCGACCGCGCTCGAGATCGCCGCCCGCTGCCGGCTCAACATCCTGATTTCGGGCGGCACCGGCTCGGGCAAGACGACGCTCATGAACGCGCTGTCGCGCATGATCGACGCCGGCGAGCGCATCGTCACCATCGAGGACGCGGCCGAGCTTCAATTGCAGCAGCCGCATGTCGTGCAGCTCGAGACCCGGCCGCCCAACGTCGAAGGGCGCGGCCAGATCACGCAGCGCGACCTCGTGCGCAACGCGCTGCGTATGCGGCCCGACCGCATCATCATCGGCGAGGTGCGCGGCACCGAAGCCTTCGACATGATGCAGGCGATGAACACGGGCCACAACGGCTCGATGTCCACGATCCACGCCAACTCGGCGCGCGACGGCCTGGCGCGCATCGAGAACATGATCCTGATGGCCAATATCAACATCCCGATGCGCGCCATCCGGGCGCAGATCGCGAGCGCCATCGACATCGTCGTCCACACCGAGCGTATGCGCGACGGCGTGCGGCGCGTGACGGAAGTGGTTCAGATCGCCGGCATGGAGGAGGACGTGATCTCCGTCGGCAGCCTGTTCACCTACAAATACGAGGGCGAGAATGTCGACGGCAGCCTGCGCGGCACGTTCGAAGGAACGCGCGTGCGCCCGCGCTTCCTGCCGCGGCTGAACTACTTCGGTCTCGGCGGCAACTTCCTCAAGGCGCTCGGCCTGCCGGACATGGAGGGGATGTAAGCCGTGCTGGTGGTCGCGCTCGGGATGGTGCTCATGTTCGCCGTCAGCGGCGGCGCGCTGGTTGCCGCGCTCGTCATCAGCCGGCGCAAACGCCTCACGCTCGAAAATCGCGTCAGCCTCGCCGCCGTAGCGGCCGGCAAGGCGCCGGCGCCGGCGGACCCGCTGCGCCAGACGCGCACGGCACGTTTCGATATACGCATGCGCCGCATCTTTTCCGGCAACCGTCCGACCTGGGGCATGAAGGCCAGCGGCCCCAACGTTCTGGTCATGGCGGCGGCGGCCGCCATTGCCGTGCTTCTGGTCGCCTATGCCGGTTTCGGCTGGCCGCTCTGGCTGGTCATGCCGACCGCGATGTCCGCCGCTTTCGCCCTACCCCGTGCGGTTCTGCTGCGGCAGCAAAAGACGGCCGACCAGCAGTTCACCGACCTTTTCCCCGACGCGGTCATCGCCATCGCCCGCATGTTGCGCGCGGGCCTTCCGATCACCACGGCCGTCAATGCGGTGAGCCGCGAGTCACCGGCCCCCGTGAACGGCGTCTTCGCCACGATCTCCGACCAGATCGAGATCGGCACGCCCCTCGAGACCGCGCTCGACGCCAGCAGCCGGCAGATCGGCCTCGCCGACTTCCGCTTCTTCACCATGGCCATCGTGATGCAGCATCTCACGGGCGGCAATCTCGCCGCCACGCTCGAGGTGCTCGCCGACATCATCCGGCGGCGCCGCGCCGTGCGCCTGAAGGCGCGCGCCACAACGGCCGAAATCCGTGTCTCCGCTTACGTGCTGGCCTCGCTGCCGTTCCTCATCGTCGGCTCGCTGCTCCTCATCCAGCCGGGCTACCTCTCGCCGCTGGTCGCCGATCCCCGCGGCCACATCATCATGGTCATCGCCGCCGTATGTCTGACGCTCGGCGCGCTGACCATGCGGCAGATGATGCGCAGCGTGACGAAATTGTGAGAGCACCATGAGCAGCTCGGTTCTCGTGACCTTCGCAACCGCTTGGCCAGGCCTGCTGGCGGCTCTCGCCTTGGCCGTTGGCGGCGCAACATTGATCGCGTCGGCCTTGCGCACGCGCGAGGAAGTGCTGGCACGCCGCGTCGCCGTCGTCGAGCCGTATGGCAACCGCGCCTCGGGCCGGCGCCGGGAACAGCCTGCCGGCGAGACCTTGCTGCGGCTGCCCGCGACCGGGCTGTCGCCGGCCTCGCAGCGCGAGATCACCCGTCTGTTCAGCCGTTTGCATCTGTCGCGGACGCAGGCGCTGACGGCCTTCGCGGTCAGCCGTTTGGCCCTGGTCGGCGGCCTCGGCCTCGTCACCTTTATCTGGCTCGAGCAGTTCGAGCGGCTGGCCGAACGTCCGGTGTTGTCGTTGCTGCTCGCCGCGATGGTCGGCATATCGAGCTGGTTTCTGCCGATGCTGATCGTGTCCTATCGGCTCAAGCAGCGCACGAAAGCCATTCGCTCGGGCCTGCCCGACGCGCTCGAACTGCTTGTCGTTTGCGTCGAAGCGGGCCTGTCGCTGGAAGACGGGCTCGACCGCGTCGTCACCGAGCTGCAGCGTTCCCAGCCTGCCCTGGCGGAAGAGCTCGGCTTCACGTTGGCCGACCTGCGGGTCCTGCCGAGCCGCGATCAGGCCCTCGCCAACCTGGCCGACCGCGTCGACGTGCCGAGCGTCCGCTCCGTGGTGACGACGCTCGGCCAGACGCTGCGCTACGGCACGCCGCTGGTGCAGGCCCTCCGCGTCACCGCCGCCGAATTGCGCAACGACCATCTGGTCGATCTCGAGGAGCGCGCCAACCGTTTGCCGGCCTATATGACGCTGCCGGTCATCGTGTTCCTGATGCCCACCATATTCCTGATCGTCGGCGGGCCGGCGGCGCTGCGCCTGATCGACGTGTTCACGAACCGCTAGCGCGCCGGCTAACTCGGCTTGTTCATGATCGGATAGCACGCCGTCGCGTTCAGCGTGATGGTGCCCAAAGGCGAAGCGCCGACCAGCGCCGGAATGACGAACTCGAAGCTGTACGTGCCGACGACCTGCAGACCGCAGGTCGCCGCGGTCGGGGCGAAGGCTAACGTTGTCACCGTCAGCCCCCAGGCCTCGTTGACGGCGCGCGCCTGGATCTGCGCCGTGGTCGCGCAGTTGTTCATGTCGATGGCGCCGCAGCGCGCCGCCGCCTCGGTGGCACGGGTGAGCGTGGTGTAGGTCCATAACAGACGGCTGACATCCATGATGCCGATGATGAACAACAGCAGCACCGGCAGGATCAGCCCGTACTCCAGCGCTGCCGCGCCGCGTTCACTGTGAAGCCGTGCCAACTGCCGATCCCGCTTCATCGTCAGTTCAACCTGATGATCGATTTGGCCGTGAACGTCGCCGGCAGCGACAGGCCTGGATACGGCAGGATGGCGACGTGGCTGATCGACGCCTGGACCTGCACATAAAGGCCCGGCGAGTTGCCGCTGCTGCATTTGGTGCTGCCCGACGCAACTGTTGTGATGCCGCTTTCGCTGGGGCAGCCCCAGAACTCGATCGGCAGGGGCGTGGCCGTGACGCCGGTCGTCGTGCTCGCGCTCGTGACCGCCGTCGAGATGCCTGTGGCGCTCCAGCCGTACTTGCCAGCGTAAATCGTGCCGGCCTCCGCTGCATCGTAGGCCTCCATCGCCTGATAGATGGCAAAGCCGAGTTCGACCACACCCATGAGCAGCGTCAGCAGCAGCGGCACCGCCAGGCCGAACTCCATCGCAGCCGTCCCGCGCTCGCTCGAGAGCGCCCCGACGTAATCGCGCACGAATCTTTTCATCCCGGCTTTCCTATTCGACCAGCGTGACGACGCCGCCACCGGTCAGCGCCACGGCGCCGGTGCCGCCGCAGGCGTTCTTGAGGTTGGCGTTGTTTTGAAGACGGACGACACGCGCGATCAGCTGGCCGCAGACCGGCGTATTGATCGTCGCGTTGTTGTCGAATTCCAGCGTCTGATTGGGGAAGTACATGGCGCCCGTCAGGTTCACGATCGCGTTGTTGCTGAAGACCTGCGTCACGGACGACGAAGCGGTGCGAATGCTCGCCATCGCCAGGCCCGCGGTCGCGCCGCTCGCCGGCGCCGTCAGGGTCATGTTGACGCCGTTGCCGAGGCCGATCGCGAAATTGCCGTTGATCACGATCGTCACGCCGGCGCTCGCGTTCATGGTGACGGTATTGCCCAGCGTCAGCCGCGTTCCGATGTAATAAACGCCGGCCGCGAGGGTCACGGTCGCGCCGTTCGGAATATTGAGGCCGGCCGCGTACGACCCCGGCTGCAGCGTGCAGGTGCTGGTGCAGGTGGGCTGCGTTCGCGCGGTCGCGCCGGTCGCGCTCAGCGTGATGCCAGCATAAGGGTCCGTGACCGGTGCGGCATTCGTTTTGGGATAGGGCGCCGTCCGGTCGAAGAGATTGGCTCCCGAGCCCAGCGAGTAGCTACCGACCACCGAGACAGGACCGTAGATCGAGGCGTTGTTGTCCAGAATGAGCGCCGTGCTGTTGTTCGAATTCACGGCAACGCCGCAGGTCTTACTCGCGACCACGCCGTTATTGAGAATCCGGATCGCCCCGGACGCCGTCGGATCGAGCGCCAGGACGCAATAGGTGCCGGTGTCGCCCGGCAGGGCCACCGCACGCGCGCCGACGCTGAACACGCTGCTCTGGAACAGGCTGATCAAGCCGAGCGTCTGCGGCTGGCTGACGACGACCTCCACCGCACCGGTATTGGCCGTGTAATTGCCGACGTGCGGCGGACTGTTGACCCCGATGGAAACGCTATTGGTGCCGTTGACGTAGCCGACGCTGGCGGTAGCGGCCCGCGCTTCCAGCGTGAAATCAGCCGGATAGCCGGTCTTCTTGGCGACGGCGGCGTTGAAGGCGGCGGCGTCCGCGGCGCTCTGCATCTGACGATGCTTGTAGACGAGGAAGGTAATCTCGATGCCGAGCGCCATCATCCCGAGGACGGCCGTCAGCAAGAGCGCGAGCTGGATAGCGACGCTGCCGTCCTCGCGGCGGCCGATGCCGCTCCAAAACTCACGCAACCCCGTCATCATTGTCTGCTTGCAGCCCCCGCCATACCGAACCGGTGGCGGGCTTATGCGCTATCGCCGCACGCACCCTGTTGACTTCCATCAAAACCGCGCATCGCGCGTCAGCACATGCCAGAAAGTGTGGAGTGTTAAAAAAATATTTCCGGGTAGTATCGCTATGCTAACACAACCGGGGCGTCAGCCCGGATAATGGCGGCAACGTTTCCAAAGGGGGATATGGAAGCGGAGAAAAGCGAGCTCCATGCCCAAGGCGGCCAATCGTCACGCGCGGTAAGACCGCGAAAGTGCGACCCAGCACAGTGACGCGGTCAAATTGAAAAGGTTCTCATCTCGCTTCGTTGTGTCAGGGGGAGCGGGGCATGTTTGCTGCGTGGCGTATAGTTCTTTGGGCGATTGTACTTGCCATCATCTCAAGCTTGGTTGGCGTTGCGCATGCGGCGGATAGAGCGATGCCGGCCGGGCGCTCGGCTGGCTCCGCGGTGATCACCGTCGAGGAAGCCGCGACCCGCCACATCACCGTCGCGCAGAACAAATCCCGCACCATTCGCTTCGACCAGCCGTTCGCGCAGACCGTCGTCGGCCAGCCTGAAGTTGCCGACGTGCTCGCGCTGTCCGATCGGGTGATCTACATCCAGGCCAAGAAAATCGGCACGACCAACATCTCCGCCTTCGATGCCGACAAGCATCTCATCGCCGTGGTCGACGTCGAGGTGACGGTCGATACCGATTCCCTTGCCGCGCAGATCCGCAATTCGACCGGCACCGCCGGCATCCGTGTCGCCTCCTCCAATGGGCAGATCGTCCTGGCCGGCGAAGCGCGCGACGCGGTGAGCGCCGACCGCGCCATGCAGATCGCCCGCGCCACCACGCCGAGCCTTGCCGTCGTCAACGCCATGCGCGTCGCGCCGTCGCAGCAGGTGATGCTGAAGGTGCGGTTCCTCGAGATTACGCGCACCGCCGAGCGCGATCTCGGCGTCAACTGGTACGTTGCCAACGGCGCCGGCAATCGCGGCTTCAACACCGGCCTCGGCCAGCCGGTTCGTGTCGGCCAAAGTCCGGTGCCGACGCCGGGCGGCATTCCGCTGTTTCAGACCATCGGCACCTTCGCCAGCGGCACGAGTTCGACGCCGTTCGGCGTCGCGCTCGCCAATCTCGTCAACACCAACAGCACGCGGGTCGACCTGATGATCAGCGCGCTGGAAGAAAAGGGCATGATCCGCCGGCTTGCCGAGCCGGACCTCGTGGCGCTGTCCGGCGATACGGCGTCCTTCCTCGCCGGCGGCGAAGTGCCGATCCCGGTCGTGCAGCCGTCGGCCGGTGTGTCGCCCCTGATCACGGTCGAATACAAGCCGTTCGGCGTGCAGCTCACCTTCATGCCGACGGTGACGACGAACGGCATCATCAATCTGCGCCTGACGCCGTCGGTCAGCGAGCTCGACTTCAACAACGCGGTGATCGTCTCGAACTTCCGCATTCCGGCGCTCACCAAGCGCGAGGCGCGCACCACCATCGAACTGCGCGACGGGCAGAGCTTCGCCATCGCCGGCCTCCTGCAGAACGACGGTTTGCGCAATATCTCGCAGGTGCCTTGGATCGGCGCGGTGCCGGTGCTCGGCGCGCTGTTCCGCAGCAGCTCCTACCAGGCGAACGAAACCGATCTCGTCGTGATCGTCACGCCGCAGCTCGTGCAGCCGGCCGCGCCCGGCCAGCGGCTCGCCACGCCGATGGATGGAACGCTGCCCGGCAACGACGTCGATCTGTTCCTGCTCGGCCAGAGCGAGGTGCGCAAGAAAACGCCGGAGCCGATCGCGGTCGGCGCCTCCTTCCGCGGCCCGTCCGGCTACATCATGCCCGGCGACGCAAAGTGAGACCAATCATGCCCAAGTCAGTCACGCCGATGCTCGGCCTCGTTCTCCTCGCCCTTTGCGGCACGCATGCGCGGGCCGGCGACGTCTTTCACTACGACTTCGCCGCGCCATACCTGCAGCGCCTCGACAAGATTTACGCAGGCGCCGGCGACGCCAAGGACGTGAACGCCGCGACCCACGTCATCGACCCATGGCCGCCTTATGTCGGCAACCGGCGCATCCCGGCGAATGGCGAGCGCATGGTCGGCGCGATCGAACGCTATCGCGATATCCGCCGCCTGCCACTCGCGCCGCAGCCGATCGTGCCGATCGAGATCAGCACCAGCGGCTTCTCCAGCACCAACGCCAATCCGGGCCTAGGGGCGAGCGCGACCAGCGGCAACGGCCGCTGATCCTGGTCGATGAGGCTGACGCAGGACGACATGAAAGCCGGAGCATTGTCCGCATTCACGCGAGGGGCCGCCGTGCTTGCGCTCGCGATCGCGCTCGCCGGATGCCAGACGGTGGAGCCCGCCGTCATCACACCCGACACGCCGCTCGAGGTCGATCAGCCGCCGCCGGTCCCCGAGCCGGTCGACTTCATGGATTCGCTGCCGACGGAGACGTTCCGGCTCGGTCTGCAGCACTTCAAGCGCGGCGAATACGGCCTCGCCGAACGCTACTTCCGCGCCACCGTTGAAAAAGACCCGAGCAATGTCGAGGCCTGGATCGGGCTTGCCGGCGCCTACGACAACATTCGGCGCTTCGAGCTTGCCGACCGCGCCTATGCCACGGCAATCAGGATCTCCGGCGAGACGGTGCAGATTCTCAACAACCAGAGCCAGTCCTACATGCTGCGCAGCGACTTCCGGACGGCGCGCGCCAAGCTGCGCAAGGCGTTGCGGATGGATCCCGGCAATCCGACCGTGATCAACAATATTCGCATCCTCGATGCCAACGACCCGGCGATACAGCGGCAACGCTGATCCGCGACGCAGCAGAGCGATCTGAACCGGCGAGCAGGACGTAAGCCCCGCGCCAACCGCGCTATTGCGCCATCGCGCGCCGCACCGGCTTCTTCCCGGCGGCCTTGGCATCCGGCTTCTTCTTCGCCTTCTTCGCGCTCTTCACGTTCTTCGCGCTCTTGGGATCGACCACCTGCGCGCGGCTGTTGCTGGCGACGCCGCGCAGACGCGGGGCGGCCGGATTCGTCGGCGGATGCGGCGTGACCGCCCGGGCAGGCCCCGGCGCGGTACCCGGCCCCGTCGGCGCCGCCGCGGCGAGGGGCACCGGCGGCCGCGCAGACGCTGGCGCGCCGCCGCTGGGGAGGCGTAGACCCGTGCGCTCGGTGATCCAGGGCAGCAGCAAGGCCACGTTGGCGTAGACACCGAACTTGTTCGGCCGCCCGCAGCCTTCGCCGAAGCTGACCACGCCAGCCAGGAGATAGCTGCGGGTCGCATCGGCGACCATCAGCGGCCCGCCGCTGTCGCCCTGACAGGAATCCTTGCCGCCTTCCGGGAAGCCGGCGCAGACCATGCGATCGGTGATCGCGCCGCTATACGAGGACAGGCCGTTACAGACCTTATTGGACACGAACTGAACGGTGACGCGGCGCAAGATCGGCGACACGTTGCCGGCCTCCGCGGTCAGGCCCCACCCGGCCACGACGGCAAGATCGCCCGGTTCCGTCAGCCGCTGCGCATCGGCGGCAGTGATCGGGGAGATCACCGCGGCGCCGAACGGCGTGCTCAGATGCAGCAACGCGATGTCGTAATCGCTGGTGTCGGTACTGTACTTCTCGTGCACGATGATCCGGTCGACGAAATGCGTCGTTCCC
>Ga0180216_1001711_pt1 | contig 19135 bp, 15 predicted proteins | sample eDN3rd37CBELigMG_FD_128879 | JGI IMG/M metagenome (GOLD analysis project Ga0180216, IMG submission 128879) | Enriched Miracle-Growth compost microbial communities from Emeryville, California, USA - eDNA 3rd pass 37_C BE-Lig MG (version 2)... ...
CACCATTGACCCCAGCCGCAAGCACGCCCGCATCGTCTTCGACGGCGCCCCGGTCGAGCAGCTCGGCGCCGGCAACGCCGAAGCCGTCATCGAGGCGGTGTATGACCGCGCCGCCGTGCTCACTGCCTTCGAGCAGGTCGGCGGCTCCGACCGCGCCCTGGAAATGGCCCGCGATTACGCCCTGGAGCGCATCGCTTTCGGCCGCCAGATCGGCTCGTTCCAGGCCATCAAGCACATCCTCGCCGACATGTATGTCTCGGCGACCCTGGCCCGCTCCAACTGCTATTGGGGCGCCTACGCCCTGTCCACCGGCTCGGCGGAGCTGCCGGAAGCCGCCGCTTCCTGCCGCGTCAGCGCCACCAGGGCGTTCCAGCACTGCTCCACCAACAACATCCAGGTGCACGGCGGCATGGGCTTCACCTGGCAGTTCGACTGCCACCTCTACTACAAGCGCTCCAACCTTCTGGCGCTCAATCTCGGCAGCCTCTCCGTGTGGGAGAACCGGCTGATCGCCCGCATGCGCGCCCGCAATTCCGCCCGCGACGCGGCCTGACGTTTTCGCCGGCCGCGCCGGAGCGTGCGGCCCGTCCCTTGCCTGAGGAAGGAACAGGGCGATGAATTTTGATGATACGCCAGAAGAAGCGAAGTTCCGGGCTGAAGTTCGTGAATGGATCAGCGCCAATGCGCCGCACGACCTGGACGAGGACCTGAAAAAATCCGGCCTCGCCGGCCTGCGTTTGCCAGGTCGCGACATCATGGCCGAATCCAAGGCCTGGCAGAAGAAGAAAGCCGACGCCGGCTGGGCCGTGCCCCACTGGCCGAAGGAGTACGGCGGTCGCGGCGCCACGCCGATCGAGCGCGTGATCTGGCAGCAGGAGGAGGGGCTCTACAACCAGCTGGCCCAGCCTTTCGCCATTGGCCAGGGCATGTGCGGCCCGACCGTGATGGCTTACGCCTCCGAGGATCTGAAGCGGAAGTATCTGCCGAAGCTGGCCTCGGGCGAGGAGATCTGGTGCCAGCTGTTCTCCGAGCCGGCGGGCGGCTCCGACGTCGCCGCCCTGCGCACCCGCGCGGAGAAAGCGGATGGTTCGGACGAGTGGGTCATCAACGGCCAGAAAATCTGGACCAGCGGCGCCCAGTATTCCGACTACGGCATCCTGCTCACCCGTACCGATCCGAATGTGCCCAAGCACGCCGGCCTCACCATGTTCATCGTTGACATGAAGGCGCCGGGCGTTGAGGTGCGGCCAATTCACCAGATGAACGGCGGCCGTGGCTTCAACGAAGTGTTCTTCGAGAATGTCCGCATCCACGACAGCCACCGCCTCGGCGCGGTCAACGACGGCTGGAACGTGGCGCTGACCACGCTGATGAACGAGCGCATGTCGATCGGCTCACGCCTCGCCACCGGCTTCCCGGAAATCTTTGGCTTCGTGGCGGACTTCCAGCTTCCCGACGGCCCGGCCATCGACAACGCCGCGGTGCGCGCGAAGCTGGCCGACTGGGCGGTGAAGTCCAGCGGCCTGCGTTACACCGCGTTCCGCGCCATCTCCAGCCTGTCGAAGGGCGAGCGGCCTGGCCCGGAAAACTCCATCGGCAAGCTGGTGGCTGGCGTCATGACCCAGGACATCGCCAAATACGCCATGGAGCTTCAGGCCGAGGCTGGCGTGCTGACCTCGCAGGAAGACGCGCCGGCGGCGGCGCTGTTCCAGAACATGGTGCTGAACTCGCCCGGCATGCGCATTGCCGGCGGCACCGACGAAATCCTGCGCAATATCATCGCCGAGCGCGTGCTGGGTCTGCCGGGCGACGTACGCGTCGACAAGAACGTGCCGTTCAACCAGGCGCCTGGCCGCTGAGGCTGCTGTCGCGAAGCGGCTGGGCCGCTTCGCCTCCCATTTGCGCGGACAGGAGCGCCGCGTGGCCCGCGCGCCGGCGGCGTCTGCCTGTCCTGAGGAAACGAACCGATGAATTTTGACGATACTCCGGAAGAAGCCGCATTCCGTCAGGAAGCGCGCGCCTGGATCGCCGCCAACGCGCCGAAGCACCTGAAGGAAGAGCTGGAGCTCTCCGGCTTCGGCGGCCTTTACCTCAAGAGCGAGGACCCGATGCAGGCCGGCAAGGCTTGGCAGAAGAAGAAGGCCGAGGCCGGCTGGGCCTGTCTGCACTGGCCAAAGGAATACGGCGGCCGCGGCGCCACGCCGATCGAACGGGTGATCTGGGGCCAGGAGGAGGGCGTCTACGCCAAGCTCTCCGGCCTGTTCACCATCGGCCACGGCATGTGCGGCCCCACCGTGATGGCCTGGGGCTCCGAGGAAGCCAAACGCGAGCGCCTGCCAACCCTGGCTTCGGGTGAGGAAATCTGGTGCCAGCTGTTCTCCGAGCCGGCCGCCGGCTCGGACCTCGCCGGCCTGCGCACCCGCGCCGAGCCGGCGACGGATGGCTCCGGCGACTGGATCATCAACGGCCAGAAAATCTGGACCTCGGGCGCCCAGCACTCCCAGTGGGGCCTGCTGCTGACCCGCACCGATCCGAATGTGCCCAAGCACAAGGGCCTGACCATGTTCTTCCTGGACATGCGTTCGCCGGGCGTCGAGGTGCGGCCGATCCGCCAGATGAACGACCAGCGCACCTTCAACGAGGTGTTCTTCGAGAATGTCCGCATTCCCGACAGCCAGCGCCTCGGCCCGGTTGGCGCCGGCTGGAACGTCTCGCTGACCACGCTGATGAACGAGCGCCTGTCGATTGGCTCGGGCATGCCCACCGGCTTCCCGGACCTGCTCGACTTCGCCATCGCAACCGGCGACGTCGACAATCCGGCCGTGCGCGCGAAGCTGGCGGACTGGTCCGTGAAAGCCTCCGGCCTCAAGTTCACCGCCTTCCGCGCCCTGTCGGCCCTGTCGAAGGGCGAGACGCCCGGCCCGGAGAACTCCATTGGCAAGCTGGTCGCCGGCGCCATGATGCAGGACATCGCTAAATACGCCATGGACCTGCAGGGCGAGGCGGGCATCCTCACCAATGCGGCGGACGCTGAGGCGCGCGGCAAGTTCCAGGCGATGGCGCTGCGCTCGCCGGCCACCCGCATCGAGGGCGGCTCGGACGAGATCCTGCGCAACATCATCGCCGAGCGCGTGCTCAATCTGCCGGCTGACGTGCGCGTGGACAAGGACGTGCCGTTCAACGCCATTCCCACCAGCGGGCGCAAATAATCGCGGCGACTTTCGTCGGATGCCCGGCCGGCCCGGCGCCGGCTGGCGTCGCCTGGCAGCGGGCGACGTTCGCGGCGCCCGCGTGATCTGATGTTTGCGGCGTCGTCGCCGATCGCGTTTCCAGAGGATTTCAGATGATCAAAACCCGTTTCACCGAGATGTTCGGCGTCGAGCACCCGATTGCCCAGGGCGGCATGCAGTGGGTCGGCAAGGCCGAACTCGTGTCGGCTGTCGCCAATGGCGGCGGCCTCGGCTTCATCACCGCGCTGACCCAGCCGACGCCGGAAGACCTGGCGAAGGAGATCAGGCGCACCCGCGAGATGACCGACAAGCCGTTTGGCGTGAACCTGACCATTTTGCCGGCGATCAACCCGCCGCCTTACGCCGAATACCGCGCCGCCATCATCGAATCCGGCGTCAAGGCGGTCGAGACCGCCGGCTACAAGCCGGAAGAGCACATCGCCGAGTTCAAGAAGCACGGCGTCAAGGTCATCCACAAATGCACCGCCGTCCGCCACGCCATGTCGGCCCAGCGCATGGGCGCCGACGCCATCTCCATCGACGGCTTCGAGTGCGCCGGTCACCCCGGTGAAGACGACATTCCGGGCCTGATCCTGATCCCGGCCGCCGCCGAGAAGATCACCATCCCGATGATCGCCTCGGGCGGCTTCGGCGATGGCCGCGGCCTCGCCGCCGCCCTGGCGCTGGGCGCCGAGGGCATCAACATGGGCACCCGCTTCATGGCGACGAAGGAAGCCCCGATCCACCAGAAGATCAAGGAGCAGCTGGTCGCCAACGACGAGCGCGCCACCGAGCTGATCTTCCGCACCATGCGCAACACCGCCCGCGTCGCCCGCAACGCCGTCAGCCTTGAGGTTGTCAGCAAGGAGAAGGAAGGCGTGCAGTTCGAGGACATCCGCCACCTCGTGGCGGGCGCCCGCGGCAAGGTCGTTTACGAAAACGGCGACCCGGATCACGGCATCTGGACCGCCGGCATGATCCAGGGCCTGATCCACGACATCCCGAGCTGCGCCGAACTGATCTCGCGCATCGTCGATGACGCCCAGAAGATCATTCAGGGCCGTCTCGCCAGCTTCGTTCGCTGATCCTGGGCCAGTCGACGGCGCGGCCGGCGCGTTTCCCGGAAAAAGTGGACGCCACTTTGGCCCGGGGAGCGGCCGGCAGCTGAACGCCGGAGTGGAAATCTGTTCAACGTGAATGGAGTCCCGCTCCGGCCGCGCCGCCAGTTTGCCGGCCAGGTAATGCTGTGGCCGGCTTTTTTTTGCATAAAGGGGAAACGCCATGACCGCGCTGGTGCTGAGGGAAGACAGGGACGGCTGCGCCATCCTGACGCTCAACCGTCCGGACAAGCTGAATTCGCTCAACGTGGAGCTGTTCGCCGAGCTGGAAAAGCATGTGGACGCCATCGCTGGCCAGACCGACAGCGTCGGCCTCGTCGTGGTGCGCGGCGCCGGCAAGTGCTTCTCCGCCGGCCACGACCTCAATGACATCGCCGCCGGCGAAAAGCCGCCGCGTCCGCATTTCCAGGCCAGCGTTATCGAGAAGCTCGCCAACCTGCCGCAGCCGGTGATCACCGCCGTGCACGGCCACTGCTACACGGGCGCCCTCGAACTCGCCCTGGCCGGCGACATCGTCTTCTGCTCCGAGAACGCCAAATTCGCCGACACCCATGCCCGCTGGGCCCTGTCGCCCGTGTGGGGCATGAGCCAGCGCCTGCCGCGCCGCGTCGGCCTGCCCAAGGCGCGCGAGATGATGTTCACCTGCCGCACCTATACGGGGCGCCAGGCCGAGACCATGGGCCTCGCCAACATCTGCGTGGCGGACGCCGACTTCGAGGCCGAACTGGCGGCGCTGGTGAAAACCATCCTCGCCAACTCCTGGTACAGCCACCGGGCCAACAAGGCGTTGCTGGTGGAAACCGACGGCCTGCCCCTGGCCGCTGGCCTCAGCTATGAAATCGCCCGCAGCCGTGGCGTGGGCCCGGACATGGCCGATCGCATCGCCGCCTTCCAGAACAAGACCGCGAAGATTTCCTGAAGCCGGCCCCCCTCACACGCTGGCGCATGAGCGCTGCCGGGGGCATGGACCGTGCTCCTGCCTGAGCATGGACCTGTAGCGATACGAGGTTTCCGGCGGACCGCAGTTCGCCGGAAACGGCGGCGCCCTGAGGGGCGCGCCGCCCCAGGGCCAGACAATCGCGCCAATTGAGGCGAGGTGCGGAGAAGTCTTCAGGGATTGTTGTAATTGCTTCGTAATTGTTGCTGATTCACATCGATATCTTTCGGTTTCTGACCATTGTCCTCAAATGGTATTAGGGCGGTGGTCTTTTTTTCTATATCCAGCCCCGGCACATCTTGACGTGTCTGTATGGAGTTCTGGATATGAAGTTGTTTCTGACCTCGGTTGCGGCTGCGTCGCTTGCTGCATCCTCCGCCATCGCAGCTGATCTGCCCTCGCGGAAGATTGCGCCTGTTGCGCCGGTGATGACCGTGGCGCCAGTATTCTCGTGGACTGGCCTCTACGCCGGTGTAAACGGCGGTTATGGCTTTTCAGCCAATGGATCGAAGGTGAAGTCCAGCGTGTACGCCGCCAGGCCGGGCCGGCCGGGCCGGTCGGTCCGGTCTGACCGGAAGGGCGGTTTCGTGGGCGGCGGTCAGCTCGGTTACAATTATCAGATCGGCTCGGTGGTTGTAGGCCTTGAGACTGACATCAATTACGCGGACCTCCGCCAGCGCGTGAATGCGGGCCGCTACGACGCCCGGACCCGCGTGAACTGGTTCGGCACGGTGCGTCCGCGCATCGGCTCCTCCCCACCGAGCGCCTGATGGTGTTCGGCACGGGTGGTCTGGCCTATGGCGACGTCAGCACGAAGGCCGGGCGCGGCGCGGTCAACTTCGTCCATTCCGGCAAGGATTCGAAGGTTCGCGTTGGCTGGACGCTCGGCGGCGGTCTGGAATACGCCCTGACCGACAATGTCAGCCTGAAGGGCGAGTACGACTACGTCGACCTCGGTTCGAAGAAGCTTCGTCTGGCGGGCGTTGGCGGCGTCAACGACGGAGCCTCCAGGAAGACGCAGTTCCACGTCATCCGGGCTGGCCTGAACTACCGCTTCTGACGGCCCTTTCCCCGGAGAGGGGCCGGCCTGCCGGGCTACCGGCAGGTCGGTAGGGCATGGCGGCCAGAACCCGATGGGGCGCGCGTCCTGTCGGGTCTGGCGTCCGCCCGGGACACGCGGCGCGACTTCCGTCACGGGCGTGTCATATGCGTCGTGGACTGTGCAGGTTGCGGGGGGGCGCCCCGGCCGTCCGGTTTTGACGCGTTTCCAGGAGCGCGGGCGCATGCGCCCTTGCAGCGCTCCTGTTCTTTTTCTCACTCCAAGGACTTGCGCCCGGCTTCGTCCGGGCGTTTTTCTGTCGCCGGCGCCTGGCCTGCCTGAACAGCCGGGCTGGTCGCCCCGGGGCGATTGCCTTGCGCGGCGCCGCGCCCCAGGCAAACCTCCGCAGCGCGCTCCGGCGAACGGCGGGGCGCAAAAGCGCCTTCGCCGGGCCCCGGATCCCTGTTTCCCCGCACGGGCTGTTACCGGCGTTTGCGGCCGCGCGGGCTTTTCTGCCGCGCGCCCGGGTCGGGACGCGGCGGCGCCACATAGCTGTCGGCCCCCAGCGGCAATTCGCGATTGTGCGGACCCATTTCGTCCAGGGTCGGTTTGCGCGCCCGGGTCGGCGGCTGGTTGGCGGCGCGGCCATAGCGCCGCTCCCCCGCATAACCGCCGGCTTTTTCCTCCACCGCAGCCTGCCGCGCCAGCGGATCGTCGGCGATGGCCAGCTCCGTCGCCTGCAACCGCTTGATTTCGTCGCGCAGTCGGGCGGCGGTTTCGAAGTCCAGATCGGCGGCGGCGGCGCGCATGCGCTTTTCGAGGTCGGCGATCACCGCCTGCATGTTGTGACCGACGGGCGCCGCTTCGCCGGTGAGGCCGGCGTCGATGGTGACGCGGTCGCGTTCGTAGACGCTGTCCAGAATGTCGGCGATGTTCTTGCGCACGCTCTGCGGCGTGATGCCGTTGGCCGCGTTCCAGGCCATCTGCTTGTCGCGGCGCCGGCGCGTCTCGTCCAGCGCCCGCTCCATCGATCCGGTCACCTGGTCGGCGTAGAGGATCACCCGCCCGTCAACGTTACGGGCGGCGCGGCCGATGGTCTGGATCAGCGACGTCTCCGAGCGCAGGAAGCCCTCCTTGTCGGCGTCGAGGATCGCCACCAGGCCGCATTCGGGAATGTCGAGACCCTCGCGCAGCAGGTTGATGCCCACCAGCACGTCGAAGGCGCCAAGGCGCAGGTCGCGAATGATCTCGATGCGCTCCAGCGTGTCGATGTCCGAGTGCATGTAACGCACCCGCACGCCGTTCTCGTGCAGGTATTCGGTCAGGTCCTCGGCCATGCGCTTGGTCAGAACGGTCAGCAGCGAGCGGTAGCCCTGGGCCGCCGTGGCGCGGATTTCGCCCAGCACGTCGTCCACCTGGGCGCGCGCCGGGCGCACATCCACCGGGGGATCGACCAGGCCCGTGGGGCGGATCACCTGCTCGACGAACACGCCGCCGGTCTGCTCCATCTCCCAGGCGCCGGGAGTGGCCGAGACGTGCACGGTCTGCGGCCGCATCGCCTCCCATTCCTCAAAGCGCAGCGGCCGGTTATCGAGGCAGGAGGGCAGGCGGAAGCCGTATTCGGCCAGCGTCGCCTTGCGGCGGAAGTCGCCGCGATACATGGCGCCGATCTGCGGCACGGTGACGTGGCTTTCGTCAACGAACACCAGGGCGTTGTCGGGCAGATATTCGAACAGGGTCGGCGGCGGCTCGCCGGGGCGGCGGCCGGTGAGGTAGCGCGAATAGTTTTCGATGCCGGCGCAGGAGCCGGTCGCTTCCAGCATCTCCATGTCGAAGGTGGTGCGCTGCTCCAGCCGCTGCGCCTCCAGATAGCGGCCGCTGCGGTTGAGCTGGTCGAGCCGCTGCCGCAGTTCATCCTTGATGCTCTTGATCGCCTGCCCCAGCGTCGGCTTGGGCGTGACGTAGTGCGAATTGGCGTAGACCTTGACGAAGGACAGGTCCGCCGTCTTGTGACCGGTGAGGGGATCGAACTCGGCGATGCTGTCGATCTCGTCGCCGAACAGGCTGATGCGCCAGGCGCGGTCCTCCATGTGGGCCGGAAACAGCTCCACCACGTCGCCGCGCACCCGGAACGTGCCGCGGGCGAAATCCGCCTGGATGCGCTTGTATTGCAGGGCCACCAGATCTGCCAGCAACTGCCGCTGCTCGATGCGCTCGCCCACCTTCAGCGAGAAGGTCATGGCGGTGTAGGTTTCGACCGAGCCGATACCGTAGATGCACGACACCGAGGCGACGATGATGACGTCGTCGCGCTCCAGCAGCGCGCGGGTGGCGGAGTGGCGCATCCGGTCGATCTGCTCGTTGACCGAGCTTTCCTTCTCGATGTAGGTGTCCGAGCGCGGCACATAAGCTTCGGGCTGGTAGTAATCGTAATACGATACGAAGTATTCAACCGCGTTATCTGGAAAGAACGACCTGAACTCGCCGTAAAGCTGCGCCGCCAGCGTCTTGTTGTGCGCCAGGATCAGCGCCGGGCGCTGGGTCTTCTGGATCACCTGCGCCATGGTGAAGGTCTTGCCGGAGCCGGTGACGCCGAGCAGCACCTGGTCACGCTCCCGCGCTTCGACGCCGGCGGTGAGGGCGGCGATGGCCTGGGGCTGGTCGCCGGCCGGCTCGAAATCCGAGGCGAGCTGGAATGATACGCCGCCTTCGGATTTTTCCGGGCGCGGCGGGCGGTGCGGCGTCCACGGCCTGGCGTCGAGGCGCGGGTCGCCGCTTGCCAGCAACTGCTCCAGCGCCGTGCGCGTCGCCTGGGCGCCGGGCGTGGCCGAGGGGTCGTCATCGTCCGGCATGGCGGCGACATTGCCCTCGCGCACGCGCCTGGGCGCCGCCTTCAGGATGTCGTCGCGGCTCAGCGCGCCGTCAGCCTCGCCCCATTTGCGGGCGCGCTTGCCAGATTCAGACGCGCCGTCCGGCAGCGGCGTCGCGCCGGACAGGGCGTCATAGCCCGCCTGCGGCGCCTCGCCAAACCCCTCAGGGGGCGCTGTCTCCTGCGGCGCCGCCTTCGCGCGATTCCTGGCCTTCAGGTCAGCGCGGTCGCTGGCGGCGGTTCCCGGCCCGGCCCGGCCCTTGTTCAGCGCCGGGTTGAGCAACTCCGCCAGATGGATGTCGAGCGGAACCAGCTCGGGGCGGGCGGCGCGTGAGCGCGGCGTCGCCACCTTTCCAGCCCGCTTGCGCGGCGTGGTCGCACGGTCAGCCGTAGCGTCGGTGGGGTCCGGGTTTTGAGGCTTCTTCGGCATGCCTGACAATATGGGACCAACAGCCCGCCAACGCCAATCATCGCCGCGATATTTTCGTCAGATGCGGACGTGGTCCCGCCCGTAATTCTTCCCCCGCGCCACCTTCCGCAGGGAAAATGGCGGCGCCGCTGGAACGCGACGCGAGCGTCCGGCGACGCCGATATTGTCACGGGACCGCTGACGCGCCGGTCAGCCGCCCAGAAGCCGCACGGTTTGCTGGCTGACGCGGCACAGCCAGGCGATGCGCCGGGTCAACGCCTCCTTGTCGATGGCGATGTCCTGGCCGTTCGCGGTCGCCCTTGCGCGCCAGGCGGCGAATTCCAGCTCCATCACCGCGTCCTCGCCCACCGTGTGCTCCCAGACGTCGGGCGGCACGTTGCAGAGCGTGGTGAGCGCGTCGATGCGGATGGTTCCGAACGCCTTTTGCGGCCGCAGCAACAGGCGCGGAACCCCTCGCATGCCGGCGCCGGCGGCGTCCATGTCGACGCGCAGCACCGGCCAGGGGGCGCTGGCGCCGCCGTGCAGCTCCAGCAATCGCGCCCCGGTTTCCCGCGCGTCTTCAGCCCGATGGCCGATCGCCGCCTGCAAGTCATCGGCCGTGCGCAGGCCGTCGAGGACGCCGGCCAGGCCATGCAGCGCCCCGTAGGCGGCGGCCAGATCAATGCTGTCGCCGGCGGCGGCGCGCACGGCGCGCGCGATGGCGGCTGGCCGCTCACCCGGTTGCAGGGCGGGGCTGGCGAACGCCACCAGCGCTTCGCGCGCCAGCCGGGCCGGCGCGATGTCGGTCGGGATCGCGGGCGCTGTCATAATGCGCGCGCCGGTTGCTGGTCCATGAAATGCGTTATTGATCTGGGCTTCACGGGCCTGTTTCCTCCTGCCTGGCCAGCCGCGCCTGCCAGTCGAACTTGCCAGTCGAACTTGTGAGTCGAACTTGCCAGCCGCCGCCGCTCTCCGTTACCTGCGAACCATGATTATCTTTCCAGGCAGGCGCCCGCCAGCCTGGCGGCCTGGCGACGGCCGGCGCCATGGAGTGTGGAAATGACGGTGGATGCAACCCGGCTGCGCTGCAATATCTGTGGTGGTGAAAGCTTCGTGGACATGCCGGGGCGCCCGAAGGTGCGCTGCGCCGGCTGCGGCTCGCTGGAGCGCACGCGGGTCTGCGCCCTGCGTCTGCAAGGCGATCTGGCGCCGCGGCCAGGCGCCCATGTGCTGCACTTCGCGCCGGAGCGGGGACTGTCGCGCTTTTTGCGGGACCTGTCACAGGGCAATTACCGCGCGGTGGACATCGCGCCGGAGAACTATCCAGGCCTTGGCGTCGAACCCTTCGACCTGTGCCGCGACGTGTTTTCCCTGCCGGAAGCGATGTACGACGTCATCGTCATGAACCACGTGCTCGAGCACATTGAGTGCAATTACTCGGCCGTGCTACTGCGTCTCGCCCGCGCGCTGACGGATGAAGGCGTGCTGATGTTCTCCGTCCCTGTGGAAGGGGAGGAGTTCCGGGACAATATCGCGTTGGGAACCGAGGCGGAAAAGGCCGGGCGTTTTGGCGCCTTCCGGCACTACCGCAATTTCGGCCGGGCCTTTATCGGGCAGACCCTCGGCATGCTGTTCGACATGCCAGCGGATTATGATCTGACCCGCTACGCAACGGAGGCGCAATTGCACGAGGCGGCCATCCGGCCGCACCACTGGCGCAAGGTCACTGGCGCCAGCGTTTTCGCCGTCCGGCGCCGTGACGTCAGGGTGTGAGCGGTTGCGCCGCCAGGGAGCCTTCTATCGCACCACCGTGTAGGTCAGGTCGCCGGCGTCGTCATTGTGGGCTATCTGCGGCCCCTCGACCCGGGCGGAGCCCAGCGGCATGGTGGCCGCCGCCGCGATGGTGCCCACCACCAGCGTCAGCACCAGCGCGAGGGAGAAGCGGAACTGCCGCCCGGCTTCGACGCGGCTGACGCTACCCGTGGTAAAGGCGCCGGAATTGGCGTTGCGGGTGAATTCCTCAATACGAATCGGGTCATTGGCTTGCATGTCGCTGACTCCGTCAGTTCCGGCGCGCTGCGCTGCGGGCTGTTGCGCCGGCGTCCTTCTGGCGATCACCATGCGTCGGATCGTCCAGAGTCGCGGTGCGGTCGCGCACGGCGTGCAGCGGCGTGAAAATGGCCACCGCATCTCCGGCAAGGCTTGAAAGCGCCTGCCTGCAAAATGCGTCACATCAAAACGGGGCCTGTGCGCGCGCATTGGCGCCAGTTCGCCCCGGGCGCGTCGCCCGCGCCGTGAAATGAAGCCGCAACCGAATTCCTCACGCTGCGGCGTCCATTAACCTTGATGAAACATGAACGTCTGACGCGACGTCAGGTTCCCGGGATTTCCAGATTCACGACAATTAATGTCAGCGTCGGCCGGTTTTTGCGCACGATCGGCGAAATTCGCGCCTTGCATGGCGCATCTTCCCATCCGGCGCTTGCGCGCGCCAGCCGGCGGGCTTACATCAACCCGCCCCCGCAGGACGCGGGACAATTCACCTGACTGTTTAAGGAGATCAGTCGTGGCTTTCCTTTCCGACGCTCTCGGCCGCATGAAGCCTTCCGCCACGATCGTGGTGACGCAAAAAGCGCGCGACCTGAAAGCGCAGGGTCGCGACGTGATCTCGCTCTCGGTTGGCGAGCCGGACTTCGAAACCCCGGAGAACATCAAGCGCGCTGGCATCGCCGCCATCGAGCGTGGCGAGACCCGCTATCCGCCGGTCTCCGGCATCCAGCCGCTGCGCGAGGCCATTGCCCGCAAGTTCAAGCGTGAGAACGGCCTCGACTACAAGCCGTCGCAGACCATCGTCGGCACCGGCGGCAAGCAGATTCTGTTCAACGCCCTGATGGCCACCATCAACACCGGCGACGAAGTGGTGATTCCGGCCCCGTACTGGGTGAGCTACCCGGAGATGGTCGCCCTGTGCGGCGGTACGCCGGTGTTCGCCGAGACGCGCATCGAGGACAATTTCAAGCTTCAGGCGGCCGAGCTGGACCGGGTCATCACCCCGAAGACAAAATGGGTCATCCTCAACTCGCCGTCGAATCCCTCGGGCGCGGCCTACAGCCACGACGAGATGAAGGCGCTGACCGACGTGCTGCTGCGCCATCCGCACGTCTGGGTGCTGACCGACGACATGTATGAGCATCTGGTCTATGGCGACTTCAAATTCGTCACCCCGGCCCAGGTCGAGCCAAAGCTGTATGACCGCACGCTGACCATGAACGGCGTGTCGAAGTCCTACGCCATGACCGGCTGGCGCATTGGCTACGCCGCCGGCCCCGAGCACCTGATCAAGGCGATGGACACCCTCCAGGGTCAGCAGACCTCCGGCGCCTGCACCATCGCCCAGTGGGCCTCGGTGGAGGCGCTCGACGGCCCGCAGGATCACCTCAAGGTGTTCCGCAAGGCCTTCGAGGAACGCCGCGATCTGGTGGTGTCGATGCTCAACCAGGCCCAGCACCTGAAATGCCCGACCCCGGAAGGCGCGTTCTACGTCTATCCGTCGTGCGCCGGCGCCATCGGCCTGAAGACTCCTGAAGGCAAGGTGATCGGCAATGACGAAGACTTCGTCACGGCCCTGCTTGAGTCGGAAGGCGTGGCGGTTGTGCACGGTTCAGCGTTCGGCCTTGGCCCGAACTTCCGCGTCTCATACGCCACGTCGACCGCTGTCCTTGAGGACGCCTGCACCCGCATCCAGCGTTTCTGCGCCTCGCTGCGCTGAGACGCCGCCATGTGAAACGGCGCCGGCGCCGCGGATTTCGGCTCCCATGGGGCCGACCTGTCCGGCGCCGTTCCTCGCCGCTTCTTTCAGGGGTCGCCTCCGGGCGGCCCTTTTCTTTGGTCTGCAGGACGTTCGTCCTTTCGTCGTGTCGACCGCGGGGCCCGTAACAGCTAGTCTGTGCAGGTACTTATGGCGCGGCGCGGAAAACGCCGGCTCTTGCCGTGCGGACGCGTGATAGCGGAGGGCATGATGAACGAGGTTTCGGCGCCGGTCGCGGCTATGCAGGACCGTCCCTGGTTGCAGCACTACCCTCCGGGCGTGCCGGCGGATATCGATCCGGGGCAGGTCGGAACGCTTGTCGACCTGTTTCGCAGCAGCGTCGCCGCCTACGCCAGCCGCCCCGCCTATGAAAGCTTCGGCTCCCGCCTGACCTACGCCGATCTGAAGCGCGAGGCGGAGGCGTTCGCCTGCTGGTTGCAGGCCGCCGGCATGAAGAAGGGCGACCGCGTCGCCATCATGATGCCGAACGTGCTGGCTTTCCCGGTCGCCATGTTCGGCGCCCTGATCGCCGGTTGCACCGTGGTCAACGTCAACCCGCTGTACACGCCGCGTGAACTGGAGCACCAGCTCAACGATTCCGGCGCCCGGGTTCTGGTGGCGCTGGAAAATTTCGCCGTCACGGTGCAGCACGCCCTGCCGCGGCTGAACCTGGACCGGGTGCTAGTGGCGGCGCCTGGCGACCTGATGGGGTTCAAGGGTTTCATCGTCACCGCCGTCTCGCGCTACGTCAAAAAGGCGGTTCCGGCCTGGGACATTCCCGGCGCCATCCGTTTCACCGAGGCCCTGTCGCAGGGCAGGGGTAAATCCCCTGCGTCGGTGACGGTGAGCGGCGACGACCTTGCCTTCCTGCAATATACCGGCGGCACCACCGGCGTCTCCAAGGGCGCCATGCTGACCCACGCCAATGTCGCCAGCAACGTGTTGCAGGCCTACCTCTGGTTCAACGCCGGGGGCGAGGGCGAGGCGGATCCGGTGATGGTGACGGCGCTGCCGCTCTATCACATCTTCGCCCTGACGGCCTGCTGCCTGTTCATGCTGAAATCGGGCGGCTGCTCGCTGCTGATCGCCAACCCGCGTGACATCGACGGCTTCGTCAAGACGCTGAAGGGCGCCCGCTTCACCCGCATGTCGGGCGTGAACACCCTCTACAACGCCCTGGCGCATCACCCGCAGATCCGCAGCGTCGACTTCTCGCATCTGGCCTTTTCCGTCGCCGGCGGCATGGCGACCCAGGCGCCGGTGGCGAAGCTGTGGAAGGAGATCACCGGCAAGCCAATCCTGGAGGGCTATGGCCTGTCCGAGACTTCGCCCGTGGTGACCACCAATCCGCCGACCCTGGAGGAGTTCTCGGGCACCATCGGCTATCCGATGCCGTCAACCTGGGTGGTGATCCGCGATGCGGCCAATAACGACCTGCCCACCGGCGAGCCGGGGGAGTTGTGCGTGAAGGGCCCGCAGGTGATGCCAGGCTACTGGAACCGGCCGGACGAGACGGCCAGGGTGATGACGCCGGACGGCTATTTCCGCACCGGCGACGTGGCGGTGATGCAGCCGGACGGGCAGTTCCGCATCGTTGACCGGGCCAAGGACATGATTCTGGTGTCCGGCTTCAATGTGTACCCGAACGAGGTCGAGGAGGTGCTGGCCGGCCATCCTGGCGTGCTTGAAGCGGCTGTCGTCGGCGCCCCGGATGACAATAGCGGCGAGCGCGTCGTCGCCTACGTGGTGAAGCGGGAAGAGAGCCTGACCGAGGAAGAGGTGCGGGCTTTCGCCAAAGAGCGTCTCGCCGCTTACAAGGCGCCGAAGCAGGTCATCTTCCGGGCGGAACTGCCCAAGACCAATGTGGGCAAGGTGTTGCGGCGCGCCCTGCGTGACGGTGGCTGAGCCGGCGGCGCGAGCGCCCATCCAGGCTGTCCAATACTGTTCGCGACAGCAAACGGCGACGCAACTGACCTGATCACGCGGTAGTGAAGCGCGCGCAAGACAGAAAAAAGGTCGGGTTCCATTTAAGGGACCCGACCCAGAGTCGTTCCGTGAACAACGGAACACTTCCAGAGGGGAACGGTGAAAACTGGGCTCGACGCCGGGAGGCGGTGCGGAGCACTGCTTTCAACCGTGAGTCATTTTGACTGCGGGACGGAAATTGACAAGCTGCGGGGCGTCATGACTGCCATGCGCGCGCGACATGTAGTCACGGAATTGCGAGGTCATGCGGCCGCGAACCCGCGGTCAGGGCATATGCGGAAAACAGGCGGTCACTTTTCATGAAAAAGAATCGCCACATCAGCATATCAGGCGGAGGCGCGCATTTTCCGTGAGCTGGTTTCACCGAGAATGCGCGGGAAGCGCCCCGGTGTCCGGGCAGCCGCATCTGGCTGCAAGCGCGCGCCGCCGGTTTTTGCCGGCGCTACAGGCTGCCATGGCCCGGCGCAACGCCCGCACGGGCCGTCAGGTCCCGTTGACGCCCGTGGCCATGGTTCCGCGTCAGTAGGCCCAGCGTTGCGCCTTGCTGATGAGGAAGTCGCGAAACACCTGGACGCGGGCGACAGCCTTCATTTCTTCCGGGTAAACCAGGTAGGAATCGAGCGCCGGCAATTCGTTGGCGGGCAGCACCTGGACGAGCCCCGATGTCGGCTCGACCAGATAGTCCGGCAGCACGGCGATGCCGATGCCCACGTCGACGGCGCGTTTGAGGGCCGAGATATTGTTGACGATCATCTGGTAGGGGCGGGGGTCCTTGGGGTCGCGGCCCGCCGTGGCCAGCCATTGCGCCGTGGCCAGGAAAGGCGGCACCGTGCCGCCGTAGCTCATGATGCGGTGGCGGTCGATCTCCTCCAGGGTTTCGGGAAGCCCGTGGCGCTTCACGTAGTCCTGCGAGGCGTAGACGTGGAAATGCACGGCGAACAGCCGGCGCTGGATCAGATCGGCCTGAACCGGCTGGCGCAGGCGCAGGGCGATATCCGCCTCGCGCATCGACAGGTCCAGCTCCTCGTCGGTCAGGATGAGGTCGATCTTCACATCCGGGTACAGGTCGAGGAATTCGCCGAGGCGTGGCGTCAGCCATGCGGCGCCAAGGCCCAGGGTGGTGGTGACGCGCAACTCGCCGGACGGCCGCTCGCGCGAGTCGGTGAGGCGGGCCCGGGTGGCGTCCAGCCGCATGGTCATTTCGCGGGCGGTGCGGAACAGCAGTTCGCCCTGCTCGGTCAGGATGAGGCCGCGGGCGTGGCGGTGAAACAGCGGCGCCTTGAGTTCGCGTTCCAGCGCGCTGACCTGCCGGCTCACCGCCGACTGGCTGAGACCCAGATCATCGCCCGCCCGCGTGAAGCTGCCGGCCTCGGCGACCGTATAAAATATCCTGATCTTGTCCCAATCCATGACGTTCCGTTCCCTCTGATCGCCGGCGCGCTCCGGTTGGTCCCGCCTTGCTGGCTGCGCGTTCCGGCTTCCTTCAATGCTGTCGCGTCGCGGCCGGAGCCTCCCTCCGGTAATCGCGACGCCGGGTGTTCAGCGCGGCCTATTCGGCGGCCTTCGCCGTTTCCGTTTCCCGGGAAGCCAGCCAGCGCTCCGCCTCCAGCGCCGCCATGCAGCCCATGCCGGCGGCGGTCACCGCCTGGCGAAAGATGTCGTCGGTGACGTCGCCGGCGGCGAAAACGCCCGGAACGCTGGTGGCGGTTGAGTCCGCGGCGGTCCAGATATAACCGCCCGCCTTCATTTTCAGGCTGTCGGCGAAGAGCTCGCTCGACGGCTTGTGGCCGATGGCGATGAACACGCCGTCCGTCTCCACCGTCCGCGTTTCCTGGGTGCGCACGTTGCGCAGATTGACGTGGGTGACGCCGGGCGGGTTCTGGCCGCCACAGATTTCATCCACCACGCTGTCCCAGATCACCTCGACCTTCGGGTGGCGGAACAGGCGCTCCTGCAGGATGCGCTCGGCGCGCAGGCTGTCGCGCCGGTGCACCAGCGTCACCTTCGCCGCGAGACCGGCCAGATACAGCGCTTCCTCGACGGCGGTGTTGCCGCCGCCGACCACCACCACGTTTTTGTTGCGGAAGAAGAAGCCGTCGCAAGTGGCGCAGGCCGACACGCCAAAGCCCTGGAACGCCTGCTCGGAGGGCAGCCCCAGCCACTGCGCCTGAGCGCCGGTTGCGATCACCAGCGCGTCGCAGGTGTAAACGTCGCCGCTGTCGCAGGTGACGGTGAACGGCCGGGCGCTGATGTCGACGCCGGTGACGTAGTCGGAGATGAGCTGAGCGCCCACATGCTCAGCCTGGGCGCGCATCTGCTCCATCAGCCACGGCCCCTGGATCGCCTCGGCGAAACCCGGGTAGTTTTCCACATCGGTGGTGATCGTCAGCTGGCCGCCAGCCTGGTAGCCGGAAATCAGCACCGGCTCCATCATGGCGCGCGCCGCGTAGATCGCCGCGGTGTAACCGGCGGGACCGGAGCCGATAATCAGCAGTTTGGTGTGCTTGCTGGCCATTGTGTCGCCTGAAATTCTCGCCTGTCAGGGCATTTCCCCCACTTTCGGTGAAGAAAACGCCCTAGATATGAGGTGGACATCGCCAGGGAGCTACGGCCCCCCGGGAAATGCCCTGGTCAGTTACGGGGCGACGCCAACGTCGCGCGGGGCGCACGCGCCTGCGCATACGCCCTCATGATTGCATCAGCGATGATCGGCGTCGAGTTTAGGGGGGGGTATGCGTCTCCTGCAAGCTTTCCTGTGAATTCGTGCACAACCGCGCGTCTTTTCAGGGCCTCAAGCAGGAAGCGGGTTTTGCGGTCGTCCGGGCCTGGCGAAAACGTCAGCACCGGTCGGCCGGTGACGGCGGCCTCGCCGATCATGTTGGTGGAGTCGGTGGTCACGACGACCGCGTCCGCCAGCGCCATCATGGCCGGATAAGGGTTTTCGCCGGCGCCATCCCAAAGATAGCCGCCATGCCGGTCGGCCACGTCGCGCACGGCGCGCGCCAGCGCCGGCGGCGTCCGCCTTGATGTCGTGATCATGAGGAAGACGCCAGTGGCCGCCAGACTGGCGAGCCGGGCGCAGAAATCGTCGATGGCGGCGGCGGTGAACCGGTGGCGTCGGCTGTCGCCGCCCACCAGCACGGCGACGCGTGGGCCATGCCCGCGCGGCAGGGCGTCGGCCAGGGGCTGGGGCGGGGCGGAGCGCGCGGCGGCGAGGCGCTGGGGCGACAGCCGGTGGGGACCCGTGAGCGTCGTCAGCACATTGGGACCGCGCAGCGGGTCGTGCTCCGGCGCCCAGATGAAATCGGCGGCGCCTGCGCCGGTGCGGGGATCTTTCAGGATGACGGTGAAGGTGCGCCCGCCAGAAAGCCGGCGCACGGCCCGCGCATAGGGAATGGCGCGGCGGCCAGAAGCCACCAGCAAATCAGGAAATCCACCGCCGATGGGGCTGCCAGGCCGGTCCGGCGCATCGGCCGGATCCACCGGGCCGTGCGGGGCCAGCCACGCCCAGGGCGCGCGCGGCGCTACCCGGCGAATCTCTGGCGTCAGTCCCAGGGCTTCAATGACGGCGACGCATTGCAACTCGTCGCCAGCCTTGCCGTCGCTCAGCGCCCAGGCGCTTGCCGGCCGGGCGGCGGCCGGTGAAAGGTCGCGGGCCGCGCCATGGTCCTGCCTCATCTGCGCCCGCCTCCCTGGCCATGCCGCCCTGCGCCTGTTGATCTCCGCGCCTGTATAAAGC
>Ga0180216_1001714_pt1 | contig 19110 bp, 10 predicted proteins | sample eDN3rd37CBELigMG_FD_128879 | JGI IMG/M metagenome (GOLD analysis project Ga0180216, IMG submission 128879) | Enriched Miracle-Growth compost microbial communities from Emeryville, California, USA - eDNA 3rd pass 37_C BE-Lig MG (version 2)... ...
GGGCTCGCGGACGACTACGCCAACATGATCGGGCGGGAGGTGTGCGCCATCCTCCTGCACCACCGCCTGCGCATCCAGGCGGCGCTGGCCGAGTACGTCGAGCCGCAGGTCGAGGCGCTCCTGCAGGAGCTGTCCCAGGCCCTGGACGCGCCCTTCGATCCGCGTGATCCCCCGTCCGGCACGGTGTTCTGACCTCCGCGACATCCCCAGTCCCCACCCAGTTCCGTCGGGTGCCGCTTTGTTAGCATGAGTCGGGGTTCCTCGCGATGGATGATCGCGCCTCCATGCGAGGGCAGTGGGCCACGCGCGGACGACCTCGGGGGGAACCATGGCCAAGCGCCTGCCGTCATCCCCTCCGATCCTGCCCGGACTCGCCTACATCCGGCCGCTCGGGTCGGGCGGCTTCGCCGACGTGTTCCTCTACGAGCAGGACATGCCCCGCCGCAACGTCGCCGTCAAGGTGCTGCCCAGCGACGTCCGCGACACCGACCTGCTGCGCATGTTCAACGCCGAGGCCGACGTCCTCGCGCACCTGTCCGCGCACCCGTCGATCGTCACGGTCTACCAGGCCGGCATCTCCGCGGACGGCCGACCGTACATCGTGATGGAGTACTGCCCCGGATCCCTCGCGGAGCGCTACCGCATCGAGCGCCTCCCCGTCGACGAGGTCCTGGCGACCGGCGTCAAGATGGCCAGCGCGCTCGAGTCCGCCCACCGGGCCGGGCTCGTGCACCGCGACATCAAGCCGAGCAACATCCTCATCACGAGCTTCGGAGCGCCGGTGCTCGCCGACTTCGGCATCTCGTCGTCGCTCGCGCGCGGGACGGCCGGTGAGGTCCTCGCGATGTCCGTGCCGTGGAGCGCGCCGGAGGTCATCTCCGAGGAGACCGCGGGCACGATCGCGAGCGAGGTGTGGGGGCTGGGCGCGACGGTCTACTCGCTTCTGGCCGGCCACAGCCCGTTCGAGCGCATGGAGAAGGGGCAGAACACCCGCGAGCACCTGCGTCGCCGCATCCTGCGGGCCACATACCCGCGGATGACGCGTCCCGACGTGCCGGAGAACCTGCAGGCCGTGCTCGCCCGGGCCATGAGCCGGAGCCCGCACGACCGCCACCGCAGCGCGCTCGAGTTCGCCGAGGCGCTGCGCGAGGTCCAGGTCTCGCTGGGGCTCGCGGCCACCCCCGTCGAGGTCGCGGTCGACGAATGGGCGCCGGCGCCCGCGGGCGTCGACTTCGCGGACGAGTCGCTGCGCGGCGCGGTGCGCACCGCGGTGCCGCACACGAGCAGCCGCAAGGTCGCCGAGCCGGCGTCCCTCACGATGTTCGCGCGCGACGAGGACGCGGAGATCTCGACGCCCGACCCGCGGCGCGCGCGCCCCGTGTGGCCCTGGATCGCCGGCGGGGGCGCGGTCATCGCCGCCGCCGTCGCCGCCGTCGTGTGGGCGCTCGTCGCCGCCGGGGGTCTGTGACGTGCAGCGACGCGGCATCCTCTTCACCGGCATCGCGGCCGCCGCCGCGGTGGCCGCCGTCGTCGCGGTGAGCGTCGTGTGGCCGGGGCTGGACGCCAAGCGCACGCCGCCTGTGGACGCGACGGTGTGGGCGCTGCAGACCGGCGACGGCAGCCGCTACGCGCGCGTCAACACCGCGGTCGGCGAGCTCGACACGGTGCGCAGCGTCAGCAACCCGACCGCCGTCGCGGAGTCGGCGTCGGGCAGCTTCCTCTTCTCGGAGAGCTTCGGTCGTGTGACGCGCATCGACGACGCTCTGCCGGCCGACCTCGACGAGACCGCGCTCAAGGACTCTCCCTCGACCCCGTCGGGCACGGTCGAGGCGGCCGTGGGCGGCGACTACGTCGCCTACCGCACCGACTCGGGCGCCGTTTTCGTGGGCAGCCTCGGCGGCACGGACGTCTCGCAGCTCGACCCGTACGGCACCGGCGATCCCGACGACGACACCCCCGAGTACACCGCCGAGGCGATCGGGGTGGACGAGGAGGGCACGCTCTACAGCTACTCGTCGGCCGACGGCGCGGTGCTGCGCTACCGCATCCCCAGCTCCGAGGTCGCCGGCCGCGACGCCGTCGAGAACGGTCCCGAGGGCGACGGCGTGGACATCGCCTCGGCCGGCGACACGTGGTTCCTCGTCGACCTCGGCGAGGACGCCCGCGTATGGCGCCGGGGCGGGGATGCCCCCGTCGACGTCGACCTGACCGGCACCGCGGTCCTCAGCAAGTCGACGAGGTCCGGCGACGCCGTCTACCTCGCCGACGAGGTGGGCCTCGTGCGCGTGCCGGCCGACGGCTCGGCGGTCTCGCGCGACGTCGGCGGCGGATCACGCGAGTTCGGCACGCCTGCGCGGCCGGTCGTGTTCCGCGACCACGTGCACGCCGCGTGGCTGCGCGCGGACGGCGGCATCCTCTGGCAGTCCGATTCGGATGCCGGCGAGATCGACCTCGACTACGGGGGCAAGACCCTCGGCGACGAGCGGCGCCCCGTGCTGTCCTCCAACGGATCCACCATGATCCTCAACGAGACCCGCTCGGGCTGGGTGTGGAACGTGCCGTCCGGCGAGCTCGTGCCGTCCAGCCAGGACTGGCTGCTCGACGACCGGACGGATCCGCAGACGCAGCCCAGCGACGAGCAGGCGGCGTTCGTGCTCGATCCCAAGCCGCCGGTCGCCGAGCCCGACGCGTTCGGCGTGCGCGCGGGGTCGCTCGTGGCCCTGCCCGTCCTCCTCAACGACCACGACCCGAACACCGACGTGCTCAGCATCGACCCGTCGTCGGTGACCGGGCTCGATCCCGATTTCGGTCACGTCTCGATCACCGACCACGGCCAGCGCCTCGCCGTCCGGGTCGACCCGTCCGCGTCCGGCAGCGCGACGTTCCGCTACCGCGTGACCGATGGCACGAGCGACGCCGGCCTGTACTCGCCGCCCACGACGGTGACCCTCACGGTGGTCGGATCGGGCAACACGGCGCCGGAGTTCTGCGGCGTCGACGGATGTCTCGCGACGTGGCCCGAGCCGCAGGTCGAGCCCGGCGGCACGGTGTCGATCCCGGTCCTCAACGGCTGGGTGGACCCCGAGGGCGACCCCGTCCTGCTCCTGTCGGTCACGAACAAGACGGGCGTCGGCGCGGTCGCGTCGACCCCCGCGGGCGATCTCGTCTACCAGCACCCGAACGCCTCGTCGACGGATGCCGAGGTGGTCGAGCTCGGCATCACGGTCGCCGACACGCGCGGCGCCGTCGCGACGAAGGACCTCGTCATCCGCGTGAACTCCAGCCCGACCCTCGTGGCCGAGTCGTTCGCGGTCGAGGAGTCGCTGTCGTCGGGCAGCATCACGATCGACGTCGCCCCGCACGTCACCGGCACGGCCGGACGCCTCACGCTCACCGCGACGCGCGTGCTCGACGACGCGCCCGCCGATGCCGTGCCGTCCTCGAGCGGCACCGCGTTCGACTTCACCGCCAAGCGCGCCGGCACCTACCTCGTGAGCTACACGGTGTCTGCCGGCGGCGAACCGGCGACGGGCCTCGCGCGCATCACGATCCTGCCCGCCGACGCGTCCGCCGAGCTCGCCACGGCGCCCGTCATCGCGTTCGTGCGCCCCAAGGAGGATGCGACCCTCGACGTCTTCGACGCGGTGACGAACCCGACGCGGCGCGTGCTCCTGCTCAGCGACGTCGTGCCCCGCACGGACGAGGGCGCGACGATGACGGTGGATGTCGTCGGCCAGCGCTACATCCGCGTCACCGGGACCACGGCCTCGGGCGCGCCGGGGCGCCTCGGCACGGTCAGCTACATCGTGAGCGACGGGACCGAGGACGCCGGGTCCCGCGTCGAGGGGGAGGCGACCGTCTACCTCCTGCCCACGCCGCCCGAGCTCGCGCCCATCGCGGTCGACGACTCGGTCGTCGTGCGCGCCGGCGCCCAGCTCGACATCCCGGTCCTCGACAACGACGCGGCCCCGTCGGGCGGCGCTCTCACCCTCAACCCGGCCTCCGTCGCCTCCTCGACACCGGACGCCCTCGCCTTCGCCTCCGGCAACGTGCTGCGGTACCTCGCCCCCGACGAGCCGGGCGACTACCGCATCGACTACTCGATCTTCTCGACGGGCGCCCCCCAGCTGGCCGACACCGCCGTGGTGCGGGTCACCGTCATCGACGACGAGTCGAACCGGGCTCCGCGGCCCGAGACGCTCGAGGGGCGTGTGCTCAGCGGCCAGCAGACCACCGTGGCGTTCGACCGGTTCGGCGTCGACCCCGACGGCGACCGCGTCGAGCTCGACCGGATCGTGACCCAGCCCGAGGTCGGCTCGGCGACGATCTCCGCCGACGGCGAGTCGATCGTCTACACGAGCGTGCCCGGCGACAGTGGCCAGCGGTCGTTCTCCTACACCGTGACCGACACGTCCGGGGCGGTGGGGACAGGCGTCGTGCGCATCGGCGTGCTGGACGAGCAGTCCAACCCCAGCCCGGTGACCTTCACCGACTACGTGCAGGTGCAGGCGGGGGCGGACAGCTCGATCAGGGTGAGCCCGCTCGCCAACGACATCGACCCGACCGGCGGCGACCTCTCGCTCACGGAGGTCCGTCCCGACCTCGCCGAGACGCTCGCGGACGGCAGCGAGAGCCCCGAGTTCACCCGGCAGCAGCGGCTGCTCAGCGCGCCGGTGGGCGACACCGTCGTCATCGCCGCAGGCACCGAGCCGGGCACGATGTCGTTCCTCTACGACGTGCGCAGCGACTCGGGCAACACGGCGCGCGGTCTCATCGTCGTCAAGGTCGTCCGCGAGTCCGTCCCGGACTTCCCCGTGGTCGCCGACACGCTCCTCACGGCGGAGACGCGCACGCAGTTCCCCCGCGGCGTGGATGTCGTCACGGGCATGGTGTCGTGGTCGGGCGGCGACATCGAGGACCTGACGCTGTCGCTGTGGGGCACGCCTCCGGGCGTCGCGGTCGAGGGTCGGCGCATCAGCGGGCCCCTGCCGGAGCAGACGCAGATCATCCCGTTCGCCCTCACCGGCACGGGCACCTCCGGCGAGGAGGTCACCACCTACGGCTTCCTGCGCATCCCGGGGGAGGACGACTACACGCTCGCGCTGCGCTCCGGGATCGCCCCGCAGGAGGTGACCGAGCGGGAGTCCGTCGAGTTCGACATGCGCACCCTCGTCGCCTACCCGTCCGGCGAGGAGCTCGAGATCGGCAAGGACGTCGCGGCATCCGGCGCGCGCAAGGGCGCCGCGTGCACGCTGGTCCAGGGCGGCACGATCCGCTACGACGCCGCCGAGGGCGCGCCGTGGGCCGACGGCTGCACGGTGCCGGTGCGCATCGCCGGGCAGCAGGACTGGACGTACCTCTCCGTCCCCATCCGCATCACGGCCGTCGCGCCCCAGCCCGAGCTGCGCCCCGCGTCGCTCACCGTCGGGCCCGGTGAGACCGCGACGTTCGACCTCAAGCGGGGCATGACCTCGTGGCAGTGGAAGACCGACTGGGAGTCGGTCGCGTACTCGCTCGACTACGGCGGATCGGCGTTCCAGGTCGAGCTCGCCGACGACGGCACGGTCACGGTCACGGGTGAGGATGCCGCGATCCCGGGCGTCGAGGAGGCCGCCGCCATCGGCATCACGAGCCATCCCGGGGTCGCCCCCGCGCGACTGATCCTCCGCGTCGGCGCCGCGCCCAGCACGCTCCCGCAGGGCGGCACCGTCACGAAGCAGTGCTCGCAGGCATCCGGCTCCTCGTGCACGATCTCCGTCATCGGCGCTCCGGGCGAGGTCAATCCGCTGCCCGGCACCCCGCTGCAGCTGACCGACGTGCGCGCGACCGGCGCGTGCGTGGGCGTCTCGTTCGCGCGGGCCTCGGCGTCGACGGTCGTCGCGTCGTGGACCGGCGACGCCCCGGGTGCCACCTGCACCGCGTCGTTCTCGGTGCGCGACGCGCAGAAGCGCACGACGGCGGGAGACCGCGACGGCTCGCTCCTGCTCGACCTGCAGGGCTTCCCGAAGGCGCCGTCCGCGGTCACGCAATCCAAGTACAGCGACGGCAGCCTGACGCTGCGCGTCGACCCCGGCGAGGCCCGGCAGGCCTACCCGGCGCTCACCGGATTCGTCGTGCGCTGGAACAGCACGGTGGTCGCCGAGTGCTCCGCCGACGGCGTGTGTCCCGCGATCGCCGCCCCCAACGGCGAGCGCCGCGAGTACCAGGCGTGGGCCGTGAACCGCGTCGGCGAGTCGAAGGCCTCCGCCCGCGCAACGGCGTGGGCGTACGACGCGCCGCCGGCGCCGAGCGGGGTCACGGCGGCTCCCGTGGTCACCGGCGGCGAGGGCCGCCTCGTGGACCTCACCGTGTCGGGGATCGATCCGTCCGAGGTCGGCCACCTCGAGGTCACGAGCGACACCGGCGAGACGCGCCGCGTCGACATCGGACGCTTCACGCGCGAGATCACCGTCCCGCGCTACAACGTGGGGACCAACTCGGCGACCATCGTCACCGTGACGCCGTACTCGCGGTTCGAGATCCCGCCCGGCTTCGACGGCGCGACCTCCGGAAGCGCGGTCACGGTGCGCACGAACGGCGTCGGGGCGCCGCTGTCGCCGTCCCTCGTCCTCACCGCGACCTCCAACGGCGACGGCACCTCGACGATCGTCGCGGAGGGCACCGCCGCGCTCAACGGCGACGGGTCGCGCCTCCGGTACGGCTTCGTGGGCGGCAACAATGAGAGCGCGTGCCGTGTGACGGAAGGGGGCGCACGGGCGACGTTCACCGTCGACGACGGCCTCGAGTACCCCTACATCGTGTGCGTGGAGGCGTGGTACGACGGCAAGTCGTTCGGTCGCGCCACCGCCTCCGACACCGTCCGCGCCGTGCAGAGCGGCAACGCGCCGACCGGCTTCACGTTCGTCGTCGACGGTCGTCCTGAGGTCTCCGGCGACACCGCGAGCTGGATCATCCGCAACGAGCCGACCTCGTCCGCCAGCCCGCCGCGATACAACGACGCCGTCTTCGAGGGCTGGCCCACCGGCGTGTTCGGGCGCGACCCGAACATCCGCGTGTACTGGCAGCACCGCTTCTGGGGCATCAGGTCGCAGGACGCGCGCGTGCGTCCCGCGTCCGGATCGGCGCCGTACCAGGTGACCGCCAGCTGGGGCGTCTCCAGCTGCAAGGGCGGCGAGAACCTCAAGCTCCGCAGCGACTCGTCGAACGCGCCGGACGGATCGAAGGCCGACATCTCGTTCGACCGCGGCGCGCTGCGGTACTTCGACGCCGACGGCAGGGAGCTGCCGCACGAGGACTCCTGGCTGGTCCCGGTGGGCGCCGTGCGCGTGCAGGGCGTCGGCGTGACCGTCGACTGGAGCGCCCAGGGCTGGGGCCTCCAGAACGCCACCGACCGCTTCAGCGGCACCTGCACCCCCAACCTTCCGCCCGACGACGAAGAAGACGGCGGGGCCGACGGCTGACGCCGCGGCATCCGCTCACTCCCCGACCCCCACCAGAAGGACGTCCATGACCATCTCGCAGGAGCAGGCCACCTGGTTCTCCCAGACCTTCGCCCAGCTCGCCGACAACGTCGAGCAGGCCGTGCTGGGCAAGCGTCACGTCATCGAGCTCGTCCTGACGGCGATGCTCAGCGAGGGCCATGTGCTCCTCGAGGACGTGCCCGGAACCGGGAAGACCTCCCTCGCGCGCGCTCTCGCGCAGTCGGTGCAGGGCACCAACACGCGCATCCAGTTCACGCCCGACCTGCTCCCCGGCGACATCACCGGCATCACGGTGTACGACCAGAAGACCGGCGCGTTCGAGTTCCACGCGGGACCCGTGTTCGCCAACATCGTGCTCGCCGACGAGATCAACCGCGCGAGCCCGAAGACCCAGTCCGCCCTGCTGGAGGTCATGGAGGAGGGCAAGGTCACGATCGACGGCATCACGCGTCCCGTGGGCGTCCCGTTCCTCGTGATCGCGACGCAGAACCCCGTCGAGCAGGCCGGCACCTACCGGCTGCCGGAGGCGCAGCTCGACCGCTTCCTCATGAAGACATCGCTCGGCTACCCCGACCACGCGGCGACCGTCCGGATCCTCGACGGCGCCGCCAAGCCGACGGGGGAGCTCACGCCGGTGGTGACCCCGCAGGCACTGGTCGGGATGGCGGACATGGCCCGCGACGTATACGTCAACGCCCTCGTCCTCGACTACATCGCCCGCATCACCGACGCGACCCGCACCGCCGACCAGGTGCGGCTGGGTGTCAGCATCCGCGGAGCCCTCGCGCTCACGCACGCCGCCAAGACGCGGGCCGCCGCGCACGCGCGCACCTACGCGACGCCCGACGACGTCAAGGCGCTCGCCGTCCCGATCCTGTCCCACCGCCTGATCCTGCACCCCGAGGCCGAGTTCGACGGCGTGACCGCCGAGGCGGTCGTCGGCCAGGTGCTCCTCGACGTCCCGCCGCCCACCCAGCGCGAGGCCGTCTGATCCGGACACCGCCGTGACCACCGACCTCACCTCCTCCCGCACCCGCACGGGCACCGGCTCGACGGGGACGACGGCGCGCACCCGCGTGACGACGGCGCGGCGGGGTGCGCTCGTGACGGCGGTCGTCGCCGCGGTGGCGGCGGCGCGGCGCGTGCGCGAGGCGGCCGTCGTGTCGGGGGAGTGGTTCGCGCAGACGGTGACGCCGGCCGGATGGCTCGTGCTCGCCGCCGCGACCGTCGGCATCGCCATGGGCTGGACGTTCGGCTGGATCGAGTGGCTCGTCGGCGGCCTCGTGGGCCTCGCCCTGCTCCTGATGAGCCTGCCGTTCCTGTTCGGCGCGCGCGCCTACGACGTCGAGGTCCGCCTCGCGCACGAGCGGGTCGTCGCGGGCGGCGAGGTGCAGGGCGAGATCGACATCCGCAACCACGGCACCCGCACCGCGCTCCCCGGACGCATCGACCTGCCCGTGGGCGACGGGCTCGTCGAGCTGGGCGTCCCGCTCCTGCGCGGCGGGCACGTCGTGTCGCAGCCGGTGACGATCCCGACGCCGCACCGCGGCATCATCCCCGTCGGCCCGCCCACCGCCGTGCGCACCGACCCCATCGGGCTCCTGCGTCGCGAGCACGCGTGGGACGAGGTGCACGAGCTGTACGTCCACCCCCGCACGGTCGCGGTCCCGCCGATGAGCGCGGGTCTCGTGCGCGACCTCGAGGGTCAGCCCAGCCGTCGGCTCGTCGACGCCGACATGTCGTTCCACGCGATCCGCGAGTATGCGCCGGGCGACTCGCGGCGGCAGATCCATTGGAAGTCGACCGCCAAGACCGGGCGGCTCATGGTGCGCCAGTTCGAGGAGTCGCGGCGCTCGCACATGGCGATCATGCTCAGCCTCGCTCAGGCCGACTACGCCGATGAGGACGAGTTCGAGCTCGCCGTGAGCGTCGCCGCGTCGCTGGGCGTGCGCGCCATCCACGACGACCGCGACCTCGACGTCGTGACCGGCACGGCGATCCCCCGCGTCGTCAAGGGGCGGCTGCGGGCGATCCAGAGCCTCTCGGCCGGCTCGCCGCGCGCGATGCTCGACGGGTTCTCCGGCATCTCGTCCCTCGAGCACACGATGCGCATCGAGGAGGTCTGCCGCCTCACGGTGGAGTCCTCGCAGGCGCTGTCGATCGCGTTCATCGTGTGCGGATCGCAGCTCGGGCTCGCCCGCCTGCGTCAGGCCGCGCTCGCGTTCGGTGAGGAGACCGCGGTCATCGGCGTCATCTGCGACGAGCGCGCCCACCCCCGCCTGCAGCCGCTCGGCGCCCTGACCATCCTCACGGTGGGCCTGCTCGACGACCTCGCCGGTCTGCTCCTGAGGGGAGCGCAGTCATGAGCGCCCCCGCGACGCGGAGCACCGCGAGCGTGCGCACGTCCCGCGGCGGCGTCGGCGCCGAGCTGCGCCGCATCCCGATGCGGGCCGTCGCGGCCACCGCGTACGTGCTCGCGATGGCGGCGCTCGCGGCGGTGGCGGCGTGGCCGATCTACCGGACCGCGGACTTCGTCGTCGTCGCGGTCACCGGCACCCTCCTCGGCGTCGTCATCGCGGTCGTCTCCGAGCTGCGGCGGTGGCGCGCAGGGGTGACGGCGCTCGTGGCACTCGGCGCCCTGCTCGTGGCCGGCATGGTCCTCGCGGTCCCGGCGCGCCGCGGCGACATCGCCCAGCTGCCGGCGACCGCCCTCGACGTCCTCGCGGGACTCGTGCTCGGCTGGAAGGACCTCATCACCGTCGACCTGCCCGTCGGCGGCTACCGCAACCTCCTCGTCCCCGCGCTCGTCGTCTTCCTCGTCGGCTCCCTCGTCGCGCTCCGGCTGTCGTGGCGGCGCGCCCGCATCGCCGTGTTCGGGGCGGGCGTCGCCCTGGCGATGACGTTCTTCGGCCTCGTCTTCGGCCGCGCGGTCACGAGCGCGCCGCTCGTCGTCGGGCCGCTGTCCATCCCCGCGCCGATCGAGATGCTCCTGGGCGTGGTCGCCCTCGTGCTGTCCGTCACGTGGCTCGCGTGGCTCGCGCTGGACGAGCGGCGCCGCGCGCTGCGCCGGGCCGCTGACACGTCAGGCATCCGCGTCTCGCGTCGCCGGTCGGCATCCGACGTCCGCCGGGGGATCCTCGCGACGGGCATGCTCGTTCTCGCCGTGCTCGTGGCGGGGTTGGCCGCCCCGGCGCTCGCCGCGGGTCAGTCGCGCGACGTGCTGCGCTCCGCGGTCGGGCCCGATCTCGACATCGCCCGCGCGCAGACGCCGCTGTCCACCTACCGCGCCGCCTTCGCGGACCCCCGCTACTCGGAGGTCCTGTTCCGCGTCGACGCCGTGGACGGACCGCTGCCCGACCGCATCCGCCTGGCGACGCTCACCGCCTACGACGGGAGCATGTTCGACGCGCTGGATTCGTCGGCGAAGGTCGCGCAGGCGCGGTACGTCCGCGTGCCCAGCCGCCTGGATGCCGGACCGGGCGAGCCGTCCACGGTGCGCATCACCGTCGACGGGCTCGGCGGCATCTGGCTGCCGACGTTCGGCCAGGTGGCCGAGGTCTCCTTCAGGGGCGCCGACGCCGCGCGACTGCAGGACGGCTTCTACTACAACGCGGCGAGCGCGGCCGGGGTGCAGACCGCGCGGGGCGGACTGCGCCCCGGTGACGTCTACACGGTCACCGGCGTGACGCCCCCCGCGCCGGACCTCGGCAGCGTCACCGCGCCGGGCGCCGCGGGCTCGGGCGTCGCCCCGCCGGAGAGCCTCGTGACCTGGGTCACGCAGCAGGATGCCGGATCGGACGGCGCCGGTCTCGCCGAGCTCCTGTCGCGCCTGCGCGACCGCGGCTACCTGAGCCACGCGCTCAGCGTCTCGAAGGAGGACCCGCCGACGTGGGTGACCGACCTCGCCGGCTACTCCTTCCAGCCCAGTGCCTCGGGCCACTCGCTCGCGCGCGTGGACGCCCTGTTCCGCCAGCTGCTCGAGCGCGAGACCGAGGTCGAGGCCGACGGCGGCGGATCACTCGTCGCGGCGATCGGCGACGACGAGCAGTTCGCGGTCGCCGGCGCGCTGGTCGCCGAGCACCTCGGCTTCCCGTCGCGCGTGGTCCTCGGGACGCGGCTGAGCAGTGCGGACGAGGGGCTCGCGGTCTGCGCGGACGGCGCCTGCCGCGCGGGGGACCTCACCGCGTGGGTCGAGGTGCAGTCCTCATCGGGGCAGTGGATCCCCGTCGACGTCACGCCGCAGCACACCGAGAGCGTCGACACCGAGGTGCGCCGTCAGCGCGACCCGGAGAACCCCACCGACGTCCGCCCGGAGAACGCGCGGGAGGTCGTGCCGCCGGATCCCGTGCAGCAGGACTCGCTGGACGAGGACCCGCAGGAGGCGTCCGGACCGGATCTCACCCTGCTGTGGGCGGGGCTGCGCATCGCCGGCATCTCGCTGCTCGTGCTCGCGCTCGTGCTGGGACCCTTCCTGGTCGTCGTGATCGCCAAGGCCTGGCGCAGACGCGCGCGGCGCGAGGATCCCGACGTCGCCGCGCGGGTCGTCGGCGGCTGGGAGGAGTACGTCGACGCGGCCGTCGACCACGGGCTCCCGGCCCCCCGCGCCCTCACCCGCACGGAGCTCGCGACAGCCTACGCGCGTCCCGCCGCCCAGCCCCTCGCCGTCACGGCGGACCGCGCCGTATTCTCGGACGCGGCCCTGTCTCCGGAGGAGGCGGAGGAGTTCTGGCGCATCGTCGAGGAGGAGCGACGCGCCCTCGGCGAAGGGCGTCCGCTGTGGCGCAGAGTCCTCGCAGCCGTATCGTTGAAGTCGTTCACCCGGTCCCTCGCACCTGGGGCCGGCCGATCCCGCGCCGTGTCGGCGCGGCGGAGTGAGAGGAGGAAGCGTCGTCCTCGCGGCGATGCGGCATCCACATGAATGACTTCGGTGCCCTCTACGGTCTGCTCTCGTTCCTGCTCATCGTCGCCCTCTACGTCTGGATCAGCCTCGCGCTGTCTGCCGTCTTCGCCAAGGCGGGTGAGGAGCGCTTCGCGGCGTGGATCCCGATCTGGAACATCGTCGTGCTCCTGCGGCTCGGCGGCCTGTCGGGGCTTCTCGTGCTGCTCATCCTCGTGCCGTTCCTCGGTCAGCTCGCACTGCTGGTCGTGATGATCATCGCCTATCAGCGCATCAACCGATCGTTCGGGTTCGGCACCGGGATGACCGTCGTGGCCGTGCTCCTGTTCCCGATCTGGGCGAGCGTCGTCGGCTGGGGCTCGGCGCGCTGGATCGGCTCGGAGCCGGCCGCCGGCCCGATGCGCCGCGGGATCCCCGCGGCGCCCCTCGACGCCCGTGTCTCCGGAGGCCCTGCAGGCCCCGCGACGTACGGGGTCCCGCCGCGGCCGCCGGCACCCGGCTTCACTCCTCCCCAGGCCGCTCCCGCGCCGGCCTTCCCGCCGCCGGGCACCGCCGGCGCGCCGCCCGCCGCCGCCGCGCCGCCCGCGTTCACCGGCTTCCCGCCGCCCGGTCCCGCCCCCGCGCCCGCTCCGGCGGCGCCCCCCGCGTACACCCCGGCGCCTCCTGCGCCCCCCGTCCCGCCGCAGCCGGTCGCGTCCGCACCGGTGCCGGCGACGCCCGCCCCGGTTCCCGCCGCGCCCGCGCCCCCCACAGACGCCGGACCCGTCGAGGAGGACTCTGAGGACACGCCGATCCCCGCGTTCCGCTCGAGCGCGCGCGCCGCGGCCGCCGCCGCCCAGGCGGATCCCGCCGTCGAGGACGAGCCGGTCGAGCAGGACCCCGACGCGGATCTCCTCCTGGGCCGCTCCCACGCGCCGTTCACGCAGACCGTGCCCACCTCCTTCACGCCGCCGGTCGACGACGTGCCGCTGCCCGCCGCCCCCCGGCGCGCCTTCACGCCCGTCGCGGGCGAGGCGCCGGATCCCGTCGACCCGTTCGCCGCGCCGCCGGCACCGCCGGTGCCCGCGCCCGCCGCCGAAGCGGCCGCCTCGGGAGAGGAGACCGACGCGGGCGACACGTGGGCTCCGCCGCCGTCGACCGGGCCCATGCCCGCGGTCGCCACCCGCGCGACCCGCTACTCCCCGCCGCCGGACGCCGACGCGCACTTCGAGACCTCCGCGGAGATCTCCGCCGTCGCGGGCGCACCGGCCCTCGGCATGCCGATGTCGGCGCGAGAGTCGGTGTCGGCGCAGCACACCGTCCCGGAGATCCCCGACAACGAGGGCGCCTTCGACGAGACGATCCTCGCCGTGCGGCACCGACCGACTTGGATGCTCTTCCCGCCGCTGGGCGCGCCCGTCCCGGTCACGAGCGAGGTGCTCATCATCGGGCGCCGCCCCGGTGCGGATGCCGACTTCCCGAACGCCCAGCTGGTCCCCGTCGCCGACGAGACCCGCACGATGTCGAAGACGCACGCCCGCCTCGAGCGCCAGGGCGACTCGTGGACGATCGTCGACCTGTACTCGACGAACGGCGTGATCCTCGTGGCCGAGGACGGCTCCGAGCGCGACGCCGTGCCGGGGCTGCCCGAGCGGCTCGGCGAGCGTTTCCTCCTCGGCGACGCCGAGCTGCGGATCGCCAAGAAGGACGCGTGAGCGCGGAGGACCCCCGCGAGCCGGACGACGACACGCGGATCGTCGAGCGGACGGTGCGCGTCGACCGGTCCGCCGGTGCGCGTCGCGGGTCGCCGTCACCGCGGACCGGGCTTCCGGGGGAGGCGTTTCCGGAGGAGGCTCTGCCCGGCGAGGCGCCGCCCCACGGCGCGGCGCCGCCCGACGACGAGGTGCGCGAAGGCGCGCTGCCGGACGGGACGGCGCGGTCGCAGGCATCCGCTCCCGCGACGGCGGATGCGCAGGGCCGGCCCGTCCTCCCTCCCGCCGCCGACGAGACGATCGTGGCGCGGCGACGGCGTCCCGAGGGGCCCGTCGCGGAGCGGGGCGGGACGACACCGTCGACGCCCGCGGCGGGGGCGGAACCCCCCGACGGCGCCGCCGACGTCGACGACGACACCGTGCGGCGAGGGAGCCTGCCGGCGGCGGCGCCCGTCTCACCGCCGACCGCGCCGCCGAGTGCGGGCGGACCGCTGCGGACGCCGCAGGACGCCGCCGCCGCCCCTGTGCGCGCGGCCTACTCGCCCGACGCCGCCGCCCTGCGGTCCGGATACGGCCCGCGCGACGGCGCTCCGGCGATCACCCGCCCGCCGGCGCCGCCCGCCCCGCCGCGCGAGCCGCGCGCGCCGGTGGACACCCGCGCCGTCGAGCGGGCCGTGCGTCTGCGCGCCCGGCGGCGCCTGGCCTGGATCGTGACGGCCGGTGTCGTCACCGCCGCACTGGCCGCCGTCCTGCTGGTCGTGCTGTTCGTGTCCGCCTCGGGCTGAACCGCTCGTTTGCCCTGCATCCCCCACGGCGGGTATCATTGATTGCGTGTGCGCTCACGCGCGCCCAGCGCCGTGCCTCGGTACGGCGGGAAGGCAGAGCGCCGCATCTCAGGGACCGGTCTGCGAACAGGCCACCCCCACGGCATATCCACCACTGAAACCGCCCGTCCATTCTGGCGTGCTCGATGGATCTACGTGAACCCGACCGACACGGAATGACACTCCGCCAGGCCGGGGGGAGAACACGACCGCTGTCACCGTGCAGCAAACAACAAGGAGAACATTTCGTGCCAACGATTCAGCAGCTGGTGCGCAAGGGCCGGACGCCGAAGGTCGCCAAGACCAAGGCCCCTGCCCTGAAGGCGAACCCGCAGCAGGCGGGCGTCTGCACCCGCGTGTACACCACCACCCCGAAGAAGCCGAACTCGGCGATGCGCAAGGTCGCTCGTGTGAAGCTGCGCAACGGCACGGAGGTCACGGCCTACATCCCCGGTGAGGGCCACAACCTCCAGGAGCACTCGCTGGTGCTCGTCCGCGGCGGTCGTGTCAAGGACCTCCCGGGCGTCCGCTACAAGATCGTCCGCGGCGCGCTCGACACGCAGGCCGTCAAGAACCGCAAGCAGGCGCGCAGCCGCTACGGCGCGAAGAAGGGTTAAGCACCATGCCTCGTAAGGGACCCGCCCCGAAGCGCCCGGTCGTCAACGACCCGGTCTACGGCGCGCCGATCGTCAGCCAGCTCGTCAACAAGATCCTCGTCGACGGCAAGAAGTCGCTCGCCGAGTCGATCGTCTACAACGCCCTCCGTGGTGTCGAGGCCAAGAACGGCCAGGACGCCGTGGCGACGCTCAAGAAGGCGCTCGACAACGTCCGCCCCACCCTCGAGGTCAAGAGCCGCCGTGTCGGTGGCTCGACCTACCAGGTGCCGGTCGAGGTCAAGCCGCACCGCGCCAACACTCTGGCGCTGCGCTGGCTCGTCAGCTACGCGAAGGGTCGTCGTGAGAAGACGATGACGGAGCGTCTGCAGAACGAGATCCTGGACGCCTCCAACGGCCTGGGTGCCGCGGTCAAGCGCCGCGAGGACACCCACAAGATGGCCGAGTCGAACCGCGCCTTCGCGCACTACCGCTGGTAACAACCAACCTCTCTTCGTGACGGGGCAGGTCGCCGCGTGCGGCCTGCTCCTTCACGGAGGACAAGCAAAGGACACAACCCCGTGGCACAAGACGTGCTCACCGACCTCAAGAAGGTCCGCAACATCGGCATCATGGCGCACATCGATGCCGGCAAGACGACGACGACCGAGCGCATCCTCTTCTACACGGGCGTCAACCACAAGATCGGCGAGACGCACGACGGCGCTGCCACCACCGACTGGATGGAGCAGGAGCAGGAGCGCGGCATCACGATCACGTCGGCCGCCGTCACCTGTTTCTGGAACGGCACCCAGATCAACATCATCGACACCCCCGGTCACGTGGACTTCACGGTCGAGGTGGAGCGCTCGCTCCGCGTCCTCGACGGGGCCGTCGCGGTGTTCGACGGCAAGGAGGGCGTCGAGCCCCAGTCCGAGACGGTGTGGCGCCAGGCCGACAAGTACGACGTTCCGCGCATCTGCTTCGTCAACAAGATGGACAAGCTCGGCGCCGACTTCTACTTCACCGTCGACACGATCGTGAACCGCCTGAAGGCCAAGCCGCTCGTGCTCCAGCTGCCGATCGGCGCCGAGAACGACTTCATCGGCGTCATCGACCTGGTCGAGATGCGTGCCCTCGTGTGGCCCGGCGACGCCAAGGGCGACGTGACCATGGGCGCCAAGTACGAGGTCCAGGAGATCCCGGCCGACCTGGCCGACCGCGCTGCGGAGTACCGCGAGAAGCTGCTCGAGACGGTCGCCGAGTCCGACGAGGTCCTCCTCGAGAAGTACTTCGGCGGTGAGGAGCTCACGGTCGCCGAGATCAAGGGCGCCATCCGCAAGCTCACGATCGCCGGCGAGCTCTACCCCGTGCTCTGCGGCTCCGCGTTCAAGAACCGCGGTGTCCAGCCGATGCTCGACGCCGTCGTCGACTACCTCCCGTCGCCCCTCGACGTGCCCGCCATCGAGGCGCACGACCCGAAGGACGAGGAAGTCGTCATCGAGCGTCACGCCGACCGTGACGAGCCGTTCGCGGCCCTCGCGTTCAAGATCGTGTCGCACCCGTTCTTCGGTCGCCTCACGTACATCCGCGTGTACTCGGGTCACCTCGACTCCGGCTCGCAGGTCGTCAACGCGACCAAGGGCAAGAAGGAGCGCATCGGGAAGATCTTCCAGATGCACGCCAACAAGGAGAACCCGGTCGACTCGGTCACCGCGGGTCACATCTACGCCGTGATCGGTCTCAAGGACACGACGACCGGCGACACGCTGTCGGATGCCGACAAGCAGGTCGTCCTCGAGTCGATGACCTTCCCCGAGCCGGTCATCGAGGTCGCCATCGAGCCCAAGACCAAGGCCGACCAGGAGAAGCTGGGTCTCGCGATCCAGAAGCTCGCCGAGGAGGACCCGACGTTCCGCGTCGAGCAGAACGCCGAGACCGGCCAGACGGTCATCAAGGGCATGGGCGAGCTGCACCTCGACATCCTCGTCGACCGCATGAAGCGGGAGTTCAAGGTCGAGGCCAACGTGGGCAAGCCGCAGGTCGCGTACCGCGAGACGATCCGCAAGACCGTCGAGCGTCACGACTACACGCACAAGAAGCAGACCGGTGGTTCGGGTCAGTTCGCGAAGGTCCAGTTCGCGCTCGAGCCCCTCGAGGTCACGGCCGACAAGACGTACGAGTTCGAGAACAAGGTCACCGGTGGCCGCATCCCGCGCGAGTACATCGAGCCGACCAACCAGGGCTTCCAGGACGCGATGCAGGTCGGCGTGCTGGCCGGATACCCCATGGTGGGCGTCAAGGCCACGCTGCTCGACGGCGCCTCGCACGACGTGGACTCGTCGGAGATGGCGTTCAAGATCGCCGGTTCGATGGGCTTCAAGGAGGCCGTCCGCAAGGCGAACCCCGTGCTGCTCGAGCCGCTCATGGCCGTCGAGGTCCGCACGCCCGAGGAGTACATGGGCGACGTCATCGGCGACCTGAACTCGCGTCGTGGCCAGATCCAGTCGATGGAGGACGCCCAGGGCGTCAAGGTCGTCCGGGCTCTCGTGCCGCTCTCGGAGATGTTCGGCTACATCGGCGACCTGCGCTCGAAGACCTCGGGTCGCGCGGTCTACTCGATGGAGTTCGACAGCTACTCCGAGGTGCCTCGCGCGGTGGCCGACGAGATCATCCAGAAGACCAAGGGCGAGTAAGCCCGCGAGGATGCCGGGCGTCCCGGTCCCGCCGTGGACGCCCAGCATCCGTCCAAACTCAACACAACCTCTCTAGTAACCTGAGTACAACCCCGTAGAGAACCGGTCGCAAACCAGTGCCCGGAGCTTCTACACGAACGTCCTGAGGAGGACCCAGTGGCTAAGGCCAAGTTCGAGCGCACCAAGCCGCACGTGAACATCGGAACGATCGGTCACGTCGACCACGGCAAGACGACGCTCACCGCGGCGATCTCGAAGGTGCTCGCCGACAAGTACCCGTCCGAGGTCAACGTCGTCCGCGACTTCTCGTCGATCGACTCCGCTCCTGAGGAGCGCCAGCGCGGCATCACGATCAACATCTCCCACGTGGAGTACGAGACGCCGAAGCGCCACTACGCGCACGTCGACGCCCCGGGCCACGCTGACTACATCAAGAACATGATCACCGGTGCCGCCCAGATGGACGGCGCGATCCTCGTGGTCGCCGCGACCGACGGCATCATGGCGCAGACGCGCGAGCACGTCCTCCTGGCCAAGCAGGTCGGCGTCCCGACGCTGCTCGTCGCCCTCAACAAGGCCGACATGGTCGATGACGAGGAGCTCCTCGAGCTCAACGAGCTCGAGCTTCGCGAGCTGCTCTCCAGCCAGGGCTTCGACGGCGACAACGCTCCCGTCGTCCGCGTCTCGGGCCTGAAGGCGCTCGAGGGCGACCCGGAGTGGTCGGAGAAGATCGTCGAGCTCATGGACGCCGTCGACTCGTGGATCCCGGACCCGGTGCGTGACAAGGACAAGCCGTTCCTCATGCCCATCGAGGACGTCTTCACCATCACCGGCCGTGGCACGGTCGTCACGGGCCGCGCCGAGCGCGGTACCCTCGCGATCAACTCCGAGGTCGAGATCGTGGGTCTGCGCCCGACGCAGAAGACGA
>Ga0180216_1001716_pt1 | contig 19078 bp, 24 predicted proteins | sample eDN3rd37CBELigMG_FD_128879 | JGI IMG/M metagenome (GOLD analysis project Ga0180216, IMG submission 128879) | Enriched Miracle-Growth compost microbial communities from Emeryville, California, USA - eDNA 3rd pass 37_C BE-Lig MG (version 2)... ...
ATGCAGATCAAGGACCTGATCCCTTGGGCGCGCAAGGACGGCGCGCCAGACGCCAAGAGCAGCGAAGACAACCCGATCGCGACACTCCAGCGCGAAATGAACCATGTGTTCGAGAACTTTTGGAACCGGGTCGGTCAGTTCGAATGGCCCTGGGGCAGCGGCGAAGCCAAATCCGACATGGTCGAGACCGACAACGCGATCGAAGTGTCGATCGAGCTGCCGGGCATGGAGATGAAGGACATCGAGGTGACGGTCAACGATGACATGTTGACTGTGAAGGGGGAGAAGAAGATCGAGCGCCAGGTGGAGAAGAAGGGGTATTATCTCTCCGAGCGCAGCTACGGCGCAATCTACCGGACAATTCCGCTCCCTCCCGGTGTGGATGGCGAAAAGGCGCAGGCATCCTTCAAGAACGGGGTTCTGACGATCAAGCTGCCCCAGACACCCGAGGCGCAGGCGAAGATCAAGCGTATCGATGTCAAGAACGGCTGATTTGCCACATTGGGTGTCGCCGGTTTGCGGCGTCCGCTCAGCTCCGTCGTCTGGTGAGCCCCGGGGAGCCTGTTTCTCCGGGGCGGCTTTCGAGGGGGAATGATGAAAGACCTGAAACGATCCGGGCTAACCCGTGAACAATGGTCGGCGATGACGCTCTATGAGAAGTTCGAACAGGTCGTCATTTTCGTCCTCAGCGCCATCATTGCGGTTATCGTCGTGGCGTCGGTTTGGGCGCTGATGCGCGAGGTCGTGAACCGGTTGGTCTTGGGAGCGTTCGACACACTCGATTACGCCACCTTCCAGGTGGTGTTCGGAATGATCTTCACCGTTGTAATTGCGCTCGAGTTCAAGCGCTCCCTTCTTGTGGCGACAGAACGCAGCTTCGGCGTTCTCCAGGTCCGCACGATCGTGCTGATCGCGCTCCTCGCGATCGCGCGCAAATTTATCATCCTCGACCTTGGCGAGACGGAGCCAGCCAAGATTGCCGCCCTCGCGGGCGCGGCTCTTGCGCTCGGAGCAGTCCACTGGCTGGTGCGCGATCAGGACCGGCGCGAAGAGCCCGGTGCTAAAAATGCCGAAGGCGATCAATGAGCCGAAGCGTTTTCGTTCGACTTGTTTCATCAACCTCTGCCGGTTGTCCCGGATCGACGCCTACGAGACCAAACAGGCTTAATTGAGAAGAGAGGATTTTCGGCTCATCGTAGCTCTATCAAAGGAAGCGAAGATGAGAAAGAAAACCGGGCCGCAGACATCGGGGGCCGAAAAGACAATCAAGGACATCCGGCGCGCGACGCGAAAGCATCACTCGGCGGAGGACAAAATCCGCATCGTGTTGGAGGGGCTGCGCGGCGAAGACAGCATTGCCGCGATCTGCCGCCGTGAAGGGATCGCCGAGAGCCTGTATTATAGCTGGTCCAAGGAATTCCTCGAAGCGGGCAAGAAGCGGCTCGCCGGTGATACCGCTCGTTCAGCGACCAGTGACGAGGTCAAGGCGCTGCGCCGTGAAAGCCGCGACCTGAAAGAGGCGCTGGCCGATCTCACCCTGGAAAACCGCCTGCTCAAAAAAAGCATGATCGCGGATGGGGGCGACGACGAATGAGATACTCCGCCACCGAGAAGCTTGAGATAATCCGGATCGTTGAGCAGTCGCACCTGTCGGCTGGGCAGACACTCGACAAGCTCGGCATTCCAAGGCCGACCTTCTACCGTTGGTATGATCGTTTCGTGACTCACGGCGTCGAGGGGCTGGAAGAGAGCTGGCTCGGGAAATCTGCACAGCTAGGATAAGTGGAATTTCTGCCTGACTTCGGCTTGGATGCCAGGAACAGGAGACACCATGACGAGACGACCACGCCGGAACCACAGCCCGGCTTTCAAGGCAAAAGTGGCGCTCGCCGCCATACGAGGCGAGCGGACTCTGGTGGAACGGTCCCAGCAGTTCGACGTGCATGCCAATCAGATCAAGCAGTGGAAAGACCAGCTTCTTGAGAGTGGTGATGAAGCGAAGGCTGTCATTAAGCATGGAATAAGGGGTCTGACTCATATTTGATGATTTCGCGGTCGAAACTGACGCAGTTATCAGAAAGGAGTCAGCATCATGGCGACCAAGTTTCGTCTGTCGTCCCTGATCCCGGTCGGATTGATTGTTGAGCGTTCCGACGAGGACAACGGGGTTATCATTGTTTCAGCGCGGGCAGCCGCTGATCAACGTTCCTGCCCTTTATGCAACCAAATGTCAGATCGTGTTCATAGCCGCTACGTTCGGATAGTTGCTGATTTGCCTTGTGGTGGCACCAAGGTCCAGCTACGATTAACAGCAAGGCGCTTTATTTGTGAGATGACACTTTGTCGTCGCCGGATATTCGTCGAAAGGTTTGGAGAGCTTATCGTTCCGGAGCGCAGCCGTCGAACCGCTCGGCTTGATACCATCGTACATCATCTCGGGTTGGCTCTGGGAGGGCGGCCTGCAGCAGCCATTGCCAAACGCTTGATGATCCCGGTTAGCAATGACACACTCATCCGTGCGGTGAGAAGAAAATCCATGGTGCCGGATGATGCTCTAAACGCCGTCGGAATTGACGATTGGGCTTTCCGCCGCAATCACCGCTATGGCACCGTCGTATGTGATCTTGAGAAGCGAAGGATTGTCAAACTTCTGCCTGATCGGGAGATCGCGACAGTTTCGACGTTCCTTGCTCAGCACCCCGAAATAGCGATTGTTTCACGCGATAGAGGCGGGGTGCCCACTATGAACCGCTACAACATCGCTGAACGACGTACAATTGCGCGCTAGCGACCCCGCTCCGCTTGAAATTTATCCTGTCACGATGTATATACTCGTGTATATACAAAGGAGACCAATATGCCACAGCTCCGACACTCCGAACCTACACCATCCCGCGAAGCAAAACTCTTCCGTAACAATAAGAGTCAGGCGGTACGCATTCCAGCTGACTTCGAACTTCCCGGCGACCGGGTGATGATCCATCGCGATGGAGATCGACTTATCATAGAGCCGGTGCGTCGCCCGAACCTGTTGGAAGTGCTTGCTGGATTGGAACCACTTGGACCGGAAGATCAGTTCCCTGATATTGACGATACCCTGCTACCATTGAAAGAAATCGACCTGTGAGCGCCCTCTACATGCTCGACACCAATGTCGTGTCCGAGCTTGCACGAAACCCCAAGGGCGCTGTCGCCAGACGCATCGCCGAAGTTGGACCAGAAGCAGTTTGCGTCAGTATCATCACGGCAGCGGAGTTACGCTTTGGATGCGCCAAGAAAGGATCGCCGAAGCTGCTGGCGCACATCGAGGCCATTCTTGGAAGTATGCAAGTGCTCGCACTTGATACGCCTGCCGACGCCGAATATGGGCGAATCCGAGCCGAATTAGAAGCCGTTGGCAAGCCCATCGGTCCGAATGACCTCCTCATCGCTGCCCATGCTTATGCGCTCGGGATGGTGTTAGTCACGGCCAATACCGGAGAATTCTCACGTATCCGTGCTCTGAGGGTCGAAAACTGGCTACGCGACTGAGCGGTGCTGTTGTTCGTTCAAAGAGAATCTGCCGCTGAAGGGGCAGATCACTAAAAACTGCATTTATGATCGGTAGATTGTCCCTTTGTCTGCTCATGCCTCGGATAAAGACTGGTTTTCCGCTGAGGTCTGCTATGAATGTGGCTGTCGAATCTATACAACAAGCGATGACATGACGACTGATGACGACCGACCCGCTCCACATTCTCAAAACCATTTATGGATATGATGCCTTCCGCGGGCGGCAAGTTGAAATCATATCGCACGCGATAGCAGGCAATAATGCATTCGTCCTGATGCCGACAGGCGGCGGCAAATCCCTATGCTATCAGATTCCCGCCCTTGTGCGACCGGGCATGGGGTTAGTGATTTCACCGCTTCTGGCGCTGATGGCCGATCAGGTCTCCGCGCTCCGGCAGGCGGGTGTGAAAGCTGCAGCGCTTAATTCCGACCTTGCTGGCGATGACAGACTGGCCTTGTGGCATGATATCCAAGCCGGGGCGCTTGATCTGCTTTATGTCGCGCCTGAAACACTGCTTAGACCGGATACATTACAACGCCTGAGCGATGTGCCTCTCTCGCTGATCGCTATCGACGAAGCACATTGTCTGTCGCAATGGGGGCATGATTTCAGGCCGTCCTATCGGCAGCTTGATGTGTTGATGACGCAGTTTCCCGATACGCCCCGCATGGCGTTAACAGCAACCGCCGACGAGCCGACACGTGCCGAAATCCTGTCGCATCTGCAGATTAATGAGCGCGATGCCTTCATCGCCGGTTTCGACCGTCCCAATATTCGCTATGCGATCATGGAGAAGGACAATCCCCGCACGCAGTTGAAACGTTTTCTACAGGATCACCAAGGCGAAAGCGGCATCGTTTACTGTCTTTCGAAACGGAAGACAGAAGAAACGGCCGAATGGCTGCGTAGCCTGGGCTACGACGCCCTCTCCTATCACGGCGGTATGGAAAAGTCCGCGCGCGAGGCGAACCAGGCACGATTCCAGCACGACGAGGCGGTCATCATGGTGGCGACGATTGCCTTTGGGATGGGCATCGACAAGCCGGATGTTCGCTTCGTCGCCCATATCGATCTGCCGGGGAGCATCGAAGCCTATTATCAGGAGACAGGTCGTGCGGGACGTGACGGACTGCCAGCCGAGGCGATGATGCTCTACGGTTATGACGATATCGTCCTGCGCAGCCGCTTCATCGAGGAATCCGACGCGCCCGATCAGCGCAAGCGGATGGAGCGGCAGAAACTCGACACACTTCTTGGGCTCGCCGAAACGGCGAACTGTCGCAGACAGGTGCTGCTGTCTTATTTCGGTGATCGATGTGAACCATGCGGCAATTGCGATACCTGCGCCGAACCACCAACCCTCTTCGATGGGACAATAGCCGCGCAGAAAATATTGTCCTGCATTCACAGAACCGGGGAACGGTTCGGGCAGGCCTATATTGTTGATGTCCTTCTTGGTGTCGAGGATGAGCGCATCAGCCGCTTCGGCCACGACCAGATTTCGACTTTCGGAATCGGCCGCGAGCATGACAATCACACCTGGCGCGCGATCGTACGGCAGTTGGTCGCGCAGCGACTGATCGATATCGACTTTGCTGGGCACGGCGGTTTGTCGATCTCGGAAACAGGTCGGCAGTTTTTGCGCGCAAAGCATACGCTCATGTTGCGTGTCCCGCCGAAATCGAAGCCATCGCGTGGTGCTGTTTCGCGTGGAAAATCGGTAACATCCGCCCTTTCGGAGCGTGATGTGGCGCTGTTTCACGCGTTGCGCGAGAAGCGGTTAGAGATCGCGCGCACGCAAAATGTCCCACCTTACGTCATCTTCCACGATCGGACACTGATCGAACTGGCCACTGTCAGACCAGCTTCACGCGCCCAAATGGCCGAAGTGCCCGGTGTCGGCGAAACAAAGCTCGAACGCTATGGCCCGGCCTTTTTGGCCGTCATCAACGCACACGGGTAAATCCGCCGCAGCTTTTGAAATTCAACAATACCGGCCTTAGAGTCTGTCAGCGCTACCCGGGATCGCCAGATTCCTTCGGGGTTGATTTTGTGTTTCTCGAGATCATGGCTGGATTCACATCATGGATAAATTCGTGATATCAGTTTTCTCATAACCGATCCCGACCGTTCATTCTTCTCCGGGTCAAATGCCACCGATCTTCTTTCATGGTCGTCTATCGTCAGTCAGACATTCACCCTCGGCTGCGATTTCTATCGCCCGACGCACCGCCTCCTCTGCGGCAAAGGTGGCGATTTCAGCTTCGTGCGCGGAACAAGGACGAATTCCGAAACCCCACACTGTGTACATCTCATTTTGAGCGAGCGTCGTGATACCTGGATCCACCACCTTTAGTGCGTATTTGGTTGCAGGTGGGGTCATGGAGGTGGCTCCATAGAAGCTCCCGCTCCTGCCTTCGAGTTGACCAACCTGGCAGCGCACGCCGTCGAATTCTTTGAGCGCCGGGGGCAAGTTACCAGCAAGAGCGATCGCATTAATTTTCGAAAAATGACCGTACAGCGAATAGCAGTATTCGGTATCCAGATCGAAAATGCGCAGCCGTGAGATCAACCGATCGACACCTGCATATTGCAAGATACAAAAATACGCACACCCGTCACAAACCGGAATGTCCGCTTCATCAAGCACCTGCGCGTTCTCGCCGAATATGTCCCATGGAATTTCTTTTAACATTTTATCATCTCTAACAAGCCAATAGATATAGTGTGAGACCAATCAGCCACCGGCGCAAACGGATCATGAACGCCGATGAAAATTTCTAACTGGGCGCTGAACAGTATTATGTGACTGGATAGATACGACCGTTGCGACAAGCACAATTGGCAGGTTTGGGACGTTAAAGTTTGACAAACAGCCAAGAGCGCAAACCCTGAGGCAATCGGCCGACCATCTGGATCGCGCTCGAAGAAGCCTGTCGTCACACCCGCCAGGTCTGCGACGACCGTGCTGAATGGCTGATTCCGGGTTTCACCAGACCTGACGAATTGAAGCCGACAACCCAAATAAGAAAACCGGGAGCACGTATGACGCGTGCTGCCGGTTTCATATTTCGATAGACTATGGGTTCCTAAATGGCCGCTTACGCGAGTGCCATTCTCATTTCGCCAATATATTCTCCACGCTCCCAGAAATGGCCCCATGCGGTGTTTTCGTAGTTGGCCCGGGGAAGTCTGTAGAGCGTCAACCGGACAGGACCTTGCTTTCCAAGTGCGAGCAACCGCTCGCGATAGGTTGGGGCTGCGCGACGAGCGAATTCATTCGCGAAATCGAATTCGTACTCACCATGGATATCAACGCTATCGACAAAACACTGGTTCGTGTCATCAACAATCACCACACATCCATTGAGCGTGGAATAAGCGCGACAGGCTCGCTTGAAATCATGCCAGACCGAGCCTTGTGCTGATTGATTATAGCGTTTTTCAACGGTGGCCTCATCAGCGAGGAACGAAAAATGTCCCTCCTCAAAATCCTTGAGCATACGTGCTGCGATGCCATTGCTGGCTTTGTCGATACCGTAGTCGAGTGGTGAAGTTCCAATCATTGAAAAATCCTTTCTTGAAAATGATTGTCTGTCAGCTTCAAAAAGCGCTGACTTTTATATTAGAGCACAATATCGCAATAATATCAAATGCTTATGCTGTGTCCGCCATTCAAATAGTGCCAAATATGCCCCAAAATGGCTGCATTTCGATCCGATTTAATGCCTGCTTCATGACATAATGTCGCATGTTGGGGCGCGTCAGTGGCATCCGCAATCAAATCGCGGATTTTTAATATCTGGAGAAGCCGAAAGCCCTATTTATCCGGGCAATGCCAGAAATACCCCAGACTAAAACATCGGGCTCGATGGACCTCGGCTTAGATCTGGATGCAAACACGACGTTTGCCCCTGTCCGCCAATCACCATTTTTCCTTCTCGCTCAGCGACCACGACGAAAAGCGGCCTGGAGATCGGAATGCTACCGTATCACGGGCAAATCGATGGCAGCAGACACGAGAGGCGTTCATGTGATTGGCTTTGGCCCTCCTTTTGCTACAGGCTTCCTTATCGCCCGATGCCTGTTAGCTCCCTGTCAGTCAGAATCCTGTGCTCCGTACAGGCGTTAATCCATGGCTATCACCCAGTCCCACCGAAAGCCGTTTCTGCCCTGCTCCCACCGGTACCCATAGGGGTTGCAGACAATGCGGCTTCGGCCGATCTGAACGTCAAAGGCATGATGTGTATGACCACAGATCCATATATCCGGGGCCTGTTCGGAATGCAGGATGTTATTGAAAGCCTCTGCGCCACAGGCAAACAGAAAATTTGCCTCTTGCCCCGCATAAGCCGGCGGCGTGCAATCGGGATGCGGCATGTGATGGGTCAATACCACAGTGGAGCCGTCAAATGGTTCTGCCAGCTTTTGTCGGATGTAAGCTGCATCTGAACGATGCAGTTCCAGCATATCCTCCGGCGTGAACCGTTTGCCCTCCTGCATGGAGATTGCATGAAAATCATTGAGCATCTGACGCGCCATCCACATTCGCTGCGGCAAATCAGACTTCACGGGGAGTTTCATCAGGAAATCGACCCATAGGCTTGCGCCAATGAAGCGCGTATTGTCGATAACCACCTCATCCGCATCAAGACAATAAAACTGTTGCGGCCATTGCAGAGAAAGCGCCTCGATTGCCTTGATCGTCTGCCTGTCGCTCTCAAGCGAACGGTCCCGGTCGTTCATCATCCACTTGTTCTGATAAAATTCGTGATTCCCGGGGACATAGATAATAGGCTTCTCGTAGCGCCTGATCAGGAATTCCAGCGTCAAATGGAGATCTGGCGCCGCATTGAGATCGCCGGCAATCATGATCAGATCACAATCCGACGCTTGTTCACGTGGTGGATAAACGACTTCCTGCAGTTCATTATGCACATCAGACCAAATCCAGAGTTTCATGCCAATCTATCCCAGCTCTATTATTCGAACAATTTTCATGTCAGATTTTCCATGACAGGTAGTCGCGCCCTTCGGCAGCAGCGCAGAAGGCATCAGACAGCTATGCTGATTGATGATCTGCGGCCTGATCAGTTGGATCTTCCTCAATTGCCGATGTCTTTCTGGCCAAGCCGGTAAAAGCGGCTGAATGTACGGGCGTAGTTTCTGTCGAGATCAAGAAGCCAGAGCTCGGACGTGATGCCATTCGGCACGATGGGGCCGAGCCGGGGATGCTCGAACAATACTCCTTCGAGGCAGGTTGCCCGCCGTGCGCTCAGCTTCCAGCTGGTGATCGCCGGCGAATTTGTCAGTTCGCGCTCATCTGGATAATGACCTTGGAATATCCGCTCGAGATCGGCGACCAGAGATTTCAGCATCCTGATTTCGAGTTCGAGCTGTTCGCGATTGTATTTTCCGTTTTTGATTATGACCGCCATGAAGTGTTCCTGATGAATGAAGAAAATGAAGGATCGTTCGGGCGCGTATCAACGCGCCCCGGAATAGGTGTTTCGTGAAATTCAACGCATCTGATTGTTATTGAGAGCAAAGCTGAATGCGTTCAGCGTGACAGATGCATCCACCCTGACTATCTGGGCAGAAGATTCTCCGCTACCTGATCTATTGCCTTTGCTCCCATCGGTTGGTCTTTAGCTCGCCGTTGAGAATGGCAGATACCCCTGTTCGTCTGCATCGCAGTGAACGTCCGCTCTACGGCATAACGGATAAGTCCGTGACACGTAGATTCACAAGCTTCGCACGACTCATCGGCTGATTGGCCCCTGTCTGCTCAGCGCAACACGTTATCCGGCGTCAAAATCTGAATCTTGGGAGTAGGCATCTGGTCGAGCGCTTCGACCGCCATCTTCGCGATCTCTTCATCAATCAGCCGCGCTTGCTCCTCTTCGGTTTTCGCGAAGGTATCGCCGAGCCAAATGACGAGCTCTTCTCGGAGAGCGTCTTGCGCGCCCAACACTTTTTCTGCGACACCCGGTGCACCGATCAGTCGGTCAAGATCAGCCAGTGCCCAGACCCTATCCTGACCTTGGCTTTGGCTAAGCAGTGGGTCGATCAGAGCGAATTCACATTGCTCGACATCTATGCCGTAGTATTGTTGTGCCAGCCGCCCCCACAATGCTGAGGCGGTCGATGTTTCAATGCGCCATTGATCCAGAGCCCCTTTATGGGCGCTGATGCCATAAATCAGACTGAACACACGGAGACATCTGCGTTCCTGTTCATAGAACATCAATTCGAATGTGTAAGGGCCTGTCGGAAATTCCAAGGCGCTCCGGTCTATATCGGTTTCATCTGCGGGGGATTTCGATGCGGTAGTTTCTATGACACTATTAAAAGTATCGCGTGTCAGTGGCATAGAATGAGACGAGCGCAAATCCTTAAAGCCGGTCTTCACCGTGGCTTTCGCCAACGCTTCTTCAATAAGGCCGATGATTTTCTCGCCCTTATTCCATACGGCATAACGGAAGATTTGCTCTGATAAAGCTCGTTTCCGGCTACTTCTGTCATGAGCACGGTCAATCAAATGAAAACATAACGACAGGTGTAGCGCTGCGTTTAATTCGCGCTTGTAGCTTCGCTGCGGGAATTTGTGTTCAATGAGATCAATGTAGCCAATTACGGTTTCTGCAAACATGATTTCTCCATCTCCAAAGCGACTGTTCGTCGCCGGAGTCAAATGGGTGTGAAGGTAGGTCGCCATTGCGAGTGGCCACAGATTTTGAAGACAGCGAAGATCGTAGCGTTGCGCGCGAACGCACACGACCGGACTGACAGAATGGGAAATTGGGAGTTCGTGCCTTAAAGAGCACCGAACGCGTCAGAAGCGGAAATTATCTCCGCTAGGGAGCCGCTATGTCGACGTGGAATTCTGATAGTGGATCTTTTAATCCGCCACGAATATCGATAAGAGTTGTCATAAGCTTGGCTCCTGTGTTGGCAGGCTAAGTCAGTCTCCATTCAGGTGTTACCAGCACCGGGATGGAGGCGCCTGATCACTCAGGCAAGGCGACTATTGCAGGATCTGAATTGAGCTGCAAGGATCCGGAACAAAAAAAGATCCCAATCGAGCATTTTTATCTAAGCCCCGGATATCACCGGCTTTTTTGGCTTCACCAAAACAGTGATAAAACGTAGTGGCCATCAGGCTTTTGCGCTGTGATGCATACCTGAGGAAGCCGAAATGTGGAGCTTGAAAGTTATCCACAGGCTGGCCGTAGAACCTGTTTCAGTAGCGGAATATCCTGCACATGTGTCATGAATAGCACTGACGACCCCGAGCAACCGTGTCATTTCCCTGCTTAAGCTTCGACGATATTCCGCTTCAACGCCGACGTCGAACAATCCGATTCATCTGCAAACGACGTTTCATGGAGTAATGGGGGGACGACAGACAAAAAGCACAAACTGCGTTTGTAAAATTGTCAGGTTGAAATCGGCGCAATATGGTTTGGAAAACGATCCTCAATGTTCGGTGTCGTCAAGAACCCCGCCGGGCCTCAGATGCATCTTGCGACGGAAATCCCAGCCGCTTTTTGTGTATCTGACAATCAGGTCATCAATGACTTCCAATGAAGCATCTTTATCGAAGCCCTGATCCGCCAGCGCATCAAGAAGCATATCAATCAGCTTCTCCGTCCCGTCCTGATTGCCAGATTTCACCGCTTTGACAATCATAAAATGCAGCAGCACTCGTGCTATGTCGTCACGCGTCGGTTTGCGCTGTATCCTCAAACGATCGCGATAGTCCTTCTGCCGTTCGCGCTGCTTGCGCAAACGTTCCGACTGCTGCCTGCTCGACGTCATGGCTTCTCCAGATTACGTGCCAGTAATCAAAGCTTGAGCTCGAAAACCGTCGGCGCAAAGCATTTTTTCACCACCTCGCGTCTGCCCGCAAATGGCGTTCATCCCTGAATCGGAAATCTCGAATCCAGCAACGTTTGACCAGAACCCCGCAACGCGCTTCTCGAAATTCGAATCGGATTATTGCAAATTATTGCGATTTGAAATGCGTTTCTGGCAAATTGGAACGACATGTCAACACGTTGCGATGCGATACACGCAATATATGATGAATTGCCCGCACTACATATCCATTTTAGAAGCTTTATTTGCCGCTCTATGAAAGTTTATAGCCTCAAACGGCGTTTCCATCTGACACGCAAATCTGGAAAAGTGCCCGTCGACCATACTCTTCTACCTCCCGCGCCCCTGAGCTCCCTCAGATACGGCAGTCCTGCACGTGTTTCTCGGCCTTCAAACGTCGTTTGCCGATGAATCGGATATGTCCTGTTTCGTAACGGTTTTCTGGAAGCCAGCAACCTGAATCCAGAAGCTGGAATCGCAAGATTGCAAATCATCCTGACTTGATACGCTTCGTAGGCTCGCTGAAAACCGGTAGCAGCACATCACGTTGCCACACCGGCAAATCATATCAGCGTATCCCAAGGCATCACGACCCGAAATGCCCTCCCTTTACCGCCAGTCCGGAAATATGAGCGTGGCAAGTGGCGCTTCAGCCTGGTTCGCAGCCCGGGCAGGCATTTCGTCCTGTCCCGTGACCAATGCAATAAATTTCCCACACGCTCACTCACCGCACTGCGATCACATCAGCAACATGAATCAATCGTAAGCGGCAAGCCGCCCCCGTCTGGCGGAAGGGGTTAGCGGTGGGATATTGGTAGCGGACACGATGATTTGCTGTGAGCTTCTATGTCTGCGCCTAGTTCTGGAACTAGAACCTTCCATATGATTGAAGCTGTTGCCGAGCGCCTTGATGGTGCGCCGCGGCAGCTTCGCCGACGCTGGTCGGACGAGTTCAAGGCACGGGCGGTGGCGGAGGCATTGGAGCCAGGCGCAAGCGTCTCGGCGATCGCGCATCGGCTCGGCATTCACCCGTCGCAACTCTTTGGCTGGCGTCGTGCGGTCTTGGACGCACGGAAGGTTTCCACGGAAGCGGCGCGTTGTGAGATAGCTGCGGCGTCTACTGGCGAAGCGGTGATCGAGGTTGTCATTGGCGACGTGATCGTGCGTGCTCGCGCTGACGTCAGTGAGGAGCACTTGCAGCGGGTGATCCGGGCGGTGCGCTCGGCATGATCCCCTCCGGCGTGAAGGTGTTCCTGGCCAGTCACCCGGTCGACTTCCGCAAGGGGCCGGACAGCTTGCTGTCGCTGGTACGTGACGCCGGCAGTGATCCGTTCAACGGTGCGCTATATGTCTTCCGGGCCAAACGAGCGGATAGAGTGAAGATCGTCTGGTGGGACGGCTCCGGCGTCTGCCTTTATGCCAAGCGGTTGGAAGAATCGCAGTTCTGCTGGCCCCGCATCGGTCATAACCGTGTTCAGCTCAACCATGCCCAACTTCTGGCGCTCGTCGATGGCATGGACTGGAAGCGGGTTCGATCTGTGCCGGTCAAGCCGCCGGAGATTGTTGGGTAAAAGCCCTGCGGCGAAGTGAATCAGCGGCCTGAAAGGGCAGGAAAACCGGAGCAAAATATGCTCTGGTCGAACCGATGATGCCGCCCGATCTCAACCTCCCGGATGACGTAGAAGCGCTGAAAGCTTTTGCGCTTGCCATGGCCGAAAAGGCGGCGCGGACCGACGCTCTGGAGAGCGAGGTTGCTGATCTCAAGGCGCGAAACGCCGATGCCGATGAGCGCATCGAGCGTCTGACGCAGATCCTGAAGGCCTTCGATCGCGCCCGCTTCGGCCGGCGATCGGAAAAGCTCGGCTCCCCAACCACCGACGACGAGCAGCAGGCCTTTGTCTTCGAGGAAATCGAGACCGGCATCGCCGCGATCAGGGCGCAGGTCAGCAAGGGCCGCGAGCGTCCGGACGGCAAACGTCCGCCGCGGCCGCGCAAAGGCTTCGCACCGCATCTGGAGCGGGTTGAAGTGGTCATCGAGCCGGAGGATCGGCCGGAGCATGCCGGCAAGCAGAAGGTGCTGATCGGCGAGGACGTCTCGGAGCGGCTGGATGTGGTGCCGGCGAAGTTCCGCGTCATCGTCACCCGCCGCCCGAAGTATGCCTTCAAAAATGAGGACGGCGTCATCCAGGCGGCGGCGCCGGCGCACATCATCGAGAGCGGCATTCCGACGGAAGCGCTTCTGGCGCAGATTGCCGTCTCCAAGTATGCCGATGGCCTGCCGCTCTACCGACAGGAGGCGATCTACGCCCGCGACAAGGTCGAGCTCGACCGCAAGCTGATGGCGCAATGGATGGGCAAGCTCGGGTTCGAGCTGGAGATCCTGGCCGACTATCTCTTCGATGAGATCAAGAAGGGCGAGCGGATCTTCGCCGACGAGACCACGCTACCCACGCTCGCGCCCGGTTCCGGATCGACGAAGACAGCTTGGCTTTGGGCGTATGCCAGGGATGATCGAACATTCGGAGGCAGCGGTCCGCCGATGATAGCCTATCGCTTCGAAGATAGCCGAGCCGGCGAATGCGTCGCCCGGCATCTGAACGGCTATCGCGGCATCCTGCAAGTCGACGGCTATGCCGCCTATAACAAGCTGGTCCGCTCCGATCGCGGCAATGAAGGCGTCACATTGGCTGGCTGCTGGTCGCACAGTCGGCGCAAGTTCTATGAGCTGCATGTCGGTAAAAGCTCCGAGATCGCAACGACGACGGTCGAGAGGATGGCGAAGCTCTGGCAGATTGAGGAGACCCTCCGCGGCAAAAGTCCTGACGCCCGTGTCGCGGCGCGTCAGGAGGCATCCGCGGCGATCGTCGCGGACCTCTTCGCGCTTTGGCAGAAGACCCTGCAGCGGGTCTCCGGCAAATCGAAACTGGCTGAGGCGCTCCGCTATGCCATCTCGCGTCGCGCCAACTTCGAGCGCTTCCTGGCCGATGGCCGCATTGAGCTCGACTCCAACATCGTCGAGCGAGCAATCCGGCCCCAGGCGATTACCAGAAAGAACTCACTCTTTGCTGGCAGCGATGGCGGGGGACGGACCTGGGCAACCATCGCGACACTGCTGCAGACGGCGAAGATGAACAATATCGATCCCCTTGCCTGGCTCACTCAGACCCTCGTGCGCATTGCCAACGGCTGGTCGAGCAGCAAAATCGACGCGCTCATGCCGTGGAACTACGCCGTCTGAACGGCCTCAGCTTGCCGCTTACAATCAATCAGTGAGGATCGATTCATAAAATGCATTGGACGCCCTCGCCTCGATGTCGGATTCTGCTGGTATGTCGAACCAGAACTCGTTTCCGATACATTTTCGTAAAATCCAGCCGCACAACAATATGCGGCGTTTCTATACATTATCAGTTCAGCCGAATTTATTCGGTGAATGGTGCGTCATGCGTTCCTGGGGGCGGATCGGCACACTCGGACAATCCGTGCAGCAAACAGTTCTTGACGAAGCATCGGCCACCACTCTTCTTCATCGACTTGTCGCGGTTCGTCACAAACGCGGTTATGAAGAAGTCCCATGACTTCTCATCATAGACGACCATAGATCCTTCGGTCTCAGCTTGCGGAATGCTATGGATATGTGTCCCCAAGCAGTCATTCTTGAACCGTCAGATATCCCCGGCTAGAGGGCGTCAACAGGGCAGCAGGATGCATTTGAACATTGGTTGCTCACTGGTGTGACAATCTGTCCATTTTTGAGCGGCTTTGATCACGATTCTAAGCTATTTTACTGCCGTTCTGGTGCGTTTTTGATGTGCTGGCGCGACGAAAAAACTTACAAACTATTGTTTTTATTGCAATAATATGCTTTACTGATTAAGTCAGCATTGTTTGAAGCTGACAAGCAATCATTTTACCAGAAAGGCATTTTTATGATTGAAAGTACACCAACCACACATGCCCTGAAACCTATGTCTGGCGCACAGCTACAAGCCGCTCGCCGCGCTGCCGCAGATAGATTCTATCAAATCGGCATGTCATATGTTCCTGAAGATTATACCGTAAAATTCAGGAAAAGCTTAACCGGGGTTGCTCGTGGTCATGTCCGGCAAATTGAGGCCCCACGACCTGTCACACGCAAAAGCCTTTACATCTTTTTACACGAATGCGCCCATGCTCATCTTCACTTCGGCGGAACAAGGTTGCCACGTCACGTAGAGGAATTACAGGCTGAAAAATGGGCGCATAGCAAAATGAGAGAACACGGCATTCCCGTCCCTCGTACTATGACAGAGCGTGCCAAGAAGTATGTTGCCAGGAAGATTGTGCAAGCCGAAAAGCGAGGCGCAAAATCAATCGACCCCGAAGCCCGACGCTTCGCTTCTTCTCGCTGATTTCCACGAAAGCAGGACCAGTCAAAAAGCAGCGGTGTGAGGTGTAAAACACCGTTGCGTTTGCAGTCGTCTTACGTTGAAGATAATGATGATCTTCTCCATGATAGTCACGATTGCACGTTAGAGCGTCGGGCGATTAATGTGCAACGCAACCTGCAGCCTTGAAATAGTTCCAGCATTCCTGCGGTGAGAATAGTCCGCAGACTTTTCCGACGGCTTTCCAGAGATCGTCGTAGGTCCTTGCCTTCGCCTTGCGCAACAAGGACTTGAGCTTTGAAAAAGCCATCTCAATTGGATTTTTGTCCGGTAAATATTGCGGGAGGAACAGGATCCAAGCGCCCTTTTCAGCGATGGCCGCAGCCGCTCTGGGGCTTTTGTGGACGTTGAGATTGTCCCAGATCACCACATCGCCCGGCGTGAGCGTCGGTGCAAGTTGGGTGCGTACGTAGATGTCGAACTTCTCGCCGTCCATGGTACCATCAACGACGAAGGGCGCGGTGATGGCATCGCATCGCAGACCGGCGATAAAGGTCTGGGTATTCCATTTACCAAATGGTGCATCAGCTTGAAGGCGTTGGCCTTTTCTGCTCCTGCCGCGTATCGGTGTCATGTTGGTCTTGATGGGGTCGGAACAAGATTTGCAGAAAATCGATGGGATGGAAGGCTCCCGCTCCGCCGGTGCTAAGATGGCATCGGTTAGGATGGACAAACCGGGAGCGTTCAAATGGAAGAGATCTCTACTATTGGCATCGATATAGCGAAGTCGGTGTTTCAAGTTCATGCGATTGATCACGGCGGCAATGTAGTGGTACGGCGACAGTTGCGACGCCAACAGATGCTGAAATTCTTTGCGCAGGTACCACCCTGCATCATCGGCATCGAGGCTTGCGGAACCGCTCATTATTGGGCACGCGAGCTTTCTGCTCTCGGGCATGATGTGCGGCTGATGCCGCCAGCCTATGTGAAGCCTTACGTCAAAAGGCAGAAAAATGACGCCGCGGACGCTGAGGCGATCTGTGAAGCAGTGATGCGACCAACAATGCGTTTCGTGCCGGTGAAGTCCGTAGAGCAGCAGTCAGCGGCGATGTTGCACCGTTCAAGAGCTCTGCTCATCAAGCAACGCACGATGCTTCTGCACTCCATCCGTGCCCATCTTGCCGAGCTTGGCATTTCGATTGGTGTCGGAATTGCTCAGATGGCACGCGTTGTCCGTGAGCTTGCTCAAGGTGAGCGATCAGATCTCCCGGAGCTTGCCCGGTTCGTCCTTGAGGCGCTGGCTAAGTTAGTTTGCGACCTGGCGCAACGTCTTGAGGCAATCGAAAAGAAGCTGATCTCCTGGCATTACAAAAATGACCTATCGAACCGACTGGAAACCATACCTGGAGTAGGGTTTGTCACAGCGTCGGCCCTGTCGTCGATTGTTCCCGATCCGCAGGCTTTCAAGTCAGGGAGACATTTTGCCGCTTGGCTCGGCTTAGTACCACGGCAGAACTCCTCCGGAGGCAAGGCGCGGCTTGGCCACATCAGCAAACAAGGAAATCCATATATCCGGCAATTATTGGTGCTCGGTGCAACCTCTGTTTTACGCTACATTCGTCGCGACGGAGGTAGTGGCACAGGATGGATTGGTGGCTTGTTGAGACGTCGGCCGCCAAAGGTCGCAGCCGTCGCACTTGCCAACAAGATGGCTCGTATAGCGTGGTCGATCATGACCCGAGGTGGCGAATATGAGGAAATCAACGATCTGAGAGCGGTTCAGCCCGTAAATAGCTGAGGCCGTTCGAAGTTTGAGGCGAAAGAGGTAAGTGAAGGCAGCAACTCGATCCTGATGGATCGGCCGAACCCGTTTAGCGTAGCGGACATCAAAGTCCGTCTAATCGATTGGGGGCACGATCCTGGCGGAACCCTTCAAGGCCAGCAGTCGAAAGAAGGGCTGCATCAAAGGCCGGACACACGACTGCACTCGAGACGCGCTGCATAACGAAGCCATTTTCCCTCAACGCGGGAGCCTTCCACACACGTAGCTAAGGTCGAACGGACCGTGAACCTTCATCGCGAACCCGCAAAATGGTCTGTCGGCTGGTAGCAAACTTCCTTGCGATGGCCGAAAAGCTTATTCCCATCGCCAGATCATCACGTACATCCTGCTTCTGTTTATCGCTTAGCGTTGACGGGCGGCCGAGGGTTTTACCTTCCGACTTCGCGCGCTTCAGGTCGAATTGTGCGCGCTCGATGAGCAAGTCCCGCTCGAACTGAGCAACAGCATTGAGCACGTTCATGGTCATCGTGCCGGCCGAGTTAGTGAGGTCGGCCCCACCAAGTGCGAGGCAATAGACCTTCACGTCCATTTCCGCGAGGGCTTTGACGGTACTGCTTACATCGATAGCATCACGACCAAGGCGGTCGAGCTTGGTGACGATGAGGATGTCTCCGGACTCCAGCTTATCCAACAACCGGGAAAAGCCGCGACGCTGCGCGGTGGCGGTGCTGCCGGGAATCGTTCAGTGACGATCCGGCGCGGCTCGACTTGAAAGCCGGTGGCTTCGATTTCCTGGATCTGTTTTTCCGTGGTCTGGCCGGTTGTCGAGACGCGGACATACCCAAAGGTGCGCGGTATAAGCTCAATTTCGTCTGAATAGGCTGTCCGAAACAGCCCCTCTGTTCGAAATCATGTCAAGATAATGTGTGGACAGGCTGTTTCGCCTCTGTACGAAAACGGTCGATTCCGTACAGGGGGCCAGTAGTGCAGAGTTGCAAGAGTAAAGAATGGCCAAGCGGACGCTTCTAAAAATCCAGGATCGACACGAGCTTTTCGACATTCCAACCGACGAAGATAGTTTGATCAGACATTATTCGCTTTCACCGGCGGATCGCCTGGAAATAGAGCTTCGTCGGCGCAAGCAAAATCAGCTTGGCTTTGCGGTGCAACTTTGTCTGATGCGTTACCCTGGAAGAGCGCTTCTGCCGAACGAAGTTCCCCCACCGATGCTGCTCAACTATATTGCCGAGCAGATCAACGTGGATCCACGGTTATTTAATTTATACGCAACGCGTGAGGAAACCCGACGCGAACATATCGGACGGTGTTGTCACGTTAACTGGGCTACAGTTGCCTGCCTGACGGTTTGGACGTAAATTTTGGCGATGCAGACATCAGATATCATCTTCAAGCGTCACCGTTTTCCGCCACAGATTATTGCTCATGCGGTGTGGCTTTATCTGCGGTTCAACCTTAGTCTGCGTGAAGTTGAGG
>Ga0180216_1001718_pt1 | contig 19061 bp, 16 predicted proteins | sample eDN3rd37CBELigMG_FD_128879 | JGI IMG/M metagenome (GOLD analysis project Ga0180216, IMG submission 128879) | Enriched Miracle-Growth compost microbial communities from Emeryville, California, USA - eDNA 3rd pass 37_C BE-Lig MG (version 2)... ...
AGCGGCGGCGGCGGACACCGCGGGCGTCGTTGTTGCTCCACCCGGACGTCCCGCGCTCTCTCTCTCTCTACTGCTGGCTGCGTAGGGGTGGTGTTCTCCCGCTGCGTCGTCCTCTTCAGCGTCCTCCTCCCTGTATGTCCTCCTTCGTGTCCGCGGCGTCGTCCGCGGCGTCGTCCTCGTCCTTTTCGTTTCTCTCTGTCGTCTTCGTCTCTCAACTGACAGACGCCGCCGACCTGCATGGATGCCGCCCCGCCTGGACGCCGCCCTGCATGGACGCCGCCCTGCATGGATGCCGCCCCGCCTGGACGCCGCCCTGCATGCGCCCTGCATGGACGCCGCCCTGCATGTGCCCTGCATGGATGCCGCCCTGCATGCGCCCTGCATAGACGCCGCCCTGCATGGACGCCGCCCTGCATGGATGCCGCCTTGCATGCGCCCCGCCTGGACGCCGCCCTGCATGTTCCCTGCCTGGATGCGCACGAGGAGGTGGACTCTGCATGTCCGCGACAGGTGGCCTGCGTACGGCGGCGGGTGTGCGCGTTGGCCGGTCGCCGTTGGCCAACGTCGCGCGTCGGTCGGAGGCGGCATACGACGCGGCGCGCATGTATTGTAGTCCACTGGTTCACCATACACACGAGTCTTGCCAGTCTTCCAAGCCATGCCCACCTACGCCCCAATGACGTCCGCCACCACGCCGCCGGCATCACCCCCGGTGACAGCGCAAGCGGCCGGCACCAGGCCAGAGCGGCCAGCGTCGCCGTCCAAAAGCGGCCCCTAAACGTTCGCGCACGACGCATGCAGGCCGCCAGCGTTCCAGTGCGGCGGAGCACGCCCTGCTCACGACGCCGGAGAAGCGCAGCGTCGACCATCCGGTGGAAAGATCACCGGCGCCGTGCCACGGTTTCGGTGATGCCGAGGCCATGCAAGCAAGCTTGCGGTGAAAGTAGCCCTGAGCAGTGCTGCAAGGGCAGGACTGCTCGAACGCATGGACCCGACACACCTGGCGCCTGTGTGCTGCGCCGGCTAGAATGTCGCAATCGTGCCGTCCAGGACTCAGTCAAAGTAGTCCTCGAGGTCCACGTCCGCGTCCAGCAGCGCATCGCCAAAGCGCGACACGTCCGTGCCATTCAAGATCAGGTTCTCAAAAGTCTCCTCCAGGTCCGTGTCGCCGATGAGCACCGCGCCGACCACCCGCCCTTCGTGCACGACGACCTTGACAAACTCGACGCCTGGCGTGATCCGAAAGTGCACCTCGTGTCCCCGCGGCAGCCCCTGGCCGTTGAACCTGGTGCGCGCGCCAAGCCGGGCGCGGCCCGACTAGAGAAGCAGGTTAGGTGCATCGCGCGCGTTTGCCCAGTTCCCTCGTCCACCAGACGTACCGGCCCAGGAGAACGACCTTCAGGCCAAAGAACTCGGTGACGTGCGAAAAGAGCTCAAAGGCGAGGCTGTTGGCCACCCACTGCGCCGAGGGCTGGCCCGCGGCCACGGCCGCGTCGTCCGCCATGGCGCGCGCGGCCTCGATGCCCATCACGCGCGCCTGCGTCCACAGCCGCATTTGGTGCCACGTGGGCGCCAGGTCCCAGCTCGCGGTGCAGGCGTCGCCCGCGGCGTAGATGCGCTCCACGCTGGTGCGAAAGTGACGGTCCACCGCCAGGCCGCCGTCCGCGCCGCGTGCCACCTCAGCGGGAACGAACGGCAGGTGCGGCGCCACGCCGGTCGCAGACACCATGAGGTCGCAGCCCAGCGTGCGGCCCGACGCGAGGCGCAAGGTCAGCGGCCACGCGGACGTCGCCGCGGCGTCGGTGTCGGCGGCGGGCGCGGCGTGCTCGACGTGCACCACCTCGTCTGCGGGCACGAGCACCAGCGGATCCTTCCGGATGCCTTCCAGGCTGACGCGCTCGGCGTCGCGGCCGGCCAAGCCGGCGTTCCAGTTCGGGCCTAGCGCGGGGCCGGCCACGGCCGCTGCGGCCTCGTGCTTGGCCCGCTTGCTCGGGGGCGAGCCCGCGTGCGCGGACCTGGGCGGAGCGGTTGGCGGGGGCAGCGCCGTGTCCAGCGGCGCTTCGGCGGGCACGGTGGTGGCCGCGGCGAGCCGGTCCACGAGGAACTTGGCGGCCGCCGCATCGAAAAAGGTCGTGCCAATCGTCTCGTCGCGGAAGATCCACGCCACCTCGCACTGGCGCAGCGCGTGCCTGGACCGACCTCGAGCCTAAGCAGTTGCTGCGGAGAGGGGTCTGGTCAGGCGGACGGTCTTATTTTCCGGGTACGCAGCGATCCACGGCCGTACGCCAGCTCGAGCGCGATGCCGCCGTTGCCCACAATGGCGACGCGACGGGCCACCGCCAGCTGACGGGTCATGTCCTGGAGCCGCACACGCTGGCAGGACGAAACAGCAACCTTGAGACTGAGGCGCACATGCGCCGTTGCCGCGATGGCCGCCGCCCTACCTTGACGCTGTCGGTGTCGCGGATGGTCACGATGCGGGGGCCCGCGGCGATGGCCTTCGGCTGCGCCCCAGCACAGATGCACAGGAAGTCGTAATCGACCGACGCCCCCAACGCCAGCCGCAGGCACTGCCACGGTGCACAAGCATAGAGACCCCTCTCTCTATCTTTAGCACGTCCAAGTTCGGCCCGCTGGCGCCGGCGCCCCTGGCCGTACCCGCTGGGCCACGTCGACGTGCTCGACGGTGCCGTGGACCACGCGAATGCCACCGGCGGCCAGCGCCGCAATGTTCTCCTCCAGGATATCAAAGGTGACCAGCGTCCGGGCCAGCTGCTTGACGTTCCGCGGCGTCTTCACGGTGGTGGACGCCGTCACGAGCGTCACCGAGTCGGCGGCGGCGGCGGCGGTCGCCGTGCCACGCAGCTCGGCGAGCGTCTCGGCGCAGGACACCCCTGCGTCAGGCACATGACGAAGTGTGGGGCTGGCGGCGTCAGCGCAAGGCCATGCCGACTGCACACAGCAGGCGCAGCGAAGCTGGCGCGTACCGGCGACGCCGCCGCCGACCACGACAAAGCGGACCATGTTCGGGTCAGTACGCCGCTAGGCCTGTCCACTGGCTCGGTTTCGTTCCAGTCGTGTCGCCTTCCTCGTCCTAATAGTCCTGGTCCAAGTCCTTGTCTTTGGTGTTCGTCTTTGTCCTGGTCCGCGTCCTCGTCCTCCTCGTCTTCGTCCTCGGCGCTCGTCTTTGTCCTGGTCCGCGTCCGCGTCCTCGTTGTTGACCTCGTCTTCTTCGTCCTCGTCCTCGACCTCGTCTTCGTCTTCGTCCTCGTCTTCGTCCTCGTCTTCGTCCTCGACCTCGACCTCGTCCTTGACCTCCTCGTCTTCGTCTTCCTCGACCTCGTCCTCGTCCTCGTCCTCGTCCTCGACCTCGTCCTCCTCGACCTCGTCTTCGTCTTCGTCCTCGTCTTCGTCTTCGTCTTCCTCGTCGTCCTCCTCCTCGTCCTCCTCGTCTTCGTCTTCCTCGTCCTCGACCTCGTCCTCGACCTCGTCCTCGTCCTCGTCTTCGTCTTCGTCTTCCTCGTCGTCCTCCTCCTCGTCCTCCTCGTCTTCGTCTTCCTCGTCCTCGACCGTGTCTTCGTCCTTGTTTCCCGCCAAAAATGCTCGCCCAATTCTGCCGCTCTGCTATGCGATTTCTACGGATTCATTCTGCCGCATTCGACCCACAGCGTGGCAGAAGTAGGCCACTGCTCCAACTTCAGCTTCGTGGCTCCTCCTCGCTCAGCGCCTGGCTCTGCGCCGCTCAACTCTCTGGCTCCGCTTCGGTGGCTCAGCTCGGTGGGCTCGCTCGCGTACTTGGTGGCGCGGCCGTGGCTCTCGCTCGCTCGCTGGCTCGCGGCTGGCTAGTTCGCTCGGTGGCTCGCTCCGTACTTGGTGGCTCAAGCGCACATCATTTGGGAAGCCGGGCGTACGGAGGCAGACCTGCACGACAAGGCGACGCATCCCTGCGGCGTGCTGGCCTCTGCATCCGAAACTTGGTCTGTATGCCTAGCTGGGGCCCGATGTATCAGGGGGCTCACCCTACGATAGTACCCTGCTGTGGGTCCAGAATCTGATGCATTCAATTCCGAAATGTATTTCATGGCTTCCAACATTTGCTTCCCGGCAGGCAGGCGAAGATTCGCCCGGGCAGTTCTAGAGGGACGGCCGTTACTGGCTTTTGTCCTTGGGCCGGAGCTGCTTCTTGCGCTGGCCGATCATGTGGAAGTACATGTGCGGGAACACTAGATGCGAATCGCACGCCCAACGGCAACAGCGGCCAAAGGTCAGTAGGGACGCCGGGCGTCCAGCTGGGCACAGCACCGCTAGACGACGTACGGGGGAAGTAGAGCAGCAGCAGGAAGGCCAGGCCGTAGTAGAGGTACGGGTTGGTAACGTACGGCAGGGCGTTGTAGGCGAGGATGAACTCGCTGCCGGCGCCGGTCGGGTACAGCACGAAAAACAGGGTGTAGCTGCAGTGGGCCGCGGCGCCACAAAAGGGTCCAGCCGCTTGAGTTCCCCGTAGTGACGCCGCAACCCCCCGGGGCAACGTCGCCCTACCGCAGCCAGAGGAGGATGTACGGGACGGCGTTCAGCTTGCTGAAGACGTAGTAGCCGTACCGGATAACCTCGGTGATGGCCCACGAGATGACCATCGTCGTGAACGACCAGTGGCCTTGGACCTGCGCCGCCGCGTGGGGTGGGGGGGCGCTCCTAGCGCGGTGACTCCACGTCAGCCAAGGCGCAAGGGCCGCCGCCGTTGCCGCGGCTTGGCGCAGTCGCACCTGCGGGAACGAGACGGCGATGCCCCACAGAATGATGACGCGGGAGGCCACCTGGATGGCGGTGGTGGGCACGCTCGACGGCACAATGCCTGGACCGTTTCCCAGCGGCGCTCGCCCGCGAGTGTGCCGGCCGGCAATGTGAGCCCTGGCACCATGGCACCGCCGTTGGCGAGGGCGCGTCCCCGCACCAAGGATAGCGTGCAGGACCTCGAGGACGGCCGCGGTCTGGAAGATCTTGAGCGGCCCGGCGACGCGGGCGTAGACGTGGTCCCACTTGTAGTTGTTGGCCAGGAGCTCGTCGACGGCCAGGTACAGCACGTACGCCCAGCCGACGGCGAGGACCGAGTTGTACAGCACCGTGTAGGCCGTGATCGCGGGGTTGCCGCCCTTCTTGGGCTTGCCCGCCTCTGCGCGCCTCTCGCCCTCCCTGCACTGCGTCGTCCGCGCGCGGTCAGTGCGCACCAGGCGCGCTGGCGTTGGGGGGCGCCGCGCCGGGCGTACGGGTGTCCTTCTTGGGCGCCATGGCTGCTGATTCCACACGTCCGGCTGCCCCGTCGTCTCCTACACCCCGTCCCGCCGTACGCGAGCCCCGCAAGGCCGCAGCATCGGAGGCCCAGCTGCCGCTTAGTTGGCGACCTTGGCCGGCGGCCGGCGGCCGGCAGCGCCCCAAACCGCCGTACCCGTTTGGGGGGTCAACGTTTTTAATTTGGGGGTCAACATGGTGCTCCCCACTAAAATTTTGGTGCTCCCCATTAAAATTTTGGCGCGAAGAAAGTGCGGAGGCGGACGCGGAAGAAGCGGCAGCGGACGCGGAAGAGGCCGGGGAGGACAAGGAAGAGAAGGAGACAAGAGAGGGGACGCAGGAGAAGGGGAGGAGACGAGGACGCAGAAGAAGAGGAGACAAGAGCGGGGACGACGGAGAAAAGGAGACGAGGACGCCGCAGCCGCGGCAGTGGAGGAGGACACGGAAGAAGAGGCAGCGGACGCAGCAGAGGCGGACGCAGCAGAGGCAGGACGAGGACGCGGAAGAGGAAGACGCGGACGCAGAAGAGAGGAGACGGACGCAGCAGAGGCGGACGAGGACGCACAAGAGGCGGACGAGGACGACGGCGCAGGACGCAGCGAACGACGACGCAGCGGAAGACGCCGCGGACGACGAGGACGAAGCAAACGCAGAGGAAAGGAACACAGAGGAAGCCGAATGCGAAGGAAGCGGAGGACGAAGAGATCGACGACGACGAGACGGGATAAAGAGGATGCGGACGCAGCGACGCAGCGGACACAGCAGAATGAGAACCGTGGGTGAGACGACAGTACAAAGTGGACAAGGACGGTGATGCGAACGAGCAGAAGCACCGTAAAACGTGGTGGGGATATGCCGGAGTGGGCCCGAAGAAGTGTCTGAACAGGTGTACCCGGCTTCCTTGGAGTCTCACCGCTGGTGTGCCTCTGCCGCCGCCGCCGCCGCCGGGACGGTGTGGCAAGATGGATCCTTCAGGGCACCGGACCGGCGGGACCGGGACGGGCCCGCCGTCCACCCCGACCACGCCCGTCGCGGCAAGCGCCTCCGGCCCGGTGGCGCCGGCGCCCACAAGCGGGGCCGCTAACACCGGGCACAGCGTCGCGGCGGGCTCGTCCAGCAGCTCCGCGCTGTTCGGCAAGTTCCGGCTGTGGGCCAGCGGGCCGGCCAAGGGCGACGCCACGACAGCCTCTGGCGGCGCCGCCGCCCACGGGCCGTCTGTGCTGGGCACCGTCGGCGACGCGGCGCAGGCGGCCGCCGACCTCGCGGCGCACGCGACCCAGTGGGCGAGCGCGCTGGCCGGCAGCGGCGCGCCCGCCCAGCGCTGGAAGGCCGTGCGCGACGCCGGCGAGGCGCTGCGCACTAACCGTGTGCCCGAGGGCGCGCGGCTGCTCGCCCTGCTCGACGCCGTTGCGACGGTGCGTGCGCGCAGCATAGTAGCGCCTGGATGAGGTTGGACGGCAGGCAGCTCACGCGGCGGCTTATGGCCGTTTTAATGCCGTCCTCGCTTCTCGCGTGGCCAGGCTCCCAACGGCTCGGTGCCGCCGGAGGTCCGTGCGCACGCGCAGCAAGCTGTGCTCGCCGGCATCGACCGGCAGTTCGAGTACTTCAGCGACCTGGACCGGATGCAGCTTTTTGCGGCCCTGCGGCATCTGGCGTCGATGGACGACCTGGGCTACCGCCTGGCCGCGCTCCGGCGGCTCACCAAGGACGGCCGTGATCTGTCGAGCTTTGAGGGCAGCATCGTCGCGCTGCTGCTCGGCTGGCTCCGCGACCTGCAGGCGCTCAGCTCCGTGCGGCCGCCCGGCCGCCCGCAGGAGCTGGCGGCGCTGCTGGGCCTGCTCACCGCCATCGTCAAGTTCAACTTTGTCCTGTTCAAGGTGCGGCACCGACCGAGGAAGCGCGCGCTGGGGCGAGGCGCGGCGCTGACAACGGCGATCAGAGAGGCTTGGCACGTCGCTGGTGCAGGAGTCGGAGGTGGCGCAACTGGTCGAGGCGGTGTGCCTGGTGTGCGTGTCGCCGCGGCAGAACGACGACGTGGCGGCGGGGCTCGCGTTCCTCGACGTCGTCGTCCGCTACGGCGTCGTGCCGCAGGCGTGCCTGCGCGTCTACGTGCTCACGCTCTGCCGCACCATCAACATCGACGTGTACGCCCCGATCCCGGCGATCGTTCTGCCAGATCCAGGCGCGCCCTAACGCGGCTACCGGCACCCGGTCGGGCGCGCGCCCTCGCGCCGCACCAGGTTCACCAACCTCAGCTGGCAGATCATGCGCAACGTGCTGCGCAGCCACTGCGGCCACAGCGCGGTCCGCGTGCTGCGCGACGCCCTGGAGGACAGCCGCCACCGCAACAGCGTGGGCCTGCTGCGCGGCGCCATCTTCTTTCTCGGTAGGCGCGCCGCTCGGCCGCGTGCCACGAGCGCCGCGCCCCGGCGGCTGACGACGCAAGTTCCGCGCCGTTTGAGGGGGGCCCGCTCACGCAGGCACGGCGAGCTGGGGCGTCCAGCGGATCGCGGAGCTGGCACCGAGCGTCGACACGGTGCTCGCGGCCTTCCGCGCGGCCAGCACGTACGGCAAGGACGAGGTTACGACCGAGGTCCTGCTGCACCTCGGCCGCCTGCTGCGCAGCAAGGGCACGCCGCTGCTCGGCCCGATCGAGTGGGAGCACGTGCTCGACATCATGGACCTGCTGCGCCCGGCGCTCCTGCCGCTCGACACGGAGGGCGTCCCCGAGGCGCAAAGCATCCTTTCGGGCTTGTACCAAACCGCGCTGACCATCATCCACGAGCTGGCGAGCCAGTCCAGCTTTGAGGGCCAGCTGGACCGGTGCGCGCCGCGCAGCGGCGCGCGAGATGCCTGTTCGCTTACAGGAGGCCTCCTAACGCGTGTCTGTGGGGAGCGCCCGTTGCTCTCTCGCGGCAGGGTGCTGGAGCTGCTGTGGCGCTTGCAGGACCGCCTGCCAGAGCCGCTCGCGCTCTTCCTGCTGCGGCACCGCGCCGCCGCGATTGTGCCGGGCGCGCCGGACTGGGCGACGCAGGCCGCCGCGCTGGTGACGGACTTTGTGCTGCACGACGCGCGGCCGGACGTGCGCCGCGAGGCGCTCACTGCCGTGTCGCGCCTATACGCGACCGCGCGCTTCCTGTACGGCCCCGTGCTGCTGGAGCGCGTCATCGTGCCCCTCGTCGGCGACGCCGCCGCCGGGCCGTCGTCGGCGCCGGTCCCGCCGGTGCTGCTCGACCCGGACGACGGCGTGGCGCTGCTGGCGCTCGGCCTGGTGATCGAGGCCGTCTGCGACTTTTACGCGACGGTGCCCGCGGCGGTCGACCTGCTGCGCGCGCGCCTCGCCGACGTCACGCTCGGCCGCGACGCCGAGCGCGCTGCGGTGGCGACGCGCGGCCTGCTGGACCTCTTCCACCGCGCGCTCTTCCGCGGCCCCGCCGAGACGTGCAGCGCTCTCTTCCTGCAGCTCCTCCAGCTGGCGGCGCCGCTGCCGGAGACGCTGCCGAGCGCCGCCGCCGCGGCGGCCGCCGCGGCTGACGAGGCCGAGCGCGCGCGCGCCGAGGCCGACGAGAAGCGCCTTCGCGAGGTGCGCGCGGCGGTCCAGCTGGAGGTGCTGCGCGTGCTTCTGCGCGTGCGCGCGCAGCCGTCCGGGCGGCTGTACCTGGTGGCCGACCCCGCGAACCGCAGCCGCAGCGGGAGCAGCGTGACTGTCGGCGCCGGCGGCGCGACGGGCCAGACGCCCGTGGAGCGCCTGGGCTCGACGTACGTCTGTGCCGGCCCGGCGGCCGACAGCAGCAGCGGCGCGCTGCCGCTGCCCGTGCCCGCCTACGTTCGGTACGGCCGCTGCGCGCGCACTTGCAGCCGCGCAGCCGCTGGCGGCCGCCTAACTGTAGGCTCCGCGCCGTCACGCACTGCGGCGGATCCTGCAGGTTCCTCACGCAGCTGCTGCAGGCGCCCAAGCTCGCCCACCCGGTCCTGCTGACGCTGCTCACCGGGCTCATCGACCAGATGGCCAACAAGGTCCTGTTCGCGGCGGCCGCCGACGAGATGCGGCAGTTCATCGACGTGCTCTGCGTGCGCACGCAGAAGGAGATGTTTTCCAAACAAGTCGTCGGGTGGCCCGACCAGCCCGTCATTCGCGTACGCGGCTGGGCCGCTGAGCGGCCGCGCCCTGGCGGAACTTGGCGGCCAGATGTGAGCTGACACGCTACCCGTCCGTTGTGTTTCCGTGACGCCGCCGCCGCGAACAGCGCCTCTCGGTGGTGTACGGCGCAGCGCTGCAGCTGCTGACAGTGATGGTCGGCTACAAGTACCTTTTCCATGTCTCGCACTACTCGGACGAGCTCGTCGTGTGCTTTGAGCACAGCCTGACCAAGTGGGCGGCGCTCACGACGCGCACCTGCCTCCACGCCCTCACCGTGTGCGCGCTGGAGCTGCCCATCTCCATGCGCCGCATGATTCCGTCGGTGCTGGTCAAGCTGTCGCAGATGGCCAGCAACCCGGCGCTGGCGCTGCCGATGCTCGAGCTCCTGTCGGTGCTGGTGCACGCCGCCGACCTGTCCGCCAACTTTGTTGAGGCCGACTACAAGCGCGTGTTCAGCGTGGCGCTGCAGTACCTCACCGCGCCCGTCCACATGCCGCCCACCGCGCAGGACGCCAGCGCGCTCGCGGTGTCGGCCACGAGCCAAGTGGCGACGCCGCAGGTCGCCGCGTACGTGCGCCACCTGGCGATGCAGATCCTCTACGTCGCCTACATCGGCATGCGCCAGGCGGACCGGCGCCGCTACGTGCCGTACATCACCAAGGGTCTGCTGGCGCTGCAGGTGGACAGCTCGGGACGGACCTCCAAGGGCGCGTCCCAGGCCGCCCTGGACGAGCAGCGCGAGATCATCCTGGACCTGCTGGCGCGGTACACCTACGCCAACTGCCAGAGCAAGCCCACGCGATCGTTCGTGGCCGAGAAGCTGCTAGAGGGCGCGCAGTCGCGGCGGTGGGTGTACGGCAGCTCGGTGCTCGAGATCTCGGTCGCCAAGGGCGGCTGGTCCGAGATTGTCGTGCGGCGCAGCACGGGCACCGTCGCCTGGATCTGCCGGCTGGAGAACCGGTACGTGCGCGGCCAGCGGGGGGGAAGCCGCGGTCGGGACGAGACGTTAACAACTCTGCCAAGCCGCGTTCACCTCTCTATTCACGCCACCGCTGCGACGGTTAGGTCCGCGACGGCGAACCGGTTCGACGCGGTCTCGCTCCCCGCGACCGTCATGCTGCACTGGCAGCCGCCCACTGGAACGGTACGGCCGCGCAGGAATGGAGGACGTGCATGGGACAGCACGGTAACACCGTGTTGTGCTCCGTTCGCGCTGCTGGAGTTTGTGCCACCGCGCCAGATCTCGCCCAGCGATAGCACGGTGTCGTCGCCGCCGCCCGGCGACGCGGCCCGGTCGCAGACGCCGGCGCTGGTCGGCCCCACCGAGTCGGCGGCCGAGCTGCGCGACGCCGACTTGTTCGACCACCCGTCGCCACGCGGGCGCTCCGGCACGCTGGTCCGTGGTTGGCTGCCGAGTAAGATATCGCCGTGAATGGCAACGTGAACTAACGAGGGCCAAGCGCTTGGGCCAGGGGACGGCGGCGGGGGGGTGCGCCACCAGAGCCATTCGCCAGTGCAGCCCGAGGACCGCTTCGGCGCGGGCTACGGCCCGCCGGACGGTGGCGACATGAGCCCGATGACCGCGGCGCGGCGCCGCGCAACGTCCATGCGCGACGCCGCGTCCGCATACGCGGCCGCGCCCAGCGCGCGGTCGTCCAAGGCGTACGCGCCGAACACCCTGGCGCCGGCAGCGTACTCGACGTCGCGGTCGCGGGCGACCACCACCCTTGCCACGTCCACGACGGCCAGCGCGGCATCCAGGCCCGCGGCCACCGAGCCCTTCCCGGCGCCGCCGGCGGCACCCACGGCCGCGCCGAGCACCACGCTGGTCGAGGGCGAGACGGCGGCGCGCGTGCAGCAGATCTTTGCGAGCCCGACGCCACGCACCGAGGCGGGCGCGCCGTCGGGCGCGCCGTCGGAGACCGCCGTGGCCTCGTTCTCTGGCAGCATGGGCCAAGAGTCGCTCTTCACGCCGCCGTTCCAGTTCCTGCAGCTGCAGATGTACCCTGGTACGTATCCGACGGAGGGGGGCGTCGACGGTGGCATCTGCGCTGACCGCATGCGCTGTCTTTGCCCCTGCTGTGTGTGCCTGCGTTTAGGCTTTGCCGACGTCACGCCGCTGCCGCTCAAGGACGACGACGCAGCGCGGCGCGCGATAGCCAACCTGGACCGCATTCCGCCCGTGGACCTGCACAAAATCGGCGTCGTCTTTGTGGACGAAGGGCAGAACACCGACATGGCCATCTTTAGCAACACCCACGGCTCGCCGCGCTACTCGCGCTTTGTGCACTCGCTGGGCAAGCTCGTTCGACTCAAAGGTGGGCGCTGGTGTCCCAAACCGCGCACCCCTACTGGGCTCGGACAGTGTGGCTGATCGCGCGTGTCGCGCGCCGCGCTGGACCTGCTCCGTCGCTAGGCTGCACCGACATCTTCACGGGCGGGCTGGACACCACCAACGACATCGACGGCGAGTTCACGTACTACTGGCAGGACGACGTCACGCAGATCATCTTCCACGTCGCCACCATGATGCCGATGCCGCCGGACGACCCCGGCGCGTGGGTGAACAAGAAGCGGCACATCGGCAACGACTACGTCACCATCGTTTTCAACGACTCGTCGCAAGACTTTCAGTTTGGTGCGCGCGGTGCCGTGGCCACACGCAGTGGACGAGGACCCCCGGCCGGCAAACTGACCCTTTTGGCACGCCGAGTGCTTCCGCCTGCTTCCGGGAGTGTCCAGGCACTCTGGCCAGCCAGTTTGACTATGTCAACATTGTCGTGCGGCCGCTGGACGACGACACGTACCAAGTGTCGATGCTGCGCAAGGAGGGCTTGCCCGAGTTCACCGCTCTCACGGCGCCCAAGGTGCTCAGCGAGCGCTCCGTCGCGTCCTTTGTGCGACAGACCGCGCTGCTCGCCGACCAGATGGCCGTGTTGCACGTACGTGCGGGCGCAACGAAGGCTAGCGGCGCGGCTGTGCCTGTTTCGGGCTGACGTTCACTCGCCCGTGGCCCGCGCACGCGGCTCTGTGCATCCAGTCTCAGCCGGACCACACGGGCAACTTTATCAACCGCCTGCGCCAGATCCGTCGCATCAGCGAGCGCAATTTGCAGAGCAGCGCGACGAGCCCGCCGATGCCTGCGCCGAGCGGCGGCGGCGGCGGCGCCGGCGCTGGCGGTGCGGCTGGTGCCGGCAGCGGCGGCGCTGCACCCGACGCCGCGGCGGCCACCAAGCCGACGGCGGCGGGCGCCGTCCCCGTGACGACGCTCGCCCACATTGCTGACTTTACCATGTACAGCTAGACAGAGCCGGTGTTCACAGTAATGTACAGCTGCATGCACGCACACGTCTATACACACGTTGTTTACGACCTAGGAATGACTTGGTAACCGAACGCGGGCGGGCGGAAGTCCACCCAATCGTTCCACACAATGGACGGCAGCATCGGCATCGCCCGAATGTCGCTGCCGCCGTAGCCTGCGAGGACAGCGACGGCGATCGGAGCGGAGTGGCACTAGGTTAGGCACGGTTCTTAAAGTGGCGGCACCACCGCGACGTTTCCAGGCGTACGTGGCCGCTTGGCGGCGTCGCCCGTGGTGGTGGCAGCAGCCGGCGTAGGAGCGACGGTGCCAACGCCGCTGGCGGACGCCGCGGCAGCCGGCGCCGCTGCTGCCCCTGAAGCAGGTGCAGTGGCTGCTTTGGCGGCAGGTGCCGGGGGCGCCGCCGCGGCCGCAGGCGCTGCGGCGGCAGGCGCAGCCGCGGGCGCTGGGGCGGGGGCGGATGGCGCGGGTTCGCCCAGCACCGCGGCCGCCGACGCTGTCGGGAGGCGCCGTCGTTCACACATCGGCCGCGCATTTTTTAGGGGTTCCCTCCCAGATTGAGTGATGCGACCTGGGTGGCGCGCGGCCTACCGTGGAAAGCGGCGGGATCGATGCGCGGCCGCTTGACGTGCTCCAGCTTCTTGCCGTGGCGGTTCTGCTCGGCCTGCTCGCCAAACCGTGGCGGCAGCCGGCCGGACTGGTCCGCCTCCAGCACTGCGTCGCGTCCCACGCGGGCGGCCAGGGGAGCGCAGGTCAACTCCGGTTCGCATTGCCCGGTGGAAGCGCTGCGACGGCCGCGGCGTACAGGCGGCGCGGGCGGCCGTGGTCGGGAAGGTGTACGACCCCAGCGGCAGGCGGCGCTGCGTCTTGATGCAGTCCGACACGTACGTGTCCACAAAAAAGTACACGCTAGGCCCCGATGTAGCAGCCCACGGAAAAGAACGGGCAAGGTCAGCGGGCCAGACCGACACAAGGTGCAAGCGCAGCCTTGTGAGATCGCGTACTCGGGTGTCTCATCCACCAGCGTTTGGCCGTCGTCGTCGTCGCGGACAAACAGCAGCGACGCCGTCTCGAACGGCTCGAGCGCGCCGCCGTACCGCGCTGGGCGCGCAGCGTGTGACAACGTCGGGTGTGCCGGCGGTTAGTCCTCCTCGGGGTCACACGTTCGCGGCAGGGCAGGGCGCGGCGTACTCCAGAAGGTGACAACGGTGCGGTCACTGTTGGCGTGGAACCACGCGCCCATGCCCGTGAAGAGCGTGCCCAGCTGCTCGTCCGCGTCGGCCGCTGGCGCGACGCACACGCGCCCCAGCATGGCGAGACACCGGTGTGAGTAACGGCATTCCACACCGCCACCTCGATCGCCCGGCAGGTTCGCACCAGCCTGCTGGATGACGTCCGCTTCCGCTTCGTCCCGCGGTTCCGGGCCGGGCGACTCGGCCGCCGCGCGGGGCTCGGCCTTCACCGCTCCTGCGGCGGCGCCACGTCGGGCGGACGCCATGGTCTTGCAGCCGTCACGGTCACTGCACGCTCAAAAGGTGGCGTTGCCAACGTGTCCTTCACTCCGTTGCGCGATGCACCTGCCGCAGCGTTCGATATCCCCTCCTTGCCTTTGTCCGGTCGCCGCTCCTTCGTGCCCAGCGCTTCCTTTGCCGTCGCCGTCGCCGTCGCCGTCGCCGCCGCCGTCGCCGTGCCGTCGTGGCCGTTTCGATGTCGTTGGCGATGCCAGCGCTGTCGACGTCGCCGTCCTTTGCCGTCGTCTATGTTGTCGCCGCCCTTCGCCTTTCTTCACAGCCCGGCGCCGTCGTGTTCGCTGTCGCCGCCCCGCTCGCCGCCCCGCTCGCCGTCGCTCGTCGCCGTCGCGGCCGTTTCGCGCCAACAACGTTTTTCGCGCCAAAAGTTGGCGCCAAAAAACTTGACCGCAAAGCCGTCGACGCTTTCTCTTGTTACCGAGCGCGCCGAGCATACCCTAGAGCCGCCCTCCAACGACGGTGTGCCAGCTAGCGGTGGCGGGTCTCCATAGCGCCATGCGAAGCGGGCGTTCCGTTCTTATCAGCATACAAGTTACAGACGTGCGAGGTCGGTACATGCTCGTACATGTACACATGAATCAGGCGGCCAAACAGTGCAGGCGATCAACGCGACGCCGCCAGCCGCGCCTGCAGCTTGGCCAGGAGGTCGCGCACGTCGCGGATCGACACTTGGACAAGCGGCGGCGCGGCACGCGAGGCGGGCGCAGCCGCAGCCGCAGCCGCAGCCGCAGCCGCAGCGGATGCGGCAGCAGCAGACGCGGGTCCGGACGACGCGCCGGACGCCGTCGCCGCCGGACGCGACGGCAGCGGCGGCGGCTTCGCACTTGCGGCTGCCGGTGCCGGGGGGTCCGCCAAGGACATCGTGCCAAACTGCGCTTCCAGATCTCCACTGTGCGCCTCGGGCGTCGACGGCGGGATCGACCGCCGCTGGCGCGGCGCCGGCGCGGATGCCGCAGCGGCGGTGGCGGCGGGCGCAGCCGCGGTGGTCTTGGCCTTTGGCGCCGGCGCTGCTGACGCACGAATTGCGCGTGTCTGCGGACCAAGCCGCGCGAGCATGCCGGTCGCCCTGGCGCGTGGGGCCGCAGGGGCGGCGGCGGGCGGAGCAGGCGCAGCGGCGCCCACGGCTGCAGGCTCGGCGGCTCCGATGATCCGCGCCGGACCGGCGGTGACGGCGGCCGGCCCACGGAAGGAAAGGTTGCCGTCGTCGTCCAGAGGGGACGGCGGCGCCGGCGCCAGCATCACCGACGCGCTCTCGGGCCGCATCAGGGCGAATGCGCTGGCAAACTCTTCCGACGACGATGACTGGGCATAGTACGACTGCGACTCGTCCAGACCAAAGACGTCGAACGCAGGCGGTACTGGCATGGCGATCGGCTCCGGAAGCACGATCCCGAGGCCCGGCGCGGTCTCTGTGAGAAAGTCTGGGTTGACAAAAAGCTTAAACAGCTCGTCCACCAGCCGCTTCTGCTCCTCGGCAGAGGTCGACTGCTCCACCGTGCTCGCGTCGCTGGATTCGCCAGGACTGGGCTGGTCCGCATCCGACGCCGTGCGTGTCGAGTCAGATTCGGTAGCGTCGTCGTCAGTGTAGTCGTCCGCCTCGGCTTGGTCGACGCGGTCCAGCACCGCTTGGAGTCGGTTCGCCCACCGTTCCTGGCCGCCAGCGAAAGAACGCCCCCAGCGCACATCGCGCAAATGTGTCACCCTGGATCGTCCCGGAGCGTTGTTACTGTGAGGGGGTGCAGCGCTGCAGTTACTGTTTGCGCGGCGGTCAGCTTGTCAACTTGAACCTGCTTCAGCCAACCTGCGCACAGCACCGCCACCATCGCACAGCACATGTATTCTCGTCAGTTTCCGCGCAGCAGAGGCGCTCGATCGCCTTCGTTTCCCGCTGGGACGTACCAGGAAGAAGCACATCGCGGCGGGTAAAGCTACGCCGATGACGGCACCATCCCACACAGATCGTGCGCTGGTCAGTTCAGCGCGGGGCGTCACACAGACGCCACGCAGAGCCCACCACACCAGAAAGTTGGCGCGTGCTTTGGAAATTTGTGATCTTTCCAGTAGCGGGTGTGCGCCTGCCGTCGCGCGACTACGGGTAGTGCGGTGGACTGCTTAGCACAGCCGCGGCCGCGGGCGGGCCCGCTGGTCCACCGTCGCGCGCGCACCGTGTCACGCGGGAAGATCATGTAGTTGCCCTCCTTGTCGCGGCAGATGCAGCAGAACACCTGCGCCACCTTCAGCTCCTTGTGCTTGGCCATGTGGATGGCCAGCTTGTTCCAGCTCTTAAAATCTTCGTCAGATTCGTCGCAGCCGGGGTGCTGGGCGGGCCATGGCAATAGAGATGCTTCGTGGGAGCGGTATCAGCCTACTTGAGCCGGAACGACTTGGGCAACCGCACGACGTGCTTTTGCCGTACGCAGCAGGTGAACGGGCCCCGCGGGTAGTGCTCGCGAATGTGCCAAAAGACCTGTCCAGAAACGGAACGGCACCATGGCCAGCGACCGCGGCGAGTGAGCTGCAGCTCGACGCTCAAGCCGACCGCCGTCTCCAGCCCCCGTACCAGGCATGGCGGCGAGACGGCCTTGCCACAGCCACGGAACGGGCAGGCAAGCGACCTGCTAAAGTCGAGGGACGGCCACAAGTCCTCGTCCTGCAGAGCGGAGGCCCGAGCGGAGGCACGTCCGCACAGCGTGTCTAGTTAGCTGAACCATACCGCGCGCGGACTGGCCGAGTCGGCGGCGAGGCGCACCCTCCGGCGGCCGTCGCGGGCAGCCATGGCTGGCCAGCGCTCCCAGCGGCGCCTGTGTGGCACTTAGCCGTGAAGAAACAGTACGGTGCCGTTGCTGGTTTCGTCCGCGCAGCAGCAGCAGCAGGCCCCGGAGCCAACCGAATTAGCCGATGGAGCGGCCCTGACGAAAAACACGGCGACCAACGTACGCTCACTTGACGGCCGGACGACGCTTGTCCAGGTTTCTGTAGCCGGCCAGGCCTTCGCATCCGCACCATCAACGCGCGGCTCGACGTTTTTTCCTGCCTCCCGACTGCACCAGCCCTCTCCAAAGACAGGGTTGGCGGTGTCGACGTCCGAGTCGGCCGGTACCGCGCGGGACTGCCACGCTGCTGGTCCTCTGTCCCCTTCTCCTCCTCCGCCCCCTCGACTTTGTGGCCGTCTGCTGGGCCGCCTTCCGGCGTCCTTCTCCGCCTCGTCGTCCGCCGCTGCGCCGTCCGCTGCTGCGCCGTCCGCCGCCGCCGCCGCCGTCCGCCGCTGCGTCGTTTCGCGCCAAAATTCGATGCGCCTCCGCGAAAAAAGCGCTTGTGATGAGGCGCCGCCCGCAGCGCGACGCCCACAGACGCGCTGCCAACCGAATTTCGCAACAGCTGCGCCACTTGGCACGTGATATTGGATCACGTGGCGGAAGCTGTAGAAAGGCCGGACGGCCGCGTCCGCTGCGCGGCCAGGCGTCGTGGGCAGGGCAACACACGGAGGCAGGACGCGTAGGACGGTAGGGCCGAACGTGATTCGAAAGAGGAAACTGCATGGGATGCGAATGGACTCTGCGACTGGCGATCGAGATCTAGAACGCACGACTCGATTCACGGCGACGGCAGCAGCGCGCCGGATGCTTCCGTGGGGATTTTTGTATGCATTCTCAAACATCACACGCATGGCTGAGGTACGCGCTTTAGCTATAGTGCAGTATGGTTACAACAATATGGAGTCATCGCCCTCTATTTACTGCGCGCCGTCCTCGACTCGATAGATGAACTCCGGCCGGGGGGTCGGCGGTGCGTGGCTACTTGCGCGTCCGAGGCCGGTGGCGGCGGCTGGACCGGGGCCGCGCGAGCTGCCGTGCGTTGGCCGCCAAGGCAGCTTGATCTGCACGCGCCGACATGACGACGATGACGGCGGAGCTGGTGAGCGCGCCGAGTTTGCAATCAAGGGCGCCGGCGGCCGCAGCCGTACCCTGCGCCGGCTGGTGCTCGCTGGCATCATGTTGCCCGTGGCCATTGAGCAGATCCACTTCATTCCGCGCAAAACTGTCATTCGCGGTGTGCATCCGCCCACAGATCACTGGCCGCGCCGCATTAGATCCAGCCTAGCCGCGCCCCGAACTCAGCTGGCGCCACGCGCGCTCGCGTACTTGATCGTGGGGTTGTGCGGCGGGACGCGGTACCGCATCATGAAGCGGTAGTGGGCCTGCAGCGTCGGACGCCGGGAGCCACCGCGTGCACGGCGGCCATGCGGTCCAGCCTGAGTGGCCGTACTCTGTACGCATCTTGGCGGCGCTGGGCCGCGTACCTGGTCGCGGCGGAAGAGCATGGGCTGGTCGTCCACGTCCCGGCACACGTAGCAGACGATCTGGGCCGTGGCCAGATGCTTCGCTTGGTGGCTCGCTAGCCGCGGCCAGCTCGTGCACTGGCCTCGCGGGTCGGTGCAGTTGGCCCACTGGGAGCGGAAGAACAGCTGTTGGGACGCCTGCTCGTCAGCTGCTACATGAACTGTGCCCGCCCGCACACAGGAGCAGCTGCACGGGAGCGTACCCCGCAGCGGAAGGGGGCCGTCCGGTGGTGTGCGTGGCGGATGTGGACCAAGATCTTGCGTGCGACAGCGCCCGGGTCACATAGGCACAGCGTGTCAGCAACAGTGACGGAGCCGAGCGATTCGGTTGGCACGCCGAGCGGCCGCGCACCGTGCACGCCGGCGTGGCGACAAAGTCGCAGCCGGGGTACTGGCACGCCAGGAGGCTGCCCTCTCGAATGCTCTCGCGCAAATCCGTGTCCT
>Ga0180216_1001721_pt1 | contig 19033 bp, 11 predicted proteins | sample eDN3rd37CBELigMG_FD_128879 | JGI IMG/M metagenome (GOLD analysis project Ga0180216, IMG submission 128879) | Enriched Miracle-Growth compost microbial communities from Emeryville, California, USA - eDNA 3rd pass 37_C BE-Lig MG (version 2)... ...
CGGCGCATGATTTTGCCGCTGCGGGTCTTGGGCAGCGAGTCGGTGAAGTGGATCTCGTCGGGGCGGGCCAGGGCGCCGATCTCCTTGGAGACGTGGGCGCGAAGCGCGTCGCGCAGGCCCGCGCTGGGGGATTGTCCCGATTCCAGGGTCACGAAGGCCGAGATGGCCTGACCCTTGATGTCGTCGGGCTTGCCGACCACGGCGGCCTCGGCCACGGCGTCGTGGCTAACCAGGGCGCTTTCGATCTCCATGGTGGAGAGCCGGTGGCCGGAGACGTTGAGCACGTCGTCGACGCGGCCCATGATCCAGTAGTTGCCCTGGGCGTCGCGGCGGGCGCCGTCGCCGGTGAAGTAGCAGCCGGCCACGGTGCTCCAGTACTGGTCCTTGTATCGCGCGTCGTCGCCGTAGAGCGTGCGGAGCATGCCCGGCCAGGGCTTGGTGATGACCAGGAACCCGCCCTCGTCGGCCCCGACCGGCTTGCCGTCCTTGGTGACGATGTCGGGGACGACTCCCGGAAGAGGGCGCGTCGCCGAGCCCGGCTGGGTCGGGGTCGCCCCCGGCAACGGCGCGATCATGATTCCGCCGGTCTCAGTCTGCCACCAGGTGTCGACGATCGGGCAGCGCCCCTTGCCGATCACCTCGTGATACCAGATCCAGGCCTCGGGGTTGATCGGCTCGCCGACGGAGCCGAGAAGCCGGAGGCTCGAAAGATCGTACTTGTTGGGGTGCTGCTCGCCCCACTTCATGAACGCCCGGATGGCGGTGGGGGCGGTGTAGAGGATGGTGACCTTGTGGTCCTGGACGATCTTCCAGAACCGGGCCTCGTCGGGCCAGTTGGGCGCGCCCTCGTACATCACGCAGGTGGCGCCCAGGGCCAGCGGGCCGTAGATGACGTAGGAGTGGCCGGTGACCCAGCCGATGTCGGCGGTGCACCAGTAGACGTCTTCGGGCTTGAGGTCGAAGACCCACTTGGTGGTCAGCGCCGATTGAAGCAGATAGCCGCCGGTGGTGTGGAGGATGCCCTTGGGCTTGCCCGTCGACCCCGACGTGTAAAGCACGTAGAGCGGATGCTCGCTGTCGACCGGCTCGGGGGGACACTCGGCCGAGACGTTGGCCTCAAGCTCGTGCCACCAGTGGTCGCGGCCCTCGGTCCAGGCGACGTCGGTCCCGGTTCGCTTGTGGACGATCACGCTCTCGATCGTCGGGCACTCGGCCGCCGCGTCGTCGGCGTTGACCTTGAGCGGGACCACCTTGCCGCGGCGATAACCGCCATCGGCCGTCACCAGCACCTTGGCCTTGCAGTCGTTGATCCGGCCGGCGAGCGCCTCGGCGCTGAAGCCGCCGAAGACCACCATGTGCGCGGCGCCGATCCGGGCGCAGGCCAGGGCGGCGATGACGAGTTCGGGGATCATCGGCATGTAGATCGCGACGACGTCCCCCTTCTTGACCCCCTGGCCCTTCAGGACGTTGGCGAACTTGCCGACCTCGCCGAGCAGGTCTTGATACGTGAGCGTTCGGCGTTCGCCCGGCTCGCCCTCCCAGACCAGGGCGGGCTTGTTCTTGTTGGGCCCCTCGCAGTGGCGATCAATACAGTTGTACGAGGCGTTCAGCTCGCCGCCGACGAACCACTTGGCGAACGGCTCGTTCCAATCCAGCACCTTGTCCCAGCGCTTGGACCAGGAGAGCATTTCGGCCTGCTCGGCCCAGAAGCCTTCGGGGTCGTCCTTCGCCCGGTTCCAGAGCGCCTGGTATTCGTCGAGGCTCTTGATCCAGGCGTTCTTCGAGAATTCGGGAGGAGGCGGAAACACCCGGCTTTCCTGCAGAACGCTCTTGATCGATCCGCCATCGGTAGGGGAGGCCGTTTTCTCGGAGGCCATGTTCGCACGCTCCAGGATCGCGAAGGGAGGAGAATTCGAAAAGCCCAACGCCCGCGGCGTCGCCGCGTCGTGAAGATATCGGTATTAAGGCCGGTCGTGCCCGGATCTTAAGCCTCCCCGCGCGGGGAGTCAATCATGGGCCGCCTCAAAGCGCCGTCGCCGTCGCTTCAAGCAACAGCTTCATCTCAAGCCGCTGAAGTCGACGCGCCAGCGTCCGCTCCCGGGTTCCCGGACGCGCCCCGGAGCACAGGTCGATCAATGCGAAGGGGTCCCACGCGCCCGAGCCGATCAAACGGGCGGTCCACCGCTCGTCGCCGTGGTTCTCAAGCTCGGTTCGAGCGGCGTCGGCGAGTGTTGGAAACAACGGGTGCTTGCCGACCCGTCGAAACCAGTAGGAGGCGTTGCCGGGGTCGGGTTCGCGACGGTGGGCGACGCCATGCCAGTAGGCCGAGAACCGCCGCTCGCCCAAGTCGTCGGCCTCTTGCGCCGCTTCGTGGCTTGAGGACCAGAAGTCGTGAACCTGCAGGAGGCCCGCCAAGAGCGCGAGCCGGTCGGGGCGGGAGGCGGCCGGGAAAAGTTGGCCGACGCCATCCTCGGACAAGGCCACGGCCAGCGCCGGCCGGACCGGAGGCCGCTGGATGAGCGCGGGCCCCGTCGACGAGTCGTCCCCCAATGCCGCGAAGGCGAGGGCGGCGATCAGGTCGAGCGGCCGGCCGTCGGCGACCGCCGAGGCCGACTCGCCCGATTCAAGGCGCTGAATGACGTCGGCGACCGATCGACCGTCGGCCCTCAGCGAGGGGCGTCCGTCGGTAATCTCGATCCGCTCCCACAGTTGGCTCATCGCAAGGCCCGGCGCTTAGAGGAAATAGCTTTGGATCAGTCGAAACACGTCTTGATACGTCGCGAAGACCATGAGGAACAGCACCATCAGCAGGCCGATGTAGGTGCCGGCGATCAGGGCCGAGTCGGGCAGGGGGCGTCCACGGACCTTCTCGGCGATCAGGAAGACCATCTGACCGCCGTCGAGCGGCGGGATGGGCAGGAAGTTGAGCACCGCCAGGTTGATGCTGATGAAGCCCAGGAAGTAAAGGAACTCGCCGAACCCGGTGTTGGCCGCCGAGTAGGCCACCTGCGCGATCAGGATCGGCCCGCCGAGGTTGGTGGGGCTGACCCGGCCGGAGAAGAGGCTCCGGATGGTCGCGTACATCATCTTCACGTTGTCGACCGTCTCGTTCCACCCCTCGCTCAGGGCGGCGAGCGGCGGCAGAGGGGGGAGCGTCCGCGAGGCGGGGAGGAATTCGAGCCCTCGATCCGGGTTGAACCATTCGGGGTCGATCTCGGGCGTGATGGAGACCGGCTTCGCGTTCCCCTTGATCGTCAGCGAGACGGCCTGAAGCGGCAGCGATTGGACCAGGCTGAAGGCGAACGGCCAGGCGGCCTCCTTGCCGTCGAGGGCCAGCGTCTTCTCGCTCGGCAGGAGCAGGACCTCCTCGCCCTCCGGGGTCAGGCCGCGCGCCCGGCCTTGGGTTTTCGGGGTCGTCAGCGCATCGATCACGTCGCCGGGCTTGAGGCCCGCCTTCGCGGCCGGCGAGTCGGGGCGAACGGCGGCGATGGTCGGCTTGATCGGGAAGCTGAGGCCAAGGCTCGGGATCTCCAGGTCCTCGGTCGGCATCACCGCGCCGGAGTTGAAGGTGGTCGGCAGGGGGTTGGGCGTGGCGGTCAGCGTGATCGTCAACGGAGCCTCGCCCGCCTTGTCGGTTCGCTCGACCTCAAAGGTCAACGGCTCGCCCGCGCGGTCGAAGCAGAGGGTCGCCAACCGCATTGGATCGATGTCGCCCTGGCCGTCGACCTTGACGATCCGATCGCCGACCTCGAAGCCCGCCTCCTTGGCCGGCGAGTCCTTCTGGATCGCGCTGATGGCGCCGTAGTCCAGGCGGAAGCCGAAGTCGACGAAGTGGTTGGGCGGCAAGGTGACGGACGACCGGGTCGGTTGCGAGGCGCCCGGCTTGGCGGTTCCCTTGAAGGGACGCTCCTCCACGACGATCTCCAGCGGCTTCGAGGCGTTGCGGGCCGAGAGCAGCAACAGGTCTTCGGCCGACTCGATCGGCGCGGGGGTTTCTCCCGCGGGGGCCGCGGCGACGATGGTGGCGACGAGCGGGTCGGACGTCGACCGGGGCGGCCAGGGGAACTTCGGGGCGTCGGTGGTTCCGGCGGGGGGCTGATAGTCGACCACGTCAAGCGAGGGGCCGGGCGTGATGCCGATCGTGGGCCGGTCGCTCGACGCCTCGCGTCTCGGCTGGATCATGAAGTCGAGCGGCTGCTCAACGCCCGGTCGCTTGACCTTGAAGCTGATGACCTGATCCTGAACGCTCAGATTGACGGCCTTCATCAACTCTTGAAAACCGACATCGGTCGCGCCGTCGATCTCGATGATGTCGTCGCCGGGACGCAATCCCGCCTCGTAGGCGGGGGAGCCCGCGACCACGTCGCCGACCTTCGCGGCGACCTTCTCGCGCTCCTGGCCGAAGGCGTAGGAGAAGCAGACGACGGCCAGCAGCAGGTTCATGATCACGCCGGCCGAGATGATCGCCATCCGGGCGCCGACCGACTTGTTGCTGAAGGAGCGAGGGTCGGTCGTCTTGGCCTCGTCGGCCTCGCCGCCTTCCTCCCCCTCGCCCAGCATCTTGACGAACCCGCCCAGCGGGATCGCGGCCAGCACGTACTCGGTCTCGCCCTTCTTGAAGCCGAAAAGCGTCTTGCCGAAGCCGATGGAGAACTTCTCGACCTTGACGCCGTTCCACTTCGCCAGGAGGAAGTGACCCAGCTCGTGGATGAAGATCACGAAGCCGAGCCCAAGGGCGACCTTGAGGATGTTCCAAACAGTGCTCAGGGTGTCCAACGTTGAACCTCCAGCCGGGCCCGGGCGTCGACCTTCCACAACTGGTCGAGCGTGGGACTGGGATCGTATTCGTGATGGTCGAGCCCAGCGCGGCAGGCGCGGGGGATGTCCAGAAAACCGATTTCGCCCCCGAGGAACCGCGCGACGGCCACCTCGTTGGCCGCGTTGAGGGCCGCGCCGGCCGTCCCTCCCCGCTTCATGACCTCGTACGCCAAATCGAGCGCCGGGAACGTCTCGCGATCCGGCGGCTCAAACCGCAAGGCCGAAGGCTTGGTCAGATCGAGCCGGGGCCCCGGGCAAGGGGTCCGATCGGGATGCGTCAGGGCGTATTGAATCGGCAAGCGCATGTCGGGAGGCGAGAGCTGGGCGATCACGCTGCCGTCGACGAACTCGACCATCGAGTGAACGACGCTTTCGGGGTGGACGACGACCTCGATCTGGTCGGGCTCCAGGTCGAAGAGCCAGCGGGCCTCGATGACCTCAAGCGCCTTGTTCATGAGCGTGGCCGAGTCGATGGTGATCTTCGGCCCCATCCGCCAGGTCGGGTGGTTGAGCGCCTCTTCGGGCGTGACGTTCAGCAGTTCGCGCCGGGGCCTACCCCGGAACGGGCCGCCCGACGACGTGAGGATCACCCGACGGACCTCGCGGCGGGCGCCGGCCTGCATGGCCTGGAAGATCGCCGAGTGTTCGCTGTCGACGGGGAGCAACCGGGCGTTTCGCCGTTTCGCCAACTCCATGACGAGCGGACCGGCGACGACGAGCGTTTCCTTGTTGGCCAGGGCGACGGTCTTGCCAGCCTCGAGCGCCGCCCAGGTTCCCTCCAACCCCGCGGCGCCGACGATGGCGTTGAGCACCCGGTCGGTCGCCGGATCCTGGACCATCCGGATCACGCCGTCGCGGCCGACCAGCACCTCGACCTCGACATCCCGAAGCGCCGCGCGAACCTCACCGATCGGCTGATGGTCCGTGACGGTGACGAAGTGGGGCGAGGACGAACGGACTTGCTCGATCAGTCTTTCCCAATTTGCGTGGGCGCTCAGGCCGTGGGCGCGAAGCCGGCCGGTTGTATCTGATCCGATGACGTCCAGCGTGCTTCGGCCGATCGACCCCGTCGAGCCCAGCACCACGACGCGCGTGGTGGAATCCCCTCGCCCCATCTCCGCTCCCATCCCCCGCGGCCCCGTCGTATTCGATCCACGCCCGCGCGGGCGACCCCCATAGCACTATAGATGTTCGCCCGATCCGCGACAAGGCGGCCCGCGCCATCGCGGCGCGATCGGCGGCCGCCGCCCGCCGGGATCCGGGATCAAGGAGTCTTCGCTCCCTCGGTCCCGCGTAGGTTGGCCGCGGCGATCGTTCGGAACCAGACGAAGGTGGCGTCGTCCCCAGCGCAGCGCTGAAGGAGGCGGCGGGCCTCGTCGGTCCGGCCGCGGTTGAGGAGGAACTCGCCGACGATGAACTCGGAGTTGCCCCGGCGGTCGGGGGGGATGGAGTCCAGAATCTCGTTGACGGGGGCGAGATCGAGCGGGGCCTTGCCGTCTCCGGCCAGCGAGTCGCGAAACAAGGCGAAGATCGCGGCGGTCTTTGGCGCCGATTCCCCCAGGTCGGTGATGAGCGTTTCGAGCGCCTCGCCGCGGCGGTCCGCGTCGTCCAGTTCGTCGAACACGAGCATGAGAGCCGCGGCCAACATCGGGTTGGGATCGGCGCGGAGCGCGGCCTCCAGCGGGCCAACCGCCTGGGCCGGCTCGCCGTTGAGCCAACGGAAGTAACCGACGAGCCCCGGCGCGGCGACGCCGGGCTGGGAGACCACGGCCTCGGCCAAGGCGCGGGCGTCGTCGGCGTCTCCCCGGCCGGTGCGTTGGCAGAAGAGATGCCACTCGTTCCATGAGATGCTGGGATAGCGCTCGCTGGTTCGGCGGAACCAAAGCTCGGCCCGCTCCCAGTCCTCAAGGTGTTCGTTGGCCGCGGCGGCGCAGAGCATCGCCCAGCCGGCCCAGGTCTCGGCGGCGGCCTCGGCGTAGTCCCGCGCCTCGTCCCACTTGTCCTGGGCCATCAGCGCGTAGGCGATCTGGACGCGGACCCGGGCGTGCTCCAGCCCCGTCTCTTCGGTCTTGGTCAAAAAGTCGTCGAGCGTGCTTCGCCAGCGGTCGTGGTCTCCCTTGCCCATGTAACAGTCGGCGAGCCGCTGGTAGGCCCACTGGTCGGGGGAAATCTCGATGTAGCGCTTCAGGCGGGCCTCGGCCTCGTCGTACCGCTTCAACTCGAAATACTTCCTCCCGAGCGCTCCCAGGAGGGCGGGGGAGTCGCCGGCCTCTTTCTCCCAAGCGGCGACCTCGTTTTGGGCCGCCTCCCAGTCGAACTCGACCAGGGTCGCCATGGCGAACGGGCAATGCGGGCTGACGTACCGAAGTACTCGAGCGTGCTTCACCTTGTTTTTCGTTTCCGACGTGATGATCGCGCAAAAATCGCGCGCGGTCGCCGAGCCGTGACCGAACGCGACGCCCCCGATGATTTGCCAGGTGGGGTGGCCGATCCGCAGCAGGGCGTCCATCATGCGGTGCTGCGACGGCTCCACGTCGACCAGGTCGAGGCGGTCGGCGAACCAGGTGAACGACTCGCCTCCGCCCGCGGAATTGCCCATGAAATCCAGAAAGGGCCAATAGCGGTGGTGGGCGACCAGGGGCTGAACGTCATCCCAGTAGTCGTCGGCCGGCACCACCCAAAGCTTGGTCATGAAGTAGAGCCGCCGCCAAACGTGGGCGAAGCGGGCCTCGCGGGCCAGGTGGGCCAAAACGCCCCAGGAAAGCTCGCCCGGGTCCGCTCCCGGCTTGCCCGCGGCGTCGAGCGCCTGGACGACGGCCAGCTCATCGGCCGGATCGTCGAGCGCCTCGCGAACGGTCGCCGGCGCGTCGCCGAGCGCCTTCAGCTTGACCGGAAAGAGCTTCTCGAAGACCTCGGGGGCGAGGACCGTCATCTGATGCTGATCGCCGAGGTTGCCGTTCTCGCAGATCACGTCGTAGGCTCGGTCGCACTCCGGCGCGACCTCCAGCGCGGCCTTCGCCGCGTCAACGCCGGCGCGAGTGTCGCGCGGGAACTCCAGCGCCATCATCCTCAGATAGGCCGCCAGCCGGGCGTGGGGACCCTTGTGATCGGCCAGCCGCTTCACGTCGAAGTTGAGGCGAGCGTCGATCACCTCGACCCAATCGGGCGGGGGAGTGGGGTTCTCCGCCGCCTCGTCGAGTTTGTTCGCGGCGTCGAGATCGTCGATGGCCGCGTAGTCGTAACCGAGGAGCGTCCGGACGAACGCCCGATCCCGGAGCGCCCGGGCCGACTTCGGCTCCCGAACGACCAGCCGCTCGGCGTAAAGCAGCGCCCGAGCGTCGAACGCCCGATGCGCGGCGCTCCAATGATGGCCGGAAAGCGCGCCAAGCTGGGCGTAGGCGCGGGCCAGCGCGCCGAGCCGCTCGGGAGATTCGCCGTCGGTTCGGATCGCCTCGTGCAGCGCCCGGACGGCGGCGAAGTTCTCGACCAGGCCCAGGCTCTCCATTTTCTCCTCGACGCCGGCCGGCGCGGGAGCCTCGACGCGAACCTTGTTCGGCTCGCCCTTCAGGCCGAGTTGCTTGAGCATCCCGGCGAACTCGGTTCGCGCGAGGGACTCGGCGAGCCCGGTGAGCGTCTGGTCGTAGCCGACCCGATCGGGATGGTCCCCCAACTCCGCGACCAGCAACGTCTCGGCCTCGTCTCCCTCGCCCCGGCGGAACAGAGTTCGCGCCCGCTCCTGGCGAAAGAGGATGAGGACGTCGACGGCCTCGCCGGCCTCGGCTGAGGGCTTCGCGTCGTCAAGCAGCTCATCCCGGGTCGCAAGCCCCAACTCGTCCCGAGCGGCGACGAGAACCGCCTGCCGAACCAGTTCTCGATAGAGCAATTGCTGGATGGTCCCGTACGACGCCTCGAAGGGCTCGGGGGCGAAGGGACGACCCAACGTGACCACCGGCCGGCCACCCTCCTCGCCGCCTTGGCTCACAACCAGGCTGGTTCTTACGTCGGCCGGGTCCGGGACGTCGGGGCGGGCCGGAGCGGGCGCGGCCTCGGGCCTCAGGTTCGCGAGGAATTGCGCCGGATGCAAAAATTCATCCGGCATGTTCCGATAAATCACCACGCCCGCGCCGGCGATGATCGCCAGGGCGAGCAGGCCCGTCACCGCCGATCGGATTCCCCGGCGCTGCTTGAGAACGCCATCGCCCGACGGCGGCTCGCCGGCTTCGGCCGGCCCTTCCGCCCTGGCGTCGCCCCGATCCCCGTCCCGCGAATCTTCCGGCTCGATCGTCGACATGGGATGGCCCTCAAGCGGCAAGGCGGTTTGGAGGAAATCCGCCCTTTTTGGATGCGCCCGCATGATTTGACGGGTGGATTGTATGACCGCGCGCCGATTCCCCGCAAGCACCTCCTATTTTTCTCGGAAACGCCGCGCGCACGATCGCGGATTACGCGCGGTTTAAGATTTGTTATACTCTCGGTTAATTGCGGTGCGATGGCGTGAGGACGCGATTTTGGAACGCGGAAGGGCCGCTCTTATGAACCAGCCGAATCGACCCGAGCCGAGGCACGATCACGGGAACGCCTTTGAATGCTTCAACGCCCGGCGGCGCGAGGGGCTGGTCGTGGCAAGTCGGCGCAACATGCTCAAGGCGGGGATGGCGGGAATCGCCGGCTTGGGGCTCCCCGGCTTGCTTCGGGCCAGGGCCGACGCGGTGAAGGCGGGAAGGCCGATCAAGGGGAACAAGGCCGTCATCCTGCTCTGGATGGCGGGCGGGCCCAGCCAGATCGACACCTGGGATCCCAAGCCGGGTCGGACGCTGATGAACCGGGGGCCCTTCGACGCGATTCAGACCAAACAGCCCGGCGTCCTGATCTGCGAGCACCTGCCCAAACAGGCGGCGATGCTCGACAAATTCACGCTCATTCGCTCGGTCGACGCCCGGCACAGCAACCACGAGCCCAACAAGGTCTTTCAGACCGCGAACCTTGAGGCCGAGCCCCGGATCGACCCGAGCCGCGACATGTACCCGGCGATCGGCTCGATCGTCGCCAAGCATCGTGGGGCGAACCAGGCGGGCGTTCCACCCTACGTCGCCTTTCAGACGTCGCGCAGCCACATCGCGTACGGGGGATACCTGGGCAAGCGGTTCGACCCATTCATCGCCAATCAGGCGTCCAAGCTGCCGATCTATGATTATGTGGGTGTCGACACCGGGCGCGTCACCCAGGCCGATTTCTTCCAGCTTCCCCGGGGCCTGACCCACGAGCGGCTTCGAGACCGCCGCGCGCTTTTGGGGGAACTCGACGCCCTGCGCCGGACGCTCGACCAATCGCCCGAGGTCGAAGCGATGGACCAGTTCGGCCAGGAGGCCGTCAACCTACTGGTCGGCGCCCGCGCCCGCGACGCCTTCGACATCGAGAAGGAGCCCGAGGCGGTTCGCGACCGTTATGGGAAACACCTCTGGTGCCAGCAGGCCCTTTTGGCCCGTCGCCTGGTCGAGGCGGGGGTCGCCTTCGTGACGCTCGACCTGAGCTATCACCCCGCCTCGGGAACCTGGGACAACCACGGCGACAACATCCCCCCCTATGGCGGCATCGGCAAGGGGCTCAAGCCGCTCTTGCCGATCTTCGACCACCTGATCACCACGTTGGTCTCCGACCTCGACGAGCGCGGACTTCTCGACGACGTGCTGGTGATCGCCATGGGCGAATTCGGTCGGACGCCCGTAATGGGGACCCAGGGAAGCACCGACGGCCGCGATCACTGGAACGCCATCATGTCGATGGCCCTGGCGGGGGGCGGCCTGCGCCATGGCCAGGTCATCGGCGCGAGCGAGGCCGACGGCGGCCACATCAAGGAGCGCCCCGTCACCCCCGGCGACCTCGCCGCGACCATCTACCGCCACATGGGCGTGCCCATCGACGCCACCTACTTCGACGCCAACGGCCGCCCTCGATTCATCGTCGAAAACGGCGAGCCGATCGCGGAGTTGTTCTGACCGCAACCCCCGGGACCTCACATGCTCATTTGCGCAACCTTGGTCGCGTCCATCCTCGCGGTCTCGCCGCCGGACTCGACGTCCACCGTCGGCCCGTTCGCCCAGCGCGGCTATTACTTGACGTTTCCGCGGATGCCGACCTACGATCTGGCCGACTGGAAGCGGATCGTCGACGGCGTTGGCGACGACGGCGGCAACACGCTCATCCTCTGGATCGCCGGCGGATTCCGTTCGCGCGCGTATCCGATCACTTGGAAATACAACGCCGAGCATGAGAACGTCCGCGACGACTTCGTTCGGGCGCTGATCGACCACGCCCATTCCAGGGGCGTAAAGGTTCTCCTAGGCTTCACGCCGTTCGGTTATGACGGGGTTAACCAATACGCGCTGGAGCATCCCGACTTGAAGGCCATCGGCCCCGATGGCGAGCCGACTGCCGCGTTCGGCATCGGTTGCTGGGGATACAACCTCTGCCCCTCGAAACCCGAGTCGCAACGGTTCATGCTCAACTACGCCCGGGAGATGCTCTTCGACTTTTACCCCAACGCCGACGGCCTCTTGATCGAGTCGTCCGATTACGCGATCTGCCACTGCGCGGATTGCCGCGAGCGGTTCTTCGAGCGCGAGTTCGCCTTCGTCCGGCAAATCTCCGATGAGCTTTGGGATCGAAAGCCCGACGCGACCATTGTGGTTTATCCCCACTACTTCTCGGGCGCCGACGCGCCGGGGCTGGGTGCGAAGGGGGCGACGCTCCCGTTCGACCCGCGCTGGACGGTGATGTTCACGCCCCACAGCGCCCCTCCCGAGCCGTCGCTCATCCAACGGGCCCGGGGAAGCCTCTGGTTCGACGACGCGCCCGCCCGCCACGGCCCCGCCGCGATCCGCGCCGGCGCTCAAAGGGCCCGAGACCTGGGCGTGACGGGTTATATCCCCTCCCTGGAGGCGTTCTCTTACGTCCCGACCGTTGCCGAGGAGGGGCAAGACTGGCTCAAGGGCGAGCGCCAGCGGCCACTCGGCTTCGGCTGGCTCGCGCCGGGCGATCCTCCCTTCGACGAGGCGCCGATCCGCGCGAATCGCGTCGCGTATCGCGAATTCAGCCGCGACCCCGACATTTCCCTTGAAGCGTTCAAGCCGACGCTTGGTCGCGAAATCTTTGGAGACAGCGCGACGCCGGGGGACGTGGACGATCTTCTGGAACTACAAGATATCTTCAACGGCGATCGAACCTGGCGCCAGCCTTCGACGGCCGCATGCCCTGAACGGGTCCGCGCGATGGCGGCCCGAGGCGAATTGACGACCGAGAAGCGGACGGAGATTCGCGCCGCGCTCGAGCGTCTTGAAGCGATCGCCGCGCGGCATGAGTCGGCGAACTCCGAGGGATCGCGCGAATTGGGCCGAATCGCCCGATGGACCATCGAGCAATGGTCCGAGCGCGACCGCGCGCTGTTGGCCGACGTCGAATAATCGGGACTCCCGGCCCAAGTTCAATCCCGCGACCACCGCCGCGGCGGGGTCATCTCGAAGCGGCCGCGGGGGGGGCCGAAGCGGACGCCGGTTTGCCAGAGAACGTCGGGCTGATGCTTGGCGAGCAGGTACTTCATAACCACCTCGTCCGAGGGGGGCATGCCCGGATCCTGGAACACGACGCAGAGCGTGCAGACGGGGCGTTTGGAGGCGACGTCCCAAACTTCGATCAGGCCGTGGGGGCGGCGGGGAATGCGAAAGTAGTGTTCGCCGTTGCGGACGGTCAGGCAGTCGAACTGGCAGAACTCGTGGAATTCCTTGGGCTCGACGACGTCGCGCACCAACTCGGCGGCGACCAGCTCGGGAACCCCCTGCTGGTAGTCGGCGGCGTCGATTCGAATCGGCTCATCGGAGGTCGGCTGAGGGCGGCTCTTCCCCTCGATCACGCGGAAGATCTCGTTTTCGACCATCTTCGCGTAGCCGGCCCGAAGCGCCCGGCTGGCGATGACGAGCTGGGTGAACGAGGCGGCCGCGCCGACAACCTCGTGCGCGAACGCGCTCGCCTCGCGCTGGAGCTTCTCCATCCAGAAACGGAGCATCGTGGCCCGGTCGGATTCGGAGTACCGAAAGCGGCGGGGACCGACGTCGGGGATGGTCAGATCGACCTCGCTCCGGTTCGCGTCCAGGGTCTTCAAGACGCTCTCATAGGAAGCGTCTCCCCGGACGAACCGCGCGGCGGCGTCGGCGTGATTTGTGGTCCGAACGCGGACGACTCGATGAGTGGGGCGGGCCAGAAAGACGACCTCGCGGGCCCGCGCGTCGGTGGCGCAGCGAACATCGTCGACCTCGATCTCCCAGCGCAAATACCCGGTGCGAATCATCGCGCTCGTTCCTTGACCGCGCGGTCAATCGTCGGTGGCGTCGACCGGCCGGGTCCGCGAAAGCCCCCTCAACCACCCTGAATCGCGGGCACGATGAGGATCTCGGGCGCCGCGGCGTCGAATTCTCGGATCAAACGGGTGCGTCCGGGGCCATCAAGACGAAAGGCCATGCGTCCCGGAGTGACGTGCTCCGCGAACAGCGCGGCGGCTGATTCGACGGTCTCGGGGCGTTGTTTATCCCACTCGGCGAGCGTCAAATCGCCGTGTCCGGTCTTGAGCAGACGCAACTTGGCCATGATGGTGTCCTCGCGCGGTTGGTGGTGATCTCCGATCCCCAATCCACTGAACCAAATTCCAGGCCGGGACGCAACCCGAACGAACCGGGGCGGCCGCGGGAATCGCGCGATCGACCGATCTGGAGGCTCAAAAATGAACGAGGGGACGAGCCGGGTGCTTACCCAGCGCGTCCCCTCCGTCCGTTGATTTCAGCGTCTCAAGCCGAGGGCGTCAACTTTCCGTCGAAGCGGCCGGGGCTTCGGCCGCGGCAGAAGCCGCTCCGGCGGCCGTCGCCTTCTTGGCGGATTGGACCCTGGGACGCTTCTTGCCAAAGGTCCCTCGGAAAATCTTGCCGCGCCTGCTTCGCCTGTCGCCTTTGCCCATCGTCGGATTCCCTCGCCGCCCGCCCTCTCGCCCCTCCGACCACTTGAATTGGGGGGTCGAGCCGGATCGAGCGTTCTGTTGATCGCGTCTTGTCTTTGTGGCCATCGCCGGATCGTGGGCGAGAGCGCGGGAGCCAAAACCCAACGCGTCGTCGCCGAATCGGCTTTCATGATAGCAACCGAAATCGCCGATGCCCACACTGATTGCGAACCGAGGTCGCGGCGCGAGTCAATCAGCCCGTTTTAACGCATTTTTCGAGGTGCTCCCGACACGCCTTTTCGCAATCGCGGCAGACCTGGGCGCACTTCCTCATCATCACTTCATCGTCGCCCTCGCCGCCCTCGTCGCAGACCTTGGCGCAGTCGCGGCAAGCGTCGGCGCAGGCCTGGGTCATGTAGTGGCTGAGCGGACTGTGGCGGGCCATCAGCATGAGGTGGTGCCCACAAAAGCCGTGGCAGTCATTGGTGTAAATCACCGCCTTGGCGTGGGCCTCGCGATTCTTCCCGCCCTCCTCCTTGAGTTTCTCGACGCAGTGAAGCATCGTGAGGTTGCAGATCCAGGCGCACTCTCCAACGATCTTCATGTGCTCGTGGTCGGGCCCCTGTGCCCAGCCGTCGTCGCCATGCCCCTCTCCCTCCTTGCCGTGGTGTTCCTCGTGCTTTTCTCCTTGGTGATGAGCCTCCGCCGCCTTACCTTCATGGCCCTCGTGTTGTTTCTTGTCCTTCTCGTCGTCGACGGCTCCCATGGCTCCGGCCGTCCAGAGGCCAGCCGCGCCGGCGCCCATCAGGCCCAACAACTCGCGACGTTCCATGATTCGTCCTCCTCGCGGGAATGGGACGCAAAAGGAAGATCGCCGTCCGGCCTCGTGCCGGACTGACGCGGCGCCGACGGGGCGAGCCTGTCGGCGGTTTCGCCAACAGGCGCCGCTCCTCCCTCCGTGTTCAACGGTCGGGACGCCGCGCGCGATTGCCATAATGAGGGAAGCAAACGACGCGCCGAGGAATGGGTCAAAACGGTCGCGGTCGGCCATTGGGCGCGGGGCGGGCGGTTGCCCCATCGAGGCGAGGCGGGCCATGATGGAGGAGTCATCCGCGCCCGAGAGCTTTCCCTCCTTGAAACCCTCCATCGCGAAAGAAAGAGCCATGTCGTCCGTGGGATCATCCGAAGTCCGGGACTGGTCGAGTCTGATCGACTCGCCCGAGTTGGATTGGAACGGGGTTTTCACCAGCGCCGAGGGGCCGCGGGGAACGTTGCCGCTGACCGACGAAATGCTTCGGCTCTGGCCGTCGGGCGACCTCTTCGGGCTGACCCAGAACGCCGGCATGGGCTGGACGCCCTCGGAGGCGGCGCGCGACCCGTACCTGATCCTGAGCACGCAGGGGGGGCTGCGCGACGTCGATGGCGAGCCGATCGCGCTTGGGTATCACACGGGGCACTGGGAGATCGGGCTTCTGGTCAAGGAGGCCGCCGAGGAGTTCAAGCGGCTCGGCGTGGTTCCGTTCGCGGCGATGGTCTCCGACCCGTGTGATGGCCGAACTCAGGGGACCAGGGGGATGATGGATAGTCTCCCCTACCGCAACGACGCGGCCGTCGTCTTCCGCCGTCTGATTCGCTCGCTTCCCAGGCGCAAGGGCGTATTGGGGATCGCCACCTGCGACAAGGGCTTGCCCGCGATGATGCTCGCCCTGGCCGGCTCGAAACAACTGCCCTCCGTTCTCGTTCCCGGCGGGGTGACGCTTCCCCCCAGTTCCGGCGAGGACGCGGGCAAGATTCAGACCATAGGCGCGCGTTACGCGCACGGCGAGATCACCCTTGAGGAAGCCGCCGAGCTAGGCTGCCGCGCCTGCGCCAGTCCCGGGGGCGGGTGCCAGTTTCTGGGGACCGCCGCCACGGCCCAGGTCGTGGGCGAGGCGCTCGGGATGTCGGCGCCGCATTCCGCGCTGATCCCTTCCGGCCAACCCGTTTGGCTCGACCTGGCCCGGCGATCGGCCCGCGCGGTCGTGGAGTTGGCGCAGCGCGGGCTCGCGCTGGAGAAGATCGTCACCGACGCGGCGCTTCGCAACGCCATGATCGCGCACGCCGCGTTTGGCGGCTCGACGAACCTCTTGCTCCACCTGCCGGCGATCGCCCACGCCGCCGGCCTGCGCCGGCCCGACGTCGGCGATTGGCGGGAGATCAACGCCAAGGTCCCCCGGCTCGTGAGCGTCCTGCCCAACGGTCCCGAATACCATCCGACCATCCGGGCCTATCTGGCCGGGGGCGTTCCCGAGGTCATGCTTCACCTGCGCGGGCTGGGGCTGCTGGACGAGTCGGCCCTGAACGTCGTGGGCGCGCCGCTTGGCCGGGTTCTGGACTGGTGGGAGGCGAGCGAACGGCGGAAGCGGGCGCGCGAGCGGCTGCATCAGGCCGATGGAGTTGATCCGGACGACGTCATCATGAGTCCCGAGCGGGCCCGAGAACGGGGGCTGACCAGCACCGTGACGTTCCCCCACGGCAACCTCGCGCCGGAGGGGGCGGTCATCAAGAGCACGGCCATCGACCCGAGCGTCGTCGACGCCGACGGCGTCTATCGCAAGACGGGCCCCGCGCGCGTCTTCACCCGCGAGCGCGACGCGGTCGCGGCGATCAAGGGGCGGGAGGGCTTCGTTCCCGTCCGGGCCGGCGACATCGTGGTCTTGATCGGGCGGGGGCCGATCGGGGCCGGGATGGAGGAGATTTATCAGGTCACCTCGGCGCTTCGACACCTTTCCTTCGGCAAGCACGTGGCGGTTTTGACCGACGCCCGATTCTCGGGCGTGAGCACCGGCGCCTGCGTCGGCCACATCAGCCCCGAGGCCCTCGCCGGGGGACCGCTGGGCAAGGTCCGCGACGGCGACCTGATCCGGGTCGTCGTTGATCGGGGCAACCTTGAGGGCTCCATCGACCTGATCGGCGGCGACGGGGTGGAGTTTGGAGTCGAGGAGGGCGCGCGAATTCTCGCGCGACGCGAGCCTCACCCGAACCTCTCGCCCGACCCCGACATGCCGGATGACACCCGGCTCTGGGCCGCGCTTCAGGCGGTCTCCGGGGGAGCGTGGGGCGGTTGCGTCCATGATGTCGAGGCGATTCTCGCCGCTCTCGGGATGGGGGCGAAGTAGAAGGGCCTCCATCCAATTGATCGGTCGCGCCGATTGTCCAACGCCGGCTGGTTCAAACCAAGACGCCCCTTGGACGGAAAAATTGGGTCGGAGCGAAGTTTCGGGCCTCGGCGCGCCGATGATGCGGTCAGTGAGCGAGGGCAATGGTTGTCGGAGCGGGCGCGCAAGCCGTTGGGTCAAGGCGGATCTCCGGTCGAATTCGGAAATTCCTCACAGCCCAGGCCGTTCGCGAACGATAACTAGACCACATAGACCGATCGCGATGAGAAGAACTAGTCGCCGGAACGATCGGTCGTCTCAGCTCAAGAAGCGGTCCCGGCGCCGGTTGGGTCGGTGGATAGGATGTTTCCGCCGACGTGTTCGCGCACGTTCCCAAGGAGGGGGAAGACCATGTTCCAATCCGCGCGGCGCCTGAGCCCGAAAACCCCGCGCTGGGCTCGCGGCATTATGACGGGCGCCATCTTGGCCGTCATCTGCACGACGCACTCAGGGTGCGGCATCCCGTACGTCTTCCGCAAGATCTCGCCGTTGCATCCGACCGGCTGGTCGTTCGCCTGGCCGATCACCGCGGCGCAGTCGCAGCGGCTTGAGGAGGACATCCTCCGCGAAGAGCACAACGGGCGGGTGGCGATCCTCGACCCGATCCCGGCCGATTCCACCGCCTCGGTCTGCCTCGACGAGCCGAGCGAGGAGGAGGTCTGGAACAAGGTTACGAAGTTCAAGCACGGCTCCCCGGTCTTCTACGAGACGCAGCGAAACAACGTCCGGATCCTGATCGAGAAGATCGGCGAGAAGGTCGACCCCTGCAAGGTCTACCCCCTGGCCGGTCCCTGCCAGCTCGTCCACTGCCACTACAAGGCCACGGTGTACTACGACGAACTGTACTGGGCCGACTACCCGATCCCGTTCAATCACGTGGATCACAAGGTTGAGGTCGTGTACATCGACAAGGATCACCTCCGCCGGTGCGCCGGTCCGCCGGCCGTCGACGCTCCCCCGGCGCCCCTGCCGGTCAACCCGACCACCGGGGCCACGATGTCGCCTTGACCCGATCCCGGCCTCGATCGACCCATCCCAGACAACGGCGTCCCGCGCGAAAGCTCGGGACGCCGTTTTGCGTTTCGCCGGGTCGACAAGCCCACCCGGCGCGGCGCCTTCATCGCGAAGGTCGATCGAGCGGGCTTCAATCCGGGCGGCCACTCCCAACCCCCGACAAGCGACCGCGCCGGTTGAGGTGGCGGGAGGACGATCGCTCCGAGCGGGCGAAGCGCCGACAGTCGCGTCGCGACGGATTCCATTTTCCAGCGTCCGGAGTGCCCGGAGAGCGAAATAAAAAAAGCGGCGATTCAAGCGTCGGCGTTGACGCGAATTGCCGCGGCGAAAGACTTGAGCGGAGAGGGGGGGATTCGAACCCCCGAAACGAGTTTCCCCGTTTAACGGTTTAGCAAACCGCCGCTATCGACCACTCAGCCACCTCTCCTCGACCTTCAACGGGTCCCCTTCACACGGGTCGTTGCGAAGGGACGTTTAACTTACCAGAACGTCCCGCGGCGAGTCAATAAAGCCCCGGCCGAAACGCGCGACCGCGGCGGGAATTTCCCTGGCCACCTGGTTTCTTGGCCAAATCTCTTGCCGAATCGACGCCGCGGCGGCCAGACTGTTCGTTGAGAATCCCTCAATTTCGACGATGGCGCGGTCTCGCCGGTGGTTTCGCCGCGGCGCCCTCTCTTGATGGTGTTCCGGCCTTCACTTCAGGCCGCGCGGCGAAACTCGCCGGGGCGTTGAGTGGGCGCGTGTTCGAGGCTCGCGTGAACGTCGCTTGGATCACGTCGAAGGCGCCCCTGGCGGCGATCCTCTTCAGTCTGACCTACCTCGCCCTGGCGATGGGAAGAGTTCCGCGCTTGCGGCTGGATCGCTCGGCGATCGCCCTGGTCGGGGCGGCGGGAATGATTGGGTTTGGAGTCCTCGATCTCCGCGAGGCGGCGGCGGCCGTGAACGTGGAGACCCTCGTTCTCTTGTTCGGCATGATGATCTTGGCCGGCTATCTGCGCCTCGCGGGGTTCTTCGCGCTCGTGAC
>Ga0180216_1001722_pt1 | contig 19027 bp, 26 predicted proteins | sample eDN3rd37CBELigMG_FD_128879 | JGI IMG/M metagenome (GOLD analysis project Ga0180216, IMG submission 128879) | Enriched Miracle-Growth compost microbial communities from Emeryville, California, USA - eDNA 3rd pass 37_C BE-Lig MG (version 2)... ...
ACAACGTGTCGATGACGGTGAGCCTGATTGCGCCGATCGCGATGGAGGAGGGCCTGCGCTTTGCCATCCGCGAGGGTGGCCGTACCGTGGGCGCCGGCGTCGTCGCCAAAATCATCAAGTAATCATGATGGCCTGGCGGGGGCTACGCCCCCGCCCGAATTCGTTCTTTAGGGATTTCCCATGAAAAACCAGAAAATCCGCATCCGCCTCAAGGCGTTTGACTACAAGCTGATCGACCAGTCGGCCGCCGAGATCGTCGACACCGCCAAGCGCACGGGTGCCGTGGTGCGGGGGCCGGTGCCGCTGCCCACGCGCATCCGCCGCTACGACGTGCTGCGCTCGCCGCACGTCAACAAGACCTCGCGCGACCAGTTCGAAATGCGCACGCACCAGCGCCTCATGGACATCGTCGACCCCACCGACAAGACCGTCGACGCCCTGATGCGCCTCGATCTGCCCGCCGGGGTGGATGTGGAGATCGCGCTGCAGTAATCGGTCGCGCCCGGCCCGTCCGGGCTCGGACATCCCCGGGACGCCATGTGGTGACGCATGGCGTCCCGGTGCATTCGAGGCGCCGGTTTTCCCTCCGCCGGGCCCCCATCGTTCCCCTGAAAATCCGTAGCGGTATCCGCACACACGCCGCGAATGTGCTTGCGCATCCGCCCTCCTGTTTGATACTATCTGGTCAGTATTTAATGTCGACGGGCCCGGGTGCCGCCATGGCTGGCGCCAGCATACTGGAGGATAGTGATGAACACCCACGCCGATGCCAACGTTGCCGCGGCTTCCGATATGCACGCCCAGGCGGTGCTGCGCAGGATCGAAAACAACGAGCTGATCCACAGCATGGACGACGTGTTCCTCGAGTATCACGAGGCGCTGCGCCAGACGCTGTACATCGCGGCGCAGTCCGAGGTGACCGTCCTGACGTGGGCCTATACCGCATACGAGACGGCGCCCGACATCGGGGCAAAGATCGCGATCTCGGCGACCATCCAGGACGAGATCGGCCATGCCCACCAGCAGGGCATGCTGCTGGAACGTTTCGGGACCTCGGTCGAGGACATCACCTTCAACGTCGATCCGGCAAAGGTCAAGACCGTGATGATCATGCAGTTCCCGGTCAAGAACTACATCGAGTTCTGCATGTCGCAGGCCCTGCTGGACCGGGCCGGCAGGATCACCACCAAGGACATCGAGGAAAACTGTTCCTTCGCGCCCTACCGCAGGGCGCTGCGCAAGATCAATTTCGAGGAAAACTTCCACGTCGGGCATGGGGCGCGATGGGTGAAGTTCTACTGGAACCATTCCCCCGAGACGAGGAAAGCGGTGCAGGACGCCGCCGACTGGCTCTTTCCGCATGGGACGACCTGGTATGGCCTGCCCGACGACCGCAAGACGCGCACGGGACAGCTCAAGTTCCGGATCCGGGGCTGGTCGAACGACACCATGCGCGACATGTGGCTGCAGAGCGCCTGCAAGTTCCTCGCGGCCATCGGCATCGACATGCCCGCGCGCTACGACGAGGGGACAAAGCGCTGGGAGCTCACCTGCGCCTATCCCATGCTCTGCGATCCCGAGACTCGCACCTGGATCCCGCAGGAGGCCGACTGGGACGACGTCGTCGCCCAGCTCAAAGCCGGCGGGCCCATGAACCCCTCCGGCCACGCGCGCCTGCAGCGCGAGGAATGGGGAGAACTGCTGTGGTGAGCAAGGCGGACGTGCTGGCGGCCCTGGGCGGCGTCATGGATCCGCACATGAACATCAGCGTCGTCGAGATGAACATGATCCGCGACGTACGCATCGCCGGCGATGGCACGGTCGGCATCGACATGGTCTTTCCATGCATCGGCTGCCCGGCGTGGACCATGATCCAGAACGACATGCGCGAGGCCGCCGAAGCGGTGCCGGGCGTGGCCGCCGCGACCGTGAGGGTGGTCTGGGACGAGCCCTGGCACAAATCGTCGCTGTCCTCCGAGGCGCGCAGAAAGATCAGGTCCTTCGGCTACCAGATCATGCCGATGGAATGAATGGCGGCCCATCGGCCAAGAGGAACGAGTCATGAGCAAGTGGATCAACGAACGGTATGGCGAGCTGTACGAGATTTTCGGCCGGGGCAGGCCCGACGAGCCCCTGGCGCACATCGGATCGCTGACGGCGCCGAGTCTCGAGCTGGCCAAGGCGCGGGCCCGCATGATGCACGCGGAAAAGGAATGGGCGGAACTGGCCCTGGCCCCCGCTTCGGGCTTCGTCAGCCTGGTCGGCGGCGACAGCCGGTACCGCATCGGCTTCGCATGAGCGCCATGGATCAAAGGGCGGGCGGCCGGCCGCCGCAGGGCGGTCCGGCGGCGGCGTATTACCGCGGCCGGGCGCGGTGCCCCTGGTGCGGCAGCACCGAGGTGCTGCTAAAGAGCCTCTTTGGCGGCACTGTTTCCGAGCTGCTGTTCCAGTGCGAGCGCTGCCAGTCCGCGTTCGGCGTGATGAAGTGGGACACCCTCGAGGACAGGGGCCCGCAACCGGTTGAGGAATGAGGTCCGACCATGGAGATTTCCGGAATGAATGAAAACCCCCTGCAGGCCGGGCAGGCCGTGATCGACGAGCTGCTGTGCATCGCGGACACCAAATGGGTGCTGGGGCATTGGTACATCAAGGTCATGCAAAATGGCCGGGCCCTGACCGACTTCAACGCGCTGGCCGCCATGTCGCAGGACGAGCTCGGGCATACCCGCGCGATATTCTCCCTGCTCGAGCAGAACAATCCCGGCGCCGCCGACTACCTGGAATTCAAGCGCGCGCGCGAACAGATCCACAGCATGGCGATGCTCGACGCGCCGCCGCGCAACTGGGGCGACTTCATCATCACGGCCCTGCTGGCCGAGCAGGCGCTGCGCCTGCTGTTCGACTATGCGCCCGCCCGGCACGCCGGCCTGGCGGCCCTGTCGGCCAAATGCCGCCAGGAATGCGCCTTCCATGCGCTGTACTTCGACGGCAGCCTCGAGGGCTTCCAGGGTGCCGACCGGCGCGATGCGGCGGAGGCGCTGGCGTTGCGGTTTCCCATGGCGCTCGAGTGGTTCGCCCACCAGGGCGGCGGGGATCCGGTGCACGAGGCCGGCTACCGGTCCGAGACCCTGGCGGCCCTGCATGCGGCCTTCCTCGACCAATGCCGCCGGCGCTTGCTAAAATTCCTGCCGGAAGCCGGGGCCGCACTGGCGGCGCAAGCCGCCAGTCCCGGGATCCGCTGGGACCCCGACCGCCGCCGGCCGATGGCCACCGCCGTGCCCGCCGCCTTGTGGGAGTTCATCCTGCCCACCAACGAGCATGCCGTGATGTGCCGCCGGCCCCTTGAAATCAGCGCAGCCGACAGCATCCGCTTCACGACGGTCTGAGCCTCACCACCGTCCCGGCAAGCGGGCTGGCATCCGGATGCCGCCGCCCATCGTAAGGAGACCCCGCCGGATACGGAACTGTTTCGTCGAAGGCGGAAGCCAGAGCATGCCGACCACAAGAAGAAAAGCCCCCACTTCCACGAGAGCCGCATCAGCCGGCAACGCCAGCACGGCCATCGCGGCCGGAAAAACCGCAACGGCCGGGAGGGCCGCCGCCGTCCGGCGCAAGCCCGTCCCCCAATCGGTCAGGCGGCGCACCACCGAGGCGGCCATACTGAAGTCCGCGGAAACCCTGTTCGTCAAGCAGGGCTTCCATCGCACGACGGTCGATCAGATCGCCTCCGCGGCCAACCTGACCAAGGGCGCCGTGTACGTGCACTTCAAGGACAAGCAGGAAGTCCTCATGGTGCTGCTCGAAAGAGCCGAGGAGCAGGTCATCCGGCCCATCCTCGACAAGCTCGAGGAGCCCGGCATGTCGGTGCGCAGCAAGCTGGTGCACTATCTGCATGCGTGGTCCAAGGTGGCCATCGACCGGCGCAACACGATGTTCCTGCCGATACTGATGTCCTTCGAGTTCCTGGGCACCAACGAGCCCATCGAGAAAAAGATCGCGGAAATCTACGAGCAGTATTATTCCGCGCTGGGCGCCGTCATCAGCGAGGGCCAGGCCACCGGCCTCATCGAGCCCACGCGCAGCACCCGCGAGCATGCCGCCGTCCTGGTCGGCTTCATGGAGGGCATGCTGCTCGAGTGGCTGCGGCGCGGCAAGAGCTTCGATGGACGTGAAGTCACCGACGTGTCGCGCCGGATGCTGCTGGAGGGCCTGTTTTCGAAACCGGGGCCCTCGCCTTCCCCTCAGTCCATGTAGCGGATGATGAAGGTCGCCACGGCGATGGGCCTTTCCTGGCCCGTCGCCTGCCACACGACGTCCAGGTAGACCGCGATGCCGTTCTCTTTTTCCTCGACGCGGGCGATGGTGGCCGTCATCGTGAACGATTGGCCGCACTTCAGGGGCGCCAGCAGGCGCACCTTGTCTGAGCCGAGCAGCAGCATCCGGGACACGTCGACGATATCGACCATTTCGAACCACTGCTTGGAAAAATACGCCTGGGTGAGCATGCCCGGCGCGATCGTGGCGCCCAGGCCCTCTGCGATGCAGCGTTCCTTGTCGAAATGGAACCATTCGTCGTTGTCCACCGCGCGGCAGAACGACTCGATGCGTTCCTGGGTGAGCTCGATGGGCCTGGAGGGGCCGATGGACTGTCCGACCATGCGGCGGAATCCGTCCAGGCCATTGATGACCACCTTGTCATTGCTGCTCATGCACCTCTCCTGTGGAAATGGAATCGCTGTTCAGGCTTGGGCCGCCGCGGCGCGCGGCTGGGGGACGACGACGTTGTACCAGGTCTTGGCGGCCCGGTCGGCGGTATCATCCTGGTAGGTCGTCTTGATCTCGGTGTAGGCGTCCAGGCCCTCTTGCCCGAACTCGCGGCCGACGCCGGACTGCTTGTATCCCCCGATGGGGGCCAGGGGCGTGAGCAGATGCCACTCATTGATCCACACCCAGCCGGCGCGCAATTGCGCGGCCACCCGGCGGGCCTGGTCGACGTCGCGCGACCAGACGCCCGCGGCGAGGCCGTAGATGGAATCGTTGGCCAGCGCGATGGCATCGGCCGTGTCGCCGTATTTGAGCACGCACAGTACGGGGCCGAAGATCTCCTCCCGCGCGATGGCATGCCCGGGCTGGACGTCGGTGAAGATCGTGGGCTCGACGTAGAAGCCTTTGGCCAGCGCGCCCCGGGTCGCCCGCCGTCCGCCGATCGCCAGCCGGGCGCCTTCGGCGCGCCCGCGCTCGATGTAGCCCAGCACGCGCTCGAGCTGCCGGCCGGAGACCAGCGGGCCTATCGTCGTCTCGGGGTCCATGGGATCGCCGATCCTCATCGTGCGCGTGCGCTCGAGCAGGGCCTCGACGAAGCCGTCGTGCTGCGCCTTCGAGAGCAGCAGCCGGGTGCCGGACTCGCAGACCTGCCCGGAATGGAAGAACGTGGCGTACAGCGAGCCGTCGACGGCCATGCCCCGATCGGCGTCGTCGAGCACGATGTTGGCCGATTTGCCCCCGCATTCCAGCGTGAGTTTCTTCAGCGTGCCGGAGGCCAGGGCCATGACGCGGCGGCCGATCTCGGTGGAGCCGGTGAAGCCGACCTTGTCCACCAGCGGGCTGCCGACGAGGCATTCGCCGACCTCGGCATCGCCCGTGATGATGTTGACCACGCCGGGCGGAAAGCCCGCCTCGTGGCAGAGCTTGGCGAGCTCCAGGGCGCTGACGGGGGTCTCGGGCGCGCACTTGAGGACGACCGTGTTGCCGGTGGCGAGCGCCGGGCCGAGCTTCCAGACGGCCATGGTCAAGGGAAAATTCCAGGGGATGATCTGGGCGCAGACGCCCAGCGGCTCGCGCGAGGTGTAGACGAAGGCGCGACCCTCCTTCTGCATGCCTTCGACGGGCACCAGCCGGCCGTCGTAGCTTTCGGCCATGCGGGCGAAATACTTCAACTGGCTCACGCACAGGGCGACGTCGGTGCGGGCCTTGCCGATCAGGGCGCCGGCGTCGGCCGTCTCCATTTCGGCGAATTCCTGGTGGCGTTCCTTGAGCGCGGCGGCGAGCTTTTCGAGCAGCGCCCTGCGCTCGGAGGCCGGTGTCGTGCGCCAAGGGCCCGTGTCGAAGGCCTTGCGGGCAGCCGCGATGGCGCGCTGCGCGTCGCGGGGGCCGGCCCATGCCGCCTCGGCGATCGCCTCGCCCGTCGCCGGGTTGATGGAAACGATGGTTTTGCCGTCTTCGGCATCGACGAACCGGCCGTCGATATACATTTGCAGTTTCCGCATGTCTTTCCTCTGGACGTTCAGGTTCATATATTATAGATTTAAACATACTAACCGGTTAGCATTTATAGGTCAATGTCAGACAGCCGTGATCCCACCTCAGTGAATCCGCACTTCATTTTTATCCCTGCACAGGAGACACCCCATGATGATGGACACCACCCCGGAGCATCCTCGCGACGAGGCGTACTACTTCGAGGATTTCGCGCCGGGGAGGATTTTCCGCACGCCTCCCTTTGTCGCGTCGGCCGAGCAGATCGTCCGCTTCGCCGAGGACTATGACCCGCAGTACTACCACCTGGACGCAGAAAAGGCGCGCCACTCCATCTTCGGCGGGCTGGTGTGCCCGGGATTCCAAACGGCTTCGCTCGCCTGGGGCCTGGCGCTGAAGACAGGCCTGTTTCGCCATTGCGCCGTGGCCGGCATCGGGATCGACCGGCTGCGCTGGCTCAAGCCGGTGCGCGAAGGCGACACCATCCACGCCGAGTTCGAGCTGGCCGAGGGCCGCCCCTCGGCCTCGAGGCCCGGGATCGCGCGGGCGACCTTCGATTACCGCATGCTGAACCAGCACGGCGAGACGGTCATGACGCTGAGCCTGATTCAATTGCTGCGGCTCAGGCCGGCCGGCGCTCCGGCACCGTTGAAATAGGCGTGGACCACCCGCCGCCGATCGGCGGGGCTCTGCCGGGGACGCCCCGTGGCGGCTATCTCGCCATGCTGGAGGACGATCACCGAATCGGCGCACGACAGCAGCAGGTCGATGTCATGCTCGATCCAGATGATGACCGATTCCGATTGCAGGGCCACTTGCGCGATCCAGTCGGGAATCAGGCGGCGCTCGTGCCGGCTCAGTCCCGAGGCGGGCTCATCGAGCAATATCACCTTGGGCCTGCTCACGGTGGCGCGGGCGAAATCGATCTTGCGCTGCACCCCCAGGGGGAGGCTGGCCACCGGCTCGTGCATGAATTCCGCCAGGCCGAAAGCGTGGACCGCCTGTTCCGCCAGCGCGCGGCGGCGCTTCTCGCGCTCGATCTGGCGCAGCGGGCGCAGCAGCATGCTGGCCAGGCCATCGTCCATGACCGGGGTGAGGCCGGCCATGATGTTGTCGATCATGCTCAGCTCGGGCACCAGGTGGATGTGCTGGAAGGTCCGCGACAGCCCGGCCGCGGCCCGCCGGTGAGCCGCCAGGTGGCCGATGTCGGTGCCGCCGATGCGGATCGAGGCGTCCGGCTCCGGCCGGTAGTGTCCGGAAATGCAGTTCAGCAATGCCGATTTCCCGGCCCCGTTGGGGCCGATGAGCGCCGTCACCTCGCCCGGCCGGGCCTCCAGCGCGACCTGGTCGAGCACGGTCAGGCCGCCGAACCGCAGCGTGAGATTCCGTATTTCAAGCATGGGCGGCCTCGCCGTTCGAGCGTGGATCCGCCACGGACCGAAGGGGATGCGCGCCAGCGGGCGATGGGTCGCGGGATTCCCCGGATAGGTAGCGCTCGAGCTGCTCGCGCATGCCGTCGGACGCATCGATGTAGCCGCTGATCCTTTCGCCGCAATCCAGCACGAAGGCGCGGTCGGCCAGGCGCGACACCCAACTGGTTTCCGCCAGCGCGACGATGAGCGTCAGGCCGAGCGCACGGCGGATGTGGGCCAGGCGTTCGCACACCATTTCGATGACGGGCACCGCCAGTCCCAGGGTCGGCTCGTCGGCGAGCAGGATGTCGGGCTGCTGCAGGAGCGCCGCCCCGATGGCCAGCATCTGCTGCTCGCCGCCCGACAGGTTGCCGGCGATCGTGTCCCGCCGCTCCGCCAGCCGGGGAAAGAAACCGTAGACGTCGTCGATCCCCACCATGCCCGGCCGCGGCGCGGCATTCACGGCCAGCAGGTTCTCGTGGACGCTCAAGAGCCCGAACACCTTTTCCCGCTCGGGCACCAGCGCGAGCGAAATGCCCTCGTCCGGACGGCCCGCGCGGGCCGTCCCGGCGCGCGTCCCCGGATCCATCCTCGCGCTGGACCGGCAGGGATGGCCCCGCACGGTGCCCTCGGAGGCGACCGCGCCCGCCAGCGCCAGCAGGGTCGAGCTCTTGCCCGCGCCGTTGTGGCCGACGATGCCGAGGGCGCCGCCGGCGGGGACCTCGAAAGACAGGCCGTGGACGGCCGCGACCTTGCCATAGTTCACGGAGAGGTCCCGGGTGACGTATTCCACGGTGCTCATGCCGGCCTCCCCGGACGGATGCGCGCCCACAGGCGCCGGGGCGCCTCGAGCAGGATCATCGCGAGTATCAGCCCCAGCACCACGTCCTCGAGGCCCGCGCCGAACGCGATCAGGTCGAAGCCCAGGGCGCGCATGAACCCGTTGAGGGCTTGCGGCAGCACGGTGATGACGGCGGCCGCCCATATGGCGCCCCCGATGCTGCCCAGGCGGCCCAGCACGGCGATCGTGAGATAGACGATCGACAGATGCAGGGAATAATTGGTGATCTGCACGGTGCCCATGTAGAAGCCGTGCACGACGCCGACGGCGCCGGCCACCAGCGAGCTCAGCGCGAAGGCCGCCATGCGCGCGCGCCGCACCGGGATGCCCAGCGAGCCCGCGACCGTGGCGTTCTCCTTCATGCAGACCCATGTCCTGCCCGGCTGGCCGCGCACGATGGCCCGCAGGACGAACCATACGAGGAAGGTCATCAGGCAGAGGAAATACCACCAGTCCTCCTCGCTCGTGAGCTCGACGCCCAGGACCTGGGCCACGGGCATCTGGAATCCCATGCCGGAGGTGAGCTGGACTTCGACGTCCGAAAGGACGATCTCCACGACATACTGCAATGCGAGCGTCCCCACGGCGAGGTAGATCCCCACGGTGCGCGCCGTCGCGGCCGCCACGAGGGCGCCCGCCAGCCCCGCGACCACGCCGCCGGCCGCCATGGCGCCGAGGAAGCCGAAACCCATGTGGATCACGAGCAGCGCGGCCGTGAACCCGCCGATGGCGAGGAACGCCGCCTGGCCCAGGGACAGCAGGCCCGCCGTGCCCACCAGCACCGTCAGCCCCATGGCGCTGATCGCCGCGATGGCGGACTGGTTGCCCAGGGCCAGCCAGTACAGGCCCTGAGTAGGCAGCAAACCCACGGCGGCGATCGCCGCGAGGCCGATGGCGAGGCGGCGCGCCAGGGCCCCCGTTTCTCGCCGTCCCGCCCGGTCTCCCTGCGCCGCGCCGCGGGACGGGGGCCGCGCTTCGCCGGCGGGAGGATGGGGGCCCGCCGTCGACAGCGGCCGAGACAATACCGTTCTCATACGCGAACCACGCTTTCCGTGCGGCCCGAGAGGCCGGAGGGACGAATCACCAGGATGGTGAACAGGACGAGGATGGGGACGACCTGGCTGTAGCGGGGATCGACGTAGACGATGACCATCTGTTCGCCGAACGCCAGCAGGATAGAGCCGATGATGGCGCCGCCGAGGCTGGTGAGGCCGCCCAGTATGGCCGCCACGATCGCGCTCACGCCGATGACGGCGCCTTCCATGGCGACCGCCGACAGCGAGGCCATGCCGATGCCGGCGATCGTGCCCAGCGCGCCCGAGAGCAGCCACACGACGAGCAGCACGCGCGACACCTGGATCCCGCGATGGCGGGCCAGCGAGGCGCTGTTGGCGACGGCGCGCATCGAGATGCCCAGCCGGCTGCGGTTGACGACGAGGTGGACCGCCACGGTCGCCAGGCAGCAGAGGCCCATGACGACGAGTGTATTGGTCGAGATCGGCTCGCCGAACACGTCCGTGCGGCCCTCGGCCAGGATCATGCGCACGGTGCGGCCCGACCAGATCATGCCGATGAGGCCCATGAGGATGCCGCCGACGGCGATGGTGAGGACCGTACCGACGAAATGCCCGAATGGGCGCCCCCAGTGGTCCACGAGCACGTGGACCAGCACGCTCACGGCCAGCGCCACCGCGAGCGCGGCCAGGAACGAGGCCGGCAGGGACCAGCCCGCCTCGCCCGAGAGCGTGACCATGAGGTAGGACGCCAGCACGCCGAGCTCGGCCAGGTGGAACACCAGCACGCGGTTGGCCCGATACACCAGCACGACGGCCGTCGCCAGGGCGGCATAGACCGACGCCGAGGCGAGGATGGAGACCAATAGCGACACGTTCATCGTCGTTCCCCCGCGGCTATTGCAGTTGGCTCGACGCTTTCTCGACGTGGCCCGTCGACACCACCTGGTCGCGCGCCCTGTCGTAATGGTAGAGCTCGTAGGAGCTCGGGCCGAAGTGGTCCGTGGGGGTGAAGACGATGGGCTCCCTGGTCAGGCCGCCGCCGTCGATGCGGGTATTCGCCAGGGCCGCGTCCAGCCGCACAGGATCGCAAGGCTGCTCGCAGCGCGTGAGGGCATCGGCGATCACCGCCCCCATGATCCAGCCCCCCGAGTGGAAGGCCAGCACCTCCGGAATGCCCGCCTGGTGGGCGGCCTTCTCCAGCGCCTCGACCTGCGGACCCTCGCCCTGGCCGCCGCTCACGTAGCGCGAATAGCTGTAGATGTCGATGCCGGGCGCCGCCTTCGCAGCCTCGCGCAGCTCGTCGTCGCCGGTGCCGGTTTCCGCCGACAGGATCTTGCCGCGATAGCCGGCCTCGGCGATAGCCGGGAAGAACGTCAGGGTCCGGCCGCGCCCGAAGATGGTGAGCAGCACGTCGGGGTTGCTCTGCGCGATCTTCTCGGCGATGGGGCGGAAGTCCCGCTGGGTGACCGGAAAGAGGATCTTCTCGGCGGACGAGAACCCCGCCGCCTTGGCCGCCGCGACCGCATGGTCGCAGGCGATGATGCCACCGGGACTTTCGAATACCGTACAGGCGAAGCGCTTGCCCTCGGGCGACGTCTGCCGGGCCATCTTGCCGGCGACCGAGCCCAGGATCTCGACGACTGCCCCGACGCCGTAGACGCCGGCCTTGGGCTTGGGCGGCAGGATGACGCTGAGATTGACCGGGAAGCCGGTGATCACCGGCACCTTCAGGCGCGCCATCGCGTTGTACACCGGCATGTGCGTGCTGGACAGGGACAGGCCGGCGATTGCGATGGCGCCATTGCTCGCGAGCTCCTGCGCGCTGCTGGCCGATTTCCCCGGGTCGATCTGCACGTCGCGCACGTCGATGGCCACCGGACGTCCATGGATGCCGCCGGCGGCGTTGACCTGGTCCATGTAGAGCTTGAAGCCATCGAGTCCGGTCTTGAATATGCCCTGCATCGGCCCGGACGCATCGACCAGGTAGCCGATTCGGTAGGGCTCGGCCGCCCTCGCGCACGTCATCGCGGGTATCGCCGCGCCGATCAGGACAGCGGCGGCGGCAAACCGTCTTGTGGATATCATGGGGTCTCCTCCTTTGAAGTATTTTCCGGCGCCGGCTGTTTCGAGTCGTACAGGGTGCCGTACTGCCGGGTCCGCAGGGCCGCCTTCAGCAGCTTGCCCATGTGGCTGCGCGGCAGCGCGTCGAGAAAGGCGATCTGCTTCGGGACCTTGAATCCCGAAAGGCGGCTGCGGCCGTAGTCGAACAGGTCCTTGGCCAGGATCTCCTCGTCGAGCGCCGGGTCGTTCTTGGCGACGATGAGCGTGATGGCCTCCCCCCACTGCTCGTGGGCCAGGCCCACCGCCGCGCATTCGGCGATCGCCGGATGGCCGGCATAGGCGCTCTCGATCTCCACCGAGGGCACCGTCTCGCCCCCCGTGATGATGACGTCCTTGCTGCGGTCGACGAGCGTGAGCCTGCCTTCCTCATCCATGAATCCGATGTCGCCGGTGAAGCACCATTCCAGGCCTTCGGGATCGTCCGCGCGGGGCTTCCACGTCCTTGCCGTTGCTTCGGCGTTGGCGTTGTAGTAGAGGGCCGTGTTGAAGCCGCGCAGGCAGATTTCGCCCGTCCGCATCCGCGGCAGGGTGCGGCCGGCTTCGTCGACGATGCACATGCGGGTGTCCATGTGGGCCTCCCCGATGCTGGCGGGATGGGCCAGCAGCTCGCCCGGCGACTGCACGGCCATGTTCAGGCTCTCGCTGATTCCCGCGCCCGCCATGATGTCGGCGCCGGGGAACACTTCGGCCAGCTTCGCGCGCAGGGTGGGCGAGGTGGGGGCGGAGGTCGTGATGATCGACTTGGCGCAGTCCAGCGGCACGCCATCCCACGCCTTGTGGATGGCGCCGATCACGGCCGGCACGACGAGCAGGTACTCCACCCGGTGCTCGCGGACGGTGGCGAGGAAATTCTCGGCGTTGAAGGACTTGTCCCTGGGAAGGATGACCGTGCCGCTGCGCCACAGGATGGGAAAGAGGGCCCAGTCCATCGCCGCGCCGTGGAACAGCGGCGCGATGAGCAGGGTCTTCCAGCCCCTGCGGATGCCGAACTCGGCGATGTTGGCGGCGATGGTCATGAGTGTGCCGCCGTGGCTGTGCACCACACCCTTGCTGGCGCCGGTGGTCCCGCCGGTGGGAATCATGCGAAAGGGGGACCCCAGGGTGGTCACGGGGCGCAGCGGCGTATCGGGCTCGCCGCGGCTCAGCGCTTCGGCCTCCAGCCAGGGGCCACCCTCGGCCGGCGCCGCTCCGCTCACGATCCTGAACTCGGTCTCGACGCCGGCGAAGTGCCCGGCGAAGGCAGGATTGCAGATGATGGCCCGGATGGCGTGCGGCTGGAGATAGGTCTTCACCTCCTGCGGCAGCAGGCGCGCATTGACCGAGCACATGACCGCGCCCGCCTTGGCGCAGGCGAACAGGGCTTCGATCAGGCCGATCTCGTTGCCGAACATGAGGGCGATGCGATCGCCCTTGCGTATTCCCAGGCGGCGCAGGGCGTGGGCCAATCGATTGGTGGAGGCGTGCAGCGATCCGTAGCTGGCGGATGCGCCGCTGCCCAGGTCCCGGATGGCCGTGCGATGGGGATGGAGCTCCGCCGAGCGGGCCAGGATGTACGGTATCCCCCCGAGTTCCCGGTCGGTCCACGGTTCCGGGTCGATCGCTTCCAGATTCGTCGCTGAGTCCATTGTCGTCTCCACGCTATGCCCGGCAGTGCGTGCCACCCGGCTCTTGTTCTGGCCCCGCCGGCGGCCCGGCGCGGCGAGTGTGATTAATATACTATCCGGTCAGTATTTACATTGCAATCGGTTTTTTCCTAGAATATAGAAACTTGAAACATTTATGCGACTGGCCGAAGGTCTGTCACGAGAGGGGAGGGCGCGAGATGATGGCCGATGGCGGACGGGAGGCCGAACCCCGCGTGATGGTCGAGCGCAGGGGGCCGGTCGCGTGGCTCTGGATGAATCGGCCTCGCAGGCACAATGCCTTCGACGGCCGGATGATCGAGGAACTGGATGCCGCCCTGGCGGCCCTGGACCAGGACCCCGGCGTCCGCGTCGTGGTGCTGGCCGGACGGGGCAGGCATTTCTCGGCCGGCGCGGATCTCGACTGGATGCGCCGCCTGGGCGAGGCGGGCATGGATGAAAACAGGGAGGACGCCCGCGGTCTCGGCCGGCTGTTCCTGCGGCTGCATCGCTTGCGCAAGCCTTCGATCGCCCGGGTCCAGGGCGCCGCGATGGCGGGCGGTCTGGGGCTGGCCGCGGCGTGCTCGCTGTGCGTGGCGTCCGCCTCGGCCGTGTTCGCGGCCTCCGAGGTGCGCCTGGGCCTGGCGCCTTGCGTGATATGCCCGTACGTGCTGCGGGCCATCGGGCCGCGCCATGCCCAGCGCTACTTCCTGACCGGCGAGCGCATCCCGGCGGCGCGCGCATTGGAAATCGGGCTGGTGCACGAGGTGGCCGACGACGAGCGGCTGGATGAGCGTGTGGCAGAGCTCGTCGAGGCGCTGCTCGCGGGGGCGCCCTCCGCGCAGGCGGCCTGCATGGACCTGGTGCACCGCCTCGCCGGCCGCAGCCCGTCGGAGGAAACGCTGGAGCTGACCAGCGCGCGCATCGCCGAGCTGCGCGCATCGCCCGAAGGCCGCGAAGGGCTTGGCGCCTTCCTGGAGAAGCGGGCGCCCGCCTGGATGGTCTCGGCGAACGGCGGGGCAGGCGGCCAAACCTTCTGAACGGACGTGCTGCCGTCCTGGCCTCCGGGAGAGGCCTGGACTCTGCTGCAGCTTGCTAGCCTTCGCTAGGCATGGTAAGCTTTAGAGCTTCGTCGTGTTTTCGGCGATTTCTGGCGTTTGTTTGCACGGTATTTCGCAACACCGTTTGCAACATCGGCACAACGCCGCCAGCGCAACACCCTAGCCCCGGCCAATCGTAGTCGGGAATGAAAACTGTGGGGAAACACCCCCCGGAGAAAACAATGTCGAATCCGACACCTACGCCCGCGTCCTGGCGCCTTGGGCTCGTGGGACGCAAGGTTGGCATGACCCGCATCTTTACCGAGGAAGGCGAGTCCATCCCGGTCACCGTGCTGGATGTGTCCAACAACCGCGTCACCCAGGTCAAGACGCCCGAAGTCGACGGCTACGCGGCGATCCAGCTCGCCTACGGCGAGCGTCGCGCATCGCGCGTGACCAAGGCCGAGGCCGGGCATTATGCCAAGGCCGGCGTCGAAGCCGGCAGCATCCTCAAGGAATTCCGCCTCGATCCCGCCCGCGCGGCCGAGTTCACCGCCGGTTCGGTGGTGGCCGTGGAATCCGTGTTCGAGGTCGGCCAGCAGGTCGACGTCACCGGCACCACCATCGGCAAGGGCTTCGCCGGCACGATCAAGCGTCACAATTTCGGCTCCCAGCGCGCCTCGCACGGCAACTCGCGCTCGCACCGCGTGCCGGGCTCCATCGGCCAGGCGCAGGATCCGGGCCGCATCTTCCCCGGCAAGAAAATGTCGGGCCATCTCGGCGACGTCACCTGCACCGTCCAGAACCTGGACGTGGTCCGCGTGGACGCCGAGCGCGGCCTGCTGCTGGTCAGGGGCGCCGTGCCCGGCCACAAGAACGCCGACATCGTCGTGCGTCCCGCCGTCAAGGCATCGCCCAAGAAAGGAGCCTAATCATGGAACTCAAGCTCCTGAATGACCAGGGCCAGTCGGCGGCGACCGTCGCCGTCCCCGACACGGTGTTCGGCCGCGACTTCAACGAGGCGCTGGTCCACCAGGTCGTCGTCGCCTTCCAGGCCAATGCCCGCATGGGCAACCGCGCCCAGAAGGATCGCGGCACCGTCAAGCATTCCACCAAAAAGCCCTGGCGCCAGAAGGGCACGGGCCGCGCCCGCTCGGGCATGACCTCCTCGCCGATCTGGCGTGGGGGCGGCCGCACCTTCCCGAACTCGCCCGACGAGAACTTCAGCCAGAAGGTCAACAAGAAAATGTACCGCGCCGGAATGCGCGCCATTTTCTCGCAGCTCGCCCGCGAGGACCGCATCGCGGTGGTCGAGGCCTTTGCGCTCGAGGCGCCCAAGACCAAGCTGGCCGCGGCCAAGCTCAAGGGCCTGGGCGTGAACGAGTCCGTCCTGATCATCACCGACGCCCTGGATGAAAACGTCTATCTCGCGACGCGCAACCTGCCCAACGTGGCGGTCATCGAGACGCGCTACGCCGACCCGCTGTCCCTGATCCACTACAAGAAAGTGCTGATCACCAAGCCGGCGATGGCCCAACTCGAGGAGATGCTGGGATGAATGCCGAACGTCTGATGCAAATCATTCTGGCGCCCGTGGTCACCGAAAAGTCCACGCTGGTCGCCGAAAAGAACAACCAGGTCGCTTTCCGCGTCGTCGCGGACGCCACCAAGCCCGAGATCAAGGCCGCCGTCGAGCTGCTGTTCAAGGTCGAGGTCGACTCCGTGCAGGTGGCCAACCGCAAGGGCAAGGAAAAGCGCTTCGGCCGCTTCATGGGCCGCCGCCGCAACGAACGTAAAGCCTACGTCTGCCTCAAGGCCGGACAGGAAATCGACTTTACGGAGGTGAACTAAATGGCTCTCGTCAAAGTCAAGCCGACGTCCGCCGGCCGCCGGGGCATGATCAAGGTCGTGCACCCCGAGCTGCACAAGGGTCCGGCCCATGCGCCGCTGCTGGAAAAGCAATCGCGCAATTCGGGCCGCAACAACAACGGCCACATCACGGTTCGCCATCGGGGCGGCGGTCACAAGCAGCACTACCGCATCGTCGATTTCCGCCGCGACAAGGACGGCATCGCCGCCAAGGTCGAGCGCCTGGAATACGACCCCAACCGCACGGCGCACATCGCGCTGCTGTGCTATGCCGACGGCGAGCGCCGCTACATCATCGCCCCGCGCGGCCTGGAGGTCGGCGCCAAGGTGATGTCGGGCCTCGAGGCCCCCATCCGCGCCGGCAACACCCTGCCGATCCGCGCGATTCCGGTCGGCGCCACCATCCACTGCATCGAGATGCAGCCCGGCAAGGGCGCCCAGTTGGCCCGCTCGGCCGGCGCCTCGGCCGTCCTGCTGGCCCGCGAGGGCGCCTACGCGCAGGTCCGCCTGCGTTCGGGCGAGGTGCGCCGCGTGCACATCGATTGCCGCGCCACCATCGGCGAGGTCGGCAACGGCGATCACAGCCTGCGCCAGATCGGCAAGGCCGGCGCGATGCGCTGGCGTGGCGTGCGTCCGACGGTTCGTGGCGTGGCCATGAACCCGGTGGACCACCCGCATGGCGGCGGCGAAGGCCGCACCGGCGAAGGCCGCGAACCCGTCAGCCCGTGGGGCACTCCCACCAAGGGCTACCGGACCCGTCGAAACAAGCGCACGGACAATATGATTGTCTCGCGTCGCAAGCGCAAGTAAGGGGCGAACACTATGTCACGTTCGATCAAGAAAGGCCCGTTCGTCGATGCGCATCTGATCAAGAAGGTCGATGCCGCCGTCGGGGGCAAAGAGAAAAAGCCGATCAAGACCTGGTCGCGCCGTTCCACCATCCTGCCCGAATTCATTGGGCTGACGATTGCCGTGCACAACGGCCGCCAGCACGTTCCCGTCTATATCAACGAGAACATGGTCGGCCACAAGCTCGGCGAGTTCGCCCTGACCCGGACGTTCAAGGGTCACGCGGCTGACAAAAAGGCCAAGAGGTAAGCGATGGAAACTACAGCAGTCATCCGTGGCGTCCATATCTCCGCGCAAAAGACCCGCCTGGTGGCGGACCTGATCCGCGGGAAGTCGGTCGCGCAGGCGCTGAACATCCTGACGTTCAGCCCCAAGAAGGCGGCCGGCATCCTCAAGAAGGCCCTCGAGTCCGCCATCGCCAACGCCGAGCACAACGACGGCGCCGACATCGACGAGCTCAAGGTCACCACGATCTACGTGGACAAGGGCCAGTCGATGAAGCGTTTTTCCGCCCGCGCCAAGGGCCGCGGCAACCGCATCGAAAAGCAGACCTGCCACATCGTGGTCAAGGTCGGGGCGTAAGGAGTCGCAATGGGACAGAAAATTCACCCGATTGGGTTCCGCCTCGCGGTCAACCATAACTGGACCTCGCGCTGGTACGCCAACGACAAGGCCTACGGCGGCATGCTCGCCGAGGACATCCGTGTCCGCGAGTACCTGAAAAAGAAGCTCAAGAGCGCCTCGGTCGGCCGTGTCGTCATCGAGCGGCCCGCCAAGAACGCCCGCATCACGGTGTACTCGGCCCGTCCGGGCGTGGTCATCGGCAAGCGCGGCGAGGACATCGAGAGCCTCAAGGCCGACCTGCAGCGCCTGATGGGCGTGCCCGTGCACGTCAACATCGAGGAAATCCGCAAGCCGGAAACCGACGCCCAACTGATCGCCGACTCGATCGCCCAGCAGCTCGAAAAGCGCATCATGTTCCGCCGCGCGATGAAGCGCGCGATGCAGAACGCCATGCGCCTGGGCGCCCAGGGCATCAAGATCATGAGTTCCGGCCGCCTGAACGGCATCGAGATCGCCCGTACCGAATGGTATCGCGAAGGCCGTGTGCCCCTGCACACCCTGCGCGCCAACATCGACTACGGCACGTCCGAAGCCCAGACGACCTACGGAATCATCGGGATCAAGGTCTGGGTCTACAAGGGCGACATGCTGCCCAACGGCGAAATGCCGCCGGAAACGGCCGCGCCGCGCGACGAGGAACGCCGTCCGCGCCGCGCTCCGCGCAGCGATCGTCCTGGCCGCCCCGGCGGCCGTGGACGCGGCCCGCGCAAGGATGCCGCCCCGGCGGCACCGGCGCCTGAAGGAGAATAAAACATGCTGTCACCCTCTCGCAGGAAATACCGCAAAGAGCAAAAGGGCCGCAACACCGGCCTGGCCACGCGCGGAGCCCAGGTTTCCTTCGGCGAGTTCGGTCTGAAGGCCACCGGTCGTGGCCGCCTGACCGCGCGCCAGATCGAAGCCGCCCGCCGCGCCATCAACCGCCACATCAAGCGTGGCGGCCGCATCTGGATCCGTATCTTCCCGGACAAGCCGGTTTCGCAGAAACCCGCCGAGGTCCGGATGGGTAACGGCAAGGGCAACCCGGAATACTGGGTCGCCGAGATCCAGCCCGGCAAGGTGCTCTATGAAATGGAAGGCGTCAGCGAGGAACTCGCGCGCGAGGCCTTCCGCCTGGCCGCCGCCAAGCTGCCGATCGCCACGACCTTCGTGTCGCGCCGCGTCGGCGCCTAAGGAGACCACGATGAAAGCCAGTGAACTTCGTACCAAGGACGCCGCGGGGCTGCAGGCTGAGCTCGAAAGCCTGCTGAAGGCGCAATTCAATCTGCGCATGCAGCGCGCCACCCAGCAGCTTTCCAATACCAGCCAATTGGGCAAGGTGCGCCGCGACATCGCGCGCATCCGCACCATCATGGCCCAGAACGCAGGAAAGTAAAATGAC
>Ga0180216_1001724_pt1 | contig 19022 bp, 17 predicted proteins | sample eDN3rd37CBELigMG_FD_128879 | JGI IMG/M metagenome (GOLD analysis project Ga0180216, IMG submission 128879) | Enriched Miracle-Growth compost microbial communities from Emeryville, California, USA - eDNA 3rd pass 37_C BE-Lig MG (version 2)... ...
AGTCGCTTAGGATATCTTAATTGCTGAGAAAGACTTTATTTAGGTCTTTCTTTAACCCTGTTCTCAAGCCAATTGTATTATTCCAAATGAATTTCTCATACCAAATTAAATAATTAGATCGTAACCTTCAGAAATACCTCCGAAGGTTACGAGAATTACCCTATGAGCCTATAACATTAACAGTTCTTAACTTAACGCTTTTTCGGGCACCTCATAAAAATCTACCCATACAGCACCATTATCTGCAGACTTTACACATTGTTCAACCCAGCGAACACCTTCCAGTCCAGCATAAATATCAGGATATACCAAGTTTCTTAACGTAACTTCATCTCCACGATTTTTTGCGTCAATCGCAATCGCAAAACCTTGAGATAAATGTTAAAATCCTAGAAATTATCAAATAAAAAAGCTTAAACCTTTTAACTAAAGGAGTTGAAGCTCATTCTAAATTTCTCTTAACAACTTTTTTGTTTTTATTGAGCCTTATAAAAAGACCCCTTCTCGTTTTCCTTACCATAAAGAGCTCGGAAATGATCTTCTAATTCTTCTAGTGTACGATTATTCGTTTCAGGCATCCATTTATACACGAAACCTATTCCTAATAATCCCAATCCTACAAAAAGAAAAAATGTCATAGATAATCCTACATAGCTTAGCAATATTGGAAAAACAAAGCCAATGACAAAGTTTACGATCCAAAGGAAAAAGACACTTATACCGGATCCAAGACCTCTAAGTCTTTGTGGAAATATCTCAGCAATAACCAACCATGTTACAGGTCCGACACACCCTTGCATAAAGGCAAGGAATAGTACAGTTAAAGAGAGAACAACATACGGTAGAGCAGCTGATCCATCAAGTAACATTGAGAATATAGCAATAAAAAATAGTGCAGTTGTTGTTCCACATAATCCAACGATTAACATTGGACGACGGTTAACCTTGCCAACTAACCAAATACCGAATATAACGGCAATGACTGATATAAGTCCATTCGCAATGTTCGCTATTAAGGCAGCTTTTGTACCAAAACCAGATTCCTGAAGAATTTGAGTTCCATAATACATAATAGAATTGACTCCTGTAATCTGATTCACAATAGCAACGCCAATTCCTATTAACAAGATTCGGCGTAGCCACGGTGTGGAGAATTCTTTTATGTTTGCCTTCTTAAGTGCTGAATCTCTTTCTACCGCTGCTTCAATTTCAATATATTCATTTTTCGCCCGGTTCTCATCACGAATTTGTTTTAAGACATGTAACGCTTCCTTTTTCTTTCCTTTTGAAATAAGCCATCTTGGACTTTCTGGAACAATCAGCATGCTTACAAATAGAAGCAAAGCTGGAATGGCACAAATTAAAAGCATGTAACGCCATACATGTCCCGTATCAGCCATTGTTACACCAAGAATAGCATTGAATACGTATGCTAATAATTGCCCACCAACAATCATAAGTTCATTTTGGGTAACCATTCTTCCCCTTTTCTCATGAGGTGCCATTTCTGCTAAAAATGCTGGTACCATTGAGGATGCCCCACCAACAGCAAGCCCTAGTAAAAAACGAAAGACTATCATGAATAATACATTTGGTGCAAAAGTTGTGCCAAGTGATGCCAACAAAAATAAGAATGATAGATTTAAGATCATCTTTCGACGACCAAAGCGATCAGCTAGATTACCACAAAGCAATGCACCGATTGCCGCGCCAAACAAAAGCGCACTTGTTACTAGTCCCTCCGTTACGGGTGTTAAATTAAGTTGATCAGGTTTTTCCATAAAAGGTAATGCGCCATTAATTACCCCTGTATCATATCCAAATAGAAGACCGCCAAATGTAGCTGAGATCATAATAAGTTGCAAATATGCTGCATGGCCCCTTGGTTTCTTTGCCGTTTGTGTACTCATGATTCCCCTCCAAAGTTAACTAATTATATCCCCTATCAATGTTAACGCTTCCATTTTTGGTGTTTGGGTTATAATTAAATTTATCAGTTGATTTACAAAACATCAGATTTTTATATTCAATAATAATTTCACACTAATAGCTTGATAGTTATAAGGTCTTTGGTTTCTTCAAAGACCTTATGTCTTTTTTCTAAAAATTACTCGTACTCAACCCATACAGCGCCATTATCTGCAGACCTTACGCAGTTCTCAACCCACCGAACTCCTTCTACTCCTGCCTGAATACCCGGGTACCACCTATCTTCTAATGTTTCTCCACGATCTGCCGCTTTCATGGCCATAGCAAAACGAGTATATAAATTAGACCATGCTTCAAACAATCCTTCTGGATGGCCTCCACCTATTCGATCATCATAAAGAGCCTCTGAATAAAGATAATCCATACCACGATCAAGAATCTTTACTGGTTGACCTTGAGTTTCATATCTTAACTGGTTAGGATGCTCATCCCACCATTCAATACTAGCTTTTGAACCAATAACACGAATTGTCTGTCCATGCATGGAACCGGCATTCACACAAGAAGACCACACTGTAGCCATTGCACCATTTTCATATTCCATAATGGTAAATGCATTGTCTTCAAGAGGTGCTCGACTCTTTACAAAACTTTGACGTGAACACATTAATTTCTTGATCTTGAAGTTTGGTAACAATACCTCTGATATATACAGTGGATGTGTTCCTAAATCACCCAATACATAACTAGGACCTGCAAGTTTGGGATCCACACGCCATTTTGTACTCGCATTATTTTCCTCTACTTCTGAAGAATGGAAACCATGTGCAAACTGCATTTTTACAATACGAATTTCTCCTAAATCTCCATTTTCAATCATTTTACGGGCCTGTTCAATCATTTGATGTCCTGAATAACCATACGTGACACCAACAACCAGATTTTTAGCTTTTGCAAGTACTTCTAATTCCTTTGCTTCTTTCGTCGTAAAACATAGAGGCTTCTCACATACAACATGTAATCCAGCATTTAGAGCCGCTTTCGTAATTTCATAATGTGTTCCATTTGGAGTAGCTATAGAAACAGCTTGAATACCATCTTCTCGCTTAGCCTCTTCCTCAAACATGTTTTTGTAATCAGGATAGCATCGCTCCATGTCAACGTGTAGATTTACACCAAAATCTTTCCCCCGCTCTGGATCAATATCAAATGCTCCTGCCACCAGCTCAAAATTGTGATCACGTAATGCTGATGAACGATGAATATAACCAATTTGGCTTCCACGTCCACCGCCAACCATTGCCCATCTTATAGGTTTTTCTATATTTCTCTCTCCATTAATCATTTTCAAACTCTCCTTAGTTCGTCATCTATTCTAAAATCCTACACTCTTTAAATAATCAACACTTTGTTTGACATCACGTAAACTGGTCCCTGAGTTTCTCGGATCACGTTCTTGTTCTATTGTGATATAACCGTGATAATCGATTTTTTTTAACAATTGATGAATAGAAGGGTAGTCAATAATTCCCTGCCCAATTGGACACATAACCCCTTTGGCACAAGCATCAAAAAAGCGAATTTTTTCATTCATGACTTGTTCATATATGTCTAGATTAATATCCTTAAAATGAATATAATCCACGCGATCTGAGTAATCTCTAAGCCATTGTAAAGGATCCATCTTGGAATAATATAAATGACCTGTATCCAGGCATAGCCCTGCTGTTTCATATGGAATATCCTCTATAAGTTTCTTGATTTCATCTTCAAATTCAATATAGCCGCCAGCATGTGGATGAATGACAGGTCGTACCCCATACCCATTCCAAGCTCGTTCTGAAAGAATTCGAATATGATTCATCATATTGTTCCAATCCTGAGCAGATAATCTCTTTGCAAGTTCAGAATGACCTGCATTATAATCTCGTTCATCATGCCCCCAATCAATGATGACCAGATAAGGCGGAGTAAAGTGCTTTCCTTCTTTGCTTGAAATACAATCAAGTTTAGTAATTAACGAACAAATGTTATCCACTTGATTTAGCAAATTTTCCAAATTATTTTCCGATACTAAATCATCAAATATAGTTCCAGCAATAATCGTTAAATCATTTTTATAAAGCTCTTCTTCTACTCTACTAATTTCCATAGGAATATAACCATAAGGTCCTAATTCAATTCCTTTATACCCTGCTTGTGATGCCTCTTTTAAAACAAGATCCCAGGGTGGAAGAAATGGGTTTTTAGGGTCATCTACTCCCCAGCAGCAAGGAGCTCCTGAAATTTTAATACTCATCTGAAACACCTCCAAAACTTATACTTTTATTATAAGTTCCGAAATAATTAACCGCTTTCATAAAATTGTTCAATTTTAGTAGCATTTCCATATTTATAATGAAAAACTTTCACAATCTTGTTTTTTATATTTTTAAGTTTTTATCATTAGCAAATAGGACATCAATGAATTCCTGAAGAAAAATAAAGAAAACTCGCCGACTAGCGAGTTTAAATAGCGAAGACAATAGATCCAGTAACCTTAAAATACATACTTAACGTAAACAATAAAGCAATAGTGCATCATTACTTTAAAAGGTAATGATACATTATTTATTAACCCACAACTGACGATATTTTTTGGGAGACATACCCACTGTTTTAGAGAAGAGCGTCGTAAAGTAGCTAGTATTATCATAACCGACCATACCAGCAATCTTTGTAACACTCTCATTCGTATTGATAAGTAACGACTGTGCTTCACCAATTCGGCGTCGAATCATATATTGAATAGGTGAAAAGCCTGTAGATTTCTTGAAAACATGGATTAAATAATAGGAACTTATGTGAAATCGTTCTGAAAGGAAATTCAAATTAATATCCCCTTGATAATGCTCATCAATGTAAGATTTAATATTATTTATTAATACTGACTCTTCTGATTTTGATAAAACGAAGTTCTCCTGTGGAATCTGTAAAATAAATGTAATAAGCACACGAATCAGATAGCTGCAAACTTCCTCTGCACCTGGTTTTTCTTCTGAAACTTGTGAGTACATCATTTCTAACAATGTCTCAATATTAGAAGCATGTTCTCCACTATGCAATACATAGGATTGTTCTTTTGGAACCAAATGATTTCTTGGTAATCCAGCCAGTTCAACATCTGTAATACCACAACAATATACACTTACATTCGTATCTGAACCTCCGTATTCGTCGTGCAGAACACCATTGTTATATATTAATAGATCACCTTTCTTGGTTATATATTGGCGGCCACCAATCATATGATTTCCATTTCCCTCTTTAACAAAGATGATTTCTAACACATCATCATGCATATGCATTGTTCGAGGCAGTTTGGTATGAGTATCATCAACATTACAAATGTAGAGTAATTTTGGAACTAAACCATTAAATCTGCGATGTAAGTCCTTTTTTACAAAATACTGGCCCATTATTATCCCCCCAATAACCCTGGCTATTGTTGATCTCGTAAATGAAATTGATATTCAGATTAAATCTATGCTACCACTAGTAAAAGAATAAATTCAATGGGGAGATTAGGACAATCGGTGTTCACATCTACGAATGATAAAAATAAGTATAAAAGTAAAAGTCCAAACTGGGCTGTTGATTTTTATGCTAGTTTTTTGGTAGTGTGGTTATTCTTGCTTATCGTGAGTTGAAAAGATAATAAAAAACGCTTTAAACCCTTTAATAACAAGGATTTAGGACGTTTCTTTTCTTTTATAGCAAGTTGGTTTGGATAATTGATATTTTACACGGTGTTAAGACTTTAAGAATAATAGGGAGTTGCCTCCCTCTCTCCAAAACTGTTCATTATTATATCCCACTAGAAAAGCATTTAACTTAGTTTAAAATTAGATCTTCAACACTTGCGCTTGATTGCTGAAGATCATTTTAAATCACCTTGAAGGGGGAAAAACTATACTTTTTTAATAAGTAAAGAAGTAAAGCAAATTCCCACATATATAATTTTACAATTATTTGAATTAATAGTGATCTTTGAGGAATGCTATAAAAAAGCATTGAAAGGAGTAAGAAAAATATGAAAAAAATAACTCTTTTATTGATGGCAGCAATCTTTTCTTTAACGTTATACTCAACTAATGCACATGCTAAAATAACGGAAGAAGAAGAAAAGTACATACAAACCATCACAAACGATTTTGAAGGCACACATAACATAAATTTAGATAGTTATGAGTTATATGACATTAGAAAATCTACTGATAAGGATAGTTTAACTACTAAAGAAATTTCTCTAATAAACATTTACTTGGAAATTGTTAAAAAACAAGATTTTATTGATTGCAGCCCACTCATTTTTACTGATATAAAAAATAACAAAGGCTTTGTGTTGGAGAAAAAGGTAAATGGAATGAACAACCTTCATATCTTATCTTATGATAATGCAACTGAAACTTGGAAAGTAACAAATAAAAATAACAAGATGGGTACGGAGTTAAAAGATCTGGGACTATTAAAAGATGAATAAGTGAAAAGAGGAAGCTAATTTTTTTAAGCTTCCTTTTTCCTTATTAAATTCTAAACCTTGTTCAAGATTGGCGCTTGATTGCTGAAATACCTTAATTCAAATTAATTTAGAAAAAGAGCTTGCCTTATTATTTAACTTTCAATTCGATCAAAACGTTTTAAGGTATGTAAAGTGTCAAGAGTTAGTACCCCGTTATATCTAGCAGGCCAAGCCCCAACTGCTAGAGAATTGCCACATACAGCACGGATTGCAATACGTCTCCACCGCGGAGAAAAATTATTTGAAGATGAATGATTTTAAAAAAAGTTTAATGAAAAACAATCCCACTTGATCCATTTCAAGCGGGATTGTATTATTTGGTTGTGATTGACCTTGTCATCGATTTCGACTTAATTTTAATCTTTAATATTTTCCCCAATAATCATGCATAATTTGACTTATACACATTTCAAGAAATGTTATTTAAAAAACAGAGCAAAAAACTACTTTTCTAAAAACTCAAAATATGAGCAATTCCCTTCATAATTTAGACTAACTTACCACAAAGCCAGTGGCTCGCTAATACTCGGTTCTGGATAGACAGAATCTATTTTAGCTAGATCTTCCTTTGTAAGCTGAATATCTGCAGCTTTTACGTTATTTATAACATGTTCTTTATTACTAGATTTTGGTATAGCAATGGTATGCCCACTACGAATACTCCATGCTAATAAAATTTGAAAAACATCTGCATTATATTTTTTCGAAATATCTAGTAATACTTTTTGTTTCGTTAAATCTTTACCTAGGCGGTCTCCTCTTGCTACTGGGGCATATGCCATTAACGGTATACTATTCTCTATCATCATTGGCACTAAATCGTAATCAATTCCTCGATCTCCTAAATTATAACGAACTTGATTCGTGGCACAGTAATGACCATTGGGCAATTTTAATAATTTCGTCATATCATTCACATCAAAATTAGAAACTCCCCAAGATTTTATTTTCCCTTGCATTTTAGCTTTTTCCATTGCTTCTATTGTTTCTTCCAATGGAATACTTCCTTTCCAATGGAGTAAATAAAGATCTAAATAATCTGTTTTCAAACGTTTTAAGGAATTATCTAAACTGATGGGAATTTGTTTTTTTGAAGCGTTTCCAGGAAGTACTTTTGAAACAATGAATAAATTTTCTCGCTCAAAAGGTTCAATGGCATGACCTACTAAACGTTCAGCATTGCCATCTCCATACATTTCAGCTGTATCAATAACTTGTACTCCATTATCAAGACCAGCTTGTATTGCTTCTACTTCTTGATCAAATTTATCAGCTTTGTCTCCCACATTCGAAGTACCTAAGCCAATGGGGAAAACTTCTTTTCCGGATATTTTTACTCTTTTCATTATCTTCACTCCTCATCTAGAAGTTTTTAGCCTCTTTTTTCATCTATAACTGCTTTTGTAACTTCAATAGCAAAACGTGTACGATTTTCAACGGATTCATCATATTCATCTATACAAATATTAGAATTTTTACCAATAATAAAAATGCGACTAGATATTGAATTTTTTCAGATTTCCCAGAGTATTTGATTAAATTTGGCTGAATATACTCTTTTCCAATCCAACTTGACTATCCCATAAAAATCAATTTATCCTTAATTGCCATGATAATCTCTCCTTTGCTTGTCTTACCTATTCAATAAAATCATAAAATGGGGCAACTCTTATTTCAAATACCTATATCAAATAATAAGATATACACAAAAGGCATAGTGTGGTTCATTAAGGAGATTCGATTATATGGTAATATAATTCCCCTATTGATATATAGTCGAAGGTACAAACTGTAGACAAAATAGAATAAAGAAAAACTTGAACTGATGTACATGCTTTCTAGACACCATTGCATATTTGGGTTCACAAAATTGAGTCGGTGATAATTTGAACCTTCATTGCCTGTTACGGAAAGTTAATTAATTTTTTCAATTTCAACTGTAAAATCTCCAGTCATACTTTCAAGTTTTTCTAAACCAGATTCAATCTCGCCTATTTTTATTAGTCCGTTTGAATAGCCGAAATCTTTATAATATATAGCTAAATTTCCCCAAGGAGCAAAATACGTGAAATCTCCAATTGAGGGATCAATACCAGAAGGTGCTTCTTCAGTAGATAATTCTTTTTGCAAGTAATTAATTTTTTCGGTTCCCGCATAATCTTCTAATGTTAGTGTTAATGGGAGTAATGTAATAAAATCCCTGCTTGTTGGGTTATCTATCATTCTTACAATGACTTCTTCATTATTAAAAGTTAATTTTAATTTTACGTCTTCCACTGAATCTGAACTCCCATTTTCAAGATCTGAACCTTCACCATTCTCATTGGTTGAATTATCAAAAGGAACTACTTGTTCATCGCTGTTATTAGAATTTAGATTATTACTGCTATTGTCGGTGTTTATATCTTTATTGTTGTCGCAAGCATTTAGAAATATTGAAGTAGCCATAATAAACAAAATGGTCAACTTGAACCCTCTTTTCATTAAAAAGCCTCCAAATTATTTTAATTATTAAATCAACTCTATCCATTAATTTAAAAATACCACAACGATTAATTTGTCAAATTTTCAGAGGGGGCATCTTTAGTAAATTAAATATATTGATTAATAATGTTGGCGTATTAATACTGGTACAATATAACCGCTAATTATTACATTAGCTCTTTAATTAATCTGCTTATATAGCAGGTACCACACCCCACCCAACAGGAAAAATGTGCATTTTCATTCTTCCATTAGACTACTAACTTAACGCAATTAAACTCCCCTCTCTATTAAATTTGTATCAATTTTCAGCTCTTTGTTCATGCTTCTTAATAAATTTCAAAGCATAATGTGTCCCACAAATATAGATTCCCATAATAGATAGGTGATCAATTAAAAATCTAAAAGTTGAATGGTCATTAAACCAACCAAATGGGGTGTAAATGAATAGCTTAGAACCCATTTCTCCCACAAAGGAGGAATGCATCCCGTAAGCAACAACTAATACTGCTAAAAGACGCAACAAAATGGTTCTAATACGGCTAGTACTGGTGAGTCCCGTCATTTTCCGTACTGAATTAATAATCATTTCCCAGGATAAGCCTATATGAACTGCCATAATGATAAATCCCCAATAGGCAGTCTGAACATGTATTTGTCGTAGCATCATGTCGTTATTTATAGGAATAAAGGAAAATAAATCACCGGAAATTAACACTGCACTTATCATCATCAAAATCATCGTTACAAGGAAAAGTAGATTTATTCCTATTTGCAGAATGCGCCTTATACTTTGTTTTCCCTTTAAAACAGCCTTATACCAACGGCGATTTAAAAAGTTATGAACGATAAATAATAAAAGCACCGCAACTCCGACGACTTCATGAATCATATTTCCTGTGATATAGTAGGCAATTGCTATTAACATGAGTACCGTCATAGCAAGGTCATTAACAAGTCTGAATAACATCTTACGATTCAATGTATTTTCCTCTTTCTATTTAATTTATATTGGATCATGTTTCAATTAGCTTTTAAATTGCTGTAAATACATATTCAAAAGAACATCTTCAATTATTTTCGTTTTTTCCTCTCCATCTATTAAACTACTTCCTACCATGTTTGTATCCTTAGAATCAATCATATGGTTAGATATCTCACTAACCTTCCAATCCTCTGTATGGAAAGAAGCTATTGAGGTTTCTGTACCACTGTTTTTTGACTGAGAATTCCCTTCCAAATCAAACTCTTTCATTTGACCTAACGAATTCATATATTGATCCCTTTCCTGATTTGCGTGGCAGGTATAGCATCGTCCAATAGCCGGTCCACCAATACCATCTTCCATTACTTCTCTGTCAGGAGTAAATGCCTGAAATTCCCATTCGCCAGTACGCTCATCAGGTGAGTATTGGGAACCCCAGCCGGTACGCTTTTCCATCACTAAGTAATGCTCAAGCTCTCCATCCCTAAATCCTTCGAGAGTGATAACGGTGCCGCTCAGCAGCTCCTCTCCGTTCTGCACTGCTTCAATTGCTTCCCTACTATTTACATAGATGTTTTCATGAATATCTCCTCGATCGTAAGTGGCAAAAATAATTCCCTCTTCTAGGTCTTCAGGAAATTTAACAAGGTGTGCTCCAGAACCGATCTCAGCGTATTCTTGATTCTGTTGGAGAGGCTTCTCTTGATTTTGTTGAGAAGTTTCCATAGTTCCACCTTCATTATTGCTGCATGCAGTAAAGGTAAGAGCTAACAGCAATGGAAGAATCTGAATAAATCGTGTTTTCATATTGAATTCTACCTCCATGTTTTCTTAGATTATGCAGTTATATACTTCCTGTCATACTTTTATCCTCTATAGTGTTTTTATTAGAATATTACTCGCTCATAGACGGTGAAAAATTCTTTAATATCATCCATTGATAGCTCGAAAACTATATGCTCCAATTGTGTACTTAAATAACATCTAAAATCATTTCATATATATCTTGCAAAATATATGCATTAATCAATAATGATTTAAGTCTTTGTCTCTGTTATTCTTACCGTATCTATCTATAAAGAATAATTATTTTCAATTAGAGGGAAATTATAAAAAGATTAGAAATTCATTAGAGTTTATGAATCTTAAGAACTAAGGCGCTAGCACCTTGATCAAATAAGCCCCAAATAAATTGAAGACGCTATTTGTCTTCAATTCATTTGGGACTTAAGACCTCGAGGGGTTAAGCGTTGGAGCTGGATGTCCCACGCTTATCCAAAGTTTAAAGAATTTTATATCTTAATGCTAATCAATAAAATAAGAAAGAATCTCTGTTCCGGTCTCCTTCTCTGGTAAAAATTAGGTCGAAAACTCTACTTAGATTTTTTATATCCATTTTTAATTTCCATAATTTCAATATATAGCAGGACCCTTTTATTTATCTCTCATATGTGTAGTAGATTAACTTCTTTCCATCAATAGCAAAATAGCAGCGTCCAGTTCCTCTGAGATCTTAAGAGTATTAGGGTCTGTTAACCCATTAGTCATTACACCATGTATTAATTGTTTACGTTTTTGTTCTATTTCTATGTTATCTTCAAATTGAGTGCTTATGAATGTTTCTCTTTATTCATTAAAAATCTCATTTCATGAAAATTTATCAATACGTACATTATTAGTCTCTAATATCTTTAATCATATAGCTGTAATAATCTTATAGTTGTTATGATTAACAACAGTTAATGTAATTGGAGATTCAATTTTATCAGCATCTTCTTGGCTTATTTCTATGATTGCGGAGCGATCTAATGCCTTTATAATTTTCCCTTTTACTTTTTCATTGTTTCTTATAAATAAAACTTCTAATCCCACTAGAAATTCTTCCATTTTTCTAATCTTCCTCTCTCATATTTATGAACTCTGATAACTATATGTGCTTTTTATTAGATTCTGATATTATCGTAACTTAATTTCACTTTAAGATTTTTCAATTAGAAAGAAATTATAATAAGATTAGAAATAGATTAAAATATTAGAGATAATGCATAAAATATGGAAGTGCCCACATTAAGGTTAGAGCTTTCTCCCCATTTAAGTCTGCCGCTTCTTTCAGCATGACGCTAAGCATTTGAAAAGATATCTTCGGCTGTATAAGCTTATGGAGAATAGAGAAAGTCTCACAAAAACGGTGGACTGTCTTGGATATTTATGAAAAAAAATGAACTAGGAAAAAAGGCGAAGAAAGATGCATACTTAAAATAAGGACGAGTTGGATATTTGACATGCAAACTTTATCAAATCATAGGGGGACGACAGGGATAGAGCTTTATCAAAGTAGATCTGCGCTTATAACCTGTCACTTTTGCCTGAGCCCATGTTAAATAGTAAACTCAGGTCACATTATGTCTTCTTAATACTGCTACTGTATATTTCAACTAAATTCCTGTTAGAGTATTGTGCCATCGTGATTCAAGGAGATACTTTAAAAAGTGGATAAAACGAATCACTGATGTCAATCGTAACCTGTACATTCCCCCTTCCTAGGGCTGACGTAAGACCGGAGACATCCTCAATATAACCAATCTTGCCGTACCCGTTATACGAATTGGAGAATGTATTATAGAAAATCACAAGAGAATTCGAAGACCAACGAGATAGAGGGTTCCTCGATTAACATTGGCCCTGTTAGATATATATTGAATGGTAATGTTATCAAAACTTTTTTCGACATTAGTTCATTAAAGCCTTTTTAATTAAATCTTGGCTTTTTGTTATTCTTCTATCTACTTTCGCCATTATCAGTTCACCAACCTTTTGTTAAACCAATTAACATTTTAAATTGATTTTTTCAATATTCAACCTATTACGTCCACTTTAAGATGGAGTGCATCTTAATTATAAACAGATATTGATTATACAAGCGTTGATGCTGTTTATCATTAGAGAAAGGAAGTTATTCTTTGTCTAATACTCTATAAAAAGGTTGTTTATATTACGGTTACCTCAAGCGGGATTGTAGAATTAATACCAAAAACTTGTAAAAGAAAAAGCAAATTAGTTATAGTTAGTTGATTTCTAAAAAAGATTATTGAAATGCTCGCTTTCTTTAGAGTGATCTCCCTAGAGGATACAAACATTCGTACAGCAACAATTTATCCAGCAGCGATCAACACGGAATTGTTGGAGACGATCACTGATAAAAATGTTTTAGAAGGTATGAGTGCATTGTACGAACAATATGGTATTTCACCTGAGCGAGTTGCCAATGTCGTGGCATTTGCGATTGATCAGCCAGTAGATACGAACATTAAAGAGTTTACAACTGGACCAACAAGTCAACCTTGGTAATAATTACAAGAAAAGATAAAACTAAGCCATGTTACTAAAGCATAGGCTGTCGAGAAGACCTCGACAGCCTTTTAATTTTCTCTTGGTACTTATTCACTCTTCTATCAAGACTTATATAGATTTTCTCTGTAAATATAGTTTACTTATGAGTACTTCAATAAAGCTTATATTTTCTTATTCCGTAAGTGGTTAGAATAAGTCTATGTCTATGTCATTAAATAACTGAGAACTAATCCTTCAGTTTTAATGTTATTTACTAATTTTCATTCCAAATAGATTCTATGCCTATTATATTTTACAGAGATTCTTGATCTAAAATGCCATATAATTTCTTATCATCTCTTCAAAATCGAGCTTACACATACGGAAGAAATTAAAATTCATTCTACTAAAGTTCACTTCGTGATAGTTTAGTTAAACTCCTAGTTTGGTTTTTTGCTTTCCATGAAAACCAAAAGACATTCTTACGTGCAATTATCCCTTGCTAAATGATCACCTGAAAAGGAAGGACAAGTAATAAAAGAATTAAAAGTTACTCTGGATTCGGCGGATATCCTGCAAAGACTTCTAAAAGCTAATTCACGTTCTTACAACGAAAGCTGGCAAGAAAATGTCAAAATGTTTTAAAGCTAACTATAAACTTACTCGATTCTTAAAACCTGCTCTAATACTTCGTCAGCATTTTTGGCTTCTTTCTTGCCAACTTCTTTTTCGAGAACTGTTATCAAGCTTCTCATTTGATCCTCTGTCAATCCGGTATTAAAACCGATGTTAAAATGAGCTTGCAGTTGAGAGTTGAGACCCTCAATATTTGCCAGTGCTGCAATGGTTGCCAGCTCCCTGCTTTGGTAATCCAAGATGTCTCGTCCAAAGATGTCTCCGAACAGGTGCCCTTTTAAAAACTGATCTATGGCTGGGGCAAATGTATAAGTCGGTCCAGTAACTGGTGCTCCAACTAGGCTTGTCTGAATCTCTGTTCCAAGCTCGATGCTGCTTTTGTTGGTAGGCAGCGGACTTGCTTCTTTACCTATCTCATCCTTTATACCCTTCTCTTCCCTCTCTTCAATAACTTCCATAAGAGTGTTGATACCATTTAGGCTGCGAGGAAATCCAGCATAGGCATACATCTGTACAAGAACTTCTTTAATCTCATTGACTGTCAAACCTGCGTCTAAACCTTCGTTCAGTTCAGGTTTTAGTTGAGACAAATCCCCATTGGCCGTAAAGGCTGCAATGGTAATTATATTTTGTTGTCTAGCGTCAAGGGCTAGTGCTTCATCTTTCAGTTTCTTACTTTTTTGTTTTTCAACTTTCTGTTTTTCATTTTCTACTCCGTATTGCTCGTCAGTTACCTTTTCCAACCATTCTGCATTTTTGCCATCAAAAACTCCTGTGAGAGCCATATGTGTCATACCTTTAGTTGGAGTTGCACCATGCCAATGTTTAACTCCAGGAGGAAACCATACTACATCTCCTTCCCTAACCTCTTCTATTGGTTTTCCCCATTCCTGTACCCATCCAACACCTTCTGTAATTATCAACCTCTGTCCTGTCGGATGGCTGTGCCATGCTGTACGGGCTCCTGGCTGGAACGTGACATTCGCACCAGAATAGGGTTGCGAATTATTTTCAGAGAATAATGGATCAACACGAACGTTGCCAGTAAAATATTCAGTCGGCCCCTTATAGGAATCCTGCGAACTGCTTTGAGTGGTTGTCATTGAATTATCGCTTCCTTCCGCGGAGATTGTCTGTACAATAAGTGCATTTTCTAAAGCGAAAATAGAAAGTGACAAAAACATTATTGTAAGTATTTTTTTCATTTGTTTCTCCTTTTGAATTATATTTATCTTTGCAGGGCATCCGCCTAATCCAGAGTGCTATATTCTTTAATGTTGAAAACTAATTATGAATGAAAGTAAAAAAGGTATCGTTATATGTAACTAGTAGGCTAATCAATTTGTTTTAAATCCCTCCTTTCATATCAAATAACTTTATTAGTCTATTTATAATTCCATCCTCTGAGTTAGAGGATAGTACAAAATCAATAATTTCTTTCAGTTCAGACTGGCATACATTCCCCATTACAATAGTTTTTCCATCAAAGAGAACATTTCCATAATGTTAAAGTCATTACAAAAGGCAACCATATTTCCCTTTTGAATTCAGGCTATTTCAAGAAGCTTCCCAAACCCCTTGGCTTTTGACACTCCAATCAGTAGAGCATCTAGCACAAATGGGTTCCAGCGAACAAAGCTCTTATCTTCAAATCGTTCTTGATAAAAAGTTTGATTTACATCCAAACAAAACATTAGCTGTTGATAGGGTAGGAACGGTAATAATTGGAGTGAAGTCGGGTTTTGTATCTCAATTCTTTTTATTTTATGCTTTCCTTGAAATTTCCGCTGAACAACGACCGATACACTTTTTTAAAGTAAAATCAACTATTAACCTATTAGGATTAATACTCGATTTTAGTATGCCATCAATCCACTATAAATTCCCTCCAAGAAATTACTGTGATGTTCATTTTAGAAGGGAGCTTTTATATGTTTATAGACCAAGAAGATTATCATAATAATCTCCCCAATATTTAGCCTTCCTCCAATAATTATCCATCTAATGGTATCAACATGTGGCATATTATATTTGGTCTTTCCAAAGTTGTTGCTCCTTTCTATTAGTAGTTTTGTACAATGCTTAGAATTGTTATTAAAAAAGCCTTGTATAACAGGGCAAGGCATCTTAAATTCAACTATTATTTTACTTTGTTATATTCCTCATCTGATACTGGTTCCAACCATTCAGGAGTACCAGCAGTGATTGCGATATGTTCAAACCAGCTGTCTTTTGTAGCGCCATGCCAGTGCTTTACACCATCATGGGTCACAACAACATCACCTGCTTTTAAGAATTGAGCAGGTTTTCCTGCTTCTTGGTACCAACCTTCTCCACCGGTTACTAATAAAACTTGAAATCCATCACGATGGATATGCCAGTTATTCTTGCATCCTGGTTCAAAAGTCACATTCCCTATACCAACACTCAAGTTAGGATCAGAAACTAATCCTTTAAGATAACTTTGTCCCACAAAAAATTGTGAAAATGGATTTTTTTCGCCTACTGGAAAAATAACGCCATTTTTAACTTCTTCATGTTTCGCCATATTGGTTCCTCCAATAAATATCATTAATAACTATATCTTCTGAGTGAACAATTCCTGCTTATTTTAATTTTCCGCCAAATACCGGGAAGAAGCTATGCTCACCATAATCCTGGATGTGCTCTGCATTCTTCAAAGTCTCCATATCTACATCGCTGATAACAAAATCAAGCTCTACATTGATTCTCATGTGATCTGGATTTGCTGTCTTAGGAATTACTACAAGACCAAGCTGAATATCATAACGTAGGCATAGCTGAGCAACAGATACTCCATACTTATCAGCTATTACCTTAACCTCTGCATTATCAAGGACTGCACCGTGTGCAATTGGTGAATATGCCTCTACTAAGATGTCATTCTTCTGGCAGAATTCAATTAGCTCCAATGGGGTATTAGTCACATGTGCCAATATCTGATTTACCATAGGCTTGATCTCACAGCTTGCAAAAATATTCTCTATATCATCCTGAAGGAAGTTAGAAAGCCCGATTGCTTTTACTTTGCCTGTCTTATAGGCATCCTCCATTGCTTTCCATACGTCTTTGTTTTCCTCAAAGTAACGGTTCTCCTCACGGAATTCTTTCCAAGGCTGTGGGCTATGAATAATCAGAAGGTCAATGTAATCCAGTCCCATTTTTGCCAAAGACTCATCAATGGACTGCGTTACAGCATCATAGTTCTTTGCTTCTGCAGCAACTTTTGTCGTAATGAAAAGTTCTTCTCTCGCGACACCGCTCGAATGAATTCCTTCTCCTACACCAGTTTCATTCATATATGCCTGAGCAGTATCAAAATGGCGATATCCAATAGATAACGCATCACGCACTGCCTGTGCTGCCTGTTGATCGTCAAGTAGCCAGGTACCAAGACCTAATTTAGGAATTTCTACACCATTTGATAGTTTGAAAGTTTCGTTAAACATTTTTTTGTCTCCTTTGTATTGTTATTTTTGTGTAGTACCTTGTCTTATAGACTTGCTTTCTCATTGTAGTTTCTTCAAATGAAACAAAGATACTTGACTCTAAAGTAGTCTACTGTAGCTTTTAACAGTTTGAACAACCTTATCAGGTAGCTCTTTAGTTCTGCCGGGTAAAAGCCCTACAATAATGTTAGGGATTACCTACTCTCTGTCCTAAATTTCAGGAATAATTTCATTGACCCAAGCTAATGAGTTAAGCGTTCTCGGAAAGCCCATTTATGGAAGGCTATGGGAGATGGCCGAAAGCAAAGTTTCTTTGTCATTACCCACATTTTTGTTACCCAGAACATGTGACTTTACTTGGCTTTCACAACTGCCAAGCGTACTAATAATACAAAGTGTCAATAACTCCCTTGTTTTCAAATCAAGTCCTCCACGTGTATAGAAATCTCCGAAGCATAAAGATGAAGGATAATCCTGCATATTCTTTTGGTTAGCTGGAGCAGTCTCACGCATCTTAGCAATGACATTACCAAAAATCTCTACTTGGGTAGCCATGCCTTCCTCAAAACGATTATTCTCATCTACAGTCTTTTGACTTTCAATTGGTAATGCTATATACCTTGCTTTGAAACCTCATTGATTTCATTGATGGAATTTAATGTTTTTGGGAAACCAATATACGGAGCACACTGGTATACTGCTTCTTTGATTTCTACAGGTGTGAGACCAATGTTAAGCCCAGCGCCTACATGCGCCTTTAGCTGAGGTAACGTCTGGTTTGTTTCAAGCACAACCAGTGTGATAAGCTCCCGTTGCTAGTCATCCAGTTTACCTTGATAAAAAACCTCACCAAAAATGAAGCGCATAAGAATATCTTGAAAATCAGGATCAGTCATATGCCGCTGGTTCTCCATTTCCAAATAACTGTTTGTATTTTTCCATGCTTTTTTCAACACGTTCCATAAGTAAGGCCTCCAGTTTTAAGAAATATACTTTTGTTATTCCAAAAGTTATCTAAAAATGATGCTTTTAAAATTGATATTGATTGATTAATCAACAACTGTTTATAATTATAAAAAAGTCCGACATACTTTCAATGGTTAAAATAACGCAATTCGTTGATTACTCAACAAATCAATAGATATTGTTAATTTTTTTGAAAAGATTGGTTGATTCAATTGGCAAATTAGATTGAAGAATAACGAAAAGCCAAGTAGCTATAAACAAAGCTGTAACGGAACTGATGGTTGAAAAAAATTTGATGACATTACCATTCAGGAAATTGCTGACAGAGCTGATGTTAATCGAGGAACCCTCTATCTTCATTACACCGACAAATACAACCTCCTTGATAAGATGATTGAAGAACATATAGAGAATCTAAGAGGAATATGCCAATCGGCATCTGAGATGACTTTTCAAAAAGGTAATTATGTCTGGTACGAATACTTTGAGCGTAACAATTTATTTTTTTCAACAATGTTAGCGAGTAAAGGCGCACCAGATTTTTATAGTTGTTTTCTTGATTTAGTCATCGAAGAGTTTAAAATTGAAGTAGAAATATCAGTTTGACAAAAATTCGGATTAGATAAAGAAGTTATTCTTCAATTTTTTGGCCCAGCTGACG
>Ga0180216_1001725_pt1 | contig 19016 bp, 16 predicted proteins | sample eDN3rd37CBELigMG_FD_128879 | JGI IMG/M metagenome (GOLD analysis project Ga0180216, IMG submission 128879) | Enriched Miracle-Growth compost microbial communities from Emeryville, California, USA - eDNA 3rd pass 37_C BE-Lig MG (version 2)... ...
CGCGCTTGAGGGCCCGCACCAGGGCGTCGCCCTTGGCGTTTCGGCGGATGGAGCGGGCGAGCTGGGCCATCTCCCGCAGCTCCGCGAGCTCGGCCTCGCACTCCTCCATGGTCATCGGCTTGCGGTCGCCGATCTGCCGGTCGTCGAGGAGCTCCTCGGCCTCCTCCTCGTAGATGCGCCGGACCTCCTCTTCGATCCCGTCCTGGTCGTCCTCCATCTCCATCAGCATCGCCAGGTGCTCGGCCTGGGCGCGGGCCACGTCCTTGGCGCGGCGGAGTTTGGCTTCCAGGCCGTCGGCGAGCTTCTCCAGGGTGGAGGCGATGGCGAAGGTCGAGCTGCCGAGGATCTTCCGATAGCAGAGGGTGAGGAGGGTGCGCCGCTCGGGCGGGATCGCCGCCACCTGCTCGCGGCAGAGGTATTCGCTCACGCGATCGTAGAGCTCCTGCTCCTCGAGCGACGGCCGGAAGTCCTCCACGATCGAGCGGCGGTTCGTGTACTTGACGTACTCGCGCACCTGCCGCCGGAGCGTCCGCTGGATCACCGGCGAGAGGCGCTCCTTGAGATCCTCCATGAGCTGCGCCCGCTCCGCGAGGCGCTGGGGCGCGTCGGGGAGATCCGCCGGCGGAGGTGGGTGGAGCAGCGGTCCGTAGAGGGTGCGGAAGGATTCCTCCGTCCCGAGGATGGTCTCGTCGATCAGGCTGACCAGCCCGAAGAGTTCCATCAGGCTGTTCTGGAGCGGGGTGGCGGTGAGGAGGAGCTTGGGGACGGAGGAGAGGGCCTGCCGCAGCGCCCGCCCCGTCTTGTGGGTGGGGCGGTAGGCGTTGCGGAGCCGGTGGGCCTCGTCGATGACCACGAGGTCCCAGGGGACCTGCCGCAGGGCGTCCGGCCGGTTGGCCGCGAAGGGGACGGAGCAGATCACCGGTACGGGGAGGTCGAAGGGGTTCAGCCTCCCGGAGGCGCGGGCGGAGGGGCCGTCCACGCATTCGGCCACCAGGCCGAACTTGTCCCAGAGCTCGTCGCGCCACTGCGCGCGGAGCGGGGCGGGGGCCAGGACGAGGATCTTGCTTTGGCCCTCCGAGATGAGCTGGGAGATGACGAGCCCCGCCTCCACCGTCTTTCCCAGCCCGACCTCGTCGCCGAGGATGCAGCCGCCGAAGGGCAGGCTCTCGAGGGCGAAGATCGCGGCCTCGAGCTGGTGGGGGTTGAGGTCGATGCTGGCGGTGGAGAGGGTGGGCGTGACGCGCCCGATGTCGTTTCCTCCGCGGGCGAGGAGGATCTCCTCCGCGAGGATCCGCTGATGGAAGCGGCTATGGGCCTTGGGAGCGTCGGTGCGAAGATCGCGCCTCGCAGCGACGGCGCTCGAAGATCCGACCATCATCTCTTCCTTTTCGCCGGGATGCGCGGGCGGTCAAAGCACTTTCTCGAAGGGTTCCCACAGTCGGCGTGTGGACTCTCGGGGATCTCCCTCGAGCCACGCGCGGATGGCCGAGATGCCATGGACGCCCGTCGATAGCACCTCGGGAATGCGATGGGGCTTTACCCCTCCCAGGGCGAAGAGGGGGAGGGGTGAGGTGCGGGCGGCCTCGCCCAGGGCGTCGAGGCCGAGGGGCTCGCCCTTGCCGGGGCTCGCGAAGACGGGGCTGAAGGTGGCGAAGTCCGCCTCCGCGCGCTCGCCCAGCTCCTCCAGGGAGTGACAGCTCGCGCCGAGGAGGGCACCCTCGCCGAGGAAGGCCCTCGCGTCGGCGCAGGCGACCGAATCCCTCCGGAGGTGCACGCCGTCCGCGCCCACCGCCCGCGCCACGTCGAGGCGATCGTTCACCAGGAGCGCCGCGCCGTGGCGTAGGGTCACCTCCCGCAAGAGGCCCGCGAGTTCGAAGAGCTCGCGGGCGGGCAGATCCTTTTCCCGGAGCTGCACGGCGGCCACGCCGCGGGGCAGGGCCGAGAGCGCGCGCGATGCCGCCTCGGGCAGATCGGGGCGGATCCGCCGGTCGGTGACGAGGTAGAGGCGGAAAGGCAGGACCTTGGGGGTTTCGGCCATCCTCTTCAGGTGCCCGAGATCGTTCCTTCGACCGGGGAGGAGGCGGTGCCGTAGAGCTTCTTCGGGATCCGGCCGGCGAGGTAGGCGTCGCGTCCGGCCTCGCAGGCCGCCTTCATGGCGCGGGCCATCCGGACCGGGTCGCGCGCCTGCGCGATGGCGGTGTTGAGGAGGACGGCGTCGCAGCCGAGCTCCATCGCGATCGCCACGTCGCTGGCCGTCCCCACGCCCGCGTCCACGAGGACGGGGACCTTCACCGTCTCGCGGATGATCAGGATGTTGTAGGGGTTGCGGATGCCGAGCCCCGAGCCGATGGGGGCGCCGAGGGGCATCACGGCGGCGCAGCCGATGTCCTCGAGCTTCCGAGCCGCGACCGGGTCGTCGTTGGTGTAGGGCAGCACGGTGAAGCCGTCCTTCACCAGGATCTTGGCGGCCTCGAGGGTCTGCTCCACGTCCGGCAGCAGGGTCTTGGGATCCGAGAGGACCTCGAGCTTGATGAGGTCGGTGTCCCAGAGTTCCCGCGCCAGATGCGAGGTGCGGACGGCGTCCTCCACGTTGAAGCAGCCGGCGGTGTTGGGCAGGAGCTTCATCCCCTCGGGGATCCACTCGAGGAGGCTCTCCTCGCCCTTCGCACTGAGGTCGAGGCGGCGCACGGCCACGGTGACGAGCTCGCTCCCGGACGCGGCCAGGGCTGCCTTCATGGTGGGGAAGTCCGCGAACCGCCCGGTGCCGGTGAAGAGGCGCGAGCGGAAGGTGTGTCGGCCGATGCGAAGAAGGTCGTCGGACATGTCGTCTCCTATCCGAGGCTTTGGGGCGCCACCGCCCACGAAGTGGACCACTTCCACGCGATCCCCCTCCGCCAGGCGATGCTCGTCGTGATCCGCCCGCCGCACGACGCGGCGGTTGACCTCCACGGCGACGCGGGCGCGGATCACCCCGAGGGCGTCCAGGAGCCCGCCGACGGTGATCCCGTCCGGAAACTCGCGCTCCTCACCGTTGAGCCAGATCTTCACCTTCGCCTCCGCCTCTTTCGGTGGGGCTACTAGCAGGCTTCGCGGCGGCCCGCAATGCGCGGCGGCGCGGGCTACTCGGGCTTGCGCGCCAGCACCTGCACGACGGCGGCCATGCCGGTGTGGAGGAGACCCTCGGTGACGTCGCGCTCGAACTCCTCCAGGTGGAGGAATTCGAGGCCGTCGAAGTCCTCGCGCAGCATCTCGGCGGTGTAGAGGAGCTCGAGCCGGGGCGGACCGCCGGTGCCGTGGCGGAGCTGGTCCGGCGTGTAGGCCTCGAGGAGGACCATGCCGCCGGGGCGAAGGCCCTCGACCACGCTGCGGTGCACCTTCCTCCGAAGCTCCGGAGGCAGATGACAGAAAATCGAGATCACGACGTCCCAAGAAGCGGCATCGATCTCGTAATCTTCGAGCGCCGACTGCACCGTTTCGATCGAGACGCCTCGTTCCTCGGCGAGTTTCCGCGCCTTGGCCAAACCCACCGCGGAGGCGTCGACGCCGGTCACCTGGTAGCCCAGCGAAGCGAGGAACACGCCGTTTCGGCCCTCGCCCTCCGCCAGGCTGAGCACGCGCGCCGGCGGAGGAGGGAGCTTCTCGGCGAAGGATCGGAGGAAATCGTTCGGTTCGGTTCCGTACACGTAGGCGTCGCGATCGAATCGCTCGTCCCACTCCGTCCGGGGCGGCCGGGGCCCGCTCATCGTCGCCTCCTTTTCGAAAACTTATTCCCCTGTGGACCCAGGAGCATGGGAGCGCCCATCCGCTTGCCTGGGACCGCCAAAGCGACTATCTGAACCCGGGTTTTTACCGGTCGTACACGCGAAACCGCAACCGGCAGGGGCCGAGCGCTTTCGCCCGCGAGTCTGGGAGAAAACATGCGTAACACCGAACGAGTCCGAAACATCCTCTCTTGGTACCCCTCCGACAACCCGGGAACGCTCTCGAACCTCGCCCGGATCATGAACACCGGCCGGCTCGCCGGGACCGGCAAGTTCGTGATCCTGCCGGTGGACCAGGGCTTCGAGCACGGGCCCATCCGCTCGTTCGCGCCGAACCCGGCGGGCTACGATCCGGAGTACCACTACGAGCTGGCGATCGAGGCGGGCTGCAACGCCTACGCCGCGCCCCTCGGCGCGCTGGAGGCCGTGGCGGGCAAGTTCTGCGGCGAGGTCCCGCTCATCCTCAAGCTCAACAACTCCGACCTGATGTACACCGACTCCGACCCGATCCCTGCGGTCACCGGCACGGTGGAGGATGCGCTCCGGCTCGGCTGCAGCGCCATCGGCTTCACCATCTATCCGGGATCGGCCAACCGGAAGGAGATGTACGAGGAGATCCGGGAACTCATCCTCGAGGCCAAGAGCGTGGGGCTTCCCACCGTGATCTGGGCCTACCCCCGCGGCTCGGGCCTTTCCAAGCAGGGTGAGACGGCGATCGACATCGTCGCCTACGCCGCGCACGTCGCGGCGCAGCTCGGCGCGCACATCATCAAGGTCAAGCCGCCGACGGCCCACGTGGAGATGGAGGCCAACAAGAAGGTGATCGAGGCCCAGGGCATCAAGATCGACAGCCTGGCCGACCGGGTTCGCTACGTGAACCAGGCCACCTTCAACGGCAAGCGGATCGTCATCTTCTCCGGCGGTGAGGCGAAGGGGACGGAGGCCGTCCTCGACGAGATCCGCCAGATCCGCGACGGCGGCGGCATGGGCTCGATCATGGGCCGCAACGCCTTCCAGCGGCCGAAGGCGGAGGCCATCGAGCTCCTCCAGACGATCATGGACATCTACGCCGGCAAGGCCTGAGCCGGCTTCGTCTCCAGGACGCGCCATCGCGACCGGGGCCGGGAAGAAAACCGGCCCCGGCTCGTTTGTGGAGCGGCCGGTGGACGGGAGGGGCGGGGCGGAAACTTTTCGGGGCCTCGCGCTTCCTATGGTTCGCCGGTCGGTTGGGTGGCTCGCCCGACCGGCTCGCTCGTTCTCGGCAGCCGATGGCGCCGACAAGGAGATTGAAGATGAACAGGTTCGTCATGTCCCTGATGGCCGCCTTCGCGGTCGCCCTTCCCGGCGCGGCCTTCGCGGCCGACTACAACATCGACCCCTCGCACGCCTCCGTCGATTTCTCGGTCCGGCACCTGATGGTCACCAAGGTGCGCGGCACCTTCGAGAAGGTCTCCGGGAAGGTGAAGTACGACCCCGAGGCCCCGGAGAAGATCGAGATCGAGGCGATCATCGACGCTGCCTCCATCAACACCCGTGAGGCCAAGCGGGACGAGCACCTGCGCAGCCCCGACTTCTTCGACGTCGAGAAGCATCCGACCCTCACCTTCAAGTCGAAGAAGGCCAAGGCCCGCGGCAAGGGCAAGCTCGACGTGACCGGCGATCTCACCATCCGCGGCGTGACCAAGGAGGTCGTGCTCGCGGTGGAGGGCCTCGACCAGGAGATCAAGGATCCCTGGGGCAACGTCCGCCGCGGCGCGAGCGCCACGACCAAGATCAACCGCAAGGACTTCGGCCTGAACTGGAACCAGGTCCTCGAGGCCGGCGGGCTGATGGTCGGCGACGAGGTCGAGATCATGATCGACGTCGAGCTCATCCGCCAGGCCGCCAAGGAGGAGACGGCCGCCAAGTAAGACGGCCCTCCCTCCCGGCCGAAAGCCGAAAGGCAATGGAAAAGCCCGCCACCACGGCGGGCTTTTTCGATTCGGGGAGAGCGGCTCAGAGCCACCGATTCTCGAGGTACCAGCGAGCGGTGTGCTCGATGCCCTTCTCGGCGGGCCAGCCGGGGGCGTAGCCCAGCTCGTTTCGGGCGCGTTCGATGGAGCAGGCGAAGCCGGGGCCCATGGACTCGCGGACCTTGTCGATCGAGACGATCTGCGGCTTGCCGGTGAGGCGCGCGGCGATGTCGGACCAGATGCCCAGGGGCCAGGCGAGGCTCTCGGGCACGGGGAGGACGAAGGCGCTCCCCCGGCCCAGGGCCGCGGCGGCCCGCCGGATCAGCTCGTCCCAGAGGTGGATCCCGCCGTCCGAGACGTAATAGACGCCCTCGGGGCCCTCCATGCCCTGCACGGCGCGGCCCTTGTCGAGGGCGAGGGCGATGCTCCGGCCCAGGTCGTCCACGTGGATGATCGAGTAGCGCTTGGGCTCGAGGAGGCCGGGGCGGATGCCCAGGCCCCGCGCCGCCATCTTGAAGACCTCGAAGAAGTCGCGATCCCGCGGGCCGTAGACGATCGGAGGCCGGACGATGGTGACCTCCATCCGGTTGCCGTGGCGGCGGACGGCCTCCTCGCCGGCGAGCTTGGATTTTCCGTACTCCGAGACGGGGCGGGGCGGATCGTCCTCGGTGACCGGGCGGCCGTCGCGCATGGGGCCCGCCACCGCCAGGGTGGAGCAGTGCACGAAGCGCGAGACGCCCTTGGCCACCGCGGACTCGGCGAGGAGGCGCGAGCCGTAGGCGTTGACGCGGTAGTAGTCCTCGCGATTGAGGCACTTGGTGGCGCCCGCGAGGTGGACGACGGCGTCCACCCCCTCCAGCGCCTCGAGGAGCGGCCCCTCGCTGCAGACGTCGCCGATGGCGTACTCGAGGTTCACCCCGAGCTCTTCGAGAGCGCTCCGATCCGAGGTCTCGCGGACCAGGCAGCGGACCTCGTGACCCGCGTCGGTGAGAGCCTTGGCGGTCTGGGGTCCGACGAAGCCGGTGGCCCCGGTGAGAAGAACCTTCACGCCCTCAAACCTCCGTCTCGTAGATGCGGTAGGTCTTGTACCGCTTGCCGCCCATCATCTCGATCGAGCGGTTCACGAGGAGGTTGTCCTCGAGGGTCCAAGAGATCTCGCCTCCGACGTACCCCAGCTTGCGGGCGGCGCGCAGGGTGTCGAGGTAGAGGATGGCGTCGATGCCGCGCTTGCGGTAGGGCTCCTTGACTCCGAGGGTGATGAGCCGGGCGCGGTCGATCTTTCGCATGTACCAGAGGAACTTGGCGAGGCCGATCGGGAGTCCGAAGGTCGTCAGCCTCCCACCCACCTTCGCCAGCGCCTGGTTGAGGTCGGGCAGGGTCATGCTGAAGGCGACCGGCTCGCCCTTGACCTCGGCGATGAGCAGGAGATCCGGCACCGCCAGGGTCTTCATGTCCTTGGCGATGTGGTCGAACTCCTTGTCGGTGACCGGGACGAAGCCCCAGTTCTTCTCCCAGGCGGAGTTGTAGATCTCCTTGATGCGCGCCACCTCCCCGGCGAAGTCGCGGAGGTCGAGGGGGCGCACCACGATCCCCTCCTTGGCGCGCACCTTCTCGGCGATCCGCACTACCTTCTCCGGCGGATCGACGTCGGCGGGCATCCAGAAGGCCCAGAGGTCCTTGGCCTTCTTCAGCCCCGCGACCTCCTCGACGTGGCGCACGTAATACCGAGGGTTGTAGGGCATCATCACCACGGGGGGCGAGTCGAAGCCCTCGACCAGCAGGCCCCAATCGTGGTTCGAGCTGAAGTTCGCCGGCCCGAGCATCTTGACCATGCCCTTGGCGCGGACCCAGGCCCGGGCCTCGGAGAGGAGGGCATCGGCGATCTCGTCGTCGTCCTCGGCCTCGTACATCCCGAACCAGCCGACCTTCACGTCGTGGAAGGCGTTGTAGTTGCGGTCCACGACGGCGGCGATCCGGCCCACGATCTTCCCGCGCTGCCGGGCGAGGAAGAGGGCCACGTCCGCGTGCTCGAAGAAGGGATTCTTCTTGGGGTCGAGGAAGTCGCGCCGCTCCATGTGGAGCGGGGGGACGTAGTTGGGATCGCCCGAGTGGAGCCTGTCCGGGAGGCGGATGAAGGCCTCGAGGCCCTCCCGGGTGGTGACGGGCTCCACCTGCACCGTGGAACCGCGGCGCGGCTTCTGGGCCGGGGCGTCGGCCGCGGAAGGAACTCCCTCCGCGGCGATGGGCTCTTGGGCGAGCTCGGACATGTATTTTCTCCGCGAGCGACGGAGCCTCGGCTCACTCGTCGTCGTAGGACATTCGCCTGGCGCCCCGCGCGCGGCTGGCCAGTTCCATGAGCTTGTAGGTGCGCTCGATGACGGCGCCCGTCATGTCGCTCAGGGATTCCTGGACCATCTTGTTGAACTGGTCGCGCGTGGGGATCTGGAAGTTTGCGGCCCGCCAGGTGGCCGACTCGACCATGTCGAAGACCCGCTGCGCGAGCCGGCCGGTGGTCCGGACGGAGCCATTCTGCGCCGCGGGCCGGTAGGTGGTGGCCACGAAGCGAGGCGCGTCGGTGCGCGCGTCGTCGATCGAGCCCACCTTGTCGATCACGTCGGCCGCGACCGGCGCGTCCTCGGGGATCACCTTGAACTTCTTGCCCAGGATCTCGAACTGCTCGATCACGCGGTTGAGCTGGTCGTCCGTGTGGATCGACATGTAGGACGTCCGCATCAGGGACATCCCCGGCTCGACCGCGGGCGGGATCACCGGGTTGGCGAAGACGCCGTTCTCGTAGAGGGCCTTCCAGAGGCGGAAGCACTTGATCTGATCGCCGATGAGCACCGGGACCACCGGGCCGTCGGAGATGCCGGTGTCGTAGCCCAGGAGGCGGAAGGCGTTGCGCATCTTGTTGGCGATGCGCCACAGCCGCTCGCGGCGCTCGGGCTCCTTCTCGATGATCTCGAGGGAGGCGAGGGCGGCGGCCACCGCGGCCGGCGTCATCGAGGCCTGGAAGACCATCGCCCGGGCGCGGTGCTTGATCCACTCGATCACCTCCTTCGGCCCGGCGATCACGCCGCCCAGGGAACCGAAGGACTTGGAGAAGGTGCCCATCACGAGGTCGACCGAGTCCTCGACGCCCAGGTGCTCGCAGAGGCCGCGACCGTGGGCTCCGAGCACGCCGAGGCCGTGCGCCTCGTCGACCATCAGGCGCGCGCCGTACTTCTCCTTGAGCTCCACGATGCCGCGGAGGTCGGCGAAGTCGCCCTCCATGGAGAAGACGCCGTCGGTGACGATGAGCTTGCCCGCCTCCTTGGGGGCGGACTTGAGGAGGCGCTCCAGGTCCGCCATGTCGTTGTGGCGGTACCGCTTGTGCTCACCGAAGGAGCTGCGGATGCCCTCGAGGATCGAGGCGTGGTTCAGGCGGTCGGAGAAGACCCAATCCTTTCGGTCCAGGAGCGCGGAGAGGGTGCCCAGGTTGGTCGTGAAGCCGGTGGAGAAGCAGAGCGCCATCTCCTTGCGGAGGAAGCGTGCCAGCCGCTCCTCGAGCTCGACGTGGAGGTCGAGGGTGCCGTTGAGGAGGCGGGAGCCCGAGCAGCTCGTGCCGTACTTTTCGAGGGCCCGGATCGCGGCTTCCTTCACGCGCGGGTCGAGACTCAGTCCCAGGTAGTTGTTGGAGCCCACCATGATGACGTGGCGGCCTCCCACGACGACCTCGGTCCCTTCCGTCGATTCGATCGGCTTGAAGTAAGGATACAACCCGGTCGCACGAGAGACCTTCAGCTCACGCCACTCGTACGCCTTACCGAAAACGTCGGCCATCGACGTGCCCTCCGCCTCTAGCGCCGAAAACGGCACCCGGCCTGGGTCGTGCCGAGCGCCCGCCCGGCTCGAAGAACCGCCCGAATACCGACCGGCTGGTCAAATGTCAACTCGACTGCCGGGCGTGCGCATACACGCCACCCCCGGGCTGGATCCCCGTCCGGGACCGCCTCATCTTTGGTTCTGCGTCGGGATCTTGACGCTACGCTGAGGCTGACGTAGAAGCGCTCGTTCTCTCGCCCGACGCAGCTCGGCATGCGGCGGATCTCACATGGTAGAGGTGTGGAGGCAGTGAAGCGGGACGCCATGGCTCCTCCCGTCGCTCCCGATCCGGGCGTGACGCTTGCCCGGGCGGGGGAAGACGGGCTCAACTTCCGCTCCTGGGAATTGATCGTCACGGCCGCTGGCGCCCTGGCTCTCTCCGTCCTCCTCTGGAGCCGCGATAGGGTTCCACATTGGGAAGGTGCGGCCCTGGTCTTCGCCCTGGTCGCGATCGGGCCCCTGGTGTTGCGCTCCCTCCAGGCCCGCTTCCCCCAGAGCCTCTGGCTCAGGCTCCTGGCGGACTTCAGCCCCATCGCCTACGTGGCGATCGTCTACCTCCAGCTCAACCCCATCCTCGACGCCGTGGGCCTGCCCATCGTCGACGCGGAGCTGGCGGCGATCGACCAGCGGATCTTCGGGACCCAGCTCTCGATCTGGATGGATCGGAACTTCCCTCCGCTGGTGATGGACGTCCTCTTGGGGGCCTACCTCACCTACTTCTTCTGGCCCGTGGCGCTCGGCCTCCTCCTCTACTTCCGGGGGAAGGAGGGCAAGTTCGACGAGTGGGTGACCGCGCTGGTCATCTTCTACGCGGTGAACTACGCCTTCTACGCCTACGTGCCCGCCATGGGACCGCGCTACTACCAGGCGGCCTACTTCGACGGGCCCGTCTCGGGGATGTTCTGGGCCACGGAGCTCGACCTGATGTTCCGCGCCTCCCCGCTGGCGCGCGACTGCTTCCCCTCCGGGCACACGGGCATCTCCCTGCTCGTCCTCGGCTTTTCCTGGCGCAACGCGCGTAGGTTCTTCTGGATCGCGCTCCCCGTGCTGATCTGCCTCATCCTCGGCACCCTGGCGGGGCGCTTCCACTACGGCATCGACCTTCTGGCCGCGGTGCCGCTGAGCGCCGTCTCGCTCGGCCTGGCCTCGGCGCTGGCGCGTCGCTTGCCGGCCGGCGTGCGCGTCTCCCGCTCGCAGGTGGCCGCCTCCTTTCGGCGCCTCCTCGCGGAGCGGGACTCCCTGAGGCCCTGAGAGACACCGAGGCTCCGCGCCTCGAAGGCGGCCGTCGACGAGTGCCGTAGGGGTCGCCCCGGAGTCGACACCGGGCCGGCCCTCTCGACGATCGGCGAGGGCGGGCCCGGTGGAGGCGCGAAGGAGGCTCAGGGCTCCTCGAGGAGCTCGAGCAGGGCCTTCGCCTTCGCGTCCCGCGCCTCCTTCTGCTCGAACTCGCCCGTGAGCGCGAGCTTGCTCCCCTGCGCGACCAAGAGGCCGTTCTTCGTGAGCCAGGTCAGGGCCTGCTCGAAGGCCACCTTGCTCAGGCTCTCGTGGCAGTGGACGCGGCCGGCGGCGAGCAGGCGCCTCCCCGTCTCGAAGCAGAGGCGGAGGAGCTCCTTCCGCTCCATCGGCCCCGCGGCCAGGCGCTCGGTCGCCGTGAGGACGATGAGGTGTGCCTCCACGATGTCGCGGACGAAGGAGCGCAGCAGGGAGAGGGCCCAGCTCCCCTCGGGCCGGGCGCGCCAGCCATCCTCCTCGCGGACGAGGAGCCCCGCGGCCTCCAGGCGCTCGGCCGCCGCCTCCAGGCCGTCGGCGAGGGAGGTTTCGGGGGAGAGGACGATGTTGCCCTCGAGGCGGACGAGCAGCGTCTCCACCTGCGCGAGGAGGGCCTCCCGGGAAAGGGAGAGGGAGGGCGCCCCGAGCAGCGCGGTGGAGAGCAGGCTCTCGTAGGTGAAGTGCTGGGAGATGTTGTTGCGGTAGAAGGCGAGGGCCATCGAGGCGGTGATCCGCTGATGGTAGAAGACCTCCCCGCCGATGGTCTCCATCTCCAGCAGGCCGTCGGCGGCGAAGTTCCGAAGCGTGGTGTGCAGCATCGCGTCGAGGTCTCCCTCGAGCGCGCGGCGGACGGCGGGCGCCAGGCGGCGGCCCTTGGCCTCGGCGAGCCCGAGGAGGAAGCGGACCCGGTCGCGCAGGGCCTCGAGCGGTTCGGCCTCGCGCCTCCCGGCGAGGAGTGCCGAGGCGACGAGGGCGGGGGCCGTCAGGGTCTGGACCTTGCCCATGCCCCAGGCGATGCGCTGGCCGAGCGCGCGGACGAGTGCCTTCTTCTGGGGCGGCGTGACCGCCTCGGGATCGATGCCCAGCCTCCGGCTGAACTCCTGGAGCGAGATGGGCTCGTCCACCTGCACGTAGATCTCCCCCCATCGCCGCGTGAGCACCTTGGCGATCTTGAGGAGCTCCTTCATGCTCTCGCGGACCTTCTCGCCGCCGGCCAGTTCCCGGCTGTAGGACTCGGCCTCGATCAGCCGCTCGTAGTCGATGGCGACGGGGACGAAGTACAGGTCGCCGCGGGAGCCGGCGAGCCAGGCGTCGACCTGCATGCCGAGCAAGCCGAGCTTGGGATCGAGGATGCGGCCGGTCCGCGTACGGCCGCCCTCCGGGTAGAACTCCTGGGTGTAGCCGTCGCGGATGAGCTTGCGGATGTACGCCGCCAGGACCGCGGCGTAGACCTTGTCGCCGCGGAATCCCCGGCGGATGAAGTAGGCGCCGGAGCGCCGGAGGAAGGCGCCGAGGGGCCAGAAGGCGAGGTTCGCGCCCGCCGCCACCAGAGGCGGGGTCATCCCGCGCTCCCACATCATGTGGGTGATGGCGATGTAGTCCATGTGGCTGCGGTGGGTGGGGCAGATCACGAGGGGGGCGAGCTTGCTCTTCTCGGCGGCGACGCGCAGGCCCTCCTCGTCCACGAAGAAGCCGTCGTAGATGCGGTGGAACATCCACCTACCCACCGTATTGGCGCCGTCGAGGACCGCCGGCGAATATTTGGCGGCGATCTCGACGAGCGCCTTGCGGGCCTCCTTCTCGATCTGCTCGATCGGCTTCTGGCTCCGCCTCGCTTCGCGGGCGAGTTCGGCCCTGAGCGTGCGGTCGCGCATGGTCTCCTCGATCATCCGCTCGGCGGCCTTGAGCGGAGGGCCGACCACCGCGCGGAGTTCGCGACCGAGGCCCACGGCGAGGCTGCCGCGTACCTTGCGGGCGATCACGGCGTCCGAGGCGGCGGGCTCCCTCTCGATCATCTTCCGGATCTCGATGGGGAGGCCGACCTTGACCACCGATCGCTTGTAGTTGGAGAGGAAGGAGATCAGGGTGTGGAAGATGCCGGGGACCTCGGCCGAGCCGAGGACCACGTCGCGGATCCCGGGGCGGAGCCGCACCGGCGCCCGCTTGAAGATGAGGATCTGCGGCACGACGAAGATCGGCCGCTCGAGCCGTCGCTGGAGGGCGACGAGGTCGGGGAAGGGATCTTCGAGCGGCGTCCCCTGCGAGCGGAGGAAGGCGGGCCGCCGGAGGAAGACCATGGCCGACTCGCCCGCCTCCAGGGCGCGGATCACCCCCTCCTTGCCGGTGCGCGCCGGCAGGCCGACGATCAGGGCGAGGAAGCGGTGGAGCCAGCGGGGAAAACCCGCCACCGCCGTGGGGAGGGGGAGCTTGCGGCGCGCGAAGGCCCAGACGAAGAAGAGGTAGTTCAGCACCCCCGCCGACCGCATCACGTAGACGAGGGCACCACGCTGCCCGTGCTCGGCGAGGCGGTCGACGGCCTCGTCCGGGAAGGAGACCGGATCGAAGAAGCGGCGGAAGAGCCGCCGCGTGATCGGGCCGAATCGGGCCGAGGGCCCTGGCGCGTCCCCGTCGGCCGGGACCACCTTCATGCCGGGGCCACGTACTCCCGTACCCTCTCCAGCAGGAAGGGGAAGTTGATCGGCTTTTCGAAGACGCCGTCCACCTTGGCGCCCCATGCTTCCTCCTGTCCGACCGAGTCGTCGATCGCCCCGGAGATCACGTAGATCGGGGTGCTCGGTCCGGCACCCTCCCGAACCTCGCGAATGAGCCGCGCACCGTCGACACCCGGGATCCGCAGATCCAGGAGCAGCAGCGCGGGCGGAGTTTGCCGTATCCGTTCCAACGCCGCCCGCCCATCGGAAAATGCCCGCACCCGGAACCGCTCGGCCGAGAGGTACTCCACGATCCCGTTGCGGCAGTCATCGTCGTCCTCCACCACGAGGATCTCGCCCGGGCGGGGCGAGGGGGCGCGGGCTCCCGTGGCCACCGCTCCGGCATACAGCGGAAAGGAGACCTCGAACCACAACCCCTCCGGAGAGGTCCTGGCCTGCACGGTTCCCCCGTGGAGGGCGACGATCCGGCGGGCGATGGCGAGACCCAGGTTGGAGCGGCCCCCGTCGGCGCGGAAGGCCGAAAAGAGGCTCTCCACCTCCGTCCGGGGGAGATCGAGCCCCCCGTGGAGGATCCGCAGGACGGCGCGGCGGTCCTCGGGGACCACGTCGACGAGGAGCCGCGCGCCCTTCCTCCGGCCCTCGAGGCCGCGCTCGAGCAGGTGCATGAAGGCCTCGACCAGGCGATCGCGGTTGCCGCGGATGAAGGCCTCCCCCATGGGGGCGGCCAGGTCCGTCGTCACCTCGGCCGAGCGGAGCTCGTCGTCCAGGAGGGCGAGCGCCTCGCTCATCACCGACCGCAGGCCGAGGGGGCGGGGGTCGAGCGCCATCTGGCCGGCCTCGAGGCGCGCGGTCAGCAGGAGATCGTTGATGAGGCGGAGGAGGCGGTCGGCGTTGCGCTGGCAGATCTGGACCGCGTTCGCCTGGCGCTCGCCGAGCTCTCCGAGCTTCCCGGCCTGCGCCATGTCCAGGTAGAGCTTGATGGTCGTCAGCGGGGTCCGAAGCTCGTGCGAGAGGTGCGAGAGGATGGAGTCACGGACCCGGTCGCGATCGTCGAGCCGATCCGCGGCGATCCGCAGCTCCCGCCCGCGCTGTTCGACGAGTTCGTTGGACCGGGCGAGGGCGACCACCATCGCGGCCGTGTGCGCCAGGGCGAGCAGCGTTTCGCGATGCTCCGCGGAGAGGGGTTCGCGGAGCCGGGTGCCCCCCATGCACGTGAGCACCCCGACCGCCGTCTCCCCGGCGATCATCGGGATCGCCAGCACCGCGCCCTCCTTGACGATCCGGCCCTCGGAGAAGGCGCGTCCCACCGGCCCCTTCCCCGGCGAGGCGGCGACCACGCGCTCGTCGGAGCGCCCCCGGGTCACGGCCACCGTGAGGAGCCCTTCGCGCTCGTCGTGAATCGAGACGAAGGAGGTCCGGGGGCGCAGGAGGCTCTCCACGTACGACAGGGTCTTCTTGAGCGCTTCGGGAACCTTGGTTTCCGCGGCGATCGCGCGGATCGCGCTCGCCATCGAGAGATCCGTCATCTCTCGTACTCCTCGAATCCCCCTGCGGTGCGTGGGCGGGAGTTTGCTTTCCCGCCCGCGGAAAATGCAAGCGCCACGACGCTCGGGGCGGATTCGAGGCTCAGGAGGCCCGTACGACCGCGCCGTCGACCCGGAAGCCCTCGGGGAGGGCGGACTTCACCTCCTCGAGCCGCTCCCCGAGCGGGGCGCCCAGATCGGCCAGGGCCTGGGCGCAGGCGGAGCGCACCCGAGGCGCTTCGGCGGAGAGCAGGCAGTCGACGATCGCTCCCGCGTGGTCGGCGCCACCCTGGGAGACGATGGTCGAGAGGGCGGCCATCCGCACGTCGTCGGATGGATCGTCGAGGAATTGGGCCGCCGTGGGGGCGATCCGCTCGTTCCGGTGGTCCGCGAGGAGCTTGAGGAGCGTGACCTTCTTGTCGGGATCCCGGGTGTACTGCACGGCGAGCTTGTCGAGGATCCCGCAGATCGAGGCGATCAGCGTCGGCTCGTCCACCAGGCCCTGGAGGCAGCGCACGCCCCAGGAGACGCCACTCTCGGACTGCTCGAGGAAGGCGACGACGGGCTCCACGGCCTTCTCCCCGAAGGACTGGAGGATCTCGAGGGTGTACTCCTTCTCCTCGGTGTCCGTGATGCCCGGTTCGGTGCGCGCCGTGAATCGCTGCAGCAGGGCGGAGATCGCCTCGGGCGTCCCGATGTCCCGAAGGCCCTCGAGGGCGCGCGATCGCAGGGCGGGATCGCCGTACTTCTCCTGCGACCGCTTCGTCAGATCCCGAATGCGCTTGGCCTCGCGCTTTTCCCGCGAGCCTCCGAAGAGATCCAAGATGCCCACTTCAACGCTCCTTTTCGCCCGTGCCGAGCAGCCTTCGGCGAAGCGCCTCGATGACCGAGAGAAGTTCGCGGCGCTCGGCGAGCATCCTCTCCCGCAGGTCGACGACCACCTCGATCCCGGCCCAGTTCAGGCCGAGGTCTTCCTCCAGGTGCCGGGCGACGCGAATCCGCTCCACGTCCCTCGCGGAGAAGGCCCCGCCGACTTCCTCGCAGATCGAGGTCTCCCGGAGGAGGCGGTCCAGAAACTCCTCGTCCAGGGAGAGCATCTCGATCACTTCCGTCCGGCGGTAATACCGACTCACACTCCCTCCTGCAATCGCGGCGCGTCAGGCGGTGAGCGCCGCGCGGACGTCCTGGGCATAGTGGGGCTCCATCTCCCGGGCGAGGCGCTCCGCCTCCTCTCCCGTGGGTACCTGGACGCGGACCTCGGCGTAGAGGTCGCCGCGCCCCCCGCCTCGGAGGTGGGGCACCCCCCGCCCGCGGAGCCGGAGCTTGCGGCCGCTCTGGCTTCCGGGCGGGACCTTGAGTTCCACGGGGCCGTCGAAGGTGGGGAGGCGCACCGTCGCCCCCGCGATCGCCTCGTGCACCGTGATCGGTAGGACGACGTGGAGGTCGTCGCCCTCGCGCCGATAGGCGGGGTGGGGTCGGACGCTCACCTCCAGGTAGAGGTCGCCCGGAGGCCCACCCCGGCTTCCCGCGCCTCCCTGGCCGGCGAGCCGGACGACGCCGCCGTCGTCGATCCCCGCCGGGATCTTCACCTCGAGGCGGGAGGTGGAGAGCACCGAGCCGGCTCCGTGGCACTGGGGACAGGCGGGGCCGGGCTCCTTCCCGCTCCCGCGACAGGTGGGACAGACGCCGCCGAAGATGACGTTCCCGCGGGAGGTCCGGACCCGGCCCGAGCCGCCGCAGGTCGAACAGGCCGGCGGATTGGGATCCGCCCTGCCGCTCCCGTTGCAGCGGGGGCAGGTGGTCGGGCGCTCGATTTCGATCGTGCGGGTGGTGCCGCGTACGGCCTCGCCCAGATCGATGGTGATGGCGGCGCGGAGGTCCCGTCCCGGGACGGGGCCCGTCTCGGCACGGGTGCGCGCGGCGCGGAAGATGTCGCCGAAGACGTCGCCGAAGATGTCGCCCAGGTCGACGTCGAAGCCCTCGAAGTCCGTGCCGAAGGGAGAGGCGGCGCGCCCCGCGCTCCACCGCCTCCAGGCCGCGGCCTTCTCCGGGTCCCAGCCGATCTTGGCGGCGTCCATGCCCATCTCGTCGTAGAGGGCGCGCTTCTTCTCGTCGGAGAGGATGTCGAAGGCGAAGCTGATCTCCTTGAACTTCTCCTCGGCTTCCTTGTCGCCCGGGTTGACGTCGGGGTGGTACTTGCGGGCGAGTCGGCGGTAGGCCTTCTTGATCTCCTCGGCCGTGGCGGTGCGCGGAACCTCCAGAAGTGCGTAAAGATCCTTTTCCTCGGCCATGTCCGCTCGAACGTAACCAGCCCCTGCCGCACGTCAATTGCGGGCCGGTCGGCCCCGGCCTACCATGGCTCTCGAGATGCGAATCGTCCGCTTCTTCTCGCTTCTCCTCCTCGCGCTCCCCGCGGCGGCCGAACCGGTGCTCCTCGACCGGGTCGTGGCGGTCTTTTCCATGGCCTCGGACGGGACGCGGGAGGTGATCACCCTTTCGGACCTGGAGCGCGAGACGCGGCTGGCGCTCATGAGCCGGGGGGCCCTGGAGGCGGCCGAAGGCGAGCTCTCCCAGGAGATGCTGGCGTCGGCGCTGGATTGGCTCCTCTCCGAGCTCCTGGTCCTCCAGGAAGCGGAGCTCCTCGACCTCGCCCAGGTGGACGTGGCCGAGGTGAACCGGGAGGTCGAGGCGCTGAAGGCGCGCTTCGAGTCGGAGGAGGCCTTCGTCGCCTTCCTCCGGCGGCACGAAATCGCGCCGCCGGACCTTTCGCGCGCCGTGCGTCGACGGCTGGTGGTGGGGCGCTACCTCGATTCGCGCATCCGCCTCGCGGGTGCCGTCACCGAGGGGGAGGTCCTCGGCGCCTACGAGCAGCGTAGGGCGGAGCTGGGCGAGATGGAGTTCGAAGAGGCGCGGCATCTGCTGCGCGCGCAACTGGAGAAGGAGCGCCGGGAGGAGGTGGTCGCGAGCCTGATTCGGGGCCTCCGAAGCCGCGCCGGCGTCCGGATCCTGCACAGGTTCGGCGGTTGAGTCGTCTTCACCTCTTCCATCCGGACGAGCGGGTCCCGCGAGGCGGTTACTGGATCCACCCGATGCATGCGGACCAGCTCCCCCAGGTCCTCGACCTGGAGGCGCGTGCCTTCGAGCATCCCTGGTCCCCCGAGCTCGTGGCCCGGGAGGTGGAGCAGGACCACTCCCTGATCCTCGTGATCGCCGCCGAGGGGAGGGTGGTGGGTTTCGTCATCGCCTGGCTGATCCTCGACGAACTCCACATCCTGAACGTGGCCGTCGACCCCGCGCTGCGTCGACGCGGGATCGCCCGCCTGCTCTTGAGCGAACTCTTGGATCGCGCGGCGGGCCACGGCTTTTCGCTCGCCACGCTCGAGGTCCGGGTGAGCAACGATCCCGCCATCCGCCTCTACCGCGGCCTCGGCTTCGACACGGTCGGCCTGCGTCGGCGCTACTACTCCGACGGCGAGGACGCCCTGATCATGCAGAAGGAGTTCTGACCCCGGCGCCGACCGCCTCGGCGACGCTCGCGTGGCCGTCCCGCTTCAGCAAGCGGAGCAGCCCGCGCTCGATCGAGCGAGCGAATCCGGGCCCCTGGTAGATGAAGCCCGTGTAGGCCTGCACCAGGGTGGCCCCGGCGCGGATCATCCGGTAGGCGTCGTCCGCGGTGAAGATCCCGCCCACCCCGACGATCGGGAGCCTTCCCCCCGTCCGGCGGTAGGTCCTCTCCACGAGCGCGACCGCCCGTTCGAGGAGGGGGGCGCCGCTCATTCCCCCGGCCTCCTTCGCCAAAGGCTCGTCTTCGGCGCCCGTCCGCGTGATGGTGGTGTTGGCGAGGACGAGGCCGTCGATCCCGAGCTCGAGGGCCAGGTCGGCCAGCTCGTCGATGGATTCGTCCGCCAGATCGGGCGCGAGCTTGAGGAGCACGGGCTTTCCCCCGGCCCGCTCCTTGAGGGGGAGGAGGATGGC
>Ga0180216_1001726_pt1 | contig 19006 bp, 30 predicted proteins | sample eDN3rd37CBELigMG_FD_128879 | JGI IMG/M metagenome (GOLD analysis project Ga0180216, IMG submission 128879) | Enriched Miracle-Growth compost microbial communities from Emeryville, California, USA - eDNA 3rd pass 37_C BE-Lig MG (version 2)... ...
AGCCGCCGTTGCCGCCGGGGCCCGCGCTCGCGCAGCGCGTGCTGGAGCGGCTGCCGCCGCTGCTGGCGTCGCCGGAGGTGAGCGTGCGGAGCGCCGTGTGCGACGTCCTCGCGCTGGCGATCAACGTGCTCGGCTCGGCAGACACGTCGGCGCTGCTGCCCCTCCTGCACCAGCTGTGGCCGCCGCTGGTACGCCATTCGCGGCCGCGTCATGGAGCACGGCGGCTTGCGCGCATGGCGGCTGAACTCCCTAGCGCACCTCTCTGTGGACGCTGTGGATCGCACGTCGCCGACCCAGGTAGCCCGGCTGGGCGAGGCCGACGCCGACGTGCAGCTGGCGGCCGTGCGCGTGCTCATTGCGGCGATTACACAGTCGGGCGACTTTTTGGCGCGCCGCACCACCGAGCAGGTGTGGCCGCGGCTGGGCGCGCTGCTCGCCGACGCCAGCGCGCTCGACGAGCGCACCGTCCGCAAGCCGCTGCACGCGTTCTCGGCCACACACCGCGCACACCGTGCGGCCTTCCAAGCCGCGCGCGCCATCGTCACGCACCACCAGCCGACAGGCCGGCCGCTGCGCGCCATGGCGGCGGCCGCCGTACGGGCCCTGCGCGCCGACCTGGCTGTGGTACGGGGACGGGCACCATAACGGTGCACCTGGCGGGGACGGGTTCCGGGTGTTGGCTAAGTTGTGAGGCAATTCTCTGCTCGCAACCGGCTTGGGCGGTGGGGGTGGGGCGGTGGACAGCACGAGGAGGTGCGCGCCGAGGCGCGGGGCCTGCTGGCGGCGCTGCGGCGGTGGGCGCCCGACGTGGTGTGGCTCGCCCTGCATCGCGACCACGCGGCCGCCGGCGCGGCGGCCCTCGACGCGGCGGCGTTGTCCATGTACAGCCAACTCTCCGCCTCGTCCGCGCCGGTCTAGAGATGTAGAGGAGCACTGCTGTACAGCTGTACACTGTTGTAAATGCATTCGCCCGGCGCTGCTATGCGCGCGGCGCCTGCGGCGGCAGCCGGCCGGGTCCGTAGGAGACCGGCGACGAGGACGCCTCGAAGCAGGCCACCAGCTGCCGCCCCGCTGGCTGCTGCCAGGAGGGGCTCACTCGGGGCGACGGGGAGCGGCCGCCGTGGCGGTGAGCATGGCAGGGACGCCGCAGACCGGTGGCCACACGCGGCTGCTTACCGTCGTCGTGGCCTTGGTCTGGATCGAAAACATGTACACGGTGAAGTTGGGCATGTAGCCCCGCCAGCACCCGTTGCCAAGCTTCATCGAGACCTCCGTCAGGCGGCGGTAGTGGAGGCGCTCCACCTCGGGCAAGTCCGGCGGGGGGTACGCGTGTGCGATCACTGTGCGCACCGTGCCACGCGATGCTCGTGTGGGCACCGCGTTAGGCACGCGCCGGCATCGCTCCGTGACGAAGACGGGAGGACCGGCGGCCGTACCGCGCGGCGCGCCCGTCGCTGGGTTCCTCGGCTGGCGGATCGATGGATCCAGTGGCACGATGCTGTTAAACACGATGGGGTCCTCCTCGCGCAGCACGAGGCTGTTGCTGTGCGCCGGCGCCGGCGCCGGCGCGCCCCCCATGGCAGTGGGCCGGCCTTAGCACCAGGGTTGCGGTGGCAGGCGGGGCCAGCGTTCAGCCGCGCGGCCGCACCTGGGATCCGCATTCCACGCCATCACGACCGTGCAGTCGCAGTCCTTGCCTTCCGGCAGCTGGAACTGCAAGTACACCCGCTGCATCGACATCTGGGGGTGCGCTCACATCGCAACGCTGCGGCACGGACCGTGGCCTTCAGCCAAAATCTGCGCTCGCTCCACAACCTGGGGCTGTGCCCTTTCTAAAACGAACCTGCCGGTTCACGGCCGCCGGTGCGGGCTGCACCTGGGCGATGCCACCCGGTGCGGCCGCGGACGCCGGCTGGGCCACGCCCGGCCGCGCCGCGGTCGGGGCACCCGAGTACTGCGCGGGCCGAGCGCCGCCGGCCCAGCCGGCGGCACCCGCGGGCTCTACCAACCCTTGCGCCGGCAGCGGCCCGCCCACGCCCGGCGCGCCTCCCATGGCGGCCTGCCCCCCGGGCATCGGCCCGTCGGCCGCCGTGCGTGCCCGCTTCGGGTCCGGCACGGCGGCCGCGGGCGCAGGGCGCGCCGCTGCCGTCGCGGCGGCGTCCGGCAAGGCAGGCGCTGCGAGGGGGATTCATACCCTGAAGAGCCACAGCGCAGGTTAGCCGGCGTAGCGGGGCCGGCGTGCCGTAACACTTGTTTTCGCCGGCGTGTGGCGTACGGGGCGAGCCAGCGGGCGGGACCAGGTCCCGCAACAGGGTGATGTTGCTCAGGATGACGACGTGGCCCTGCTTGGCCGTGGTCGGCCGCGCCGGCTCGATCCGCTGCGCGCGGGCCACGGCCGCCACCATCCACTCGAGCTCGTGGATAAAGTGCGGCGCCACCAGCGACAGCTGGATCCGCTTAGTCTGCGGCGGCGCACTCCAATGCACGAAGACGAGGCCGCTTAGTGCCGCCCAAACGAACCACGTTACATGCACGCGCACGCTGACGATCGATCGACCGTACGGTGCCCATCTCTTGCACGAGCGCGTCGAGGTCGGCGGCGGCGTAGGACGGCTCGCCGTTGGTGCTCACGGCGTCCAGCTGCGGCGGGGTCCGCGCCACAATGATGCAGTGGCGCGTCGTGGTAGGCACCAACTCGCCCGGGCCGGTCACGTTTGAGAGCCACTGTGCCGTCGCCAACCGCAGAGCAGGCCCGGCCGAGGAAGGTCAGGCGCCAGCAGGGCGCCGCCGCCCGACGGGCGTGGCGCGGAAGCGTCGGCACACCTCCACAGCAGCGGCGACGCCGTCGGTGACGCAGTTGCGCAGCGGGTTGCCGCCGGCAAAGGTGAGTCGCTCCATGGCCCGCATGAAGCGCGGGAAGTCGGGGGTGAACATTTGCCGCTCGACGTTCACCGGCGAGAACGGCCGGTGGTCGCCGTACATGATCAGGCCAAACTGGCAGTGCGACTGGCGGCAGCGGGCAACGTCCCCGGCACGCAACCGGAGGCGGGCATGAGCACGTGCGGAGGGGGGCGCACGGACTGCGAGGCGGGTCTCCGATGCCACGTACGCGGCCCGACTTGCGCAGCGACGCGTAGAGTGAGCTGGGCGCGGAGACGCGCTTTGGCGGAGCGGCAAAGGGTAAGAAGCCGGGCGCCGGATGGACGACTGCGCGGCCGCCGGCAGCACGTACTCTAGGATGGGCCGAATGTAGAGACGGTACAGGTCGGGGTACACCGACGCCATCGTGCCCGTGCTCTCAACCACCAAGCAAACCTAGCGGTGCACGTACCAAGGCGTACAAGGTAGGCGGGGCCGGTGAGCACGATGCCGGCCGCGCATCCCGCCGGGGGAGGTCGCTGCCGCACCTTGGCGGCGCCCTGGCTTTGTTGCGCCATGGCGGCCGACCGTCCCGCCGCCGCGGCCGCGGGGACGGCATTCGGCGGCGGCGCCGCCATTGCGCCCGTCATGGTTAAGCGAGCACCGTGCGCCTCACGTCCCGGATCCCGTTCGCAGCGGCCGGTCGATCCGACAGGGTTCAGTGTTCGGCGACTTGTCGGCGACTTGCGCGCGTCCGGCCGCCCGACCGACGCCGGCACGCAGCAACGCCCACTTGCGTTCTTGTCGCGGCGTTTCTGCCGCTGCTGGACGGAGCCTCTTATAGCGAGCGTCGCTCCGCCGCTCGCGCCAACGTAGACGAGGCAAGACGAGGTCGAGGACGAGATGACCCGGGCGACGTCTCTTGTCGGTGTGCGTGTGCGTCGGGTTAACCAAGACGGGACGAGGGCTGATGTGATGAGCAGCTTGCGTACTGCGTGGCGAAGGCTTGGCGGCCGCGTGCGAGGCGGCGGCTTGCTCGACGGCGACGCTCAAAGGCGGGGAGGCGTGGCAGCGGCTTGGCCTGCGGACGGCGCAGGCAGCTGGTAGTTGCCTTTGCAGTCGGTCCACGCTTTCGCGGGATCCCGCTTGATCCGGCCCAGTGGAATGTCGGCTCTAGCAGCTGGTGAGGCGGTGTTTGCTTGAAAGGCGGCGTCTTGCTTGAAGTGGGGCGCTTGATGGGGGGTGGAAGGCGCGGCGCGATCGTGTGTGGAGGGAGCGTTTTCGGGCCACCGCCATTTCTTGATATACTTTTGGAGGAAAAAGTATATAAAGGATAGGTTGGCGCATAGGCATCTGACCGCTTTTCTCTACGGTGGCGCAACGGGTGCGCTTGAATAAAGGGCGTTTTCGCGCCAGTTCTCGCATAGGCACGTGGCCGGTGTTTGAGCCGGGAATGTGGGCGCCGGGCGGCCGTTAATAATGCCACGCCGTGGACGCCGCCGCCGCCGCCGCCGCCGCCGCTGCCGCTGCTGCCACTGACGACGAAGGGGACGTGGACGACGAAGCGGACTGCGTCGAATGACGTCGCGCGACGGCACCAAGCAGCCGTGGGACGCGAGCGTTAACAACAGCGGGTGGACAGCGGGGCGGGGTCGCACCAGCCGCTCGGCCCAAGGCAGTTTCCACCGCAACGACGCCGCGGTCGCCAGGCCGAGCACGCCGCACACGCGGACGGGCGGCCGAGACGCGCCGTTTGGGGCAGCGCCACAGGGGCGCAGGGGTGTGTGTGGGGAGGACGAAACGCGTCAGCACCTACACTGACCTACTCGCGGCTGCGACCGAAGCGGCCGAAGCGAGCGCACTGCCGGGCGTGTGCGCGCTCGAGTGTGACGCGACGCCATGGCGTTTGAGCTCGCGCCCGGCTTCATCGCCGAGGAGCACGTTGCCGGCGCGGACGTGATTCCGCCGGGGTCGCTCATGCAAGAGAGCGAGCGCGACATTGCCTTCTACCAGCAGCACTTTGCGAAGCAAGGTACCGGCGGGCGCGTTCGTCGGCGCCGCGCGCCGCGCGCCTGGGCTGCCCGTGGACCGCGTTCACCCCGTCGTCGAACGCGTTCAGCGCGGGGAGCGAGCTTCCAGAGCACCTCAACTTCTTTGCGGTCGACAGCCCCCTCGGCCCCGTCGCGGTCTCGCTCATCCTCAGCCCTGACGGGCAATACCGGGCTCTCTTCCGCACCACCAATGTGCGGCAAGCGCTGCCTCGTTCCTCCGCTGGGGCGAGCCTTGGCCGGCTCACCCACACCTTCGGATGCCTTGCGTGGCGGGCGCGCGCGGGGGGGCAGGGCGGCGAGCGCCTAGAGTGCGCGGCGTCCGCGGTGGCGAACCCGTTCTGGCGGCGCCTCTTTGGCCTGGGCCCGAGCTACGACCGGATTCTGCAGACGCTGTCGCGGAGCATCCCCACCTCGGCGCTCAAGCTCTCGCGCAACCTGTCGGCGCCGTCCGCGCTGCTGGCCGCGGACGAGCGCCAGGTCATCCGCTGCTACAAGATTGGCGTGCTGTACGCCCGCCCGGGCCAGCAGACGGAGGCCGAGATCTTTGCCAACACCCACGGTGCGCACGGGCGCGGGCTCGCGCAGGCGCCTGCAGGAGTGCCTTTCTGACGCCCTCGGACGCGCGCGCGCGCGCGCGTACGGGTCCGGTGGGGGCTGGCCAGACGCGGCGTCGCCCGAGTACCGGTCGTTCCTGGCCATGCTGGGCGAGACGATCACGCTGAAAGGGTGGGGCGGCTACCGCGCCGGGTTAAACGTGACCGGTACGCCCGCGGCCGGGCCAGCGACCGCGGCGCGGCGTGCGCGCGACCTAACTCCCGGGCGCCCATGAGGGGAAGCGCCGCGCACCCACGCTGCAGACGACCTGACGGGCACGCACTCGGTGTACACGCGCTGGCAAGGCTACGAGGTCATGTTCCACGTGAGCACATTGCTGCCGCTGACCCCGGGCTCGGGGCCCCAGGTGCGTGGCGTCTGCCGCGGACACGCTGGAGGCGGGGCCGCCGCGGCCCGTTGCTGACGGCGGCACGCCAGCTGCATCGGGGCCTGGCGCACGGCAGCTCGAACGGAAGCGGCACATTGGCAACGACATCGTGGTGATCGTCTTCCAGGAGGGCGATTCGCCGATCCAAATACGGACGTTCGAGTCTAAACAGAACCACGTCTTTGTCTTTGTGCAGCCCACACCGCGCGGCTACCGGTGCGGCGCCGCCTCCGCGGAGCGAGCGGCCTCTGGCAGGCGCCGGGCTCACGCGCATGGCGCCCGCCGCGCCCGCCGCTGCCTCGCGCCTCGCGCTCCCCAGGATCACCACGGTGCGCAAGGAGGGCGTCCCGCCCTTCCCGCCGCAACTGCCGCCGGACTGCGAGCTGGACAGCTCCGCGGCCTCGCGCGAGTTCTTTATGTCCAAAGGTAGGCTTGCCTCCGCTCGCGGGGCGATCCGGCGCGTCGCGGAGGCTGACCACGCCGGTGCATCGGCGCGGTGGCGCGGGCGGTGCGGCGGCAGTGATCAACGCCGAGCGGGCCGCGTACCGGGGGCCGGACTTTGCGCCCAAGATTGCGCGCACGCGCAAGGCGCTTCTGCGCGAGGTCGCGCAGCGGTTTATCGACGGCTAACGCTAGGTGGACGCCGGAGCGCGTGTGTGATTACTAGCGGGACACATTGTTATGCGGGGGCATCGAAACTGCTCATACACACCGGATCACATGTACTTGTACAGCGCACCTCGTCCTCGTTTTTCCTTCCTCACGTTTGATTAATAGAAAGGACGACTCGAGCGACACCGATTCGTTCGAGCGACACACGACCAGCGGCCGCACCCGCGGTCCCCGGGCCGGGCTTGGGGCGCTTGTGTCGGCGTCGTGGCCACGTGGGCGCGTCGATGACGTCACGCATTCCGGTCAGAAATCTGTCAGAATAGACCACGCGGCCATCCACCTGGTACGGCGTGGCGGCGCCCATCGGCCCGGCCGCCGCGGCCTCGCGGCCCGCTCGCCCCATCCTGTGCGCCCTCCCGCCGGGGCCCCCCGCCGATGCGGACGAGGTGGCGGGGGACACGCGGGGCTGCCAGGGATGCGGCGGCGGGCGGCGGATGGACGCAGACGGACGCTGACGGTGCGCCGCGGATGGGGCGCGATGGGCGGGCACATGGCCACTGCCGCAGGCGACTGCTGCTGCTGGTGCCCGGGCATTGGAGGTGCCCGAGGGGGACGCCGCCGCCACCATGCTGGTCCTGTTCGAGACGTCGGCGGGCTACGCCCTCTTCTCCGTGAAGAACGACGGCAAGCTCCAGGACGTCAACAACCTGTACAAGGAGTTTGAGTCGCCCGAGAAGGCCAAGAAGCTGTACGCCCCAAACTGCGCCGAGCATGCGCCGGCGGCGTGTGGCGGCCGGCGGCTCATCGGCATGCGGGCGGACGCGACGGGATGCCGGCTGGGCGGCGGCGTGCGCAGGCTCAAGCTCAAGGCCTTTGGCAAGTTTGAGAACACCGCCGAGGCCCTGGGCGCGGCGACGGCCATCGCGGATGGCAAGCTGTCCAAGGGTCCGTGGGCCGGCGCGCGCGCCGCGCGCTGCGTGGTGCCGCTGGCGCGCCCGCGCTCACACGACGCTTCCGTACCGCTGGCATGGCGGCTCCCTGCCGCAGGATTAAGGAAGTTTTTGAAGGAGCACATTGTCTCGAAGGAGGTCCAGGACACGCTCGCCGTCGCGGACAAGGCGCTCGGCGGCCTCATCAAGGACAAGCTGGGCATCCAGTGCGCGCACGATGCGGCCATCAACGAGCTGTACCGCGGCATCCGCGCGCAGCTGACCTCGCTCATCTCGGGTGCGGCCGCGGGCCGGGCGCTGAGGACGACGTCGGCGCGTCCGCGCTGACACCAATGGCGCCGCTCACAATGCTGCGCTGCGCGCCTCGGTCAGGCCTGCCGGAGAGCGAGCTCAACGCGATGGTGCTCGGTCTCTCGCACAGCCTGTCGCGGTACAAGCTCAAGTTCAGCCCGGACAAGGTCGACACCATGATCATCCAGGCCATCGGTGCGGCTGGCGCCCGCGTCGTCGTTGGCGGAGCCTGAGGAGGCTGCAGTGGTCTCACGCGCCGCGCTGCGCATTGCTGTCGGCCGCACGGCGCGCGCCAGCGCTGCTGGACGACCTGGACAAGGAGCTGAACAAGTACGCCATGCGCGTCAAGGAGTGGTACGGCTGGCACTTCCCCGAGATGGGCAAGGTCATCGTCGACAACATTGCCTACGCCAAGACCGTCAAGGCCATCGGTGCGGCCGCGCGTGTGCCACCGGCGACTCGGTGGCACGCACGGGGGCGCGATCGCGCTAACGGTCGCAGGCCGTGCCGTCCATCCGACGCCCGTCGGCGCAGGCATGCGCAGCAACGCGGTGAACGCGGACCTGTCCGAGATCCTGCCGGAGGAGCTGGAGACGGAGGTGAAGGAGCTCGCCGAGATCTCGATGGGCACCGAGATTTCGGAGGACGACCTCGAGAACATCATCTACCTGTGCGACCAGGTCATCTCGATCTCGGAGTACCGGAGCCAGCTCTACGACTACCTCAAGAACCGCATGTCGGCCATCGCGCCCAACCTGACCACCATGGTCGGCGAGCTGGTCGGCGCGCGGCTCATCGCCCACGCCGGCTCGCTCATGAACCTGGCCAAGCACCCGGCGTCCACCGTCCAGATCCTCGGTGCCGAGAAGGCGCTCTTCCGCGCGCTCAAGACCAAGCACGACACGCCCAAGTACGGGCTGATCTACCACGCCAGCCTGATCGGCCAGGCCGCGCCCAAGTACAAGGGCAAGATCTCGCGCGTGCTCGCCGCCAAGGCCGCGCTGTCCATCCGCGTCGACGCGCTCGGCGACAAGGACACGCCCGAGATCGGCACGGAGAACCGCCTCAAGGTCGAGGAACGCCTGCGCCAGCTCGAGGGCCGCCAGCGGCTCACGCTCAGCGGGTCCGGCAAGGGCAAGGCCGCCACGCCCAAGTACAAGGGCCCCGCCGCGCCCGTGGCGACGTACAACACCGCCACCGACTCGACGCTGCCGTCGGGCAAGAAGGCCAAGCTGGAGAAGAAGGAGAAGAAGAAGGAGAAGAAGGAGAAGGCCGCCCGGCCCGCCGAGGACGAGGACGAGGACGAGGCCGTCGCCGAGGAGGAAGGTGTGTGCCTGCGGGCCCCGCGGGCGGCTGGGCTGGGCTGGGCTGGGCTGGGGGAAGGAAAAAAAGGAAAACCAAGCGGGCACGGTCGTAGCGCGCGGATGCAAGAACATTGAGTCCGTGTTTCTGAAAAGCCATGAACCGAAGACACAATTCGGGTGCGCGGAGACCCCGCGTGCTCCTGAGCGCTATCGACCTGCTACGGGAGACGGGGATGGTGGTGAACGCGGCGCGCCGGCGTGAACGTTGGTGCTAACCGCTTATCGGCGCCGCGCCTCGGTGCGGCGTTGACGGCGCCGCAGCCCCTGTGTCGGCCAAGAAGGAGAAGAAGAAGCACAAGCACGCCGACGCCGAGGACGCCGCCGCCGCCACCCCCGAGACGGTGCGCGGCCCCTTCACGATGCGCGTTGGCTGCCGGTTCCACCCCGTTCGCTAACTGCGTGAACGTCAAGGTGGTTGGCGCCACCGCGCGGGGCACCAGGGCAAGAAGCGGAAGGCGCTGATCGAGGAGCTGCCGGCGGAGGAGGCCACGCCGGCGTCGACCAAGCCCAAGAAGAAGAAGGTCAAGCCCAGCGACGACTAGAGACGTGCCCCCGCCGGCGGTGCGCCTACGAGCCCCCCTTTTTCAACGTGTACAGTACTGTAACCAAAGTTCACTGCGCTGCATAAATAGTTGGTGTGAAGGAATCACATCGAGTCAGGCCGAAACAAGACAGGGAGAAGGGGGCGGGGGCTATAGACACTGCCAGGCGCCCGGGCACAGCGCGCCGCCAGCGCGCAGTACAGGCGCTGCGGCCGCCGCTGGCGCGGTGCGCTGGTTGCCCCTGCGGCGCGCTCAAGGGTTGTAGAAGAGCTTGACGAAGAAGGCGAAGAGGAGCCAGCCCACGATGGTCTTGGAGATGAAGTTGAGGAGGATGTACGCCTTCTCGTAGGCGACGAAGGAGCGGATGCTCTTGGCAAAGTAGGCGGTCTGGACGATCAAGAAGAGGAGCAGGAAGAAGAGACCGATCATCGAGCAGGCGTAGCTGAGGCCCGGGGCGACGCCGCGGTACGGGTAGTTGTACTGGTACGAGAAGAGGATGAAGAGCACGTAGATGAAGGGCACCCAGGCGAGGATGTGCGGGAGCCACTCGGTGCGGCCGCGGTGCGCGACGTTGCCGTTGACGAGGTCCATGCAGAGCTGCAGGTACATCTGCATCCACACCAGGCCCATGAACGCGAGCGACAGCAGGATCTCGTGCATGCCAATGGTCAAGGCGATGATGTAGAACATCCAGCCGACGCTGATGGAGTACTCGAACCAGCGCCAGCGGTTGGCGCGGTACTTGTCGGTGTTGTTGACCCAGCTGCGGAAGGTGGCGACCTGGATGAAGTGCGCGAGCGCCGACACGAGGAAGATGATGCAGATTTCACCGCCGGGGTGGTAGTAGCCGCGGCCCTGCAGCGCGTTGACAAAGCCGTTGTCGTTGAACTGCGAGAACGCCGTGTTCATCGGCACGGCGCCGCGGGCGAGAATCGCGCCGAGAATGAGGATGACAATACCCTCGATGAGGTGCAGCACGCCAAAGATGAGGTTCCACTTGCGCAGCGGCTCGTAGTTCTCGTCGGCCATCTCGGTGCCGCGGTACTTGCCGGCGCCGAGGCCGCCCGGCGGCGCCGGCGCCGTCGTCGCGCCGGTGGGGCCGATGTACAGGCCCTGGTTGCCGGCGCCCGTCATGCCGGGCTGCGTCGACGTCGTCGTCGGCATCTGGCCCATGCCCGTGCCGGTGCCGCCCATGCCGCCGGTGCTCGGCTGGTTGTACATTGTGCCGGGCTGGTTGTACGACGACGTCGTCGTCCCCTGCTGCTCCATGGTGCCGGCTCCGCACCGCGGACGCGCGGTGTCTCTGCAGCGGAGGGAAGCGTATCGCCACGGACGACCCGTTCGCCGCCGCCGCCGCCGCCGCCGCCGCCGCCGCCGCCGCCGCCGTTAGTCCGCCTCTATGGACCGCCACCGCGGCACACCACGGAAAGACAGCCGTACCAATGCAAACGGTGCAGGATGCAACCGCCCAGCGGCTTCGCGGGCTTTCGCTGCGGGCTGCTGGCTTCGCGGCTTCGCTTCGGGTTCGCTGGTTCAAACTGCTCGCCCCCCGATCAAGCGGTTGTGTTGTGGCGCGGAGTGGTGGCGGACTGACTGGGCCGCCCCGCGGGCGCGCGGCCTCCGTTTTATACGCGCCTGCCCGGGCTTCCATACGCGTCATGGGTGCGAGCCGGGCCCGCCCCCCGCGCGCCCTTTGCCCCGCGCAGCTCCCATTTGGCCACGGCACGGGTCGCGCTGGCCGCCGTTGCCCGGCGGTCGAGGGTCGTCTGCGCGCCCCGTCCAGCTTGGCCGACCTCCGCACGGCCCGGGTGGGCGGCGGGGCCCGTCCAGCCCGGCCTGGCGTCACCGTGGCGTCATGCGGTCTGGGCCAGACGCGCCCGGCCTCGGGTGTATGACGTCCCGGGTCGATTACGCAACGGACGACTGGACTTGGGGCTTGAGGGCTTGAGCGGGCTTGAAGGGCTTGTCGGGCTCCCTGCCGCCGACGCCGGCCAAGCCCGTGGCGGCCCTTGGGGCGCGCTCGGGCACGGCGCGAAGGCCGGCAGGTGGCGCTGGGCCGTCGCAGGCGCGTCGGTCGTCCCCATCGCCGCCATAGGTGACGTCATCGGGTCTGGACGCGAGCTGTGCATGCGGAAGATGCACCACGCATGCCCATGGACCACGGCGGCCCATGGACCACGGTGACCCATGAACAAAGGCGGCCTTGCGCGTGGGGTTAGGTCGCCCTTGAGGGCGGCGTGCCGCAGGCGAAACCGTCCGAGTGCATACGCTCCGCACCAAGGCCTTGAGGATGGATCGAGATTGGAAGCAACAGTACGCGGATGGATGGGCAGGGACGCCCCCCAAAAGGCATGAGAGGGAGGTCGCAGTAGAGGAGCGCAGAACGATGTGAAGGCGGGCGCCAAGGAACATCGTCGACACCAGCTGGGATGGGGCAACGACGTGATATTACTGGATGAAGGCTGAGTGAGCGGGCAGGGATGCCAAGGCATGTGCGTGCATGCCAGGACCTGCGTTGAAGAACACCAGAGGCACGAAAGGGAGGCGGAAAGGCAAGGAATGCGCAAGGCTATACGCTAGGACGCGACAGAAGACCGGCCCCTAGCATGTGCCCCCGGAGAGACCAGGTTACCGGGTGCGCCGAGCGACCCGCTGGACGGACACAGTGAATGACGTCATCCCGACGGGCCGAGAAGATGGCGGACGGCGGCGGCGGCGGCGGCGGCGGCGGCGGCGGCCGCGTGGTGCGCGTCGGCTCGCGCCGCAGCGACCTCGCCCTCGCCCAGACGCGGGAGGTCTGTGCGGCCCTGCAGCGGGCGTATCCGGACACGACGTTTACCATTACAACCATGGACACCACGGGCGACAAGGTGCGCGGCCCACCTCTGCCGGCCCGGCCCTCGCTCTCCCGCCGGCGGACCGGCGGAAGCTAACGTCGCCCGGCGGCCGCTGCTGCTTGGGGGCTCGCCGTAGGTGCAAGACCGGGCGCTGCAAAAGATCGGCGACAAGAACCTGTGGACCATGGAGCTCGACGACGCCCTCGCGCGCGGCGACGTCGACCTGGTCGTGCACAGCCTCAAGGACCTGCCCACGCAGCTGCCGACCGGCACGGCGCTCGGGGCGATCACGGCGCGCGCGGACCCGCGCGACGTCGTCCTCTTCCACCCCAAGTACCCCGCCGGCACGACGCTCGCCACGCTGCCGGCCGGCGCGACCGTCGGCTCGAGCTCGCTCCGCCGCGCCGCGCAGCTCAAGCACAGCCTGCCGCACCTCAACTGCGCCGTCATTGTACGCCCGACCCCGCGGGCGCGCCTAGGTCCGTTCGGTGGAGGGAAGTAACGGGTGCACGCACTCGGAACGGCACGGCGTCGCGGCTGGGGTGAACAGCGCGGCAACTTGAACACGCGGCTGCGCAAGCTGGACGACGCCGAGTCGCCGTTCGACGCCATCATCCTCGCGGCCGCGGGCCTCCTCCGGCTCGGCTGGTCCGGGCGCATCGGCCAGTGGCTGGACGGGCCCGAGCACATGCACGCGGTCGGGCAGGGCGCCCTGGGGGTCCAGTGCCGCGCCGGCGACACCGCCGTACTCGAGCTGCTGCGCACCGTCCACGACGTGCCGACCGCGCTCTGCTGCGAGGCCGAGCGGTGCGGCGGGAGCAGCAGGGCAGAGCAGGCAGGAAGCCATCGCAGAGACTAACACGGCAGGGGGATGCTAGCGAGGCGGCGCCCTACCACGGCGGGGCGGGCAGGGCGTTCCTCCGCGAGCTGGAGGGCGGGTGCAGCGTGCCGGCGGCGGTGGCCACGTCGTACGACGCCGCGAGCGGCACGCTGGCCTTTGCGGGCGCGGTGCTCAGCATCGACGGCGCGCGGCGGGTGCACCACGCCCTGCCGCCGACCGCGTGCAGCTCGGTCGAGGAGGCCCGCGCTCTGGGGTATGTCCGGGACGGGGTGCCAGGCCGCGTGGGAGGACGCGCGGCGCTGACCGCGCGACTGCACGCGGGGGACGGACGCCGGGGGGTGCACGCAGCGTGGCGGCGGCGCGCCAGCTGGTCCAGCAGGGCGCTCGCGAGATTTTGGAGGCCATCCGCGGCGCCGCCGTGCCCATGCCGGTGCCCGCTGCTGGCACGCCGGCACCGGCGTCCTAGCTCTCTCGCAAGACGAAGAAGCGTCCGCATGCATCTGTACAGCACACGCGAGACACGTGTAAACGAAGAGTTTGGCTTTTTTTAAGTTCGTAGCACACTCGCTAGGAAACTACAATTCAAATCACTGTGATACATTCGTTGACAAGAATGACTAACGCTTGCGCTGCATTGGCGAGCCTCTAAATTCTCATTCTAAGACACTCTAATGCGAAGCCTGTCAAGCTCGTAAATCGCCACACATGTAAAAGCGACAGCGACACAAACTAGAACTGAATAACTCAACAAACGTTTTCTACGACGCACGGCCGAAGCCTGGCTTCTGCGGATCAAGCTCGTCGTTGATTTTCGCCGTAGCACACTGTCTCGAACAACCCGAAAACTCTCGTACATCAAATAATCAAAGCCTACAGCAGAGGCCTGGGCGGATCCATTTCGTCTTTAACTGTCACCGTGGGGGGAGTGCCCTAATGCGTCACAACCTAGAGAACTGAGGTATGCATCAACAAAGACTGTCTCCTTTCACTAATCAACCTCAGAACACTGTGAGCCTCCTATGAGCTGTTAGCGTCAAGATCAGATTGGTCTCCGTCATCGCTGTGATCCAAAACGGAATAATGGCCATAAGCCGGCCTCTTAGAGTTTGCCACCGCATTGGAATTGGACTTTGGACGCGTGCGGATGTCAAACAGGCGAGCGACGTCGCACATGACTTGAACAACGGCATGTTCGTCTGCCGTCAACTGGCGATCCCCCCCAGCTCTTCGCAAAAGCTGCTGCACTGCCAGCATGCGGCGGCGCGCGTCGTTGTCCAGGGCAGTCAGCCTCGTTTGGTCACCGTCACTTAGGCTAAGAATGATGGCCTTCTCGCGGGCATGCAACCGCGCCTTTCGATGGTGGTAAACTGTAGTAGGTAGCAGAGCGCCATTGCGCAGGGGCACCGTCACCAGCTGGATAAAACCATGGTGCAACTCATCAAACATGTCAATGACAATATTAAGGCGTCGAACGGCTTGATAAACAGCGGGCATGTTTGGCTGCTCACTGGTCTGGTACTCTGAAGGGCAAAGATGCTGTCGCGCAAAATTGAATACCGACCGCATTCGGGTAAGATGACGGACAGTGTCGTCCTTAGGCAGCATAAACGCATTATCATTGGTCGCCGTAAGAAACGCAACGTGATGCCACAGTTTGTCACGCAGGCTCATGAGTGCCTCGGTTGCTTGCCTGGCGGGTTCAACCACGTCATCGGTGAGACGCTGACGGATATCAGTCCTCCCAAGAAATGCTTGCATATTCCGCAGCATGAAGAAGGGGTCGTTAATAAAGCCGTTGGCTGAGGTCACCAAGTCGGTAAGGCGCTCGGCAGCTGGAGCAACAAGGTCGCCAACAGTAGGGTTCACACTACCACTGTCATCATCCGAGAGCGGCGGTGGTCGTGTCCATGCGTCGGGGCCACTGGCCCACATAATAACACGGCGCACATCCGTTGGGCTGAATTGCACATCGTGGCGCTCAATGAACTGTTGGGGACGACGGTTGAGGACGCACGTGAGCCAATCAAGGCCATTCTCCAGCTGATGTGACTGCTGGATAGGTACGCCCGTTTCCTCAGCTTGGAAAACTGCTGCGATGATTTGCAGGAGTGATCGAAACCCTAACACAAGCAGATCTAGACCCCTGTTGAGGATATCAGGATGCGTAGCAGAACTTGGGTCGTAAGCAGTAAAGGTGTGCTTCTTGACTTCATCTGTTGAGACTAAGGTACAGTAAGTAACGGTTACGCGCGCCAGTACTGCTTGCTCTGGGCTTAACGCTACATCCTTTTGATGCTCCTCAATATACTCTGCATTGTTAGCGTCCGGTAGAGTAACCATCAGTCGTGACGCAAAAGTAAACGACATCAAATCTCGTTCCATGTCCAGCGCATCGTCGTGCAGCATGGCTTTTAAAAGTTTGCGCGCATGTTTTAGTGGTGAGCGGTCGCTGTCCGAGCGGATATAACGGGATGCCAGATCTACCAGCTGCATGACGTTTCCTTTATGAATTTCTGTTGCTTCCGAGAGGCTGCGAGCCCGCTGTTTGTTCTCAAATGCTACGTCTTTCTCGGGGCTGCTAAGCAGAACCAGGTTATTCATTAGAGTTCTTATGTACGAGATTAGCCATGAGAGCATATGGCGCCCAACTCCGTCGTCTCCTTCCTTGTCCAACCCAACTGCGCAGAGGTAGTTCCGATGCCTAAAGAATTTACCGATTCTCATAATCCAGGTTACACTTCGGCGGGCTTCGTTTCCATACGCCCACTGATGACGAACTCGAGTTATATCGTCCGGCTGGTCTGCTGGAGTAACGAAAGCCTGTACGTGGCGTAGCAAGTCCGCAACGTCGTGAGTGGCCGCCGACTGTGCGTATTCAGTGATATTTTCAGGATACAGTAGGTCAACAGGGTGCTCCCTTTCCTCTGGCCGAACTTGCATTAAGTTGTCACCAGCCATCCTGCGAAGCCGCATATCGCGAAAATAAATTCGGCGACGTGGCCCGCCGTTGTTATCAAGCCGCGGAAGGAGCACGAGTGCGACATAGAAGTGCAGCACGTAAGCAACTTGTTCGAGAAGCTTTCGCGCCAAGTCCGCAGGAGTTAGCCCAAAAGGGTCAAGGGGCACATTAATGTAGTCGTGCATCGTTCGCGCGATGCCGATATGATCAATAAGCGCAAAAGTAGGCTGCTGCGGAGGGGCCGAGCTGGCCGCCATGCTAGGAGATTCGCCAGGCGGCACCGCTCGAGGCGTCGCCCGGGCATTTAGACGGCTTAGCGCCATTCTCTCTGGTGTTATGGTGTTAAGCGTCTAGGGTGCTGTCGCCGTAAAGGTCGCGCCTTTGCGGGACAACTTGGTTGGCATTGGTCGACAAGTACATGCACGCGCGAATTGTGCAAGTGTAGCGAACGAAGAGTGAAGCAGAGTATGTTTGCACAGCTGTAGCTACTGGTAGGTCCTCACGCTGCGCGCCTGGCACCACGTGCCACGCCCTGCCAGCACCGCCCGCTTCGCAGGCGGGCAAGCAGCCGCCGTGCCTGCCACTGCGCAGGATGCGGAGCCAGTTTTTCTCTAACCGTGAACCATCAGCCCCCCAATGAACGCTGCAACATCTTGTCCATTGCCCTTTCGCTATCACTGCTGCTCGCTCTATGCCGCGTCCCAAAACTTGAGCCAGTAGCCGCTAGCCGCTCCACTCGCACCAAATGTGGTTGGCAGTGGACGTGCACTGGTAGACTGGGGGTGAGTACGCCTGTGGGCTCTGTGTGGTCAGGCTGCAGAAACGGGTGATGGTAGGGTGGAATCAGCGAACAGCGGCAGAACAGGCTGAACAGCGGCAGAACAGCGGCCGCCTAGCAGCAGAACAAAGTTCAGAACGCGGAGATGGCAAAAATGAAAGAATCAGGGGTGGAGGGAGGGGGACTATTGTTTCGCTGTACTGAGGCCTGCGCATCGAGTGCATCTGGAAGAAGCTACCGGAGATGCACTGTTTGCACCGCAAGGCACCGCATCCAGAGGCGTGCTAGCTGATGGCGTGAGGTCAGGCTAAAGATGGTGCTGGGTTGATCATCCTAGACAGAGTACTTCCTGAGGCAGCTAGGTATGCGGAGAAGACCTACGGCGAAATACGGCAAGTATGAAGAACTGATTGTGGTCGGCATGGTGCGGCAGAATGGTCTGTTGTAGGTAATGGCGCAGGTGCCGAGGACGTTCTTCCTAAAAGTGGCGCATTCCGCCAGCAGGCCCTTTGGCGGCGAAGCGCGCCCGCTGGTACCAGACACCATTCGGCGATTCATCGTGCAGTGGTTATTCTGCGTCTGTGGGCAGTGCGTGGTTGACATGTAAGGTTGATCACGCACTGCCTGTCCCTTAAGATGGAACTTCGTCTTGCGCACAGTACAAAGCTTCAACGGAGTAATAAAAAGGCAAAACAGTGGCAAAGAAGTGGCGCATCGTGTTGTGGCCTCCTTAACGTTACCAAACCTGTAGCCTTTGTAGTGGTATGGGGGGCCGGTTGAGGAAAGGGGGACGGGCCTCAACCGGCCCCCCATACCACCACTGCCCTACAGTGCTCCGCATACAGCGAATGCCCGTCGACTACTGTTGCACGGTCGCCCGACGCGTCGCATCCTATAGGATGCTCACGGACCGTGCTTCTGATGGCAGATGGGTGCGGTCGTCCTACTGCCACTGTCTCGCCCGTGGGTCTGTCTATACCCGTGCCCCAACACGCCGACGGCGCGTCCGATCGGTCTGAGACGTCAGCATAATGCCCCTCAAGCACTTAATCATCCTGCCACGGATTTGCCGCTGTTCTGCCGCGTTTCTGCCGCGTTTCTGCCGCGTTTCTGCCGCGTTTCTGCCAGTGTTCGGGAGGAACCCGTGGTAAGAAAACGTGGCGCATGGCGCCCGCGCAGGCCACGTCGCCGCCCAGCGACCCAGTGCTGATCGCGCGTCTGTGCCCTAGTGCATCGTCGTCGCTTTCCTGTAGGACACGGTGGAGGGGCTTGGGGGCGACGTCGGTGCTGCGTCCCACTGGTGGCGCGCGCGAAGCATCGGGCTCGTTGGCCGATGGACGAGGCCGCCGACGTCGCTTTGCAGCAAACGAATACAGCAGAAGAACGTGCGACGACGTCGAGGCACCCGAGCGGCTGCCGGAGCCAGCAGGAGGAAGAGCAGCTCCGGACTGGAACGGTAGTAGCCCCATAACGCAAAGGCAGTGCAGGGGGATCGCGCGAGAGCGAAGGCCGGTGCTCGCACGAAACGCTGGCGGCGGCGCCAAAACCTACTATGCCGTGACGGACTACTTTGGACGGACGGCGACGGCGTGGGCGGTCCGGGTTCGCCACAAGCCCGCGAGCCTAACGTGACGCTAGATCTACCGCGTGCACCGCCATCTCGGGACAACAAGCGCACGTACGACGAGTCCCGCGTGCGCGTACTACGCGCGCCTCAAGGCGCCTAACCGACCTGCCTGTGGACGTGGTGGGAGGGCGCATGCGCAGCGTGTGGCGCACAGACAACGCAGCCATGGCAGGCGTCGGACGGGCGCGGGGCCGCGCGGGCGCGGCGCTGGGCGTGCTACTGCTGGCGCTCCTCTTCTGCAGCGCTGGTGCGTTCCTTTTGCGTAAATGTGTGGTGCTTCCCTGCAGCGGTCGGCTCACGCGATGAGCTGTGG
>Ga0180216_1001728_pt1 | contig 19001 bp, 21 predicted proteins | sample eDN3rd37CBELigMG_FD_128879 | JGI IMG/M metagenome (GOLD analysis project Ga0180216, IMG submission 128879) | Enriched Miracle-Growth compost microbial communities from Emeryville, California, USA - eDNA 3rd pass 37_C BE-Lig MG (version 2)... ...
CAGGTGCCGATGGCGAAATAAGCGCCGCGCAGGCGGAAGATCAGCAGCGCCAGCGGCACGGCGACGAGCGCCGCGGCCGGCCCGGCGATGAAGACGGCAAGGATCGGATGCACGCCGAACAGCATCGCCAGCGCGAACAGGAGATAGCCGCCGAAGCCGACAAAGGCCTGCTGGCCGACCGACACCAAGCCCGCATAGCCGGCGAGCAGATTCCACAGGCTCGCCAGCGCGAGATAGGTGAACATCTCGGCGAGCAGCCGCAGCGTGTTGCGGTCGCCCCAGGCCGGCGCGGCGGCAAGAACGACGAGCGCCAGCGCGATCAGCGCAACGCCGATTTGGCTCGAGCGGGTGGCGTGCTGGACCTTGATCAATGCGACACCTTCGGGAAGAAGCCCTGCGGCCGGAAGGCAAGGATGGCCAGGAAGGCGATGTGGCCGGCGAGCAGTTGCCAGCCGGGATCGATCTGCGCGCCGATCGCCTGCGCGACGCCGAGGATGATGCCGCCGATCAAGGTGCCCCACAGGCTGCCGAGCCCGCCGATGATGACGGCCTCGAAGCCGAAGATCAGGCGCGCCGGGCCGATCGACGGATCGAAATTGGCGCGCACGGCGAGGAACACGCCGGCGATGGCGACGACGGCGAGCGACAGCGCCATGGCCATGGCGAAGACGTGGCGGGTGTCGAGGCCCATCAATTGCGCGACGGCCTGGTCGTCGGACGTGGCGCGGAAGGCGCGGCCGAGGGCCGTGCGGTAGAACAGCCATTGCAAGCCGGCGATCACCACGATGGCGAGTCCGAACTGGATCAGCGGCAGCGCGCCGACCCAGACGCCGGGAATGGCCTGGAAGGCTTCGACTTCGATGGGGCCTGCCTGGAGCTTGCGGCTGTCGGCGGTGAAGAGTTCGAGCAAGCCGTTCTGGATGATGATCGACAGGCCGAAGGTGACCAAAAGCGGCGGCAGCAGATCGTCGCCCAGCGTGCGGTTGAGAAGGCCGCGCTGCAGGCCGTAGCCGATCAGCGCCATCACCGGCACGACGAGGACGAGGGCGAGCAGCGGATTGATGCCGAGCCCGGTCGTGACCATCAGCGCGATATAGGCGGCGAGCACGATCAGGTCGCCATGCGCGATGTTGACGAGCCGCATCACGCCGAAGATGAGCGACAGGCCGGCCGCGAACATGGCGTACAGCCCGCCGACCAGCACGCCCTGCAGGATGATGTTGAGCCAGAGGGTCATATCGATGCGGTGCCGCTTGCTGCGTCATGCCCGGCAAACCGGGTTCGGCCTCTGGCCGGCCCGGTCGAAAGCTTGTGTTGCCGGGCATCCACGTTCTTCGGTCTGCCCAAAAAGAGAGGCGTGGATGGCCGGGACAAGCCCGGCCATGACGGCGGATAGGCATGAATGTGTTTCATCATCTCCTCACACCCCGAAATACGCGGCGGAGATGCGCTCGCGCGTCAGCGTCTTGGCCGCGCCTTCGAGCGCCACGCGGCCCTCCTGCAGGCAGTAGACCTGGCCCGCCGCGCGCAGCGCCTGCACGATGTCCTGCTCGACGATGACGACCGAGAGCCCTTCGCCGACGATGTCCGGCAACCGCGCATAGATGTCGCGCACGACGATCGGCGCGAGGCCGAGGCTGATCTCGTCGCACAACAGCAGCCGCGGATTGGACATCAGCGCGCGGCCGATGGCGCACATCTGCTGCTGTCCGCCGGAGAGCGAGGTCGCCGGCAGATGCCGCCGTTCGGCGAGCACCGGGAACAGCGCGTAGACGCGTTGCAGGGTCCAGGGGCCGGCGCGTTTCGACTGGCCGCCGATCAGGAGGTTTTCCTCCACGCTCAGCGAGGGAAAGAGGCGCCGCCCTTCCGGCACCAAGGCGATGCCGCGCTTGACGACATCGAAAGCGGGCAGGCCGCCGACAGGCGCGCCGTCGAAGGCGATGTCGCCGCGGTGCGGCTTCATCAGGCCGGCGATGCTCTTCAGAAGCGTGCTCTTGCCCGCGCCGTTGGCGCCGATGACGGCGACGACTTGCCCCGCCTCGACGTGGAGCGAGACGCCGAACAGCGCCTGGAAGTCGCCGTAGAAGACGTCGATGGCATTTACCTGGAGGAGGGGCGCACTCATCGGTGCACCTTGCTTTCTTCACCTCCCCCTGGAGGGGGGAGGCCGACTGCCCGAGCGGCAGCGTGGGCAGTCGGGAGGGGGTGAATGTTGTTGCCGGGCTGCGCAGCCCACCCCGCCATGCTGCGCACGGCGAGCCTCCCCCTCGAGGGGAGGGTGAAGAGAGTGTGTTGCAATGCCTCAGGCATCCGCCTCGATCCCCATGTAGATCTCGGCGACCTGCGGGCTCTTGATCACGGTTTGCGGATCGCCTTGCGCGATCAGCTTGCCGCCGTGCAGGACCACGAGGCGGTCGATGGTGGCGAGCAGCGCATGGACGACATGCTCGATCCAGACGATGGCAACGCCGCTCGCGCGCACGTCCTTGATCAAGGAGACGAGCGTCGTGCACTCGTGCTCGGTGAGCCCGCCCGCGACCTCGTCGAGCAACAGCACGCGCGGCTTGGTCGCCAGCGCACGCGCGAACTCCAGCCGCTTGCGGTCGAGCAGCGTCAGCCCGCCGGCCGGCTTGTTGGCCTTGTCGAAGAGGCCGCAGCGCACCAGCAGCTCGGCGCAGCGATCGTACACCGCCTTCTCGCGCTCGTTGTTGCCGAAGGCGGCGGCGACGACGACGTTCTCGAACACGGTCATGCCGGAGAAGGGCTGCGGAATCTGGAACGAGCGCGCGAGCCCGAGACGGCAGCGATGGCCGGGAGAGGCGTTAGTGATGTCCTGCCCGGCGAGCAGCACGCGGCCGGCGTCGGGCTTCACCGTGCCCGTCGCCATGCCGAACAATGTGGTCTTGCCCGCGCCGTTCGGCCCGAGAATGCCGAGCGCTTCGCCTTCCTCGATCGACAGGTCGATGCCGTCGGCGACCACCACGGCGCCGAAGCGTTTGGAGATGTTTTCGAGGGTGAGGAGGGCGGGCATGACCTTTCCAAGGGTACGGCGCGCTCCCACTCCCCGCGTGCGGGGAGAGGGTTGGGGTGAGGGGGCGTTACCCGCGCCTGAGCATTTCGATAGAGCCCCTCACCCGACTTCCTCGCTTCGCTCGGAAGTCGACCTCTCCCCGCAAGCGGGGAGAGGTGAGAAGAGCTACGACAGCGGCTGGGTCTTGCCGCCGGTCGGGATCATCGGCGCCGTCTTGTTCTCGGTGATGACGAGTTCGAGCTTGTCGCCCGTGCGCTTCCACTGGCCGGCAACGAGCGGCGTCTTGGTAACGTTCTTCACCGGCTGGCCGGACCACTTCACCGGCCCGACGATCGAGGAATAGTTCGTCGCGACGATCGCATCGAGCACGGCCTTCGGATCGGTCGGGTTCTTGGCCCGCTTGAGCACGTCGATCGCCACTTCGAACAGCGCGTGCTGGAAGCCGATCGGCTGCGTCCACGGCTTGCCGGACGCCTTCGTGTAGGCGTCGGCCAGTTCCTGGCTGCTCTGGCCGGTGAGGCCCGACTTGAACGGATGGTTCGGCGTCCACCAGATCTCGCTGGAAAGCCCGTCGCCGCGCGCGCCGAGCGCGTCCACCGCGGACGGGAACAGCAGCGCCTTGCCGATGGTGACGATCTTCGGCTTGAAGCCCTGTTGCGCGGCCTGCGACCAGAACGTGGCGAAGTCGGGCGGGATCATCACACCGGTGACGATTTCGCAGCCCGCCGCCTTGAAGGCCGATATCTGCGCGGTGAAATCGTTGTTCATCGGCTGGTAGCGGCCGGGGTCGGTGAGCTTGTAGCCGGCCTGCGCCAGCGCCGGCGGCAGGCCGAGCTTGGCATCGCCCCAGGCGTTGCCGTCCGCGTCATTGGGGAACAGGCCGCCGACGGCTTTGTTGGTCGGCACGCCGTCCCACAGCGCCAGGAACGAGCCGATCACGTCCTCGAGGCCCCAGAAGAAATGATAGGTCCAGGTGAAGCCCTGCTTCGGATCGCCCTTGCGGCCGAAGAAGTAAGGCTGCCACGGGCAGTTGGTGGTGATGCAGGGGACCTCGTTGACCTCGGCCTGGTCGGCGATCGGGTTGGTCGTGTCCGGCGTGCCGGAGCCGATCAGCAGATGCACCTTCTCGCCGAGGATGAGATCGGACGCGACCTCGGAAGCGCGGCTGGCGCTCGACTGGCTGTCCTTGGTGATGATCTCGACTTTGTAAGTCTTGCCGCCGGTCTCCAGGCCCTTGGCGAGCAGGCCGCGCACCTGCTCGAGGATGAAGCCGTCGGCTTCGCCGAAGCCGGCGAGCGGACCGGTGCGCGGGCTCACATGCCCGACCTTGATCACCGCCGTCTGCGCCTGCGCCGGCATGTTCACGAGCGCCGGCGCCGCCAGCGCGCCGATGCCGGTCTTGACCAATGTTCGGCGGGAAATCGACTTCTGCTGGGTCATTGTTTCCTCCCTCTTTTTGTTCGCTGCCTATGTCCGCCTCATCCTGAGGAGCATTGCGAAGCAATGCGGCTCGAAGGATGGGGCGGCCCCATGCTTCGAGACGGCCGCTTCGCGGCCTCCTCAGCATGAGGCCGATAGAGTCTATTCACTGTTTCAGGTCTTCTTCTCGTGCCTTCTTCAGATGCTTTAGAACTTTCGTCCGCAACGCCTGTTGTTGTTCTTGGCTCCACGTGCGGAAGCCTTCGCCGGTCTTGAAGCCGAGTTTGCCGTCCTTCACGAGCTTTTCCAAATAGGGCGACGGCCCCGGCCGGCTGTCGATATCGGACAGCACGGTCTGGTGAATGGCGAGCGTCAGATCGGTGCCGACCATGTCGGCATTCTCGAGCGGCCCGAGCACCGCGAGGCGGCGGCCGAACGCCGCCTTGATGACGGTATCGACCGTCTCGGCATCGCAGATGCCGCGCTCGACCAGCGAGATCGCCTCGCGCCACAGCGCATGTTGCAGCCGGTTGCCGATGAAGCCCGGCACGTCCTTCTTCACATGCGCCGGCTTCTTGCCCGCGTCCGCGTGCAGCTTCATCGTGAAGGCGACCGCCTCCGGGCTCGTCCACTGCGTCTCGATCACCTCGACCAGCGGCACGAGGTAAGGCGGATTCCACCAATGCGTCCCCAGCGCGCGCTCGCGCCGCTTGAGCCCTTGCATGATGGCGGTGATCGGAATGACCGAGGTGTTGCTGGCGAGGATCGTGTCCGGCCGCACGTGGGCTTCGATCTCACCGAACAGCTTCTGCTTCAGCGGCAGATCTTCCAGCACCGCCTCGACGACGTAATCGGCATCGTGCACGGCCTTGGCGAGATCGGCTTGCGGCGTCACACGTTCGACGGCGGTCTCGTCTTCGCCGAGGTCTTTCAGATTGTTGAGGATGCGCGCTTTCGCGGTGGCGAGCGTTTTCTCGAAGGAGTCGTAAATGGTGACGTCATGGCCGGCGAGCGCGAACACCTGCGCGATGCCGTGGCCCATGAGCCCGGCGCCGATGACGGAGATTGTGGGTTTACCGGTCATCTTGTTCTCCGTCATTCCGGGACGCGCCGAAGGCGCGGACCCGGAATCCAGAATCTTGCGCAGTACTTGCTGCTGGATTCCGGGTTCGCTCGCTGTCGCTCGCGCCCCGGAATGACGAAAACTGTGCGGCGCATCACATCACCCCGCCGTGTAGCCGCCGTCGGCGTAGAGGATGTGGCCGGTGTAGAAATCCGACGCCTTCGACGCGAGGAAGAGCAGGGGGCCGGCGAGGTCTTCCGGCTCGCCGAGGCGGCCCTTCGGCACGCGCGCGAGAAAGCCCTTGCGCACCGTCTGCGCCCGCTCCGTGTCCTCGTACATCCACGCGGTCAGCGGCGAGCGGAAGACGGTCGGGCCGATGGCGTTCACGGTGATGCCGGTTTCGCCCCATTCGCAGCCGAGCGCCTTGGTGATGCCGTCGACGGCAGACTTCGACGCGCAATACGCGGTGTAGCCGGCCGGATGGCCGAGCAGGCCGCGCGCCGAGGAGGTGAGGATCACCTTGCCGCCGCGGCCTTGCGCGAGCATCTGCTTGCCGGCGGCGCGCGCCATCAGCCACGACTGCGTGACGTTGGCGTCCTGCACGTCGAGGAAGTCCTCCAGCTTCTGCTCGGTGATCTTGGCGACCTTGTTGAGGCCCGAGGCGACAACAAGGATGTCGACGCCGCCGAAGCTCTCCACCGCCTTGGCGACGATCTTGTCGCAGTTCTCTTCCGACGAAGGCCGCAGCGCGATCACGGCGGCTTTGCTGCCGAGCGCTTCGCACTCCTTGGCCACCTTTTCCAATTCGTCCTTCTTGCTCGCGGCCAGCACGACATTGGCGCCGGCGCCGGCGAGCACCTTGGCCGCGAGCGCACCGAAGGCGCCCGACGCGCCGGTGACGATGGCCGTCTTGCCCTTGATGTCGAACAGACCGAGCGGATTTTTCAGAAAGGCTTCGGACATGGCGTTGCTCCCAAGATTTTTGTTGCTGTCATGCCCCGCGAACGCGGGGCATCCAGTACTCACGAACGTCTGTGGTTACTGGATCGCCCGCTTGCGCGGGCGATGACATCGCTTCTTTTGGCGCGTCGTTACTTCGCCGCCGGCGGTGTCGCCACCGCCACGGCGATGGTGCACACCTCGTTGCTGCGGTTGATGATCTCACGCGTCTCGTTCGGCTCGATGACGCAGGAGTCCATCGCCTTCAGCACCGTCTCCTTGCCGTTGACGATGACGGTCAGCTCGCCGGACAGGACGAGATAGACCTTCTCCGGCGGCGAGGCGTCGGGACCGGCGCCGCCACCGGGCAGAAAATGCGAGATGCCGAAGACGAGGCCCTTGGTGCCGCCGGCTTCCGCGCCGAAGACGCGCAGCGACGTATAAGCGCGGTGGTTGGGCGCCTCGTAAGGCTTGGCGTCGGCAAAGCGTTTGACGTGCATCAGAACTTCTCCCCGCGCTCGATACGATATTCGCCCTTGGGATCGATCATCGCGACCAGGCGGATGATGCAGCCGTCGCCGCGATCCCAGTTCCAGGGGAAGTAGGCGAAGGTGCAGCGCTTGCCGGTGACCTTGTCGAGGTCGCCGCCGACGTTCTCGATGCCGAGAATGCCGTTGGTGAACAGGATGCGGTGCACCGGCTCCCATTCGGGGAAGTCGTCCTTCCAGTTACGGCCGCCCGACCATTCGAAATATTCCTTCTCGAGATGCGGGTGCAGCGGGCCGTTACGCTGCGGGCCGATGGCGGTGGCGAGCGGATGGTCGTTGGCCTGCGTGTCGTGGCCGACCACCTTGACCTTCTTCTCGACGAACCATTCGCCGGCCGACTTCACGAAGCCCGGGCACTTGCAGAAGTACTCCTCGGAGTCTTCGTACTTCTTGTGCCAGCCGGTGTTGATGATGACGACGTCGTGCGGGCGCACGATCTTGCCGGCGGCCTTTTCGAGGTCGTCATAGGTGATCGGCTCCCACATCTTCTTGGGCAGCGACACGACGATGCCCGAGCCGAAGAAGTGCGGCAGCGGCACCTCGTCGATGAAGGGCGTTCCCTCGACGACGTGCGCCGGCGCGTCGATATGCGTGGTGTTGTGCATCGACGTCGTGATGCGCTGCGACAGCACGCCGGACTTGGCCATGTAGTGGATGCGCTCGATCTTCACATCCTCGAAATAGGGCCAGTTCGGCGACTGATAGCCGAAGCGGTGGGACAGGTTGTAGAACTCCAGCCCCATGCTGTTGTTGAGGTTTTCTTCGAACTCGACGCCGCGAATTCTTGTGACCATGGTTTCCTCCTCTTTTTGATTTGCGCGAACGCGCTGGTCGATTTTCTGTTGATCCGTCCGCTGCCTTCAGGCCGCGGAGGCATTCATTCGGCTTTCCAAGGCGCGCTTGGTGGCCAGAAGCCGTTCGGCGATGTGGTTCGCCTGGTTGCCGAAGCGCAGGCTCGGCACGGGCACGGAAATCGCGACGGCATTGCCGAGCGGATCGTGCAGCGCCACACCCGCGGCGCAGATGCCTTCGGTGTGTTCCTCGCGGTCGAAGGCGACGCCGAGACGGCGCACGACCTTGAGATCGTTGAGCAGCGTGTCGAGCTTGGTGATGGAGTTCTGCGTGCGCGCCGCGTAGCTGCGGCCGATCAAGGCTTCGACCGCGGAGTCGGAAAGCTGCGCCAGGTAAGCCTTGCCGTTAGCGGTACAATAAAGCGGAAAGGTCTCGCCGACGCCTGATACCGTCCGCAGGCGCTGTTCGCCGACGACCTGATCGATGAAGACGAGATGGTCTTTCTTGACGGTCGAGAGGTCGACTGTCTCGTGCAGTTCCTGCGACAGCCGTTCGAGAAACGGCCGCGCCAGCGAGATGAAATCGCTGCGCACCGAGGCGGCGAGGCGCATGATGGTCGGGCCGAGCCGCACGCGCCCGTTCGGCGTCGCGGCGATCACCAGCTTTTCGGTTTCGAGCGCAGCGACGATGCGTTGAACGGTGGAGCGGGCGAGGTTCACGCGCTGCGCGATCTGGCCGAGGCTCAGGCCGCCGTTTTCGTCTTCCAACGCGCGCAGGATCGTCGCGGCGCGCGCGATGACCTGCACTTGTGACTTGTCGTTGGTGACCAGTCTGCTCATGGGTGCTTCCGTCCATACTCACAGGCGATCTTTAGCCGCCTTGCATCGTGGGACACGATAGCTCAATATCCGATACAGCCGGAAGCGAAAATTTCGGCAATCGTCGCTGCATTGCGGCAGCGGCTCGAAGAAACGTTGAGGAAACGCATGGTTCAGAAGATCGCGCTCGAAGAGCATTTTCTATCGCCGGGACTCGTCGATTACTGGAAGCCGACGATGACGGAAGTCCCTCCGGCCTTTGTCGATCACCTCTATAAACGCCTGACGGACTTTGGAGATTTGCGCCTGGAGTCGATGGACAAAGCGGGCATTGCGCGCAGCGTGCTGGCCGTGTCGGGACCGGGTGTGCAGGGCGAGCGCGATGTCGCGCTGGCGACCAAGAAGGCGCGCGAGGCGAACGATTTCCTGGCTGTGGAAATTCAGAAGCGGCCGGATCGTTATTCCGGCTTTGCCCACATCGCGGTACAGGACCCGCGCGCGGCGGCCGACGAACTCGAGCGCTGCATCCGCGATCTGAAGTTCTGCGGCGCCATGATCAACGGCCACACCAATGGCATGTATCTCGACGATCCGTCGCTTGCGCCGTTCTGGGAGCGCGCCGACGCGCTCGGCACCGTGATCTACATTCACCCAACCGATCCGGTCGTGCCGGCGCCGGTGCTCAGCGGCGTGCCCGCTTTGCGCCGTGCGACGTGGGAATGGGGCTTCGAGACCGGCTCGCACGCGCTGCGGCTCGTGTTCAGCGGCGTGTTCGACCGCTATCCGAACGCCAAGGTCGCGCTCGGCCACATGGGCGAGACGCTGCCTTATCTGCTGTGGCGGTTCGACAGCCGCGCCAAGCTCTACAACGTGAAGCTGGCCAAAGCGCCGTCCGATTACATCAAGGACAACATCGTGGTGTCGGTGTCGGGCGTTTATGCGCGCGAGCCCTTGATGTGCGCCGTCGAAGCGCTCGGCCGCGACAAGGTGATGTTCGCCGCCGACTATCCCTTCGAAAGCGCGGAAGAGGCGGGGTCCTTCATGGACGATGTGTCGATCCCCGAAGATCTGCGCGCGGACGTCGCGTACAACAACGCAGCCAAGCTGTTGGGGTTGTGAAGCCGGCCACGAGTGCTCTTTCCCTCTCCCCTTGGGGGGAGAGGGTGGCGAACGAACGAGGTGAGAGAGCCGGGTGAGGGGCTGCGCTTCAAGGCAAACTCCGCCCCCGTACCCGCCCTCGCTCCCCTCGGGCATCCTCTCCCCCAAGGGGAGAGGGGAAGCGGGCGAGCGGCGCGGGCGATGCCAAGCTTACTCCGCCAGCGTCACCGGCTTGCCCAGCACGCGGCGGGCGAATTTGTGCCGCTCCATCGGCTTGGCGAAGTAGAAGCCCTGCACGAGGTCGAAGCCCAGGTCTCGGGCCAGCAGGAAGTCGGCGCGCGTCTCGACGCTCTCGGCCAGCGTGCGGGCGCCGACGCTGTCGGCGAAGTCGAGGATGCGGCGGCAGGTCGTCTGCTTGAGCCGGTCGTTATCCGCGCCGGTGATGAAGGCACGGTCGACCTTGATCTCGACGAACGGAAAATCCTGCAAGGTGAGAAGCATCGGCCATTCGGCGCCGACATTGTCGATCGCGATGCCGACATTGCGCAGTTGCAGCGCGCGCGCGACCTTGGCCGCGAAGGGCAGGTCCTCCACGATTTCCTGGCTGGCGATCTCGACCATCAGGCCGTCGAAGGCGGGGTGATGCGGCATGAAGCGCGTCACGGCATCGACGGCGTCGGGATCGCGGAAAAAGTCGAGCGGTAGGTTGATCGACGGCGTGATCGGCCCGTACTCGCCGGTGAAGTACTGCCAGTCCTTGGCGACCTGACGCAGCACGAACTCCGACAAAGCGGCGAAGTGCGGATCGTCGGCATCGGGAATGAAGCACGCCGGCGGCACGATGCCCCAGGTCGGATGACGCATGCGCACCAAAGCCTCGGCGCCGGACAAAGTCAGCGAATGCACCTCGATGCGCGGCTGATACCAGAGCTCGAGCCACTCCGAATGCAACGCTTCGGTCACATGCACCGGCGGATTGGGCGGCGCTTCGCTCGGCATCAGTGAGCCGACGCGCGCGCGCAGATCGCTGTCGCTGAATGGCGTCGGCAGCAGCGGCAGCATCGTCAGGCCGAGATCGCGGCCGAGCGCATGCACGGCCGGCACCATCGGCGCGGCCAGTTGGCCGAACACGAGCACCTTGCCGTCGAAGCGGCGCGCGGCGAGCTGTTCCAGCGTGTTGCTCGCGGCGATGCCGCCCGCCGACAGGCCGAGCACGAACAGGTCCGGCAGCGTGCCGCGCAACGCCGCCGTCAGATCGCCGTCCGGTTCGTGCTCGCCGGTGATGAAGCCGATGTCTTCCAGCGCGTCCTTGAGGAAGCGTCGGATGTGCGGCTTGCTATCGGCGATGCAGGCGCGCGGCGCAACTTTCCTCCGGCCGAAGGTCGCGATGGCCGGCGACATTTCGCCGTGTGTGTTTTCGTGCATGCGAGCGACTCCGTCTTTAACGGAGGCACTCTGCCCGAGCATTACGCCGCGACTAGGTCACCCTGGTAATGTGCTCATCTAATTGTCGGTTTATCACTAATCTCGACAATATCGATAAATTTGCAGCGAATAAACGCGACGAAGACTCGATACGACATCAGTGTTTTGAACGCTGCATTGTGTATGTGGCGCAGTGCGAATCGCTTACGGCGCGATTACACGGACGGGCTTACCGTCAAGCCATGCGCGGATGTCTTCCACAATATCCGGATAGTACGTGCGGTAATTTTGCTCGCTCACATAGCCGAGATGCGGCGTGATCACGACATTGTCGAGCTTGCGATAGGGATGATCGAGCGGCAGCGGTTCGGTCTCGAACACATCGAGGCCGGCGCCTCCGATGCTCTTGTTCCGCAGCGCCTGAAGCAATGCCGCCTGATCGACGATCGGCGCGCGGGCGGTGTTTATGAGGTAGGCGGTCTTTTTCATGCGACCGATATCGGCCGCCGTGATGAGGCCGCGCGAGCGATCGCTGAGCTGATAATGGATGGTCACGAAATCGGCCGACGCGAACAGCTCTTCGCGCGTCGCATAGCCGACGCCGAGTTCCGCCGCCTTCTCGGGCGTCAGGTTCTGGCTCCAGGCGATGACGTTCATGCCGAAGGCCTTGCCGACCGCCGCGACGCGCTGGCCGAGCTTGCCGAGGCCGACGATGCCGAGCGTTGAGCCTTCGATGTCCCTGCCGATCGTCACCTGCCAGGGCTCGCCCGCCTTCATGCGCGCGTTCTCAAAACCGATATGGCGGGTGAGCTCGAGCATCAGCCCGAACACCACGCCGGTTGTCGGGTTGCCGACGGAGCCGGTGCCGCACACGGTGATGCCGCGCTCGGCCGCCGCCTTGATGTCGAAGGAATTGTTCTTGGCGCCGGTGGTGATCAGCAGCTTGAGGTCCGGCAGCGCCTCGAGCACCGCGCGCGGGAACGGCGTGCGCTCGCGCATGCCGGCGACGACGGCAAAGCCCTGCAGGGCGGCGATGGTCTCGGCCTGGCTGGCGAAGGGCTTGTTGAAGACGGTGACCTCGACGTCCTTGGCGAGCGGCGACCAGTCGGCGTAGCTCAGAGCCACATTCTGATAGTCGTCGAGAATCGCTGCCTTGATCATGCTTCCACCCTTGTCGCTCGTGGCCCGGACCTTTCGGGCGGCGGCACAATAGGGCGGTATGGTTTGCTTGTCATTCGGCAGCGCCGCGCGACAGGAGCGCGGCCGACCTGCGCGACCGTCAGCCGATGGGGCCGTGCTTGGCGCGCCAGGCGGGGCCGGGGCCGCGCATGTAATGCTGCTCCGGCCGATAGGCCCGCACGGCGTCCCTCGTCACCTCCTGCCAGAAGGCGGCACAGAAGCGCGCCAGCATGGTGAGCGGATGCGACAGCCAGGAGGCGCCGGAACAAGCGATGGCTGACATGGCTCGGCTCATGACACGATTCCCACAACGACGCGGCGGGCGGCTCGGCCCGTCTGTTGTTTCGTCGCCGCAAGCGGCGGCGAGGTTCATGGGCGATCATGAGACGGCATTCTTGAACACGGGATGGCAAAGCCCGGTTTCGGGCGGCTAAATTTGGAATCAAGCTTTCCAAGAACTTGAGACGGAACCTGCGGTTCCGAAGGACCCTGAGGGGCTCGCGAAAGCGGGCCCGCCTCGGGCGGACGGACCGCGGAGCCGCGTGGCGCTTGCCCTTTTGGGTTCCGCTGGCTACATCAGCCAGCGTATTTCCCGACAAGGCATCCGGCGGCGCGCGCGGCGCGCAAGGCCCGATTCAGGCCGGAAAAACAACGGTTTCAGGGGTCCAGAGGTCAATGAACGGTCGCCAATTCATCTATCACATGCAGGGCCTGACGAAGTCCTACCCGCCCGCCAAGAAGGTGTTGGACAACATCAACCTGTCCTTCTACCCGGACGCGAAAATCGGCGTTCTCGGCGTCAACGGCTCGGGTAAGTCGACCCTGCTGCGCATCATGGCCGGGATCGACACCGATTATACCGGCGACGGCTGGGTCGCCGAGGGCGCCCGCGTCGGCTATCTCGAACAGGAACCGCAGCTCGATCCGACGAAGTCGGTGCGCGCCAATGTCGAGGAAGGCGTCGCCGCCAAGCGCGCGCTGCTCGACCGCTACAACGAAATCGCGATGAACTACTCCGACGAGACCGCCGACGAGATGGCGAAGCTCCAGGACATCATCGACAGCCAGAATCTGTGGGACCTCGACTCGAAGGTGACCCAGGCGATGGACGCGCTCAACTGCCCGCCGGACGACGCCGACGTCACCAAGCTCTCCGGCGGTGAGCGCCGCCGCGTCGCGTTGTGCAAGCTGCTGCTCGACCAGCCGGACCTGCTGCTGCTCGACGAACCGACCAACCACCTCGACGCCGAGAGCGTGAACTGGCTGGAAGGCCATCTGCGCAACTATCCGGGCGCGATCCTGATCGTGACCCACGACCGCTACTTCCTCGACAACGTCACGGGCTGGATCCTCGAGCTCGACCACGGCCGCGGCATTCCCTACGAAGGCAACTACACCTCGTGGCTCGAGCAGAAGCAGAAGCGCATGGAGCAGGAGGGCCGCGAGGACGAAGCGCGCCGCCGCACGCTCGAGCGCGAGCGCGAGTGGGTGCAGTCCTCGCCCAAGGCGCGACAGGCGAAGTCGAAGGCCCGTTACGAGCGCTATGAGGAGCTGCTCAAGGTTGCCAACGCCAAGGTCAACAACGTCGCGCAGATCACCATTCCCGTGGTCGAACGCCTCGGCAACAACGTCGTCGACTTCGAGAACCTCACCAAGGGCTTCGGCGACAAGCTGCTGATCGACAATCTGACCTTCCGGCTGCCGCCGGGCGGCATCGTCGGCGTTATCGGTCCGAACGGCGCCGGTAAGACGACCTTGTTCCGCATGATCACCGGCCAGGAAAAGCCGGATGGCGGTACGATCAAAATCGGCGAGTCGGTGCATCTCGGCTACGTCGATCAGTCCCGCGACACGCTCGACGGCAAGAAAACCATCTGGGAGGAAATCTCGGGCGGCAACGACATCATGCTCGTCGGCAAGAAGGAAGTGCCCTCGCGCGCCTACGTCTCGCTGTTCAACTTCAAGGGCGCCGATCAGCAGAAGAAGGTCGGCACGCTCTCGGGCGGTGAGCGCAACCGCGTGCATCTCGCCAAGATGCTGAAATCGGGTGCGAACCTGCTGCTGCTCGACGAACCGACCAACGACCTCGACGTCGAAACGCTGCGCGCGCTGGAAGAGGCGCTGGAGGACTTCGCCGGCTGCGCCGTGATCATCAGCCACGATCGCTGGTTCCTCGACCGCATCGCGACGCACATCCTGGCCTTCGAAGGCGACAGCCACGTCGAGTGGTTCGAGGGCAACTTCCAGGACTACGAGAAGGACAAGATGCGGCGCCTCGGCACCGACAGCGTCATCCCGCACCGGCTGAAATACAAGAAGTTCACGCGGTAACGAAACCGCCGGCGCGCAACGAAGTTGCCGCCGGCGTTTTTTTATTCCCAATCCGAAAGCCCAGGCTTGCGCCGGCCGCTCATGAACCGGGCCGTCGGGGCGCCGACGCGCGGAGTGACGTTGCATGCCGGGCGATGACGACAAGAAGCTGACCCCGCAGGAGATCGGCGCAGCACCGCCCGCCGCGCTCGACCCGGCCACGAGCACGCTCGATGCGCAGGAGCGGGCTGCGCTTGCGATCGATGTTGCGTGGCTTCACTGGCGTTCCGAGTTTCGGCGCACGGTGGTCGCCTCCGGCGTGCTGAACGGCCCTTGGCGCAGCGTGTTCGAAGCCGACATGATCTTCAGCATCGTCGCGCATCGCTGGCTGACGGGACGGCCGATCACGCACAAAGAGCTCGCGACTTATTTCGAGCTGTTCGCGACGGAGGCGACCGTCTCGCGCCATGTCACGGACATGGAGGAGGGCGGCATGATCGTGCGGCAGGTCGATCCCGAGGATCGCCGCCGCATGCTGCTGTTGCCGACGCAGCGCCTCGAGGTCGTCGGCCGCGCATTCTTGCGCGCGCGCATCCGCACCATGCGCGAGCAGGGCTTCGTCTGGGTCGGCGATGAGGAAATCGACCGCAAAACTGCAAGCGATATCGAGTGATCCGGCGAGAGTAGCCCGGTACGCATGATCCTTCCAACACCAAGGGGAAGATCATGCTGAGACGCTTCATGACCTGCACATTGGGACTGTCGCTGCTTGCCGCGGCGTCCGGCTCGATGGCCGACAATGTCGAAATGTCGCCGGCGGAGCGCGCCGCGAAGGTCAAGGCTTACGAGGCGCGCAAGGCGCAGGGCCTGACGCCGGACGCGCCGCGCGGGCGCGGCGCGGACAAGCAGCGCGCGCAGAAGCAGGCTCAGCAGCAGGCGCAGGAGCGCGCGCAGCGCTGCCAGGACGCCATTAATGACGCGCAGAAAACGGCGGTGGGGGCATCGGTCCTGACGAGCGCGGTCGGGTTCCTGCCGTTCGCCGGCGCGGCCTCGGGCATCGCCAACGCGGCGGCGGGTGTGGGCGCGTCGGCGGCGGGCGAGATCGCGCGCCAGAAGGCCGCCGCCGCCGTGCAGGGCAATTGCTGACGGGGCTTGGCCCGACGATACCTTCATCCTACGGCCTTCATGGTGAGGAGCACGCCGCTGGCGGGCGTCTCGAACCATGAGGCCACGGCCTCGGCCTCATCCTTTGAGATGTATCGCTTCGCGATGCTCCTCAGGACGAGGGAGGAAAGTGGATGCTCTTCGGGCTGAGGGGCGATGAAGAACCTTCACGCCGGCGTAATCAACGCCACGTCGGGGAAATACGCCCGGTAGGGGCGCGTATCGCGCGTCAGGATCGGCGAACGTGTCGCTTGCGCATGGCCGCCGATGAAGAAGTCCGGAAGTACGTTGGAGCGTAGCCCGCCGGCCGCGCGATATTTCCGAAAGGCTTGGCCAGCGGCGAAGAGGCCGGCCGTTGGCGTGCGCTCGAGCGTGATGAGCAGGTCCGACAGCACAGCCTGCACCTCGGTCTCGCTCCGCAAACGCGCGGACAATTCCGCGAAGACGATTTCGTTGGTGGCGAGCGCGTCCTTGCGGCGCCATTCGTCGAGCCGATCGATGGACCAGGCCTGCCACGCGGACGATGGCGTCAAGACGTCGGCAATGACATTGGTGTCGATCAGGATCATCCGGGTTTGCGCCTGAGGCGCGGATTGAAACCTGGATCGACGTCGCGATCGCCCCGCATCTCCTTCATGAATTCGTCGGTCGTGAGCTTGTCGCGGATCAGGCCGCGCTTGCCGAGCGCGTGAAGCCGCGCCTTGTAAGCGTCGTCGGCGGTCGGCTTCTCGATCAGGATGCCGGCGGCCGTCGCGCGCACTTCCACCTTGTCGCCGGGCTTGATGCCGGCGGCCTCGCGCACCTTCTTCGGCAAGGTGACCTGGCCCTTGATGGTGACGGTCGTGGCCATGATGTCCTCAAGTATTACTTTTCCTAAAAGTAATACTTGGTCGGCCGCGGTCAAGCGATGACGCCACAGGGGAGGTAGCCAGGCACCCGCGTGACGAGTCGTCGCAGAGCGGGCGGCCGTCATGGTTCAATCTCGAATCGCCTATAAATCGTCGTGGCCGCGCGCCGGTCTCCCGCCGTTTTGCGCGCTCCATCAGAGGTTTTCCCAGAATGTCCATGTCCGCCGACGAGCCGCGCGTGCCGCCGACCATTCGCGGTCTGCGCCCGCTGCCGCAGCTCATCTTCTCATCGCGCTGGCTGCAATTGCCGCTCTATCTCGGGCTCATCGTCGCCCAGGGCGTCTACGTCGTCTTGTTCGTCAAGGAACTGTGGCACCTCGTCGAAGGTGCCATGAAGCTGACCGAGCAGGAGATCATGCTGGTCGTGCTCGGCCTCATCGACGTGGTGATGATCTCCAACCTGCTGATCATGGTCATCGTCGGCGGCTACGAGACCTTCGTGTCGCGGCTGGAGCTCGAGCGCCATCCCGATCAGCCGGAGTGGCTGAGCCACGTCAACGCCAGCGTGCTCAAGATCAAGCTGGCGATGGCGATCATCGGCATCTCGTCGATCCACCTTTTGCGCACGTTCATCTATGCGGGCCAGCTCGGCAAGCCGGATCTGCCTTACACCGAGACCGGCGTGATGTGGCAGACCATCATCCACGGTCTGTTCATCCTGTCGGCGATCGGCATCGCGTATGTCGAGAAGCTCAGCCAGGGCGCTTATGCGCGGGCGGATCACTAGCACGCCGTCGTGGCTCGAATTGCCCGGGCGATGCTGAAGCATACTCCGCTCAACCCCGAGCAAGCGGGGATCCAGCGTTGAAATGCAGCTATCCTGCACTTCTTTCCTGGATTCCCGCTCGGGCGGGAATGAGCGGGATGCAGTGGGGCGAAGGTCTTACTTCTGACGCAGCGAGGAAAGCGCGCCGTCCCATTTGGCGAGCTCGTTCAGCATCGTCGTGACGCTGGTGTCGATCAGCTCGTTGGAGACGAAGGTGCCGTCTTCGATCTGCTTGCCGGCGAACGGGATCGGCACGCCTTCCGGCAGCGGCATCATGCGCAGCGCCGTCAGCATCAGCTTGAGCGCCTGCGCGGAGCGCAGTCCGCCCGACACGCCGCCATAGCTGACGATGCCCGCCGCCTTGTAGCCCCATTCCTTGACGAGATAGCTCAGCGCGTTGACCACGGCGGCCGGCGGGAAATAGTCGTATTCCGGCAGCACGAAGACATAAGCGTCGCCTGACGCGACGATCTTCGACCAGGCCTTGGTGTGCGCGTGCGCGTATTGCTGCAGCGAGGGATGCTGCGGCTCGTCGAAGATCGGCAGGCCGACTTCCGCGAGGTCGACGAAGACCGGCTCGAAGCGGCTGTCTTTCTTCACGGCCGATTCGAACCAGCGCGCGACCGGCAGGCCTACCCGGCCAGGGCGCGTGCTGCAGACGATGATGTTCAGTTTGATTGCCATTTCAGTCCTGTTCTTGAAATAAGCGGCGAAGCCGTAGTCGTAGATCGGTTACGGACGGGCCTTCAAGGAACAAGAATGATACCGCTCCTTTCCGTCCGCTTAGCCCGTATCTGCATTGCTCGCTTGTTTGCCGGCCGCATAAACATCGCGCGCGTTTACCTTTCATTTGCCGGCCACGCTCTGTTCTCCGATTCGCGAATGTTCCTCGAATGTTCGTTCCGCGGGCGCGATTGGGGCTTGGGCAAGCGGATCGCCCGCATGAAGCGTGTCGTTGAGCGGGCGTGCTATCTGTGGATGCAAGACGCGGACGGGCTCTCCCGATTCAACCGGCCGGCGGCTCGTCGTATTGTCGGCGCGAATGCGTGATTGTGGTTCCTGATATGACCCGGTTCTTCATTTTTGCCGTGGCCTTGCTGGCGCTGTGCAGCGGGCTGTCTTTGCCGGCCGCGGCCGACGCGGCGTTCCAGCAATGGCTGCAGGGCGTCTGGCCGCAGGCGCAGGCCATGGGCGTGTCGCGCGCGACATTCGATGCCGCCGTCCGGGGGCTCGAGCCCGACCTGACGCTGCCGGATCTCGCCATTGCCGGCCGGCCCGAGAAAGCGCCGCAGCAGCCGGAATTCGTCCAGACCCCGTCGCAGTATCTGCGCGAGTCGACCTTCGATCGGCTGGCCGCGCGCGGCAAGCAATTGGCGACGCAACACCACGACACGCTGGCGCGCATCGAGCGCGAGATCGGCGTGCCGGGCAACGTCGTGCTGGCGATCTGGGCGCGCGAGACCGATTACGGCGGCTACAAGCTGCCGCATGACGCGATCCGAGTGTTGGCGCCGCAGGCCTATGTCGGCAAGCGCAAGGAC